>Ga0116169_1002256_pt1 | contig 14492 bp, 13 predicted proteins | sample AD_UKC130_MetaG_FD_89796 | JGI IMG/M metagenome (GOLD analysis project Ga0116169, IMG submission 89796) | Active sludge microbial communities of municipal wastewater-treating anaerobic digesters from Canada - AD_UKC130_MetaG | ecosystem: Engineered > Bioreactor > Anaerobic > Digestate | place...
CACGCAGGCGCTGAACGACGGCGGCTTTCGCGACCGCTATGCGACCCTGGTGCTGGATGTGAGAGACCTCAAGTCGGCCTTCGAATACTTTGTCGGACGCCTGCGCGCCGGCGAGGAGCTGGGCTCCGAAGTCTCCTACCTCAAGGTCTGGGGCACCGAAACCTACCAGCGCATCACGGATGAGCTGGTGCAGCTGGCGGGCGACTACGGCAGCCAGCAGGACGACGTGTGCATCGACGGCATCGCCATCGATGTGATGAACCAGTATCTTGACTCCCGCGCACCCGCGATCTTCAGCGGATCCAACGAGATCCAGCGCAACATCCTGGCCAAACAGATCCTGTCCTTGCCCTCCTGGGCTGGCGAGAGGGCCTGACGGTCCGCAGTCCGTTCCCGTCCCACCCCGTTCCCATCCATATCAGGAGACTTCCATGACCTCGACTCTACGTTCCGTCCGCCAGCGGCTCACCGTCACTGCCATCGCAGCAATCGCAGGCGCCATGGCGCTGCCCAGCGCCGCACAGGCACAGATTTCCGACGACGTCGTACGCGTCGGCATCATGGGCGACATGAGCGGCCCCTATTCAGGCAATGGCGGACCAGGCTCGGTACTGGCGGCGCGCATGGCAATCGAAGATTTCGGCGGCAAGGTCAACGGCAAGCCGATCGAGATCGTCATCTCGGATGACCAGAACAAACCCGACGTGGGCCTCAACGCCGCACGCAAGTGGATCGACAGCGAAAAGGTCGACGCCATCATCGGCGGCTCCGGCTCGGCCATCGCACTGGGCATCCAGACGCTCATGAAGGAAAAGCAGAAGCCCTACCTGATCGCCGGCACCGTCACCTCGGACCTCACCGGCAAGTCCTGCTCGCCGATGAGCGTGCAGTTCCTGGTGGACTCCTATGCACTGCCGAAAGCAGGCGTACAGGGCCTGATCAACGCCGGCCACAAGACCTTCTTCTTCGTCACCGTCGACTATGCCTTCGGCGCTGCGATGCAGTCCGAAGCGACCCGCTTCATCACTGCCGCTGGCGGCAAGGTTGTTGGCTCGGTCAAGCATCCGCTTGGCTCCACTGACTTCTCCTCGTACCTGTTGCAGGCCCAGGCCAGCGGCGCCAATGCCATCGTGCTGATCAGCGCAGGCTCCGACATCTCCAACGCACTCAAACAGGCCGCCGAATTCCGCATTGCCAAGGGTGGCCAGGCATTAAGCGTGTTCGGCATGACCATCAATAGCGTGACCGCCATGGGACAGGACGTGGCGCAAGGCCTGAACATCACCGTGCCCTTCTACTGGAACCGCGACGACGCGTCGCGGGCCTGGACCAAGCGCTTCTCTGCCCAGCACAACGGCGCTGTTCCAACCTACATCCAAGCTGGCGTGTACAGCGCGATGACGCACTACCTGAAGGCCGTCAGCGCCGCCGGATCGGACGCCGGCCCGGCCGTGATGGCCAAGATGAAATCGACGCCCATCAACGACTTCACGATGAAGAATGTGTCCATCCGCGAGGATGGTCAGGTGATGCGCCCGATCTATCCGGTGACGGTCATGGCTGCTGCCGACTCGAAATCCAAGTACGACTACTACAAGGTCGGCACCCCGATACCACCGGAACAGGCTTTCCGTCCGATGGCCGAAGGCGGCTGCGACTTCGTCAAGAAGTAAGGGCCTGGAGGATCGCGCCATGTCCGCTGCATTGCTATTCACACCCTGGTCGATGCGAGAGGTGGTCGCACGCAACCGCGTGGCCATCTCGCCGATGCAGATGTATTCCGCGCAGGATGGACATGCCAGCGATTGGCACCTGGCGCACCTTGCCCGGTTCGCACTCGGCGGTGCGGGCATCGTCTTCGTGGAGTCGACCGCCGTTGAAAAACGCGGTCGCAACACCCATGGCGACATCGGTCTGTGGGATGACTCACAGGTTGAACCGCTGGCCCGCATCGCGCGCGCGCTGCGCAGCAACGGCGCAGTGCCTGGCATCCAGCTCGGGCACTGTGGCCGCAAGGCCGGTTTGCAGAAGTGGTGGGAGGGCCACGGTCCCCTGACCGCAGACGACGCAGCACGCGGCGAAGGTCCTTGGCCAACAGTCGGTCCCAGCCCGCTCGCAGTGGATGCCGGTTGGCGAGTTCCGCAGGCGCCGGATACGCAAGGTGTGGAGCGTATCGTGCAGGCCTGGGCCGAGGCTGCCGCGCGGGCCCGGGATGCCGGGTTTCAGGCGCTCGAGATCCACGGCGCGCATGGCTACCTGATCCACCAGTTCCTGCATCCGTTGTCCAACCAGCGGGAGGACCGCTATGGCATCAAACGCTGGACCTTTGCACTGGAGGTGGCCGAAGCCGTGCGCCGCCAGTGGCCACAGGAGTTGCCGCTGTTCTGGCGCACCTCGCTGGCCGACCCTATGGACGGTGGCTTCGAGGCCGATGAATCCATCGCCTTCGCACGCGCCTTGCGCGAACGCGGCGTGGACGTGCTCGATTGCTCATCCGGCGGCGGTATCTCCGGCTATCCGGCGAACGAAAAGCGCGCACCGCGCGGGCTGGATTTCCGCGCCGAGCTGGCCCAGCAGATCCGTGCAGCCACCGGCATCGCGGTCATGGGTGTGGGACTGATCATCGACCCCCGCCATGCCGAAGAATTCCTGGCCCGTGGCCAGGCCGACCTCATCGCCCTCGGGCGCGAAGCCTTGTACAACCCCAACTGGGCGGCCCATGCCGAACTGGCGCTCGGCGCCAGCGACAACTACGCCCGTTGGCCCCTGCAATACCGGATGTGGCTGCAGCGGCGCGCTGCCGTCGCCGATCCGGTGCGCGCCTCAGCCCAGGCGAGGACCCCCGCATGATCACCCATTCCATACCCAGCCCCACCCGGGACCTGCTCGGCGAATGCCCCCTGTGGGACAGCCGGGACAACTGCCTGTACTGGATCGACTCCAAGGGCCCCCTGCTGCGCCGGCTGCATCCCGCCACCGGCGCATACGCCCAATGGACGCTCTCCGCCGATGTCGGCTCTATTGCGCTGACCGAGAGCGGGCGGATCCTGCTGGCGCTGACCGACAGCTTCCAGCTGTTTGATACCCGCACCGGCAATGCGCAGCTGGTGGCCTCGGTTCAGCACGCATCCGCGGGCATCCGCATGAATGACGGACGCACCGATCGCCAGGGCCGCTTCATCGCCGGCTCGCTGGTCATCGGTCGCCACGACAAGGACGGCGCGTTCTATCGCCTTGAAAAGAACGGCGCCGTCACCGTGCTGGTGCCAGGCATCGCTCTGGCCAACAGCACCTGCTTCAGCCCGGACGGTCGCACCCTGTACTACGCCGACAGCATGAGCGACGAGGTCCGCGCCGTCGACTACGACCTGGCGAGCGGAGCCCTGGGCACCCCACGCGTGCTGATGAATACCCGCGCGCAAGGATCCGCGCCCGACGGCGCGACGGTCGATGCCGACGGTTGTTTGTGGGTCGCGCTGGTGCAGACGGGCAAGCTGGGGCGCTATAGCCCCGAAGGCGCGTTGCTGCAGCTGCTCGAGGTGCCCACGCCGTTTCCGAGCTGCCCCTGCTTTGGGGGGCCGCAACTGGACGTGCTGTATGTCACCAGCCTGAGCAATACCGGCAACCTGCTCAGGACCGACCATCCGGACGGCGGCGCCCTGTTCGCCTTCAGCGGGCTTGGCGTGCGCGGTTTGCCCGAGACACGCTTCGATGACAGGGCGCTGGTGTGAGCGACCCCATCATCCTGCAGGCAGACGGTCTGAGCAAGCAGTTCCGCGGGTTCTATGCGGTCAGGAATGTATCGCTGCGCGTGCAGCGAAACACCGTGCACGCCCTGATCGGGCCCAACGGCGCCGGCAAGACCACCTGCTTCAACCTGTTGTCCACGTTTCTGCCGTCGAGCGCCGGAAGCATCCACTTCAACGGACGCGACATCACCCGCAGCGACCCGGCCAGTGTCGCCGCCAGCGGACTTGTGCGCTCGTTCCAGATCTCTGCGGTGTTCGGCCAGATGAGCGTGCTCGACAACGTGCGTGTCGCCCTGCAACGCAAGTCCGGCGGCAGCTTCGCCTTCTGGCGCAGCGCACGCGCACTGGATCGCCACAATGCCCGCGCGCGCGAATTGCTCGCGGCGGTGGGACTCGAGCCCTACCAGGCATCCCCGGCCGCCGACCTGTCCTATGGTCGCAAGCGTGCGCTCGAGCTGGCCACCACGCTGGCGCTGGACCCGGAACTGATCCTGCTGGACGAGCCGATCGCCGGCCTCGGCCATGAGGACATCGCCCCGGTGACGCAATTGATCGCCCAGGTCGCCAAGCGCTGCACCATCCTGATGGTGGAGCACAACATGAAAGTGGTCGCGCAACTGTGCGACCGCATCACCGTGCTGCAGGCTGGCGAAGTGCTGGCCGAAGGCAGCTACGACGAAGTATCACGCGACCCACGCGTGATCGAGGCCTATGTCGGAGGATCGCATGACTGATCCGACACCAATGCCCTGCCTGCAGGTGCGTGCATTGACGGGCTTCTATGGCGAGACGCAGGCTCTGCACGGCGTGGACTTCGAAGTCCGCACCGGTGAGGTGGTCTGCCTGCTTGGCCGCAATGGCGCCGGGAAAACCACCAGCCTGCGCGCCGTGGTCGGCCTGTTGTCGCGCCGCGGCGGCACGATTTCGATCAACGGCCACAGCACCATCGGCCTCGCGCCGGAGGCCATCGCCCACCTGGGCGTCGCGTATTGCCCTGAGGAACGCGGCATCTTTGCCAGTCTGAGCGTCGAGGAAAACCTGATGCTGCCACCCGTGCTCAAGCCCGGTGGCATGGGTGTCGACGAAATCTACGCGCTGTTTCCCAACCTGCTGCAGCGGCGTACCAGCCCCGGCACGCGGCTCTCGGGCGGCGAGCAGCAGATGCTGGCGATCGCGCGCATCCTGCGCACCGGCGCCAAGCTGCTGCTGCTGGACGAACCGACCGAAGGCCTGGCGCCGGTGATCGTCGAAAAGATCGGACAGACAATCCGGCTACTTCGGGATCGCGGGTTCACGATCCTGATGGTGGAACAGAACTTCCGCTTCGCATCACGGGTGGCAGACCGCTTCTATGTGATCGAGGAAGGCCGCGCAGTGCTGGACTTCGATCGCGAAGCGATCGCCACCGACCGCGAACGCATCGAATCCTTGCTCGGGATCTGAGCCGCTATCCCCCTGGAGACATTTCCGATGCCTGAAACCTTGTTTGGCGTTCCCTTCGCCGCCTTTGTCGGCCAGTTGCTGGTCGGCCTGATCAACGGCGGCTTCTATGCCCTCATGAGCCTTGGCCTGGCCATCATCTTCGGCATGCTGCACGTGGTGAACTTCGCGCATGGCGCGCAGTACATGCTCGGTGCGTTCGTGGCCTGGGGTCTGCTCGAATATGCAGGCATCAACTACTGGTGGTCCCTGCTGCTGGCGCCACTGATCGTCGGTGCCGTCGGCATCTTCCTGGAACGCACGATGCTGCGCCGGCTCTACCACCTGGACCATGTCTATGCGCTTTTGCTCACCTACGGTTTCGCGTTGATCCTGGAGGGCAGTTTCCGGTTCAAGTTCGGCGCCACCGGACAACCGTATGCCAATCCGATCTCGGGTGGCCTGGACACCGACTTTGCCTTTCTGCCCTGGTACCGGCTGTGGGTCATCGCCGCCTCGCTGACGGTCTGCCTCTTGACCTGGTTCACGATCGAGCGAACCAAGCTGGGCTCCTACCTGCGGGCGGCGACCGAAAACCCGCAATTGGTCCGCACCTTCGGCATCAACGTGCCGCGCATGCTGATGCTCACCTATGGGTTGGGCGTGGGGCTGGCGGGCTTCAGCGGCGTCATGGCGGCACCGATCTACCAGGTAAGCCCGCTGATGGGGTCCAACCTGATCATCGTGGTGTTCGCCGTCGTGGTGATCGGCGGTATGGGCTCCATCGTCGGCTCCATCGTGGCGGGCTTCGGACTCGGCGTGATCGAGGGGCTGACCAAGGTCTTTTTCCCCGAATTCGCCGGCATCGTTGTATTTCTGGCGATGCTGATCACACTGGCCGTGCGGCCCAACGGCCTGTTTGGCAGCACGGCATAGAAATCCCTTTCCATGACACACCACGCATTGATTTCCTCCCGCCAGACGGTCGTGTTGCTGGCGCTCGGCGCATGTGCCTTGCTCGCGGCGCCCTGGCTGGCCTATCCGGCGTTCATGATGAAGCTGCTATGTTTCGCACTGCTCGCGGGCTCGTTGAATCTCATGGTCGGATATGTCGGACTGCTGTCGTTCGGGCACGCCATGTTCTTCGGCTCCGCCGCCTACGCGACAGCCCACGCCATGACCACATGGAACTGGGGCCCTGCCCTGGGTGTAGGGTTTGGCGTCGCCATCGCGGCACTGCTGGGCGCGAGCACCGGGCTGCTGGCGATCCGGCGCGCCGGCATCGCGTTTTCGATGATCACGCTGGCCTGTGCCCAGCTGGTGTACTTCGTGGCACTGCGTTCTCCCTTCACGGGAGGTGAAGACGGCATACAGAATGTGCCGCGCGGCGACCTGTTCGGCCTGCTGGACCTGTCGGATGACATGACGCTGTATTACGTCATCGCTACCGCCGTGGTCGCCGCGTTCTGGTTCATCTGGCGTATCGTGCATTCGCCGTTCGGCCAGGTTCTGGTCGCCATCCGCGACAACGAGCCACGCGCCATTTCGCTGGGCTACCGCGTCAACCGCTACAAGCTGCTCGCGTTTACATTGTCGGCAGCCCTGGCTGGCCTGGCCGGCGGACTCAAGGTGCTGGTATTCCAGATCGCGACACTCACCGACGTGAGCTGGACGACCTCGGGCGAAGCGCTGCTGATGGGTATCGTCGGCGGCCTGCAGACGATGCTGGGACCTGTGGTGGGCGCCATCGTGGTCGTGACCATGCAGAACAGCCTGTCCGCATTCGCCGAATCGCTGCTGATCCTGCAAGGTGTTGTGTTTGTGCTGGTAGTGCTGCTGTTCAGGCGCGGCATCGTAGGCGAGATCAACGCCTTGGTCGCCCGACGCCGGCAGCGCCCGGCCCCCTGACAAGCACTGACGGAGACACACATGCAAACAGACAAGAGCCCTCAACGCCCACTGCAAGGCCGCCTGGCCCTGATCACCGGCGCGCGCGCCGGCATCGGCCGCGCCATCGCCCTGGCCTATGCCCAGGCCGGCAGCCGGGTGATTCTGGTCGACCTCACGGACACCGAATGTGCCGCCACGGCAGCACAGGTGCAGGCGCAGGGCGGTCAGGCCTGGGCCTTCGCGCTGGACATCACCGACGCGGGTGCATGCAAGGCGCTGGCGCAGAAGATCGACGCCGACATCGGTGCGGTCGACATCCTGGTCAACAACGCCGGTATCCTGATTCGCGAAGGCGTGGACAGCCCGCAGGCACATGACAACATGCGCCGTGTTTTCGACGTCAACGTGATGGGCGGCTTCAATATCCTGCATGCCTGCCTGCCCGCGCTGCGCAAGAGTCGCGGTTGCGTCATCAACATCGCGTCGGCAGCCGCCTTCATCGCACAGCGCAACTGCCTGGGCTACTCCGGCTCCAAGGGCGCCGTCAAGATGATGACCCAGTCCATGGCGGTCGACCTCGCCAAGGATGGCATTCGTGTGAACGCCATTGCCCCTGGGGTGATTGAAACCCCCATGACGGCCGCTACCCGCGATGATCCGGCTCGGCTTCAGGCGTTCATGGCACGCACGCCTTTGGGCCGCATGGGCCAGCCTGACGAAATCGCGCAGCCTGCGGTATTCCTCGCATCCGACATGGCCAGCTACATCACGGGCGTCACCGTGCCTGTCGATGGCGGGATGCTGGCGACGTGAACAAGCCAGGCAAGCAACAGCCTGGAGGGATTGCGGCAGGCCAGCAGCCCCCCACCGCGGGCTGCGGCATGCGCATCCTGCTGACCGGCGCTGCACGCGGCATCGGCAAGGCCATGGCACTGCGCCTGGCGCGGGACTCGATCAACCGCCACGGCGCGCCGGCGCGCATGGTCCTGGCCGACCTGCATGCGCAAGATCTGGACGCAGTCGCGGCCGAACTGCGGGCCGATGGCGCCGACATCCGGGCGATGGCGGTCGACCTGGCTGACCCGGCGGTGCCGCAATTACTGGCCGATGCGGCATGCGAATTCGGTGGTCTGGATGCACTGGTCAGCAATGCCGGTTTTGCCATTCCGTCGCCGCTGCTGCAGGCGGAGCTCGCGGACTGGGACCGCATCTTCGCAGTCCATGTGCGCGCAGCCTGGCTGCTGGGTCGCGCCGCACATCCATTGCTCAAGGCGGCTGGCGGATCAATGGTGATCACGACCTCGATCTCTGGCAGCAACGCAACCGCGCCGCTGGCGGCCTACAGCCCCAGCAAGGCGGCCGCCATCATGCTGGCAAGGCAATTGGCCCTCGAGTGGGGACCGGATGGCATTCGGGTCAATGCCTTGTCTCCCGGACTGACCGAAACCCCAGGAACCGCCGGTGTCTATGCGGCGCCGCAAGCCCGCGCCCAGCGCGAAGCGCGGATTCCTTTGCGCCGGGTTGCCCAGGCCGAGGACATGGCCAACGCGCTGGCGTTCCTGGTCGGACCCGACGCAGGATACGTCACGGGCATCGACCTGTTGGTCGACGGCGGCTTGTCCAATGGCCTGATGGGTAGCGTCAACATGGCCGCCTGGAATGGCCAGTGACAAGCACCGCGACCGTACTGCCGGTTGAAGAACGCCGGCTCAACAGCGGGTCTACGCCAGATGGCCCAGCGGCAAGGCCGTCTTGTAGCGCACCTGCTTGAGCGCAAAACTGGAGCGGATTTTCTCGACACCGGGGATGGGTGACAACTGTTCGAGGATGAAGCGCTCGAGCGCCGCCATGTCGGTGACGGCCACGCGCAGCAGATAGTCGCTGTCGCCGGTCATCAGATAGCACTCCATGACTTCGTCGTGGCGCGCGATCTCGGCTTCGAACTCCGCCAGCGTGGCCTTGTTCTGGGTCTTCAGGCTGATCGAGATGAACACCGTCAGGCCCAGCCCGAGCGCTGCGGCGCTGGCCAGCGCCACGTAGCGCTGGACCACGCCAGACTGCTCCAGCAGTTTGACCCGGGCCAGACACGGCGACGGCGACAGGCCGATGCGGCGGGCCAGTTCGGCGTTGGTCAGCGATCCGTCGCGCTGCAGTTCGTCGAGGATGCGCAAATCGCTTCGGTCAAGCTTCATGGGAGTTTTTCAGCCAACTTTGCAGCATTTTCTGCCGAATCCAATCTTAACAACACGATATATCAGCAGCACATAGGGAGGTATGAAGCATAAAGTAGAACGCACCATGAATGCGATCGCTCTCCCTTTTCAAGCCCCCGACCCCCAGGCCGCGGAAACCGCCGAATGGCGCGAAGCCTTTTTGTCGCTGGTCGCCGCCGACGGTCCCGAACGCGCACGCCAGATCCTGGACGAACTCGCCCGGCTGGCCCGTGTCCATGGCATCGGCTGGCAACCCGACCTGAACACGCCCTACGTCAACACCGTGGCCCTACAGGACCAGCCGCTGTTTCCGGGCGACCTCGCCATTGAGGAGCGGCTTGGCTCGCTAATCCGCTGGAATGCGCTTGCCATGGTGGTGCGTGCCAACCAGGCCTATGGCGAACTCGGCGGCCATGTCGCGAGCTACGCCAGCGCGGCGGATCTGTTCGAGACCGGATTCAACCACTTCTTCCATGCCCGCAGCGCGCAGCACGGTGGCGACCTGGTGTTCTTCCAGCCGCACAGTGCGCCGGGCGTCTACGCCCGCGCCTTTCTCGAAGGACGGCTGAGCGAGGCCGACTTGATGCACTACCGGCAGGAGATCTCCGCGACCGCTGCGGGCGCCCGCGGGCTGAGCAGCTATCCGCATCCGTGGCTGATGCCCGACTTCTGGCAGTTTCCGACCGGTTCGATGGGCATAGGCCCGATCAGCGCGATCTACCACGCGCGCTTCATGCGCTACCTGACGCACCGGCAATTGCTGAACTGCGAGGGACGCAAGGTCTGGGGCGTGTTCGGCGATGGCGAGATGGACGAGCCGGAGAGCATGAGTGCGCTGACGCTGGCCGCGCGCGAGAAGCTCGACAACCTGGTCTGGGTCGTCAACTGCAATCTGCAGCGGCTCGACGGCCCGGTGCGCGGCAATGGCCGCATCATCGACGAGCTCGAGCGGCTGTTTTCAGGAGCCGGCTGGAACGTCATCAAGCTGGTCTGGGGCAGCGACTGGGACGGCCTGTTCGCGCGCGATGCCGACGGCGCGCTGGCACGGGCACTGGCCGACACGGTGGACGGGCAGATGCAGACCTTCGCGGCCAAGGACGGACGCTACAACCGCGAGCATTTCTTCGGCCAGAATCCGCAGCTCAGCCGGCTGGCCATGGGCTTGAGCGACGAGCAGATCGACCGGCTCAAGCGTGGAGGCCACGACCTGGTGAAAATCCACGCGGCCTATGCCGCCGCTGCGGCACACCGGGGCCAGCCGACCGTGATCCTGGCCCACACCAAGAAGGGCTACGGCATGGGCACGGCCGGCCAGGGCCGGATGACGACGCACAGCCAGAAGAAGCTCGATGCGGCTGACCTGATCGGATTTCGCAACCGCTTCCAGCTGCCGCTCAGCGACGAACAGGCGCGGGACCTGGCCTTCGTGAAGCCGGCCGGCGACAGCCCCGAGATGCAGTACCTGCGCGCGCACCGCGCCGCGCTGGGCGGCTCCATGCCGCGGCGCGAGACCACCTGCGACAAGGTGCCGGTGCCGCCTGCGCAGGCATACGCAGCCTTCGCCCTTGCGGCCGGTGGCAAGCAGATGAGCACGACGATGGCCTTCGTGCGCATGCTCGGCAACCTGCTCAAGGACCCGGCGCTGGGCCCGCGCATCGTGCCCATCGTTGCCGACGAGGCCCGCACCTTCGGCATGGCCAACCTGTTCAAGCAGGTCGGCATCTACAGCAGCGTCGGCCAGCAATACGCGCCCGAAGACATAGGCTCGGTGCTCAGCTACCGCGAAGCCATGGACGGGCAGATCCTGGAAGAAGGCATCAGCGAGGCTGGCGCCATCGCCAGCTGGACCGCCGCCGCCACCAGCTACAGCGTGCACGGGCTTGCCATGCTGCCGATGTACATCTACTACGCGATGTTCGGCTTTCAGCGCGTCGGCGATGCGATCTGGGCCGCTGCCGACCAGCGCGCCCGCGGCTTCCTGCTCGGCGCCACGTCTGGCCGCACCACGCTGGCCGGCGAAGGCCTGCAGCACCAGGACGGCAGCAGCCATCTCGTGGCAGCAACGATTCCCAACTGCAAGGCCTGGGACCCGGCGTTTGCCGGCGAGCTGGCGGTGATCCTGGACGCCGGCATGCGCGAGATGCTGGTCGAGCAGCGCGATGTCTTCTACTACATCACGCTGATGAACGAGAACTACGCCCAGCCCAGCCTTCCCGAAGGCGCAGCGGATGGCGTACTGCGCGGTGCCTACCGCTTCGCCCGCGCGCCGGCGCAGGCGGCACAACGTGTGACGCTGATGGGTTCCGGCGCCATTCTGACCGAGGTGGTGAAGGCAGCGTCACTGCTGGCCGAGCAAGGCATCGGCGCCGATGTGATCAGCGTCACCAGCTGGAGCGAACTGGCGCGCGATGGCATGGCACGGCCCGACGGCCACCTGGTGCATCTGCTGGCGGACTGCCAGGGACCGGTCATCGCCGCGACCGACTATGTGCGTGCGGTACCGGAGAGCGTGCGGGCCTTGATACCGGGCACGCGCAGCTATCGCACGCTGGGCACGGACGGGTTCGGCCGCAGCGACACGCGCTCGGTACTGCGCGCATTTTTTCAGGTGGATGCCCAAAGCATTGCCGACGCGGCGCGCCAGTCGCTGGCCACGCAAGCCTGGCGGGGGTAGCCGCACCGCCGCACGTCCGGTATCCGGTGGGCGGCTACAGTTCCCGCGCTTCGGCGTCCAGCACGGCCGACGCGACCAGGACGCCACCGCAGTGGTTCTGCACCAGCGTCACCACGTCCTGCATCGCCGCCCGCACCGCATGCGCACTGGCCGGCGGCAGGCCATCCAGGTTGAAGAACACCCGCGTCGCATCACCATGGGTCTGGGTGCCCCGGGCCTGGCGCCAGGTCCAGCGCCGGGTCAGCACCGTGGGGCCGTCCGCAAACACGAACTCGCCGTTCGGCATGGTCTCGGCAGGCTTGTCGTCCGGCGGCAGAAAACGGTCCGATGGCTGCGACGGACGCAAGGCCAGCGCCACCGCAGTCGGGCCCAGGGGATGTACGCCGGCCGGCAGCAGATGGCGCAAGGACACGATATTGCCGATATCGACCAGCGGGTTGATCGATGGCAGCACGCCCGCTTGCACCACCCGTCGCACCATGGCCTCGATCGAACTGCGGTGCTCCGACGGCTTGGCACCGAAACGGCGGTAGGCATCGCGCCAGGCGGCGATGCGCGGGTGCTCGGCCACATTACCTTTGACGGTATCGCGCACCTGCGCTTCGGCATCGCGCAGCAGCGGCGCCAGTGTGGCTGCATCGCTCCGGTTGTCGAGCTGCTCGAACACCACGACACCGCGGCAGTACCCGGGATGGGCCGCAAAAACCTCGGGCGCTATGCGGTAGCGCAATCCCTCGACACGCCCGCTTTGCGCGATACCCAGCGACTCTGCCATCACGCGGCGGTGGCCGAATCCGGATATAGACCGTGTACGCGCGCCATCAGTCGGGTCAGCCCGAGGACAGCGGCGATACTGGGCGTGGGCAGGCCCAGGCGCCCGCCGATCTCGTGCACGGCGCCGACGATGGCATCCAGTTCCAGTGGCCGGCCCGCCTGCGCATCCTGCAGCATCGAGGTCTTGAAGGCCCCCAGCTTGGCCGTGATGGCGTTACGGGCCTCGGGGGTTTCGTCAATCGCACAACCGATACGCGCACCGATGACCTGCGCCTCGACCATGGCCTGCGCGCAGAACGCGCGCACCAGTGGGTCGCCCAGAATGCGGTCGACCGTCGCACCGGTGATCGCACTGATCGGGTTCATCGTCATGTTGCCCCACAGCTTGTACCAGATCGCCTGGCGCACGTTCTCGGAATGGGTCACGGTGAATCCACCCCGGGCCAGCACATCGGCCACCTGTTGTGCCCGCTCCGAGCGGCCTCCCTGGGGCTCGCCGACGATCAGGCCATTGCCGCCCTTGTGCTGCACCAGACCGGGCTCCGATACGGCGGTAGAGCCATGCACGACGCAACCCAGCACACGCGCAAAGGGAATGGCCGCGGCAATCGCCCCGCCTGCGTCGACGCAGGCCAGCGGCTCTGCGAATTCGGGCAGTCCCTGGCAGAACCACCAGGGCACGCCGTTCATGGCCGGCAACACCACCGTCTGCGGGCCCAGCAGCGGCCCCAGCCCTTGTGCCACCGCGGCCAGTGCAGGCCCCTTGACGGCAATGATGACCAGATCCTGCGGGCCCAGTGCCGCGGCGTCGGCGCTGACCGCCGCCACCGGCGACTGCACCATGCCATCGGCCGTCTGCAGGCGCCAGCCATGCTGGCGCAGCGCTGCCAACGTGTCACCGCGGGCGATGGCACTGACCGCAACACCGGCGGCCGCCAGGCGCGCGCCGATCCAGCCGCCGATGGCCCCTGCCCCGACGATACAGACCTTCATGCCTGCGCTCCCTTCGCCTTGCGCAGGTTGGCCTTGAACTGCTCCGGCACGCGCTCGTCAAACCCCAGCGCCACACGCCGCACTTCAGGTGTGTCGGTCGGCTGGTGGCCGACACCCAGTGCCGCCGCGCGCGGGGCATCGATCGCCACCACGGTGCCGCCGACACGGCCCAGGCCGGTGACCTCGCACTCGACATAGTGGCCCGGATCGACCGATCGCGAATGGCAGGGTGTTCCCATCAGGATCACGTCGCCCGGCACCAGCGTGATGTGGCGCGCGATGTCGGCAATCACGTAATGCGGGCCCCAGATGGTCTCTTCGCCGATCTGTGCCTCCTGCACCACCAGGCCGTCGACGTAGGTGCGCAGGGTCTGCGCAAACAGATCGACGCCGCGCACGATGCCGGGCCCGATCGGCAGCAGGCTGTCCGCACCCTTGACGCGCAGCATCGAGCCCTGGTCGGTATCGCGGAAATCCTGCAGCCCCATGTCCAGCGCCGGGCAGAAGCCTTCGATGTAGTCCCAGGCTTCATCGGGCGTCACGTTGCGGCAGGTCTTGCCGATGACGACGGCGTATTCGCCTTCGTAGTTCAAATACTGGCAGTCGGCCGGCTTGAAGATCTGCCCGCCATGGCCATTGAGCGCGGTGGGTGGCTTGGTGAAGTAGGTGGGTGTTTCGGTCGGACGCGGCTTGTTGCGCGTCTCCATGCTGCGCGAGCGGTAGGAGATGTGGATCGCGATGATCTTGCTGGGCGAGACCGGCGGCAGGTGGGTGACCGCG
>Ga0116169_1002259_pt1 | contig 14461 bp, 8 predicted proteins | sample AD_UKC130_MetaG_FD_89796 | JGI IMG/M metagenome (GOLD analysis project Ga0116169, IMG submission 89796) | Active sludge microbial communities of municipal wastewater-treating anaerobic digesters from Canada - AD_UKC130_MetaG | ecosystem: Engineered > Bioreactor > Anaerobic > Digestate | place...
CGAAATATTTTTAACATGCTCAGCAGGTTCTATCTGTTTCGACTTTTTCATATGCAGCATTATTGTTGTTAATATTCTGTTTATCTTCGCGATACTCTCCCAATATTTTCAGGTTGCCGGTTAAAGGCAAGATGGCATCGATAGATTGCTTGTAACGTTCGTAATCAGAAAAAGTAAGATCGATGTAAAACTGATATTCCCATTCGCGACCAATGATAGGCAACGATTGAATGCGGGTAAGATTGATACCGTAGAAAGACAATATTGTCAATACACGCGACAAACTTCCTTCGGTATGTGGAAGCACAAAAACAAGAGACGATTTATTGATATGATTGTCTTTTTGCACTTCGGGCAACATCTCTCTGTGTGCCAGAATAAGAAATCGGGTAAAATTCCGCTTGTTGGTTTCTATTCCGGAGGCCAACACCTGAAGGCCATACATCTCTGCCGCCAACGTACTGCAAATGGTGGCACATTCTTTTAGTCCTCTGTCATGGATTTCTTTAGCTGCCAATGCTGTATCGTCGTGCTCCACAATTTTCACGCCTGTCAACGTATTCAAATACCCCTGGCACTGCAAAAGTGCAATCGGGTGCGACATCACCTCTCTTATATCCTCCATCGATTGGCCGGGAAGTGCGGCCAACGAGTGCGAAATGCGCAATTTATACTCGCCGGCTATCTGCATATCGCTCATTTTCAATAAATCGTGATTGGGCAACAAGCTACCGGCAATTGTATTTTCTATTGCCATAACGCCGATGAGGGTGGAATCTTTTTTTGCTTCGATAAAAATATCACGAAACGTCAGACACGGAACAATTTCCAATTCTTCTCCATCGAAATATCTCCGCGCCGCTATTTCGTGATAAGAACCTTGCACCCCTTGAATGGCTACTTTTTTCATATTCTTCAAAAATTTCGTTTCCTGTCAAAAAAAAATCCCATCACTACTGACGGGATTTTACCTACTTTTTAATATATGTCTTATTTATTTATCCATTTTTTTGCACATAAAATCCCGTTTTACTTCTCAAAGTAAAAATAAAAGTAAAAAGGGTATGCAAAATGGATATATTTCATATCATCATCTGTTTTCTTACGAATTCTCACTGCAAATGTAATACATTTTTCAATAAAAAAAGATTTTTGCAAAAAAAATATGTATAATTTTTTCTGTAAATAGAAAAACCCCACTTCATCACCCCTTTTCAAAAAATTAAATGTCTGCCAAAAGAAAATCATACGTTAAAATATTTGTATATTTGCGATTTAAAAAATCCCTTAAATTCGTATGAATTATAAACCTTCTAAATAAATGCAACATGTTTAAAGACCATCCCAAAGGATTATTAGTATTAGCCCTTACCAATATGGGCGAAAGGTTTGGATACTACACTATGCTGGCTATCCTTACATTGTATATGCAAGCAAAATTCGGATTAACATCGGCTTCCACCAGCATGGTTTATGGATCTTTTCTCGCACTTGTTTATTTTTTACCCCTATTTGGAGGAGTTTTGGCAGACAAAGTGCTTGGTTACGGAAAAACCGTTCTGCTGGGTATTTTCGTGATGTTTGTCGGCTATCTCTTGCTAGCGGTTCCAATGGATAACAATGCTATTGGGCTGGCCGTAATGTTTGGTTCACTCATACTTATTGCGGTTGGGACCGGATTTTTCAAAGGCAATCTGCAAGCACTCCTCGGAAAATTGTATGATAACCCCAAATACAGTAAAAACAGGGACATTGCTTTTTCCATTTTTTATATGTTTATCAACATCGGTGCTTTCTTTGCACCAAGTGCAGCCAACTACATCAACAATGCCGTATTGCGATCATCCAATTTTACATACGATGCATCCATTCCTAAAAATTATGTTATTTTGAACGACGAAGCACAAGCTGTCGACAAAAATACATTTATCACACAATATCTCACCGCTGAAGAGCAACAACTTACCGGGAAAGAATTTGAAGCCGTACTCACTAAGGCAAAAAAAGAACATAAAGCTGTATTTACGGAAGAGATCGAGGAAGCTCTATTCCGATTGAAGGCAGCCGGCTTGCACCAATATACCCAGGCAGGAAAAATTGCCGACCCCGCCATGATGGTCACCACTCACGAGTACGAAATACTGCAAAGCCGCGATCCGGCAGATGCCGAAGAAAAAGCAGCCATCATAGCCAAGATACAGGCCATACATATTACCGATCCGGAATTAGGCGGAGGCCCCCACCCCGACGATTTTGCCCGCAATTTCGGGAAACGTTACGTAAACGAATCGCTCTCCATCTCGTATAATCTGGCATTTGGCGTGGCCTGCATCAGCCTTATTTTCTCTGTGCTGATATTTATGCTGTTTAAAGGAACCTGGAAAGCAGAAGATAAAACGGTAAAACAGAAAATAGAAGAATCAAAAGCTAACGGTAAAGAGATAAAAATCATGCCAAAAGAAGAAGTGAAAGAGCGTATGATAGCTTTGCTTCTGGTATTTTTCGTGGTGATATTCTTCTGGATGTCATTCCATCAAAATGGGCTCACCCTGACTTTCTTTGCGCGCGATTACACACAGAGCACTCTCCCTGTAACTTGGACATTGTTGTTCAGTCTGTTTCCTTTGTTATCTCTGATTGTATTTCTGTATGGTATCTACCTTTCTACCATTGGATTATTGGGAAGCAAACCCAATAAAAAGGTGGGGCTTCTACTAACGGTTGCAGGAATTGCAGGATTGGCAGGATATTATTTTGCCAATATAAAAGGTGTTGATGCAACAATCAAAATTACCCCACAAATATTCCAGCAATTCAATCCAATGTTTATCATCATCTTAACACCGCTTACCGTTGCACTCTTCAGCTATTTGGCAAATAAAAGAAAAGAGCCGTCGGCGCCACGAAAAATCGGCATCGGCATGTTTTTGGCAGCCATTGGATTTGCCATCATGCTAATCGGCTCCATCGGACTTCCTGCGCCCGCCGAAATTTCGGGAGTATCAGACAAATTGGTATCTCCATCCTGGTTGATAAGCACTTATTTCGTCTTAACCGTAGCCGAATTATTCCTCAGCCCAATGGGATTGTCGTTCGTATCCAAAGTGGCGCCTCCTCAATATAGCGGACTTATGCAGGGAGGTTGGCTGGCAGCAACAGCCATCGGCAATCTGCTTGTGGGCGTCATCGGCACATTCTGGGAAAAACTCCCCTTGGTCGGTTTCTGGAGCATCCTTATCATCTGTTGCGTAATCTCAGGCATTTTCATCTTTTCTGTTATGAAGAGACTCGAAAAAGCAACGGGAGACGCATAAGCAATCAAACACCAAAAGAGAATACAACGAGAGTGCCTGAAAGCATTTTACGGCACTCTCGTTTATTTTTTTTAAAACCCTGTTTGGTAAAATACTGTTTCCCAATTTGTTTGTATGAGGAACGAAATAGATATTAAAATCCGATAACCTTTTTCGTCTTGACATCTGAATTTCCGACGACAGCGAATCAATATTTTTCCGGCAGTCGGAAAACCCGAAGACGCAAATTTTTTCTATTTCTTCCTTTCTGAAAACCAGAAATCGGAAATTCAATTCATTTCAATGTTTCTGAAAATCCGACGAGAGTAAATCAACTAATTTCTTCCTTTCTGAAAACCAGAAATCACAAAATTAAATCTCTTTGTTCGCTTCTGAAAATCCGACGGGGGGGGCAATTCAAACCATTTCATGCTTTTCGGAAACCTGACGCAAGTGGTTCAAAAAATTTCTTTGTATTTTTATCCGGGTTTTTATTCAATATTCATGACTTTCGATTCTTTTCCGCCGGCTAAAATCCAACATCCGTGAAGTATCTTTATTCCCAAGAAATACAAATACAGTCTTCAACTTCCTTCTTTTTCTTTCCAAAAATACCTGTTTTTTTGAGTATATTTGTCCCAAACAACATCACAAAAATATTACTTATCTGAAATGCAATCATTTGTACATTTACACGTTCACTCACAATATTCCCTACTTGATGGACAAGCCAGTATTCAACGTCTGGTGGATAAAGCCATCGGTGACGGAATGAGAGGCATGGCTCTCACCGATCACGGAGTAATGTACGGTATTAAGGAGTTCATCAACTACGTAACCAAAAAGAATGCTCTACTAAATGCCGAAATCAAAAAACTAGAAAAAAAGATTGAAGAGGCACAAAAACAAAACGATTCCGAAAAGGAGAACAAACTTCAAAATCAACTTGCAGATATCCAACAAAAATTGTTTAAACCCATTATCGGCTGCGAGTGTTATGTTTCACGGCGTAATCGTTTTTCACAAAACGACAAAATCGATTCGAGCGGATGGCATCTCGTCGTATTGGCAAAAAATTTCACAGGTTATAAACACCTCATCAAGATGGTATCCAAAAGCTGGACAGAAGGATTTTATTATCGTCCACGCATCGATAAAGAACTCTTGGAACAATATCACGAGGGATTAATTGTATTATCGGCCTGTCTGGGTGGCGAAATTCCCCAAAAGATAACTGAAGGTCAAATCGAGGAAGCTGAGGAAGCCGCACGCTGGTATAAAAACCTTTTCGGCAACGATTTTTACTTGGAGCTGCAACGTCACAAAACCGACCGCACCGATGCCGATCAAACGACTTACCCCAAACAAGAAAAAGTAAACAAAGAATTACTTCGCATAGCCCAAAAATACAACATAAAAGTTGTTGCTACCAACGATGTTCATTTTGTAAATGAAGAAGATGCTGAAGCACACGACCGATTGATCTGCCTGAGTACGGGAAAAGATTTTGACGATCCCAACCGCATGCGCTATACTAAACAAGAATGGCTGAAAACGACGTCAGAAATGAACTTTCTTTTTTCGGATGTTCCATTCGCTTTGACAAATACCCTTGAAATTCTCGATAAAGTGGAATTCTATTCCATTGATCATGAACCGCTCATGCCTTTCTTCCCTATTGATCCGGTATTCGGTACAGAAGAAATTTACAAAACACGTTATACGCGCGAAGCCTTAATAGAAGAATTCGGAAAAAAAGCATTCAATCGCTTGGGTGGCTACGACAAAGTGATCCGCATTAAACTCGAAGCAGACTATTTGACACACCTCACAAAAATTGGAGCACAGAAACGATACGGCGAACCACTTTCAAAAGAAATAAAAGAACGATTGAAATATGAATTGGAAACAATAAAGAGCATGGGATTTCCCGGGTATTTTCTCATTGTGCAAGATTTCATCAATGCAGCCAGACAAATGGATGTGGCTGTAGGTCCGGGACGGGGTTCGGCAGCAGGTTCTGCCGTTGCTTACTGCTTAGGAATTACCAATATTGACCCATTGAAATACGATTTGCTGTTTGAGCGTTTTCTCAATCCCGACCGAATTTCAATGCCCGATATCGACATCGATTTCGATGACGAAGGTCGCAGCAAAGTATTGCGATGGGTTACCGAAAAATATGGTGCCGACAGAGTAGCCCATATCATCACCTACGGCACAATGGCTACCAAAATGTCTATCCGCGACGTAGCCCGTGTACACAAACTGCCTTTGTCGGAAGCCGACCGCCTGGCAAAACTCGTTCCCGACCGAATTCCCAATGTAAAGAAAGTCACCCTGCGTGAAGCTATCAACTACGTACCCGAACTTCAAGAGGCAGCCAACAGCACCGATCCGCTTGTTAGAGATACCCTGCGGTATGCCGAAATGCTCGAAGGCAATGTTCGAAGCACAGGTGTACATGCCTGTGGCATAATCATCGGACAAACCGATATTTCGGACATTGTACCCATATGCACGGCCGACGATAAAGACTCAAAAGAAAAGTTGCTAGTTACCCAATACGAAGGTTCTGTAATTGAAGAAACCGGTCTCATTAAAATGGACTTCTTGGGTTTGACCACACTTTCCATTATCAAAGATGCACTCGCCAATATCGAATTTACGGAAGGTGTCAAAATCGACATCAATGCCATTGATTTGAACGACCCCAAAACCTACCAACTGTACAGCGAGGGCAGAACCACGGGAACGTTTCAGTTCGAATCGGCAGGAATGCAAAAATACCTGAAAGAATTGCATCCCACCAAATTCGAAGACCTTATTGCCATGAATGCCTTGTATCGACCGGGCCCTATGGACTATATTCCTTCGTTCATCGCCCGCAAACATGGCCGCGAAGAGATCACTTACGACATCCCTGTCATGGAAAAATACTTAAACGAAACATATGGTATTACCGTTTATCAGGAGCAGGTGATGCTTTTGTCGCGACTGTTGGCAGGATTCACCCGGGGCCAATCGGATGAGTTACGCAAAGCAATGGGAAAAAAACTCATCGACAAAATGGTGACATTGAAAGAAAAATTCATCGATGGAGGGAAAAAAAATGGTCATGACGAAAAAATACTGAACAAAATATGGTCCGATTGGGAAAGATTTGCATCGTACGCCTTCAACAAGTCGCATGCTGTATGCTATTCGCTGATTGCCTATCAGACGGCATGGTTGAAAGCCAATTACCCATCGGAATACATGGCATCTGTATTGTCCAACAACCTCAACAACCTGTCGGAAATCACCAAATTTATGGACGAATGCAAGGCGATGGGTATTAATGTATTGAGTCCCGACGTAAACGAGTCGCTCCTTAAATTCTCCGTAAATAAAAACGGCGACATCCGCTTTGGGTTGGCTGCCATAAAAAGTGTAGGACAAAGTGCCGCCCAAAATATTATTGATGAACGTATGCAAAACGGCCCATTTAAGGATATTTTCGATTTTGTGGAACGCGTCAACCTGAGTTCGTGCAACAAAAAAACTATCGAAGCCCTTGCTCTTTCCGGTGCATTCGACTCGTTGCCCGGCATCACGCGAGAGCAGTTTTTAGGTATTAACAGCAAAGGTGAAGAATTTCTGGATTCACTGATACGATACGGGAACAAATATCAGCTTGACAAACAAACAACCATAAATTCGTTATTTGCGGACGACAGCTCGTTCCAAATTGCTCATCCCGAAATACCAAAAGTTGAAAAATGGAGCGATTTGGAACGTCTTAACAAAGAGCGTGATTTGATCGGCATTTATCTATCAGCTCATCCACTGGACGATTACGCATGTATACTCGATTACGTGTGTACAGCCAATACCGTAAAATTGAACAACCTGCAAACACTAAACGGTAAAGAAATATCATTTGGAGGGATCATCACCAATGTACGCGAAGGGCAAACACGCAGAGGATCGCCTTACACGATATTCAAATTGGAAGATTACGTGGGAAGCATCGAGATAGCGCTCTTCGGAGAAGATAGCGTTAACTACGGCCGTTTTGCGAGAGTGGGCCTGGCGGTTTACATTACCTCAAAAGTGCAACCTAAACGGTATCGCCCGGAAGAGCTCGAAATAAAAATAAATTCGATAAGTTTACTTTCGGATGTCAAGGACAAATTAATATCGAAAATAACGCTTCAAATTCCTCTTTCCGAAATAAACGAGGAAACGGTAACCGAATTATCGGCATTGTTAAAAAACAATTCCGGAAATTCGTTGTTATATTTCCAAATAATCGGTGAAAATCCACATATGAACATTCACCTTTTTTCGCGACCAATGCGCGTCGGAGTCAATAAACATGTTATTGACTATCTAAAAAATAATTTATCTATTAACTTCAAAATTAATTAATTATTTAAACAAAATGAGTAAGGTTCTTCAAATTACAGATGCAACACTCGACGAAGTGTTAAATACAGATAAACCGGTTGTAATCGATTTCTGGGCCGAATGGTGTGGGCCATGCAGAATGGTGGGTCCCATTATCGAACAATTGGCAGAAGAATACAAAGACAAAATTATTGTTGGTAAAGTAGATGTCGACGAAAACAACGAAGCAACAACAAGATACGGTATCCGCAATATTCCTACTATACTTTTTATCAAAAATGGACAAGTAGTAGATAAAATAGTGGGTGCTGCCGATAAACGCTTTTTTGTCGATAAAATCAACAAGTTACTATAACATAGAAAAAACAACAATTGGATAGCCACCAAATGTTTGGGAAATGGTCAAAAAAACATTACTTTTGCGCTACATTAAGGCACGGTAGTTCAATGGATAGAATAGAAGTTTCCTAAACTTTTGATCCGGGTTCGATTCCCGGCCGGGCCTCAATCAAAATGCAGTACATTATAAAACAATGTATTGCATTTTTTATATACCTATGTACTTCTATCCCCATGCATTATGGAAAATCAAAAATCAAATAAGACACGAATTCATGGGAATATTTTGCCGAAAGTCGTGAATTTTTTTTTATTTTTGAGAATCAATCTTCCCTTCTTTATTGAAGATTTATTGAAGAAGATCAACATCAAACAAATAATTGATCCTTATATTACTGAAATTCAAGACAAAAATACATATTACCCTCATCTTTAAATTCAATTTTAAAAACACAAAGTTAAAATGACAAAACGCGAAAAATATTCATGGATCTATTGGCTCTGTGTATTGCTGTTATTCATAGGATTACAATGGTTGTTATTCCCAAATACACAAGGTCCAAAAGAATTCACTTATAGTGAATTTCTTGACTCGGTTCATGCAGGCAAAGTCCAAAAAGTTGTTTTCCTTCCGGAAAAAATAATTGGCTATCTCAGCACCGAAGACACTATTCAGGGAAATATCACTCAAGCACCTACCGCACCATGGAGAGTACGGATTCCCGGTATTGAACAACAGGTACAAAAGCAATTCGTGGTCAATCGCATACCCAACATGAACGAAGAATACCTTCTGTTGGAACTCCGGGAATACGGTGTAAATTTTAAAGGTCATTTTGAAGATAAAACATTACAAAATTTCTTTCTGAATTGGATTCTTCCTTTCATTTTTCTCCTGGCTCTCTGGGGATATATATTCAGACGAATGGGAACAAAACACCCCATGTTGGAAATTGGGAAAAACAAAGCCCGCATTATTGCTGAAAAGCCCGAAAATCCAATTACTTTTAAAGATGTGGCCGGTATAGACGAAGCAGTGGAAGAGGTGAAGGAAATAGTTGATTTTCTGAAAAACCCCTCAAAATATACTCGTTTAGGAGGAAAACTTCCAAAAGGAGTTTTACTGGTAGGCCCTCCGGGAACAGGAAAGACGCTATTGGCTAAAGCTGTTGCAGGCGAAGCAGGCGTTCCGTTCTTCAGTATGAGCGGATCCGATTTTGTAGAAATGTTTGTGGGCGTAGGAGCAGCAAGAGTGCGCGATCTTTTCAATGAAGCCAAAGCCCATGCTCCCTGTATTATTTTTATCGACGAGATTGATGCTATCGGGAAAAGAAGAGCAGCGGGTGTATATGGAGGAGGATACGATGAACGCGAAAACACCTTGAATCAACTCCTTGTAGAAATGGATGGTTTTGATTCAAGTGTGGGGGTAATTATCATGGGGGCAACCAACCGTCCCGATGTTCTCGATCCGGCACTCTTAAGGCCGGGCCGTTTTGATCGTCAGATCGTGGTTGATAAGCCCGATATGAAAGGACGCGAAGATATTTTCAGAGTGCACACTAAAAATATCAAACTGGGACCGGATGTCAATCTGAAACGATTGGCTGCTCAAACACCGGGCTTTGCAGGTGCCGAAATAGCCAACATATGTAACGAAGCCGCCCTTCTTGCTGTAAGAAAAAACAAAGATGCCGTTACAATGGAAGATTTTGAGGAGGCTATTGAACGGGTAATTGCAGGTTTAGAAAAAAAGAACAAACTAATAAACGAAAAAGAACGACAAATAGTGGCTTATCATGAGAGTGGTCATGCCATAGTAGGCTACTTTACTCCCGGAGCCGATGAGGTGCAAAAAGTCTCCATTGTTCCTCGAGGAATCGGAGCGTTGGGATACACAATGCAAATGCCGTTGGAAGATCGTTATCTGATGACCGAAAGCGAGCTGAAAGGCAAAATAAAAGGGCTGTTAGGAGGCCGTGCAGCGGAAGAAATCGTATTTGGAGAAGTATCCACGGGAGCTTCCAACGATTTGGAACGAGCTACCCAATTGGCCCGAAACATGATTGTAGTTTACGGAATGAGCAAAAAATTACCTAATATTTCATTGGTAAACAAATCGGATCCCGGTTTCTTGGGTTATGGACCCGAAATTGAACGACGCTCAGAGTATATCGAACAAATGATTGATGAGGAGATAACCGAAATCATTAATTCCTGCTACAAAGAAGCCAAAGAATTACTTTATGAAAAGAGAGACCTATTGGATAAAATGGCAGCTATTCTTCTTGAAAAAGAAGTAATCAATTACGACGAAATCAGAGAAATATTAGGCGATAAACAAAATTAATTGTTCCATTAAAGTTATCGAAAAGAGTTTGTTTTTTTCTTCAAAAAAAGATGACAACTTGTCAACCGACAAATAAAAGAAAGAACAAAAAAATATCCGTTATCGAAAAAATTATAGTATCTTTACGAGATAAAAGGATAATTTTTTTGTTTAAAAAACAACATCGCTATCGCTATTGTCGTTAAACATGAGCGTAAAGTTGTTCTCCCATTTAGGGAATATACTTTTGGTTTTTCGAGAGAAAGAAAAAAACGATATAAATGACTTACAAATGGAATTATTTAACCCTTACACACGACCAAAAAAATAAGAAAAATGAATTAGCGCAAGAATTTAACATCGACCCCGTACTCGCAGAGCTGCTTTTACAGAGAGGAATATCAACAAAAGAAGAAGCTTACAAGTTTTTTCATCCTTCGTTAGGCGACTTGCATGATCCTTTTTTGTTGCCCGACATGGAAACAGCGGTCAAACGCATTGAAAGAGCTATTGGAAACAAGGAAAGAATTTTGATTTACGGAGATTACGATGTGGATGGCACAACAGCCGTTTCACTGGTTTATAAGTTTTTGCGCAGAATAACGAATAATATCGATTATTATATTCCGGACAGGTACGATGAAGGGTACGGCATATCGTTTCAAGGAATCGATTATGCCGTTGCCACAGGTGTAAAACTTATTATTTCGCTCGATTGCGGCATTAAATCCATCAATAAGATTGCGTATGCCAAAGAGAAAGGCATTGATTTTATCATTTGCGATCATCACATGCCCGACGACCAACTTCCCGATGCTGTGGCTGTTGTTGATGCCAAACTACCCGATTCAAATTATCCCTATAAAGAATTGTCGGGTTGCGGCGTAGGGTTTAAACTCGTTCAGGCATTCTCAGCCAGAAACAATCTACCTTTTTCAGAAATAGAACCCCTACTCGATCTGGTAGCCGTAAGTATTGCTTCGGACATTGTTCCCATCACAGGAGAAAACCGTATATTAATGCATCACGGCCTGAAACAACTCAATTCGAATCCAAGTTTCGGATTACGAGGTATCATCGAAGTTTGCGGTTTGACCCGAAAAAAAATTACCGTTAACGATATCGTGTTCAAAATCGGCCCACGAATTAATGCTTCGGGAAGAATAATGAACGGCAAAGAAGCGGTGGATTTATTACTAGCAAATGATATCGCTTCGGCAAGAATTAAAAGCAAAAACATCAATAAATACAATGAAAACCGCCGCGAACTCGATAAGAAAATTACCGATGAGGCCATAGAATATATTGAGAACCAATTAAATATTAACGGACAAAAAAGCATTGTTCTCTATAACGAAACATGGCATAAAGGAATTGTGGGAATCGTTGCATCGCGACTGTCAGAACGATATTTCCGCCCTACTATTGTATTAACCAAATCCAACAATATGATTACAGGCTCGGCCCGATCGGTGCCGGGTTTCGATGTTTACAAAGCCATTGAATCATGCAAAGATATTTTGGAAAATTTCGGAGGACATACCTACGCCGCCGGGTTGACTCTTAAAGAAGAAAATTTGGAAGAATTCAAACGTCGCTTCAGTATTATTTCGTTTGACGAAATTGAAGCACGCATGATGCAACCTAAAATCAGAATTGCAGGTGAAATTACTTTTGACAAAATCACCCCGAAATTCATAAATGATCTGGCACTTTTTCAACCCTTCGGACCCGAAAACGAAAATCCGGTTTTCTTAACCCGAAACGTAACGGATTCAGGCGGCAGCAAACTGGTAGGCAGAGACCTTCAACATATAAAAATGGAAATTGTGGACCCGACCATAACGCTACCTATGCAAGCCATCGCTTTTTGCCAAGAAAGTTCTTTCCCGCTGCTAAAAGAAAAACAATCGGTCGATATTTGTTATACAATCGAAGAAAACACTCATGGCAATAATACTTATACCCAACTGATGATAAAGGATATAAGGAAAAGCAATCAATAAACATTGTCACGGTCATGCAATCGGAATTGTTTCACGAAATACTCAAAGAATATTGGAGATACGATACTTTTCGACCCTTGCAAGAGGAAATCATTCAATCGGTCTGGGAACGAAAAGACACGTTGGGATTGATGCCTACAGGCGGTGGAAAATCGCTCACTTTTCAGGTGCCGGTAATGGCACAAGAGGGTATTTGCCTGGTAATAACACCGCTCATTGCCCTTATGAAAGACCAGGTTGATCACCTTCGTGAACGAGGAATAAAAGCTACTGCCGTATATTCGGGAATGTCGCGCGAAGAAATCATTACGAATCTTGAAAACTGCATTTTTGGCGACTTTAAATTTCTTTATGTTTCACCCGAACGACTGTCGCACGACATTTTTAGGGCGAAACTGCAAGCTATGAATGTAAATTTGATTGTTGTGGACGAGTCGCACTGCATTTCGCAGTGGGGTTACGACTTCCGCCCATCGTATCTCGAAATTGCCGAAATTCGCACTCTCCTCCCCGATGTTCCTGTGTTGGCACTTACCGCCACAGCTACCAAAGAGGTTGTTAACGATATTCAAGAAAAGCTGCTTTTTAAAGAAAAAAATGTTTTTCGAAAAAGTTTCGAACGAAAAAATCTTTCCTACGTTGTTCGCAATACCGAAAATAAAATCACAGAACTGGTTCACATCCTTCAATCTGTTCCGGGCACAGCAATCGTATATGTTCGGAGCAGAAAGGGAACAAAGCAAATAGCAAAAGCATTGCAAAAAGCCGGCATCTCTGCCGACCATTTTCATGCCGGGCTATCACACGAAGAAAAAATTTACAAACAAGATGCATGGAAACAAAATCAGTTTCGTGTAATGGTTGCAACAAACGCTTTCGGCATGGGAATCGATAAACCCGATGTACGTGTAGTGGTCCATTATGACCTCCCAAATTCATTGGAAGAATATTACCAGGAAGCAGGAAGAGCAGGACGCGACGGGAAACGCTCTTACGCAGTAATTTTATACGAGAAGGCAGATTCCGTAAAATTAAAAAAACGAATTACCGACACCTTCCCTCCAAGAGAATTTATTGTTCGGATATACGAAGCGCTAGGCAATTATTATCAGATAGCCGTCGGGTCGGGATATAACAATGTATACGATTTCAATCTTCACGATTTTTGCGAACGCTTCCGTTTCCCTTTTTTGCAGACACATCATGCCCTGAAAATTCTAGAACTTTCGGGTTATATCGAATACACCGAAGAAATCGACACCCGCTCGCGTGTGCAATTTCTAATTTACCGCGACGAATTGTATTCTTTAAAGCTCGATAAAAAATACGATGAATTAATTCACATACTTTTACGCAATTATACCGGCATATTTTCGGAGGAGGTATATATCGACGAATCGTTACTTGCTACCCGAACAGGGAAATCGCGCGAAGAAATTTACCAAATGCTTTTGCAATTGTCGCGATTGGGTTATATACGCTACATTCCGCAGAAAAAAACCCCATTTATCGTCTTCACCACAGGACGCGAAGAAAATCAATTCGTAAGAATCCCCAAACCGGTTTATGAAGATCGAAAACGACGTTTCAAAAATCGTATCAAAGGCATAATTGATTATGTGAAAAACGACCACGTGTGCCGAAATCGGATATTGCTTACTTACTTTGACGAAAAAAATCATAACGACTGCGGCCGTTGCGATGTATGCTTGGAAAAAAACAAAACAGGTTTATCTAACTTTGAATTTAATGAAATCAAAGCGAATCTCATACACGAATTAACCCAAACCCCTTTACGTTTAACTGATTTGATAAATCGTATCACTTCTTTTGAAAACAAAAAAACCATAACAGTCATTCGTTTTTTGGTTGACGAAGGTATTTTATCATTAAAAGACGATACTCTTTCAGTGGTAAAAACTGATGATTAGGTTGTTATTCGTATAAATAGCTATTTTTACCGGGATTATTTTTGCAATATCTACAAAAAATAGTATCTTTGCAATCACAAAAAAATAAAGAAAATGGCTCCGTAGCTTAACTGAATAGAGCATCTGACTACGGATCAGAAGGTTACAGGTTTGAATCCTGTCGGAGTCACA
>Ga0116169_1002263_pt1 | contig 14437 bp, 17 predicted proteins | sample AD_UKC130_MetaG_FD_89796 | JGI IMG/M metagenome (GOLD analysis project Ga0116169, IMG submission 89796) | Active sludge microbial communities of municipal wastewater-treating anaerobic digesters from Canada - AD_UKC130_MetaG | ecosystem: Engineered > Bioreactor > Anaerobic > Digestate | place...
CCGCAGCGATTAGGTCGACCTGACGAGTATGCCCAACTCGCGGCGATGATCGTCGAGCACGACTACCTAAACGGCGAGACTATTCGGATGGACGGCTCTCTACGGATGGCGCCACGATGATGAGGGTTCATCACTTCAACTGCGGCACGATGCGCCCCATCGGCAGCGCCGAAATGGTCTGCCATGTCCTCTTGGTTGAGACCGCGAACTCGCTTGTGCTGATCGATTCGGGTTTTGGCCTAGTCGACCGGGAGCAGTGGAGAAAGAGGTTGGGTCCGTCGAGTCTGCTGCTGCGCCCGATCTACGATCCGGCAGAGGCGGCCATCAACCAGATTCGTGGCTTGGGCTTTGACCCGGCCGACGTGCGCGACGTGGTGCTGACGCACTTTGATGCCGACCACGTCGGCGGCACCTCCGACTTCGCTTGGGCGCGCGTCCACCTGACCAGTGCCGAATATCAGGCGGCGTTCAACCCGAAGGGGATGGTGGAGAAGGGCCGTTACCTGCCGGGTTCTCGTGCCCACGACCCGCAGTTGGTGCGCCACGATCCGGCGGCCGGTGAGGGGTGGCACGGTTTTGCTTCGGCTAAAGAACTGGTTGAGATTTCGCCGGGAATCGTGCTGATTTCGATGCCCGGTCATTCGCGCGGTCACGCGGCGGTTGCCGTCGAAACCGATACCGGTTGGGTGCTGCACGCTGGCGACACGTTCTATCACCACGGTGAGGTTGACGGTACCGGTTCGGTGCCGAAAATGCTTCCGGTGATGGAGCGTTTCATGGCCAGCAGTTTCGAGCAGGTGCTGGCGAACCAACACCGACTTGGCGAGGTAGCGCAAGATTTGACCAACAATATTTTTGTGATCAACGCGCACGATTCGACTTTGCTGAAGCAGGCGCAGGCCGCCCAGTCCTAGGTCAAACTAGGGCGTGCAAGGACCCGGCCAGGGCGCCCGCCAAAATCAGCCAAGCACTGTTCACTCGGGCCAGTGTCAAAATCGCCAGCGCAATTAGGGCGATCACGATCGTTAGCGGGTCAATGAGGCTGATCAGACCCAAGCGCCAAGTGACCGCGGTCATCAGCGCAATGGAGGCGGCGTTTAGCCCGTCGAGGATCACTGCGGTCCATTCGCGGGACCGCAAGAACGTGGCGACTTTCGTCAGCAACGCGACAAAAAGAAATGATGGCGCAAAGATCGCCACGGTTGCGACGAACGCGCCTGGTAGACCCGCCACCAGATAGCCGACGAAAGTCGCCGTCGTGAACACCGGGCCGGGCGTCACTTGGCCGATGGAGATGGCGTCTAGGAGTTGCTGCTCGGTGATCCAGCCGAGCCGGTCAACGAAGTCTGCTTCCAAGAAGGCCAGCAGCACGTAGCCGCTGCCGTAGAGCACTGCGCCGATTTTGGCCATGGTGATGAACAGTTGCCAAAGTTGTGAAGCGGTCGGATCGGTAAACAGTGGCGACCCCGTGGCAAGGAAACAAAGACCGATGCCGTTGAAGCGGTTCTCGTTGCGCGCATTCTCGCCGACTTTCTTCACCCAACTGAAGAACAGGGCGCCGAACGCGCCGGCGGCCAAGATCACCAACTCATTTACCGACGCTAAGTAGGCGGCGAAACTCGCGAGCGCAATCACCACGAGCGAAGGCCGCTTGAACACGGCCCTTCGTAGACCAAACAGCGCGTGAACGATGATCGCGATGGTTACTGGAATGACGCCGTACAAGACGGCTGTGAAGGCTGGAGTTTGCCCGTAAGTCACATAAGCCCAAGCGAGCGCGGTGACGATGATTGCCGCCGGCAAAATGAAGCAAACCCCAGCGGTGACCAGCCCGCGCCAACGGCCCCGCTCGAAGCCAAGATGGATTGCCAGCTCGGTCGAGTTTGGCCCCGGGATCAGGTTCGTTGCCCCGACTAAATCTACGAAGCGTTCGTCGTCAACCCAGCCTTTGCGCCTAACGATCTCTTGGCGCATCATCGCGATATGGGCGGGCGGGCCGCCGAAGGCGACCAGTCCCAATCGCAGGAACAGCAAGGCAATTTCGCGGATCTGACCGCTCGGTGCCTTGCTCACCGGCGAACGCTAACGCGAGTAGGTGAACGGCGGGTGACTAAGTTACGCGGCCACTGATCGGGCAAGATCGGCATGTGAACTCTGCGAGCGCCGTACCTGCCAGGCCGGTTCGGTCTTGGTTGATGGCGCACCCTGCCGACGTGATTGACGTGTTTGTCTACGTGGTCGTACTCAACCTGGCTATTGAGTACTTTCCGGCCGTGATCAGTGAGTCTTTCACCCTGTCACTGCTGACCGCGTTGCTGCTCAAACTCGCGCTTGAGGTTGTGGTTTGGCTAAAAACGATGTTGCTGGAACGATTCCGCGCAGCGTCCGGCCCGGTGGCCAAAACGCTCTCCGGCCTGGTGTTATGGGCGCTGGCAATCGGCAGCAAGCTAGTTGTGCTGTGGCTGATCGATGTTGCCTTCGGTGGCGAAGTCAGTCTCGGCGGGTTCATTTCAGTGACTGCGCTGGTTCTTGCTTTGCTGCTGGCCCGCGCGGGCGTGCGACGGCTACTTTTTGGGACGACGAAGTGACCTCGCCGGATTTGGTGGTCGGGCCAGACGGGTTGGCTCGACCCGCTTGGGCCAGCGCCGACGACCTGCTGAGCGAGTACTACGACACTGAGTGGGGGATGCCGGTTCGCGACGAGCGCGGCGTCTTTGAGCGGCTCAGTCTTGAGGCGTTCCAATCGGGGCTTTCTTGGGCGACGATCCTGCGCAAGCGGGCGGCTTTTCGGGTCGCGTTCGCCGGTTTCGATCCAGACGAGGTGGCGACGTTCGATGCCGCTGACGCCACCCGCCTGCTCGGTGACGCGGCGATCGTTCGCAACCGAATGAAGATCGCCGCGACGATTCAAAACGCTAAAGCCACCGTTGCCCTGCGAGAACAGGGCGGGCTGGCCGAGTTCGTTTGGTCGTTTCAACCTGCAACCACCCCCGAACCGCGCACGATGGCCGAGATTCCGACCAGTTCGGCTGAGTCCAAGGCCTTAGCTTCGGGTCTTCGAAAACGCGGTTTCACCTTTGTCGGACCCACGACGATGTTCGCGCTTATGGAAGCTCTCGGCATCGTCGACACTCACCTCGTTGGCTCGCATCGCCGTGGGTCGTCTGGGGTCTGGCTCTAGGGTTGGAGCATGAGCTTTGACGCCGACCTAGGTCCAATCAATTTTGTCGTAGTCGCTTTCGACGCGGCGCCAATCCCTAATGCGGGATTGGCTGAGATCACCGCTTTAGTTGAGGCGAGGCGAATAGTGCTGCTCGACGTTGAGTTCGTGGCAAAAGCCGAGGACGGGACCATCGCTAAAATCACCGCTTCCCAGGCCGGTGTGGCTGACTTCCAAGGTGCTTGTACCGACCTGATTGACGACGAAGATATTGCCCTCGCGGGTGAAAGGCTGGCCGCCGGCGGGGTGGCCGTCGTGATCGTCTATGAGGACCTTTCGCTCCTTGGCGCGATCAAGGCGTGGCAGGACGAAGGCGCCGCGATTGTTGCCGAAGGCCCAATCATCGTCGACGACTTCGTTGACGCGCTCGACCATTCAGATCAGCAATAATCCAAAGCTTTAGGAGTAGGAAGAATGGGACTTTTGAGGACAGCAGGCCGAGTAGCAGTCGCCAGTTCGGTTCATGGCCGCGTGCAACGCCGCCAGCAGCAGCGTTGGGCTGCCCAAGATGCGACCGTAGCCCAACAGCAGTTCGCCGCGCCGCAGGTAGCGCAACCGGCACCGGCAGCCCTACCGGCCGAGGACCCGACGATCGCCAAACTCAAGCAGTTGGCGCAGCTCCGAGACGAGGGCATCCTCACCGAGGAGGAGTTCAGCGCCAAGAAGGCTCAGGTACTCGGCCTGTAGGTTGCTCGCTCAGTTGCGAGTAAACGCGATCCGCCAGGCTTCGGGGCCGCGGTCGAGGTACTCAAGCGCAAAGCCGCCTGGCCATTCGGCCTCAATCTGACCGAGCAGCGGGATTGGGTCGTGCGGGGCCACCAGAACCATGCCCTTGCCGGGGGTCAGCGATGCCAGCGCACCCAAGATGGTGGCGTGGCGGATCGCGTGCGGGATCGTCCGCGCGTCAAGTTCGGGTAGGCCCGAGTCCTTCTCGCCGCAACCGCAGCCGCCGTGGCCGTGTCCGGTCTCCGAAAGTCCCAAATCGTTACCGAGTGTCATCGGTGTCTCCTTTGTCACGCTGGATCTGGTTGAACCAGCACCTGATATTTTGCCACAATGAAGTCCGTGGAAAATAATAGGCCGGATCAGCAAGGCCCAGCAGCGGCCGCGTACCCGACGGGGCTGCGGCTTTCGCGGTCACGCTCGGCATTGCTCGAAGCCCTGCGAGCTCAAAGCGAACCGGCGAGCTTGGCCCACCTAGCTACCTGGACCGGACTGCACGCCAACACCTTGCGTGAACACTTGGACGGGCTTCGCCGGGCCGGTTTGGCCGAGCGGACTGCGGCGCCGGCGGTTGGTCGGGGCAGGCCCGAGTGGCTTTACGCCGCGACCCTGGCCGCCGAAGATGACCCGAGGCCCGAATACGCCGGACTGGCAATCGCGTTGGCCTCGGTGATCTCGCGCACCAGCACCCAACCGGCCGAAGACGCCAGACGCGCCGGCGTTGACTGGGGCAGGCGTCTCGTTCGCGACCGGCGACCCGAGTCGGCAGCATCGCCGCGCGAAGCAGTCGTCGAGATCTTTGACCAGATGGGGTTCGCGCCCGAACCCGACGACCAGGATCGGGTTGTACTGCTCACGCGTTGCCCACTGCTGGCCGCCGCGCACGAGAACCCCGAAATTGTCTGCTCGGTCCACCTCGGGGTGGCTGAAGGGTCGATCGCCGCATTCGGGGAGCCGGAAGCAAAAGTCGAACTGCTGCCATTTGCCGAGCGCGGTGCTTGTTTGCTGCACCTGCTGGAGGGCAAATGAGTCTGCCGACGGCCCACCCAGGCCCGGTTCGCCCGAAGAAACTGCCGCTGCGGGCCGTCTTGTTGCTACCGGCCGGAGCCGCACTGCTGCTCGGCCTCGATGCGGCCCTGCTCCTGCTGAAATTGCCCGCACCGCTAGATGTCGAGCGGCTCCCCAAAGTCCACGGCATGCTGTTGGTGTTGGGGTTCTTGGGCACGCTGATCTCGCTAGAGCGAGCAATCGCATTGCGCGCCAAGTGGGGCTTCTTGGCCCCGGCACTGCTTGGCATTGGCGCGGTCTTGCTCGTGACGCCGGCGCCGATCCGCGTGGGTCAAGCTTTTTTGATTCTTGGAGCGGCACTGGTGGTGGCGGTTTACGTGCCACTTTGGCGACGCCAGTTCGACGAGGCGGTGCTGGTCCAACTCCTGGGCGCGGTCTTTGCGCTTGGCGCGGCGATCCTGTGGTTCGGGGGAGTAGAGATGCCGCTCCTACTGATTTGGCTCGTGGCGTTCATAATCTTGACGATCTGCGGTGAGCGACTTGAGTTGGCCCGAATCGCGATGGGGCCAAATGCCGGACTGATTCTGCTGGTCCTAGCCGCAGCGCTGAGCGTTGGCGCAGCAGCAGCGCTGCTTTTCCCGCAAGTCGGTTCAGTGTTCTTTGGGGCCGCACTCGCGGTACTGATCGGTTGGCTCCTGCGCCATGACGTCGCTCGGCGAACGGTCAAAACCACTGGCCTGACGCGTTATATGGCCGTGTGCATGCTCGCCGGTTACGCCTGGGCGTTGGTCGCGGCCGCGATGTGGCTGACGAATGGCCAAATCGTCAGCGGCGACGAGTATGACGTGGTTATCCACGCGATCTTCCTCGGCTTCACCATGTCGATGGTGATGGCCCATGCGCCGGTCATCTTCCCGGCCGTCCTATCGCGACCGCTGGAATACCACTGGGCGTTCTACCTGCCGGTTGGACTGCTGCATGCCTCACTCGTCGGCCGGATCTGGTTCGGCGACTTCCTCTCAGTGCCTGGATTCTGGCGAGCCAGCGCGGTGCTAAACATCGTTGCCCTGTTGTTGTTCGTCCTAACTGCGGCGACTCGCGTCGTCCAAGGAGCCAAAGAATGAAGCGTGGATTCTCAGCCCTTCGCGACCTGCCAGCGATGATCTGGCTGCTAGCGATATTCGTCGCGGCGTTCGCCCATCCGGTGTTGCCCGAGCCGCGCTGGCTGCTGATCCATCTGTTATTTCTCGGTGCAGTCACCCACTCGATTGTGGTGTGGAGTCAACACTTCGCCGACACGCTGCTGCACGTGCCACCAAAGCCTGCCCCGGCATTACTCGCCCTGCTCAACTTGGGCGCGTTGACCGTCATGGTCGGCACCCAGTTGGCCAACTGGCACGTCGTACTGGGCGGTGCGATCGCGCTGTCGGCCGCCGTGATCTGGCATGGCTTCCGGCTCGTCGGCTCGCTTCGACGCGCCCTGCCGAGCCGGTTCTCAACCGTCGTGCGGTTCTACGTGACCGCAGCAGTGTTCCTGCCGATCGGGGCGACCTTGGGCGTGTTCCTCGCTAAGGGCCTGCCAAGCCCGTGGCACGAGCAGATTCTGCTCGCACACGTGAGCATCAACGTGCTCGGCTGGGTCGGGCTCACGGTCGCGGGCACGGTGGTGACGCTGTGGCCGACGATGCTGCGCACCAAACTCGGCGAAGGGTCAGAAATCGCCCTGCGCGGGGCACTGCCGATCATGGCCGTTGGTGTCGGTGGCACCGCTATCGCGAGCAGTTTCGGGCTGTGGCCGCTGGCGGCGCTCATGCTCGCTGCCTACGTCCTCGGCTTGGCGCTGCTGCTGCGTCCGCTCGTCGAGGTTGCCCGCCGCAGGCGGCCACACGGTTTTCCGGCCTGGTCGGTTGCGGCCGGTCTAACTTGGCTGGTCGGCGGCCTAATCGCGTGGGTGGCCATGCTCGCCCTTGGCGGCGACGCCGAACAAATCCATCACCGGTTCGGCGCATTGGTGCCTTACCTTGCGACCGGCTTTGCCGCCCAAGTGCTAATCGGTGCGCTGGGGCACCTGATTCCGATGGCGCTTGGCGGTGGAGGTCGGGCAGTTCGGGCAGCGTCCACGCAGATTGAGCGGGGCGGCGCCTGGCGAATCGTGGCCGTGAACCTAGGGCTACTGGTCTGTCTGCTGCCAGTGCCAAGTGCCGTTCGGGTCACCTGCTCGCTAGTGGTGTTGCTGGCCTTGGCCGCGCAATTGCCCCTGCTGATCTTCGCGATCAAGGCGTCAGTCCAGGCGCGCAAAGACGGCACCGGGCCTGACATTGCCAGTGACCAAGACAAGCTGGTGCGCCGGCGCCAGGTCTTTGGTTCGGCCATTGCCGGGTTGTCGACCATCGTGGTTGCCATCGCCGCTGGCATCGCCTTCGATCCAAGTGTGCTCGCTGTTGGCGACGTGGCTTCGGCGTCGGCCAACGTCAAAGCCACTGGGCAGACGACGACGGTGAAAGTCAAAGCAGTTGGGATGAGGTTCGAGCCGTCAACGATCGAAGTGCCGGCCGGAAATCGACTCGTCATCGAGGTGTTCAACGACGACCCGGACGTGCACGATCTAGTGCTCGAGACGGGAGCAACTTCCGGTCGACTAGGAGCGGGCAAGAGTGCCACGATCGACGTCGGCGTAGTTGGCCGCGACCTAGACGGCTGGTGCTCGATTGTTGGCCACCGGCAGATGGGGATGACGCTAAAGATCAAGGCGATAGGCGGCCAAAGCAGCCAGGCCGATTCGGCGAGCGGGGGCCACAGTGGCCACCATCAAGGCAGTACCGATAACTCCAGTGGTGACTCGGCCAATGCGACCTACGACCACAGTGCGAAGTTCGAGGACGGTTTCGTCGCCCGCGACCCCAGACTCAAGCCATTGACTACCAAGAAGAACACAACCCACAAGTTGACCTTCACCGTCAGCGAACTGCAACGCCAAGTCGCCCCGGGCGTGACTCAGCGACTGTGGACGTACAACCGGCAGGCTCCCGGGCCCGTCCTGCACGGGCGAGTAGGCGACAAGTTCGTCATCACCTTGGTGAACGACGGAACGATCGGCCACTCGATCGACTTCCACGCCGGGGCGTTGGCGCCGGATCGGCCGATGCGAACGATTGCGCCGGGCGAATCGTTGACCTACACGTTCACCGCGACCCGCTCGGGTATCTGGATGTATCACTGCTCGACCATGCCGATGTCGGTACATATCGCCAACGGCATGTTTGGTGCGGTCGTCATCGAGCCGGAGGGTCTCGACCCGGTCGACGAAAGCTACTTGTTCGTCCAAAGTGAGCAGTTCTATGGGCCGCAAGGGCGCGAAGTAGATGCAGACAAGGTGATGGCCGAAACGCCGGACGCAGTCGTTTTCAACGGGATTGCTAACCAGTACGACTTCGATCCGATCCAGGTTCGCGCCGGCGACAAGGTCCGAGTTTGGGTGTTGAACGTCGGACCTAACCGCACGAGCGCATTCCATGTCGTCGGCGGCCAGTTCTCCACCGTCTGGTCTGAGGGCGACTACCTGCTCCGAAACGGTGGCTCGACCAAGTCCGGTGGCTCGCAGGTGTTGGGATTGGTCGCGGCCCAAGGCGGATTCGTTGAGCTGCAACTGGACGAACCGGGCCGCTATCCGTTCGTTTCGCATGTCATGGTCGATGCCGAGCGCGGTGCCCACGGCTTCTTCCAAGTGGCCAAGCGCTGAGGGCCGGCTACTAGTCGATGAGTCGTTCTTTGCGCGCCGCTGCCACCGCGGCGGTGCGCGAATCGACTTGGAGTTTGTCGAAAATGTGGGCCAGGTGAGTCTTGACGGTTGCTCGTGAAACGAACAACTGTTGGGCGACTTCTTCGTTGCTCAACCCCTCGGCCACTCGGCGCAAAACCTCCAGTTCGCGAGGCGAAAGCGCGACCGCACCGGCGAGTGCTCGGCGCACCAGTTGTTGCTGGACGCGCGGTGCCAACGCCGGCTTTCGCGCCGCCGCATCAACGATGGCGGCGGTCAGTTCGGCGGTGGCCGAATCTTTGAGTAGGTAGCCGATCGCGCCCGCCTCCATCGCGGTGACAATGTCGGAGTCGGTGTCGTACGTCGTCAAGATCAGTACCGGCGGACCGCCCCGCTTGACGATTTCGGCGGTATCGGCCGCCCCGCCAAGCTGGCCGTCGCCAAAGCGCAGGTCGAGCAAGATCACGTCGGCGATCAGGTCGGAGTCCAGCACTTCCTCGGCCGTCGCAAATGAAGCCACCACCGTCATATTGGGCTGCGCGTCGATGAGGGCGTGCAGGCCTGCACGAACCACCGGATGGTCGTCGGCCATCACGACGCGAAGTGGCGAATGGTCGTTCACGAGGGCACCTCCACTGCGACGGCGGTTCCGGCGCCAGGGGCGCTCTCGATGGTGACTTTTCCGCCGATCGCCGCCACCCGGTCCTTTAGGACAGTCAGGCCAAACCCGGCCGAGTTCGGATCGAAGCCGACGCCGTCATCGACGATGTCCAGCAGGACCGAATCGGGCAGGAACGTCAACGTCAGGTTGGCGCGACTGGCTTGAGCGTGCCTTGTGACATTGGCCAAAGTCGATTGGGTGATTCGTACGAGTTCGGCCGAAGTCGTCACCGGCAGTTCACGACTGTCGCCGGTCACGGTGAAGTTGACTTGAACGCCGGTGGTTCGACTGGCGATTCGCGCGAGCGCATCTTGGAGCGTCGATTCAGTCAGGTCCGCCGGCGCTAGTCCGCGAACGAGTTGGCGCACCTCGGCCAGGTTCGCGAGGGCAACTTCGCGGGCGGGCCGAACTTGGCTGTAGTCGCCGGTCTCTTCAGCCACCCGCAGCAGCAGTTCGATTGAGCTGAGCCCTTGGGCGAGGGTGTCGTGGATTTCGCGGGCGAGGCGCTCTCGTTCGGCCATGATTCCGCGATCGTGCTCAACGCTTGCCAGCTGTTCGCGGGTGGCGAGCAGGTCGTCGATTAGTTCTTGGCGGCGTTCGGTTTCACGCAGCATCGCCTCCAAGCCCAAGACGACGCCGATGGCTAGGGCGCCGCCAAGGGTCGGCCCCAAAACTGAGCCGAGCGGGTCGAGGCCAAGAAGCAAACCCGTCGAAACCGCCGCGATCGTGGTCGCCGCGACCGCCAGTACACCGCGGTGCGGACCCAAAATATGCATTTGCAGCAGGGTCAGCGGAAATGCCAACCAGATTGCTGGCGTACCGGCCGTGACGAGCAGCGCCCACCACAACAAGGACAAGCCGATCAGCCAACCGTTCTCGGGCCAAGACCTGCCACGGATTTCGAGGATCGAAGCCTTTGCGGGCTTGAACGATAGTCGCCCGATTAGGTATAGCCCGGCGAACGCAATTGTCAGCGCGAGCGCTGCGGGGTCGCTGCGCACCGATACCGCCACCACGGTCAGCAGCACCGCAGTTAGCGCATCCAAACCGGCCTGCAGGAGGCGAGTGGTGGTGGCGATGGACAGAACGTTCACCGTGCCACGCTACCGGCTGGCGCCCACGAACGGGTCAGCCAAAAGGATGAGCGCTAGATCAACCCGCAGCCCGATGTCTCAGCGAGGTGGCGGCGCGAGAGTTGAAGCATGTTCGTTGCACTTAGAGATCTTCGTTTCGCCAAGGGTCGATTCGCCCTGATGGTAGCCGTCATCGTGATGGTGGCGTTCCTGGTCGGCTTCTTGGCCGCCCTGACTTCGGGCCTAGCCCGCGAGTCGACTTCGGCGATCACCGAACTGCCGGCCGACCGGATCGCCTTCTCCACCCCTGACGGTGCGGCCGCAGACTTCACCTCATCGACGGTCTCGGCCCAACAGGTGAAGGCGTGGGCCGACCTTGACTCGGTTCGCTCGGCCGAACCGCTGGGGGTTGCTACGACCCGGATATCGGCCAGCGGCCAGACCGTCGCGGCCACCGCGATGGGAGTCGAGGCCGGTTCGGCGCTGGTGCCGACTGCGGTGCCCGCCGAAGGCCAAGCAGTACTGAGCAAGGGCCTGGCTGACAAGTTGCCCGGGGTTCGAGTCCTCGAGATCGGCGGCCGAAGCTTTGAGGTGGCCGCGGTGGCCGACACCGAGCTCTCCTTCGCCCACACGCCCGTGCTGTGGATGTCGTTGAGCGACTGGCGAGCGATCGGGCTGGCGGACTCCTCCTCGAGTGATATCGCAACCGTGGTCGCCATCACCGGCGATCCGGCCAAGAGCGTGCCACAGATGACGGCGATGACTCTTTCGGACTCGCGCTCGGCCATCGGCTCATTCAGTTCTGAGAACGGCTCGCTGCTGACGATCACCGGCTTTCTGGTGGCGATCTCGGCCCTGGTCGTCAGCGCCTTCTTCAGCGTCTGGACAGTGAACCGAACCGCCGACATCGCGGTGCTCAAGGCGCTGGGGGCGTCGGGGTCCTACCTGGTGCGTGACGCGATCGGTCAGGCCGCGCTGGTGCTGGTCGGTTCGGTGGCCGTCGGCACGGCACTGGCTTGGCTGGCGGCGCTGGTTGCTGGTTCTTTCTTGCCGGTGGTCGCCGGCGCCACGACCCTGCTCGTGCCTGGCGTCATCCTCATCTTGGCCGGACTTGTCGGCGCGGCCGGCGCCGTTTGGCGAATCACCCGAATCGACCCCCACGCAGCCTTGGCTGCTCGCTGACTAGGAGAAATCATGGACCTGAAACTTTCTGACATCGTTTTGACCTACCCAGACGGCGACCGGGAGTTGACCGCGGTCGACCACGTCTCGCTGACGATCCAGGCCGGCACCACAACGGCGCTGCTGGGACCGTCCGGCTCCGGCAAGTCGAGCCTGCTCGCCGTGGCTGGTGGGCTGACCCGGCCCACTGCCGGGACGGTTCAGATCGGCGAAGAAGTCGTGTTCGGCCCTGACACCTCGGTGGCTGCGGCGGCGAAGGTGCGACTAAACCAGATCGGGATCGTCTTCCAGCAACCCCAGTTGCTCGACTCGCTGACCGCGCTGGAGCAGTTGGAACTACAGGCACATTTGCGTGGGCGAAAGCCCAAGTCTGCCCGTGCCGGTGCGCTGGAACTGTTGGAAGCGGTGGGCCTGGCCGATCGGGCCCATCATCGCCCCGGTCAGCTGTCAGGCGGGCAGCGCCAACGGGTGGCGATTGCTCGAGCCTTGTGGGCGAAACCGGACGTTTTGCTAGTCGACGAGCCAACCTCGGCGCTGGACCACGAACGCGGCGTGAGTGTGGTGAAACTGATCACCGAACTGGCCACGCGCACGGGTGCGGCAACGTTGTTGGTCAGCCACGACGCGTCCTCGCTCGGTTCGGTGGATCAGACAATTGAACTGGTTGACGGCAAGATCGTTTGCGCAGACCTGGTGGCCTGAGTTCGACTCAAATCTGCTCGAGTCCGAACCTGCGTGGGTTCGGTGGCAGCGAGGCCACCCACGCAGTGTCCACGCCGACTAGCCCGCTTCTGGAGGCGCCGCCGGGCGAACCGAGCGAGGCTGCCTTTCCCGGCAGCGGCTCGTTGAAGAAGCACTCATTTTCACCAATTAACCGCACCTCGTCGGCGGGCACATCGTCTTCGTAATAGATCGCCATTACGGGGCAGACCGGTTCACACGCGGCGCAGTCGATGCACTCGGTCGGCTGAATGTAAAGCATCCGTTCGCCCTCGTAAATGCAGTCCACCGGGCAAACGTCCACGCAGGCGCGATCAACCACGTCCACGCACGCCAAACTGATCACGTAAGTCACTTTTGAACCTTCGCACAGTTCCGTTATTTTCACCGGGTACGCGAACAGTCGGATTGGCCAGCGAGGAGAATCGCTGAAATCGCGACACAAAGATTCGATCGTCAATATCCTTCGATGATGGACTCGGACATTCCAAAGGTGATGGATCCAGATCACCTACTCAGCTTGTTGCCCGATCGGGTCGACCTTCCACGAGGTCGGTCAGCGCTCAGCGAGGCCGAAGTTTCGCAGTCGCGAAACGCCCGAATTCAACAAGCTGTAATAGACGAAGTTGCGGCCTCGGGGTTTCACAAGGCGACAGTTGCCGCGATCACCAAGCGTGCCCGAATCTCGCGGACGTCCTTTTATCAGGAGTTCGACGATAAGGAGGAAGCGTTCGCGGCGGCGCATCGGACGGCTAGCGATTTGGCCCTTGCGTTGGTTTGGGGCCCCGTGCTGACTCAAGCCGAGGGTGATCTGGAAGATCGAGTCCGCATCGCGCTGGAGACCTATGTGGCAGCGATCGAATCGAATCCGGCGTTTGGGTACTGCTTCTCAATTGAGATTCGTGGCGCGGGGGAGCGGTTGCTGCAAGTGCGCGACGAGATGCTCGATCGGCACGCCCGAATCCTAAGTGACCTTGTTGCGGTGGGCGCAAAGTCCGATCCCAACCTGATTGACCCGGGCGCGGATCAACTCGTCGGCGTGCTCGGGGCACTTGACGAACTCATGGCGCGTGAACTTCGCGCTCAAGCTGGTGCCGAGAGTCTCAACTTGGGCGGCGTGATCGATCCGTTCGTCCAGGTGCTGTTGGCGGTTGCTCGAGGACCTCGATCAGACGCTGGTGTCGAGCGCTTCGGCTAGGTAGAGCCGAAGTACCCGCTTGGCTTGCTCAATCGTTGCGGCATCGCCGGTCGGCTCGAGTCGAAAGGCCAGTCCTAGCAGGGCGTCGCCGATGTTGACGACGACTCGCGAGACTACCTGGAGTTGTTCGAGTGGTTCGTCTAGCCGTTCGGCCCAAAGTTGAGCGAGCCGTTGTTCCAGTCGGGTATTGCTCGCGCGGTCCAGAACCCGGGCTTCACCGCGCAGCGCACCACTGAAGTAGACGGTCCTAAAGCCTGGCGTTGAGCGGAAGAAGTCTACGTAGCCATCGATCATGGCGTCGACCCAACTCTCGAACGGTTCTTCGGCGGCGGTCAACACGATTGAGTCGAATTCGGCCGTCCAGTCGCGTACCAACTCGGCGATGATCGCGTCGACGTTGGCAAAGAATTGGTAGAGCGAACTCACGCTCATGCCGGCCTTTTCTGCGATCAGCGTCGTCGTCAACTCGTCGTATCCAGATTCCTCCAGCATCGCTGACGTGGCGTCGAGGATCGACTGCACGCGTTCGCGGCTTCGCTTTTGCCTAGGCACACGTCGCAATCCGGCGGTTTCAGAAACATCCATTGCATCAGGTGTTGTGTTGATCACATTCGAAGTGTAACCTGAAACTGATTCTGAATCTGATTCAGGTTTTAGGAGAATGAATGTCCCAGTCAATGAAGCGCCAGTTGTCCACGGCGCAAATCGTCTTTCTCGTCGTCGCCGCGGCCGCGCCGCTGGTGGCAATGGCCGGCACCGTGCCCTTGTCGATGGGAGTCGGAAACGGGATCGGCGTCCCGGGGACCTACCTCTTGGCGACGATCACCTTGTTGCTGTTCTCGGTTGGTTACGCCCAGATGGCTCGGATCATCACCCGTGGCGGTGGCTTCTACAC
>Ga0116169_1002264_pt1 | contig 14434 bp, 8 predicted proteins | sample AD_UKC130_MetaG_FD_89796 | JGI IMG/M metagenome (GOLD analysis project Ga0116169, IMG submission 89796) | Active sludge microbial communities of municipal wastewater-treating anaerobic digesters from Canada - AD_UKC130_MetaG | ecosystem: Engineered > Bioreactor > Anaerobic > Digestate | place...
AGGGACTGGCCATTGTGCCGACTTTCGATATTCTACCTGCTCTGATCAATCAGGACAGCCGTGAGTTCAGATTCTATAATCAGACCTCAACCGATGACCATGCTATTCATGCCGTTGGTCTGGCCCAGGCCGGTGACCACACCTGGTTTTTAATTAAAGATTCCGGTGGCGGCGCCCACCGTGGACCTTTTAAGGGCTATGAGATGTTCAGAGATGATTTTGTTAAGCTGAAGATGTTGGTCTTTATGGTCCACAAAGACGCGGTTTCTGATTTGCTGGCTAAATTTGAAACAAAGACTAAATAATCTGAGCGAAGCTCTGGTTTTATATCAGAACAGCAGTAAAAAAACGATCATCAAGGGGCTTGCTGGAAAAGGCAAGCCCCTTTTTGTTTGAGCCAGCTGACAAAACAAGCGGCAGCTGGCTCCATATATCGAATTCCGATAACAGGAGAAAAAATGAAGCAGAGTGGCTTTAAGTTCAATCGCCTGGCTTTTCTGCTGGTTGCAACCTGTAGCCTTGGCCTGATTCTAAGTTTCTCCCCGGGAGGGAAAACCACTTTTACTCAAAAAGAGCAGACAGCGAGGATAGAACCTGACCGGCTGGAGTTTGATTCCTGTACAAGCATCATGGTAGGACGGCTGGCTTCCGCCGATGGTTCGACCATGACCTCCCATTCCTGTGACAGCAACACCGACCGTACCTGGATTAACATCGTTCCTCATCAGAAGCACCAGCCAGGAGAGAAAGCAGAAATTTATTTTGAACCGAAAAGGCTGAAAAGCTTCGATGATCCGGATCGCGTACCTGTGGGTGAAATTCCCCAGGTGGCCGAAACAAATGCCTATTTCAACGCTGCTTATCCTTTTATGAATGAATGGCAGCTGGCCGCCGGCGAAACCACCATTGGTGGAAGACGCGAGCTGAAAAGTGAGGAAGGCTTGCTGGACGCCCCTGAACTCCTGCGGCTGATGCTGGAACGGGCCCGAACAGCCAGAGAAGCGATTAAGGTGGCCGACGAGCTGACCAGAAAATATGGCTATAATGATTGGGGCGAAAGCCTGACCTTAGCTGACCCGGAGGAGGTCTGGTTATTTGAGATTTATGGCCCGGGTAAAGGCCGTAAAGGTGCTGTCTGGGCTGCGCAGAGAATACCGGATGGTGAGGTTGGTGTTTCCGCCAATGCCAGCCGCATCAGACAGATTGATTTAAAAAATAAAGATTATTTTCTGGCTTCAGCTAACGTGCTGAGCCTGGCTAAAGAATTCGGCTGGTGGAAAGAAGGAAGTGGTGAGCCTTTTGAATTCTGCTATGCCTACGCCCCGGAATCAAGATACAGCCTCTATTGCCGGCGGAGAGAATGGCGGGTCTTAAGCCTGCTGGCTCCTTCTCTTCAGCTCGATCCCAATGCCGAAAATTATCCCTTCTCAGTTAAACCGGAAAAGAAGGTGACTATTAAAGACGTGCTGGCTATTTTTCGCGACACCTACGAAGGTACGGAATTTGATCTGACCTCGAGTTTAATCGCCGTGAATAAAAAGAATCAGGTCATAAAAAGTCCGGTGGCCAATCCCTTTATGAATGCTGACTGGCGGGAACTTTTGCGGTTAAAGAGGGAAAGAACCATCTGTTCGCCGACCGCCACCTATCTCCAGATTACCCAATCCAGAAAATGGCTGCCGCCAGCGATCGGCGGTGTGGTCTGGCTGGGCTATGATAATCCAGCGACGACGCCTCATCTGCCTTTTTATGCCGGGATAAAACATATGCCGCCATCCTATGAAATTGATGGCCGGTCTGCTTATCGACAGGATTGTGCCTGGTGGGCTTTTCGAACAGTCAGCAAGCTCGTTACCTTCCGTTATCAGGAAATGAAAGAAGAAGCCGCCCTGGTCTGGCGGGGGATAGAGGATAAAGCTTTCGACGAGCAAGCGGCGATCGAAGCCGAGGCACTGCGGCTTTATAAAGATAATCCGGAAAAAGCTAGAGATTTCCTGACCGACTACTGTCAGAAGCAAGCCCAGCAGGCGGTGGCTGATTACTGGCGGCTGGCAGGCGAGCTGTGGGTGAAATATTCAGCCAATTTTTAAAGCAAGAAAGATAAGAAACATAAGAGTAAGAATGAGAAGGGTCAGGAAAAGTGGCTCCGCATCTGGCTGGCCAGCCTCAATTTCCTTAAACTTAAAGGGTCTAAAGAAGGAATAGCCTGATGAGCAATAAACAACTCATAACCTCTTTGAACCGGGCTGAGCTCGAAGCCTATCTTCGAAAGATCGGGCAACCATCATATCGGGTCGGGCAGATTTTCAGGTGGCTTTATCAGGCGGGTAAAAGTCAGGCGGCTGAATTTACTGATTTACCGCTCGAGTTGAGGCAGCAGCTTGAGGCGGATTTTATAATTAACCCGCTTAAGCTAAAAGAGAAAGCGAGCTCTAAGGACGGGACGATCAAATATCTTTTTGAGCTTCTGGATGGTAATTTTATTGAAACCGTCATGATTCCGGCCGAAAAGCGGCAGACCTTTTGTCTTTCCACTCAGGTTGGTTGTAAATTCCACTGCGCTTTTTGTGCCAGCGGGCTTCATGGCTTCAAGCGAAATCTGGAGGCAGGGGAAATTGTCTCGGAAGTCCTGAATCTGAAATATGCTTATGGCCATCAGCCAACCAACCTTGTCCTGATGGGCATGGGCGAACCACTGGATAATCTGGACAATGTTCTCAAAGCGATCAGAATTCTCAACGACCAGAATGGGCTGGCCTTCGGGGCAAGAAGAATAACTGTTTCTACCGTTGGACTGATACCGGCTTTAAAAAAGTTAATGGATTTTGAGTTGCAGATTAATCTTTCTCTGTCGATTCACAGCGCAATTGACGAGAAAAGAACGCAGTTGATGCCGGTCAACAAAAAATATCCGCTGGAAGAGTTGATTAAAGCGGCTGAAGATTATTTAAAAGCAGGAGGTCGGCAGCTCACTCTGGAGTATATTGTCATTAGCGGTTTTAATGATTCACTCTATGATGCTGAAGCCCTGGCGGCCGTTTCGCGCCGGCTTAAAGCCAAGGTAAATCTCATTGCCTACAGCCCGGTCGCGGGCTTTAAATGGCAACCGCCAGCGAAAGAAGATGTCGAACGATTTAAGATGTGGCTGGAGGAAAGAAAAGTGCGGGTAACCATCAGGCAGTCAAAAGGGATAGACATTGCTGCTGCCTGTGGCCAGCTGGCCGGAAAATTTCAATAAGCAGTCAAAAAAAATAACAAAAAGTGAAGTGGCCAGAATCAGTTGGCCCGTTCAAGCCGGGTTAAGACTTCGAGATGTGGCGTTCGGGGGAAAAAGTCAAAAGCTCGCATAGCTTGAAGCTCATATTCTGGACCCAGCCGGTTTAAATCACGGGCCAGGGTGGCCGGATCACAGGAAAGATAAAAGATTGAGCGCAAAGGAATCTTTTTTAGAGTGGCGATCAGCTCCGGCTCAAGACCTTTACGTGGAGGATCAACAATCGCCGCCTCGGGCTGGAAAGCCTTTATTTCATTCAGCCTCTGCTCGACGCGCCCGGCGACGAGTTTGATATTGGTGGTCTTGTTCAGTGTAAGATTCTCCTTAAAGTAAAAGATATTGGCTGGCTCTGATTCCACCGCCAGGACCTCTGAAGCCAGACTGGAAAGGAAAAAGCTGAAGGTGCCGACTCCGGCATATAAATCGAGAAGGCGAGGTGGCTTATTTTCTTTAAGCCAGGTTTTAAGCTCGTCGACCACTTGCAGTAACTGCGGCGGATTGACCTGAAAAAAGCATTCCGGGCCATAGCGCAGAATGACTTTCTCAAATTTTTCTTCAAGATAGAGCTGACCGTAGATAGACATCGGTCTGGCCGCTGGGTGGTGAGGGAGGAGACCAGCGATACCGGTCAGGCCGGGCTGGTTACTTAAGTGGGGCAGCCACCTGCCAGCCGCTTCGGTTAAACCCTGTTTGTTTTCACTATAAAGGATGGCCAGAAGTGCGCCGGCTGAAAAACTCTGGCGGATTTCAATCTGGCTGATGGCAGGAAAGGGAGAAGTCTTGATTAATTCTTGAAACGCAGAGAGAAGAGAATTTACTTCGCCACTGACCAGAGCGCAATTTTCAACCGGTAGAAGGTCAGTTTGAGAAGCCGGTTCATGGTAAGCCAGAAAGGGCTGCGGGCTGTTCCAGACGACGGTCAGCTTGATTTTGTTTCGGTAGCCATAGATTTGAGGTGAGGGGACGAGGTCAGGCGATTTACTGGCTCCCTGAGGGTAGGGAATCTTAAAACGGCTGAGGATTTCAGCCAGCTGCGCGGATTTGATTTTAGTTTCAAGCTCGTAGGTCATAATCTGATAAGGAGAGCAGGCCCGGTAATGGGAGCAGCGTGGTTTGATCCGGTCGGGCACCGGTTCAAGGATCTCGATAGTTTTTCCCTCGAGGAAATGTTTTCTTTCGGCCAGAATTTTAGCGCTGACCAGCTCACCGGGAAGACCTTCATCCGTAAAAACAACCTGCCCCTGGTGAAGGCCAAGCGACCGGCCAGGATAAACTATTTTTTCTATTTTGAGTTCCATGACTCTTAGTTTTATCTCCGATTACTGGCCGCAAAAGCTGGTAAAGGGACAATAGGTGCAACTGTCTTCAGCCTTGAATCTGGCGGAAAAGGGTTGGCTGCTATCAACGATTTCCAGCAGCAATTGATCAATGATCTGTTTTATTTTTCCAAAATTTTCCTGCCGCTCCGACTTTTCTTCGTCCGTTTCTGCTAAGGGGAAAATCTTTTCCTCCTGGTCCTTTTGCCTTTTTCCTTTTCTGCCTCGAAGCGGACAATATTCTATCTTTTCGCTGAGATGGTTTCTGCCCAGAATGATGACAGCTGAATAAATATCTTCAGCCGGCAGATGATAGGCGGTTGAAGCCAGAAGCTGATAAAAAGGTAACTGCAGACTTTTTATGGCCTGGGGCCAGGTGCTTCGATCTTCAACCTCAAGCTTATCAATATTAATTACCTGATTCCTTTCACTGGCTGAAGTTTTATAATCAAGGAGACAAAGATAATCACCACGCCTTTCTATCCGGTCAATCTTTCCTTTGAAATGAAAGGTCCTTGGACCAGGCTTATAATCGCATTTTAGATCTTTTTCCAGCTCCAGCAGGATCAGACTCTGCCGGGCAGCTTCAAGCTTCTGGACGACTCTTTGCTGGTAAGCAAGGAGAAATTCCTCTAAATGCTGTTCTATCTGCTTTCTCATTAAAAAGAAACTGCCAGTCAGGGGAGACGGATAGCGCCTCTGGTTAAATTCGGTATCAATTAGCTTTTTTAACCTGGCGATATCCGGTTTGGACGACATTTTTTTCTTCAGGTCAGGCCAGAAATACTGTCTTAAAATGGCGTGAACCAGCGTTCCGATTTCGTTACTTTCCAGGGATTCGGACAGCTCTTCTTTTTCACTCAGACCGAGAACATGAGCATAGAAAAACTGGACCGGGCACTTAAGATAGGCATTCAGGCTGGAGGCGCTAAAGCTCATGTTTTCGATAGAGTGAAGGATTTTTTCTGTCTTGGGGATGTCAGGTGGGTTTGGTGTCTGTAGAGCCAGGCGGTAGATGACTTTCCTGACATATCTATTTTCGTCTATTTCTTTTTCTTTTTTTTGCTTTTCCCAGATGGCTTTTTCCACATAGCGGCTTTTCTGTTTTTCATCATTTTCAATAAAGAAATAATGGACTTTTTTCGCTCCAGCTACCAGCAGGCTGAGATAATATTCGATTCTCTTTTCGAGACTCTCATAGTCAGGCAGGCCAAGAGCCTTTCTTAATGGCACGGGCAGAAGCGAGTCAACTTTGCTCGTCCCGGGCAGAACATCATCGTTCATATCAAGAAGATAAACCTCATTAAACTGGAGGCAGCGCGTTTCCCAGAAACCAAGGACCTGCAGGCCACGAAGCGGTGTCCCTGGAAAGCGGACGCGGGCCTCAGACAACAAACGCCGGAATAGCTGAAAATAACCCGTGCGCCGGCTGAATTTCTGTTTGGTCAGGAGCTGGCTCTGGAGAATTTCCAGTTGCTGGTAAAAGGCCCGGGCATAAGGCTCAAATAAAACATGCAGAGGAGCGGTGCTTTCCTCTGAAATAAAATCCAGGAGATGAATTAATTTGGCGGCGAAATCATTGATATTTTCCAGATGCAGGAAGGGAATAATGGTCTGCTGGTGTATCGAACGAAGATGCTGAATAAATTCAGAACTTCGAGGGTAGGCAGGATTTTCACCCGCATATTTTTCCAGGCTGTCCTTAAGATCTGGATCAGCCGCCATTTCCTCCAGCGACCAGAAAAGCCGGCCTTTTTTCTGGTTAAAATTATTTTCCATAAGATGAAAGAGTATCCTGGTGTGTTCGGCTGTCCTGGGTTTCGTCGGGAAATAAATATTTTTGGTATAAGGATGTAGCACGAAATTCAGGTAATCGGGAACATAGAGTCTGAATCTTTGTTCCAGGGGCAGGGCTGCCGCTTCGCCTGAAACATCTTCTTCGGCTGTTTCCAGCAACTTAAAAAGCGAATCAAAAAAATTATAAAGTGGAGTTCTGGTCAATGGATAACCGACAGAAATATTGTAGGCGCTCTCGGGCAGCCGGGCCAGGGTCTGTTCGACCACCGGAATTAAAGTTTCAACCGCCGGAAGAACAATGACTTGCTTTTCATTGAGCTCTGCGGGTCTCGAAATCTTATCCTCAAGAAGATTATTCAGATGAAAAAGCTGACCATGACCGTCGGGGCTCTGGCAGAATTCAAGCTCAGGCGCAGGCACGGAACTTTCCTCCCCGGTATTTTCTTCTGCTTCATCAATTTCTTCTATCTCCGAGCGGTCAACTCTGATTCTTTTCATCATTTCTTCCCAGCCAGTCCCTTTGAGGACAAAGAATCTGGTTTTTTCCGCCTCGAGCACTTTATTGAGCAATTCAAATTCGGCGGCGGTGAGAAGATAAAAACCGGCCAGGATAACCTCGTCCAGTGATGTAAACCATTCCGGATCAATTCTGGCGAGAACCTTTGCCAGTCGGCTGGCCCGGGTGGAGAAGCTGCGCTGCTCCACTTCCTGATAAAAATGTTTGTAGAAGTAGGACATTTTCTGCAGTCTGGCCCTGGTTTTCTCCGGAATTTTTTCACCGGCCAGCTCATCTATGGCCAGAAACTTATCCGTGGCGATCAACCCCATTTTGAGCTCTTCGAGGGTCTGAAAAATCTTATTACCGACGGGGAAAAACTCATCAAATGTGAGCTTCGATTCTTTCTGCCCGGAAAAAGAGTGCTCCGGGCTGGCCTCGTTTAAATCATATAAAAGGCTGACTGCCTCTACCGTCTCCAGAAGCGGTTCCCCTCTTCCGAGGAACCGGCTGTAGAGAAAATCAATAAACTCATCCAGGGAAAAGATGGTGGGTGGTAGAAAACTATGTCCGATCCTTTCGCCGAGTGCTTTGCGCAGGTAGTGGCCAGGCCTTTGCTCCGGGAAAACGACCAGGATACGGCTGAAGTCAGTCGGAGAAGCAGATAAATGCCTGGCTAAGAGAGAAACGAGATCTACCCCGGCCGGCACAACGGTTACTTTCAAAGAACTTCCTCCAGCTCACCGGAATCAATATAAAGAAGCCAGCCGTTGACCTTTCTGCCTGGATATATTTCTTCGAGAATTGTCTTATAATTTTTTACTTGCCCGGCCTGACTTTTTTTAATAGCCTCATCAGGTAACTGCCCCGTCTTAAAATCAATGATGGAGATGACCTCCGGCTCAATGAGCAGCCGGTCGGTACGGTAAAGTTCGCCCCGTCTGTTCACCATTTCAGCTTCTGTCCTTACTTCCCGCCCCAGTTGCCGTCTGAAAAATTCAGCCACTTCCGGTCTCCTTAAAAACTCAAGGAGAGATTTTCTGGCCTCTTCCTTTTCTTCTGGCTGATATTTTCGGAAGGCCTGATCGGAAATGAATTTTTCCAGTTGCTCTTCAAGATTATCTTCCAGAAAATCAATTTTCTCGAGGATGGCATGAATTAGCTCTCCACGCCTCTCCTGACGATAATGGGGAAGATTTTTAACCAGACGAAATCTGTCCTGAGCTTCCAGGAGAAAATTGAGAGGTGGGCTCGCTATTTCTGGCTGGCCGGGACGACCACCAGCTGCTGGCCTGGATTTTCTGGTTGGCTTGGCTACAGCCGATTGGAACTTCTTTTCGAGTGGAAAACCCAGCGCTTCTAAAAAGTCAAAGGGAAAACCCCTTTTATGGCCACGCTGTCCCAGAATATAAAGTTCTTCTTTAGCTCTGGTTAGAGCGACATAAAAAGTATTCAGCCGATTGGCCAGTTCTTTCTCTGTGGCTTCTTCCTGGATTTCTTTTAATCCTTTGTCGTCGGCAACGATGTCTTTAGAAAGCTTAAGAACTTTGACGCGGGCCGGCCCCTCGCCGCGGTCTTCTTCCTTCAGGAAAAAAGGAATAAATGGGGGTTGTTCGGTGTAAAGGAGCAGAATGACCACCGGCGATTCCAGCCCCTTGGCTTTATGGATAGTCATAATCCTGACGGCTTTAATGCTTTCCGGGACATCAACTGTCCAGACTGAATTGTCTTCTGTTTCTTCCCCGGAAAATCGGATAAAATCCCGGAGATTGCTGCCGCCCTCACCCTCAAACTTTTTGATGACTTCCAGAAGTTTAATCAGAGCTGATTGCTCATCACCGGTGAGGTCGGGATTGAAAACAGAAAAAGTGCGGTAAATGGCGCTGACCAGGTCATAAAGAGGTAAATAGCCAACTGTCCTGTAAAGAGGCTCAAAATACGATTCCCAGAGATCCTGATATTCCTGTTTGAAATAAATGTAAAGGGGATAATCTTTTTTGCCGCTCCTGAGCCTGGTGTCCAGAATGAATTCGGCCAGCTGTTGCCTTTCTGGTTGCGAATGTCCATCCATCCGCAGCTTTTTTTGAAAGAGGCTGCCCAGAAGAAAAGTGGAGAAATTCAAATTATCGAGTGGAAAATCAAGAAACTGCAACAGCGCCAGAATTTCTTTGATAATCGGCCGCTGTCTGATATCAAGCGAAGAAAAGGTAATAAAAGGGATTTGCTTCTCATTGAGCCAGGAGGCGGCTCTGGCCACCGTCTCATTTTTATAGGCTAAAATGGTTATATCTGAAAAATCATAGCCACGGCTAAGAAGTTCAGGGATCAGCTCCTGCACTCTTTTTTTGAGGGCCGAGTCTTCCTGCCCAATTTCCTCTTCTGTTTCTGTGCCCGGGCTGATTTCTTCCACGTTCCCGTTATCCTCGCCTTGTTCATCCTTATTTTTTGATTTCCGGGGTGGCTGGAAAAACTCCATTTCCACATAGCCGGGGAAAATGTCAGCGCTGCTTTGTGCTTTAGCGTCAACTCCCTGACATTCGAAGTCGTCCAGCCCGCTACTCCTGGCGGCTTCTTTCCAGGCTTCTATCTTTTCAGCCTTTTTCGCAGTATCCTGACCGGCGCCCAGCTCTCTAATACCTCGTGGAAAAATGCTCGAGACAAAATCAAGAATAGCCCGCCGGCTGCGACGATTGGTGGCCAGCGGTTTGACATTGACGTCAACTGAATAGAATTTTTCATCGCCTTTTTTCAGGTCAACCATGATCTGGTAATCTGCTTCCCGGAAGCCATAAATGGCCTGCTTGGTGTCGCCGACGATGAATAAACTTCCTCCCTGGGAAAGAGCATTGTCAATAAGCGGCACCAGATTCTTCCATTGAATAGGGGAGGTATCCTGGAATTCATCAATCAGGAAATGATAAATCTGGCCGCCTAAACAGAGATAAATATCAGGCACGACACCGGTATGAAGATAAGCAGCCAGGTGGCGATTGACGTCGTCGAGAAAAACCAGGCCCTTTTCTTTTTTGATAAAATCAAGCTGCTCGAGAAGACGGTGATAAACCTGAAGATGAGGTTGAAAATAAGAAGAAGCGTAAAGCCTTTTATATTTTTTTAGTTTTTCTTGAAAGTCATACAGGCAGTTAATAGTTTCCTTATAAATCTTCAGAAGGTCTGGTGGTTCAGATGGTTTTGGTTGTTTAACCGGCTCAGTTTTAAATGAGCAATTAAACCAATCCCTTATATTATCCGAGTTCAGACATCGCCAGACGACCGAGCGGCTAGCTCTTTCTAGAGGTGTATTGATCAAAAGCTGGCGCAATTTTTGTAGAGAGTGATGCCAGTCACTTTCTGCCTTCTTGAGCTCCAGTTCGAACTCCTCCGGCCTTTTTATTTCAGGCTGACGGTACAGAGCCTCCAGCTTTCGATAGAACTGGCTGAAGGTCTCGAGTATTTCATCAGCCGGGTTCCAGAGGAAGGCTTTATCACTGCCTTTCATTTCTTTAAGGCTATCTGTAATCCTGAGCAGTAGCTTCCCATCTTCTGCTTCGGCGGTAATATTTCTTAGATAACGGTAAAAAGCGTAATTGATAACCGGCGCGGTATTGAGAGTAATATCAAAGTCAGGGCTGAAGCCCATTTCTATAGCAGAGGCCTTAAAAACGTCGGTCATGAAGCTGTCAATGGTGGTGACCTGAAAATCGCTGTAATGGTCAAAAAGATATTCCAGCTTCTCTTCGGCTCGCCCTGGAAAAGCCTCTTCGGGCAGGCTAACCAGCTCTTTAATGTCCTTCAGCCGGGTGGCGTCCTGACCGAAATAGGTGGCTTTAAGCCAGCCAATGATTCTGTCTTTCATCTCATTGGCGGCATTGTGAGTGAAAGTGATGGCCAGAATCTGATGGAGCTGGTTATTCCTGATTTTATCTGACAGGAGGAATTGAGCGAACCTTAAGGTCAGGGCATGAGTCTTGCCGGTACCGGCGGAAGCATCAAGTAAGATAAACTCTGGTCTGGAGACCTCGGTATCCTTTGGTAGAATTAACTCCCCGCTCATAAGATTAGGATATTAGCAGAAAGACGAGCAGAAATAAAATTATTGTCACCAGGCTCAAAACTAGAAAACCTGCCCGGCTAGCTTGATGGTGGCGAAAGCAGAAATGAAAGTAAAAATAGCAAAGGCAATCAATAAAGAACCCAGGATAATAAGTAATTTTTTAAAGGTTTTTTCTTGAAATTTAGCTTGATGATGAGAAACCAGCCTGACTAAAAAGAAGTACCAGAGAAGAGCACCCAGGCCACAGGAAAAGGCAAACAAAATAGCTGGCCAGAAACCATTTTTAAGCAAGCCATGGGCGGTCACTGCCCCGGCCACGCCAATCCAGAAGGCATAAAGGGATGGATTGGAAACATACAGCAAAACCACTCCGAGCAGCGGCCGGGCCGTTTTGGTAATTGGTCCATTTTTGTCAGTGTTAAGCTTAAAACTCCTGGCATCATGAAATAGCTTCAGACCGAGAAAGAGCAGAATGGCTGCCGCTGCTATCTTCAGCCAGTGAGTATAACCGGATAGGTTTATGGAAATGTGGAAAAAACCAAAAAGAGAAACAAGACAGAAAGTCATATCAAGCAAAGCTGTAAAGAGACCAGCTATCATTCCATGGAAAAAATCTCTTTTAAGCGTCTGAGAAATTATGTAGATATTGACGGGACCAACCGGGACCGCCGCAAAAAATCCAATCAAAAAGCCTATCAAAATAAACATTAAAATTTCCAGGATTAAAATATAAAAAATAAAAATACCCTAAAACAGGGCCTTTGGCAAGGCAGGACCTGCTTTCAGGGTCAACTCTGATTGATTGGAAAAAGTGAGGCTCTGGCCAGGTTGCTTCTATAAAGACGATGATTACATCTTCGGAATAGTCGTTTCTGTTGAATCTTCTTCCAGATCGCTTTCAATTCCAAGCAGCTTGGCAATTCCTTGATAGACCATCTTCAATGATTTCTTCTGCTCCTGCAGCTGAGCCAGAGTCTGCCTGACCCGCTGCAATTCTCTTTCAACTTCGGCGTCGATAGCTGCGAGCTGGCTGCGCACATCTTCCAGAGTCTTCTTATAAAGGTCTTCTTGTTCTTTTGAGATGCCCATCTCTTTGACTCCTTACTTTGCTCCGGTTTATTTATTTAAACCGAAACCAATGGTAATTGGTTTCCAAACCTTTACTTTAACACCATCCTTTTCTGCTGGCAAGAACTTCCATTTCTTAATGGCTGAAATAGCCTCCTTTTCCAGAGCAACAGAGCCTTTAATCCCCCGGACAACAACCGCCTCCAGCACATCGCCATTTTCTGAGATCAGGGCATTGACGACAATATTTCCCTTGACGCCTGCCCGTCGGTCAACTTCGGGATAGATGGGATCTACACTTCTGATCAATTTAGGTTCGACATCAACCATGGAGAGAGGAACAATCTCACCTGGCCTGGCTTTCTGCACGGTTATATTAACTGGCTGTTCTTCCTGTTTAGTCTGAGCAGTCGCCGGGGGTGTCTCCACCTGCTCGACTTTAATCTCTTCGGTTTGACCGGTAGTGGCGGTGGCCGACTGTGCCTGAGCAGAGAGAGTCTGTCCGCTCTCCATATTGACTTCAATCTTTGGCGTTTCTTGAGGAATTATAGGGGCAACTGCTGCCGCCGGGGGTTGATTTCTGGGCTGAGTTTTACCAGCCTGACTGTCTTTGATATTCTGGCTGCCAGTTGTTCCCTGACTTTTTTCTGTCCGGTTCTGCTGGTTACGGTAGGCAGCCATCTGTTTTTCAATCTCTTTGTTTATATCTTCTTCTCTGGGCTGGTTTTCTGTGACAGCGGTTGTGGTCGTCTGGTTGGTTTCGGTGGCCTGCAGGGCAGCCGTCTGATTAACCGGTTGGGGCGAAAAGTCAGGAGACTTTTTCCTGCCCAGAGTCAGAAAGGCAATCAGACCGATGACGGCCAGAGAAGCAGCGGCCAGACCGATATATTTAGTGGATGACTTCTTACCGGTCTTTTTCTCTTCACTGCTGGCGGTATAAGCCTTGAAAGGATTGACCGTCGGTGCCATTGGCTTCGGGTTATCTTCAAAATCAAAGGGCGAGGTGGAAGAACTTCTCTCCGGTTCTAATTTTGGACTAATTTTTGGTTCGGACTGGGGTGGTTGACCGAGTCCAGCTGGTTTTGTTTCCCTGTCGACGGGCTTTTTGGCGGTCGGACTGATAGCCGGTGTCTGACCGACAGCTGGCTGTGGCTTTTTGACTTCACCCCCGGCTACCTGCCTGCCGGGTTCTGCTTTTTTGACTGGAGCGGCAGCCGGTCGCTCACGGCTGGTTTCTGGTTGAGGTTTTTCACCAGGGGTTGAAATCAGATCCTTGAGCTTTGATTTTAAAATTAGATCTATTTCGTCATCCTGGGAAGGTGCCGGTGGAGTTTTCCTGATTTCCTCTCTCCTGGGTGCCCTGTCGGCCGGCTGGTTAGTCTCTGCTGTCTGTCCAGGAGTGTAAGCTGAGGCCAGAGCTTGTTTAAGTAATTCATCAAGGTCTTCTTCTTCCTTTTTAGTCTGGTGCTTTTTTATCTCTGGTTTGCCGATCAGCTCATAGACCTTAGTCAGCAGAGCTTCAAGATTTAATGGCTTTTCAAAAAAGGCCGAAGCTCCCAGGCTTCTTAAAGCTTCTGTCTTATAGACAGCGTCTTTGTAAATGCCGGTAACAATAATCACGGGTGCTTTCTTGGTTGGATGAGAGGTAATGCGTGAACAGAGTTCAAAACCATGAAATTTCGGCAGCATAGCTTCCATGATGACCAGATCCGGCTGAAATTCTGAAAATTTTTCAAAGCCGGCCAGTCCATCGGTGGCCGTCTGAACTTCATAGCCTTCATCCCCCAGAGCCCGGCTGAGGAACTTCAAGAACTCGTTATCAAAGTCTATGAGCAAAATTTTGTTCTTTGCCATGGTCTTACCCTCTTTCAAAAATTAACCCCAAAACTGGGATTTCGGCCAATGCACCATATATATCTCACTTCAATTACTCATCTTCAATCACCCTTAGAGGTGATTATCCAGATGAAATTCCCCCTGTCTCGAAAGCTCCCTTTCTTTCAAGCTAAGATGAGTCTCTATTATATAAAAACGTCTGGAATCTCACCATGGGAATTGCCCCTGATATACTATATAAGGATTAAACATTTTTCCCACTATTCATCCCGGCCCTGGAAGAGAATCTGTAAAATTTCCAGTTCATCTGGCTCAAACCAGATCAGCTGGCATTTATAACATTTGTGGACAGGAAAAACATAATAATAATTAAAAGGCTTGACAGTCAGCTGCAGACCGCACTGCGGGCAGAGCAACGGTTTCTTTTCTGGGAAAAGGGAGGCTCTCTTCCCTGGATTGAGCAGAGCTTCCTTATAATGGCTGGCTTTTGCTTTAAGGCCCGGTGAGAAATCATATTCCTGACGGGACAGAATTTTTTCCATGTCTTCTATCCTGACCAGGCGGCCGGAACAAAGAGGGCAGGTTTTAGTCTG
>Ga0116169_1002267_pt1 | contig 14430 bp, 11 predicted proteins | sample AD_UKC130_MetaG_FD_89796 | JGI IMG/M metagenome (GOLD analysis project Ga0116169, IMG submission 89796) | Active sludge microbial communities of municipal wastewater-treating anaerobic digesters from Canada - AD_UKC130_MetaG | ecosystem: Engineered > Bioreactor > Anaerobic > Digestate | place...
CATCCGGATCGACGGACGAACTGGATATGAGTTGATGATCGTGAGACGGATGTTTGCCTCGGCCCGGCGCAAGCGGGAGACCATCTACCACAGCGGGCCGTTTTCGCAGGTCCCTGGCGGCACCTACCTTCTCCCGGGGACTCTGGCGCCGTCCAAGCTCTACGCGGCGCAGTCGGCCGGCGGATTCGACTTCGGGTTGGTGCACATCCCGAGGACGCATCACTTCACTGTGGTGTTCAAGTGCTTCCCGCAGGGCGACGAGGCTATCGAGCAGGACACCGTCGACTCCTTCGTGTGGCAGTGGGGCCGGTTCTTGGCCGTGCTCGGTCAGTCAGGAGACATTGTCGGGGCAACGGCGGTCATCGAGTCGGTGCCCGAGACGGGCAAGACGCTCGCCAACGAGGTCGACCTGATTACTCGGAGCGACGCGCACCCGCTCGCCCGCGCGATCATGACCGAGTCCGCCGCCCTTTTGCCGCAAGACAGGGTGGGCCTCAACGCGAGACTGGCGTTGACGTTCAAGGCGACTACTGCCGAGCGGCGCAAAGACCCCTCCGAGCAGGCGAACGAGATTGCCCGCCGGCTTCCGGGCATTCTCCAGGGACTTTCGGACGCGGGGGTCAGCGCCAAGCCGATGACGCCGCCGGAGATCGTGGCGTTCGTGCGACGCGCCTACGACCCGGCGTCTCTGCGCAACCTGGAAGACGGCGCGGTTGAGCGCGGCGGCCACGGGGTCGCGTGGGAGGACGCCGGCCCCGGCATGGCGAACGAGGGCTTTCGTGACTACCAGCACGACGGGGTGCGATCAGTGACGTGGGAAATGTCCGCCGCCCCGACCGGTGCCGTGAACGAGCGGGTGCTGCGTCGACTCCTGGCGCCGACCGAGGACGTGCCGTGGAAGAGAGTGGCGATCGTCTTTCGGCCGCACAGTGCCGCAGAGGCGGTGTCCATCGTGGACTCCGACTTCAAGGACGCCGTGGCCGCGGAGCAGTCGGGCCGCGGTGTCGCCTCTGCCGCCGCTTCCCTTCGGGTCGCGGCGACGTCCCAGGCGCGCAAGGAGGAGGCCCGCGGGCACGGTCTGGTGAGGTTCGGCCTGCTCATCACGGCCTCAGAGAAGGACGACGCGGAGATGCCACGCATGTCCTCGACCGTCGAGGACCTGGCGACACAGGCGCGGCTCCGCGTGCGGCGCTGTCACGGCTTTCAGGCTGCCGCGTTCGCCGCGGCTCTTGGCTGCGGCGTCATCCTGCCCGAGCACTCCACGATCAGCCCGATGCTGTCCAACTAGGAAGGTTTCTGCCGTGGTGAAACTCCTGGACGCCGACGAGGTTCTGTCCCTTCAAGAGAAGGCATCACGGGGCGGCGTACTGGCCGCCCTCCACCGCCACCGGCTGGCGACGGACGAGCGCCGCAAGCTCAATGCACTGGCGCAAGAACGCGAGACCGAGGCGCACGCGGCGTCCGGCGACGACTGGCGGCAGCCGCTGAAGATGACGCCCCGGGGCCTGGCGGGCGCTGGTGGCGGCCGACAGGGGCTGGTCGGGAGCATGCCGGAGTGGCGCGGAACGACGGTTCAGGTCGCGGGGCTGTGGCCCTGGGCGGTGGGTGCAGGTGCGCCCATCGTGGGCACGCCTCTGGGGTCGCACCTGGTGACCGGCGGGCCGGTGTGCTTCGACCCACTGAACTGGTTCGCTCGCGGCAACTTCCTCTCGAACCCCTCGGCGTTCGTGCTCGGCCTGCCGGGGTACGGAAAGAGCACGCTGACTCGGAAGATCGTCATCGGCTCCATCGCGCAGGGGGTCACGCCGCTGGTGTTGGGCGACATGAAGCCCGACTACCGCCGGCTGGTGGAGCTGCACGGCGGGCAGGTCATCAACCTCGGTCGCGGCAAGGGCAAGCTGAATCCCCTCGCCGTGGGTGCCCTCGGCTCCATCCTGCCGGAGCTGAAGGGCCACCCGGCGCTGCACCAGCAGGTGTCGCAACTCGTGCGTGGCCGCCAGGTGACGATGATGTCCGCCCTGGTGGAGCTGGTCCGCGGCGCGCGCATCGCGGACTTCGAGGAGACGCTTCTCTCGACGGCGCTGGAGGTTCTCTATAGCGAACGAGGGCACACCGCCGAGAACCCGCCGCTGATCCGGGATCTTCTGGAGCTGCTGCTGGAGGCCAACCCGCACGCGGACCTGGTCGACGACGCCGGCTGCGACTCGGTGGATGAGTACGTGGCGACGGTCAAGCCGCTGCGGCGGGCGATCAACGCGATCCTGCGTGGCCCGTTCGGAGAGGTCTTCGACGGGCACACGACGACACCGATCAACGTCGAGGCGGAGGCGGTGTGTGTCGACGTGTCCGACATTGCCCAGGGTGACGCGAAGCTGAAGGCGGCCGTCATGCTGACGTGCTGGTCGGACGGATTCGGGGCAATGGAGGCCGCACACCTCCTTCACGACGCCGGCCTCGGCCCGCAGCGATACTTCTTGGCCGTTCTCGATGAGCTGTGGCAGGTGCTCGGCGCGGGCGTGGGCATGGTTGATAGGACGGACGAAATAACGCGATTGAATCGGTCTATGGGTACGGGCTTGCTCATGATTACCCACACGGTCAAGGACTTGGAATCCCTCAAGGACCAAGCGGACGCGACGAAGGCGGTGGGGTTCATCGAGCGTGCAGGTGCCCTGATCGTCGGGGCGCTCCCGCTGACAGAGATGAAGCGACTGAACGAGATCAAACCGTTCACCGCCCGCGAGGTCGCGGAGGTCACGTCCTGGTCCTCGCAAGCCTAGCTAACGGGCGAGGCTCTGCGCCCCGGCGAGCATCGGCCCCCGCCGCCAGGCCAGGGGAAGTTCCTACTGAAGCTGGGCGAGGAGGGTCGCCCCGGCATTCCGATGCAGGTCCGACTCACGCCGACCGAAGAGGCGTCGGGCGTGCACGACACCAACACGCGGTTCTCGGAGATGAACCAGACGACCAAAGACCTGGTGACCGACGAGACGGACGGTAGCCAGGAATGAGTCGAGCGTGGGGCGGTTACAGCGCCGAGGTCCGCGAAGAAGGCGCTCGGAGCGCGATTGCACTCGTCATGGAGGGAATGTCGGCAGCACGGGCGTGCGAGGTCGTCGCGGGCGAGTTGGGATGCCACCCCAACTCGGTGCGGGCCTGGGCGCGCGACCTGGACCCCCTGTTCGGGCGCGCGTTGCGAGCCGACCAGGTGCCGGACGAGCTCCGCGAACTGCGTGAGCAGGTCGTTCGCTTGCGCCGCCAGGTCCGCGAACAGGACTAGCTCGTCCGCCGAGGACAACGAAGGGGGTAGATCAGATGAACGGAAGCCGCGCGTTGATGCTGGCCGGCGGCCTCGTCATGGCGTTCATGCTGTTCTTGATCCTCGTTGTCACCCCTGCGTCGGAAATGGAGTGCCGCCCGCCGGGAGGCGGGTCGATCAGCTCGGCAGGCGGCACGGGCGGTGGACGAGTCGCCCCGGGCACGAAGGTCTATCCGATCAAGCTGGCCGAGGCGCCGTCGTCGTCTCCGTTCGGCCCGCGTGGCGGAGAGATGCACGCGGGTGCGGATTTCGCGGGACCTCGCGGCACGCCGATCTACGCGGCATACGACGGTGTCGTCGTTGCGGCTGCCGACTCAGGCGTGGGCGGATTCGGTGGCTGGGTGGTCCTCACCCACACGATCAACGGCGAGACCGTGCAGACCACCTATGGACACATGGACCCCGGCATGGTCCACGTCAGCGTGGGCGAGCAGGTCCATGCTGGCCAGCACATCGCGGACATGGGATCGTCCGGGTACTCGACCGGACCACACCTGCACTTCGAGGTCCTCCCCGGCGACTGGCGGTTGACCGCGCAGGGGTCCGCAGGCTCGATTGACCCCATGCCGTGGCTGGCGGATGCCGTCCAGCCCGGTGAGGAGGTCCGCCCGGGCGGACCCGACCGCACCATCGAGCGCACCCCGGACCTCGTCTCGGCCGAGCAGGACGCCGACCGAGAGGGCGACGACGCACAAGCGGCGACGGAGGACGTCCTGGTCGTCGGGGACAGCATTTCGGCCGGCAGCACACCGTTCATCGAGAGCGCGATCCCCGGTGCGCGAGTGGACGCGCAGGTCTCCCGGCCCTTCAGGACGGGCGCGGGCATCCTCCTCGACCAGAAGGACACGCTGCCGTCCACGGTGGTGCTCCAGCTGGGCACCAACGGTGGGATTGAGAAGGCCGAGCTGACGCAGCTCGTGGACCAGCTCCGCGAGGCGAAGCCGGACGTGCGCCTACTCGCGGTGAACGTGTGGGCCGACAGGCCGTGGACCAAGGCTACGAACGAGGCGCTGGCGAGCACGTCTGGCCTCCAGATCATCGACTGGAACGCTGCGGTGACGGCAGACGCGACCCTGCTGGAGGGCGACGGTATTCACCCGTCGCGGGCTGGACAGGAGAAGCTCGCCAGCCTTATCGGCCAGGCCGTCTCGGAGGACCGCGCCACGATTCAGCGTGCGCCGTCTACCGGGGCCGACACCTGCGAAACCGGCACGGGAGCTATCGGCGGCGGGGGCAACCTGGATCTGTCCAAGGTGCCCGAGGAGTTCCGCGAGGCGTTCAAGAAGGCGTCGACGTTGTGCCCGGGGTATCCGATGGCGCTGGTGGCCTCGGAGGTCTACAACGAGTCGGGTTTCCGTGAGGATGCCGTGGGGCCGCCGACCGCCTACGGCACGGCGAAGGGTCCGGCGCAGTTCATCGACCCGACGTGGGAGGCACGGGGCAAGGACTGGAACGGCGACGGAAAGAAGGACCAGTTCGACGCTGACGACGCGATCCCGTCGATGGTCACCATGCTCTGCGAGGACCGCGACACGATCCAGGGGTGGATAGATGAGGGCAAGGTCCAAGGTGACCCCGAGGAGCTTGCCATTGCGGCCTACCACGCGGGTGTGGGCGCGATCCTTACGTCTGGCGGTATGCCGGCCACATCGGACGGCCTGAGCACGACGGCCGACTATGTGGCGAACACCGTCGCCCAGGCGGCGGAGTACGAACTGCCCGCCGGCCAGACGAATCCTGACGGCGGTGGGGATTCGGGGACGGTCTACCAGTTTGGTGGCCACGCGGACACCTACCAGGCCAACGTGGTCAGGGCCGCTCGTGAGCAGATCGGGCAGCAGTACGTGTGGGGTGGCGGCGACACCACCGGCCCGACGACGGGCGTCCCTCATCCCAGCAACCCCGGCGGACCGGGCTTTGACTGTTCGGGCTTGACCACGCTCGTTGTCTTCCGGGCGACCGGTGGCGACATCACCCTGCCGCGCCACTCGGAGGCGCAGGCGCAGGAAGGTCGCGCGATTCCGATCAGCGAGGCGCGGGCGGGAGACCTCGTCCACAGCCCCGGCCACGTTGGGATCGTCGTTGCTCCCGGCCGGATGATCCACGCTCCGACGTTTGGGCAGACCGTGACCGAAGCCCCGATTCAGGCAGGAATGGAAGCACGGAGGATCGTGGAATGAGAAGCGCAGCAATGTGTGTGGTGGCCGCGACAGTGGTCGCGGTGAGTGCGGGCTGCTCGAGCGACGACCCTCCACCCGCCCCGCCGGAGACCCCACAGCTGGGATACACATCCATCGCGCCGGACCCGGTCCGGTCGGCGGAGGACACGATGGTCCTGGTCACGGAGACGGTGCTCTCGGTTCGTCCACTCTCTGAGGACCCGGGGGACTCGTGGCGGCGAGCGGACCCTGTCCTGTCGCAGACCGGCACGTTCCCTCACCGAGGCCCGACGCTCGAAGTCCCGAGGGGACGAGGCCAGTGGTTCGACTGGCAGGGCCGGGGGATCGAGCAGGTGGTGGCCCACGCGAAGGTGACCGATGAGGAACATCCGCCGGACACCGAAACGGTCGCGGCCCGCGTGCTCGCGGTCGACCTGGAGGAGGTCGGCCAGGACGGCACGCGATACGTGGGGGACTCGATGACCTACTACGTGATGGTCACCCGGAGTGACCCTGACGACCCGTGGCGAGTCGACTCGCTGATGCGACCGTGAACGCGACGAAGGAGAACCGCTGATGTCCGCGCAGACTTCACGCCGTGGTGCGACCAGCGCCCGAGGCGACATTTTCTTGCTGATACTCGTCACTGCCGTGCTGGGGGTGGTGGTGTCCATCGGCCTGCTGCTGGCGGTGGGTCAGACAATGGCCGGCCAGGAGCCGACGTGGAATCCCCTGCAAGGTCTCCTGGAGGTGATGCTGGAACAGCGGCCGTGGCCGGCGCAGGCAACCGTCCTCGTGATCCTTTTTCTGGTGCTCGTCCTGGTGCTCGTGGTGGGGGTCGCGCTGGGTCGCTCGAAGCGGAAAGGTAAACGTCGCGGCGTCGACGCCGCTGCCGCGACGATGCAGCGCCCGGGCGCGATCTCAGGGCTGGGGCGGGCTGATGCCCTGAAGGACGCGAAGCGACTGCGGCCCTCGGCCACCTTCGACAAAGGGGACAACCCCGGCATCCTGCTCGGCAGGACGGTGCGAGGCGATCGCCCTCTGTTCATGAACTGGGAGTCCGGCGCCCTCATCATGGCCGGACCCCGCATGGGTAAGTCCACCTCCCTGGCGATCCCCGCGATCATGGAAGCGCCGGGAGCGGTGGTAGCGACCTCGAACAAGGGAGACGTGCACGACGCGACACGCCTCGCACGTGAGCAGGCGGGCGGCGTGTGGGTGTTCGACCCGCAGGGGGTCACAGGCAGCGACACGCAGACGTTCTGGTGGAACCCGCTGGAGCGCATCAGTCGCGTGCGTGAGGCCCGCAAGCTCGCCTCGTTCTTCGTCGCCGGCGCAAACACAAGCCCGGACGCCCGGGGCGACTCGTACTTTGACGGTGGCGCGAAAGAGCTGCTGTCGTGCATGTTGCTAGCCGCCGCGTGCGCGGACGGCGATCTTCTCCACGCCTACGAGTGGCTCGGGAACTTCCAGTCGACGGTGCCGTCGACCATCCTGGCCGACGCTGGGCAGGAGAGTGCGGCCCGGCGCCTAGAAGAGGCGCGGTCGCTCAACCCCCGCCAGCGTGACGGCCTGGTCGACATGGCCCGGCGGTTCCTCGGCGTGCTGGCCGACCCCGAGTACGCCGCCCTGGTGACCCCTCCCGCTCGTCGGACGGTCTCCACGGCCGGCGGGTCCATTGACTACGGCTGGCGGACCAGCACTCACCGTCTGCCGCAGTTCAAGCCGGAGGAGTTCGTGGCCTCCACGGACACCCTCTACGCGCTGTCCATCGAGGGGGAGGACTCCGCGGCGTCCCTCGTGACAGCCCTGGTCGGCCAGGTCTTCGAGGAGGCAGTCAAGCTCGGCGCGGCGAGCCCCGGCCGCCGCCTCGATCCGCCGCTCGTCGCGGTTCTCGATGAGGGCAAACGTGTGCAAACTGTCCGAACTGCCCAAGCAATACAGCCACTTCGGGTCGCGCGGCGTGATCCTTCTGACGTTCCTCCAGTCGCCCGCCCAAGGGCAGGGCGTGTGGGGCCGCGACGGCATGGATTCCATGTCCTCGGCCGCGAACGTCAAGTTCTACGGTGGCAACGTCGCAGACACCACCTACCTGGAGTCGCTGACCAAGCTCATCGGTGAGCACGACGTGCTCACCGAGACCAGCAGCTACGGCGGCAACTCTGCCTCGCGCTCGCAGTCGTGGAAGCGCGAGTCGATTCTGACGGTGTCCGAGCTGGCCGCCCTGCCGGAGGACCGCTCGATCATCCAGTCCGCGAAGAACGCTCCGGTGCTGTGCCGGAAGATCCCGTGGTGGGAGCGCCCGTACGCGGAGCAGGTGACCGCGTCCATCGCGCGGTTCTCCGGCAACGCAACTGTGCCACCAGACGAGACTGTGGCACAGGTCGTCCAGTTCAACGCACCTCGGTCCCCGGCCTTCGGCCCCGGCTCGGGTTACGTCGCTCCCGACGAGGGGATGATCTAAGTGGACCTGTCTGACGATCCGTTCGGGCACTTGGACGCGACCCCCTCCGAGTCCGTGGACGTGTCGGGCCTGCCCGAGGTGACCGAGGCGGAGGAAGTCATCGAACCGGCGTTCTCGAACGTCGTGGACTTCGTAGAGCAGTACCTTGTCCCCGTGACGCAGGTGCAGCTCTCGGCACAGTCAGGCTCGGGAGCGCTGTGGGACCCCCGCTGGTGGCGGCACACCGGGGTGGTCGCCCGCCTGACCGCCCTGTGGCAGGCGTGGGAGGGTGCGAGGATCGCGGACGATCCACAGGCAATGTCGTCGTGGTGGCTGCACCATTACGACCCTCACATGCGGGTTCTGATGGGGGAGTCCGGCCCGATGTCCGGCGCACCCGACGATGCATGGGCCGGTCACCCGACCCTGCCGACACAGCCCGCTCCCGCAGAACTGTTCGAGTAGGCCGTTCTCAGGCTTCGAGGCCAGCCTCGGCCTCGACCCCGACCTCGGGGACGGGGGCGGCCTCGGAGGAGCCGACCGTTCCCGCTGCGGCGGTGAGCAGCTCGTCCATCCCCCTGGGGTGCCCCATCTCCACGACGGACATATCTGCCACCTGCTCGGTGGTCGTGGCTGTCTGGTGCTCGCCCGCCTCCACGGCGTCGGCATCCCGGTCGAGTTGGTCCAGTTCGGAGAGAAGAACCTGAGTAGCTACACCGACCAACGCGCTCGCTGCTGCGGTCAGCACGAACCCTTCCTCGACGCCCCGCCCCTGTTCCTGTTCGGCCTGCCGGCGCTCCTGCTCTGCGGCGCGGCGCTCTGCATCTCGCACTCGCGCCTCGGACTGCCACTCTGCCTGCGCGGCCTGGGTGCGAGCCTGATCCTCCAACCCGCGGGCCTGTAGCTCGCGGGACACCTGCTGGGCGTACTGCGGGTGCGTCTGCGCCCGCAGCTGGGCGTGCGAAGCACGCACGAGCTGGGACACCTTCTGCCGTTGGTCTGCCGAGAGGCCGGCGGTGAGCTGCCGTCGGTTACCCTGCGCCGCCCGGCCCTCGCGCAACGCCTGCTTGACCTCCTGGGCGATGCGCCGGCGGACGGCCTCGAACTCCCCGGCCAGGTCGTCAATCTCGTTGGGCTGAGTCATGTCTAGTTACGCCTCCTGGGGCTAGTCAGTCCAGCTCCGGCCCGCGGTCACTCCCGGCGGTTGGGGGAGTGGGCGGCAGACCGGCGTCTGTGGTGGGTGCGGCAGTAGTGGGGACGCCACCCCGGCGGGTGGCCTCATTGTCGAGGTTCGTGAGGGTCCGGTGTTGACGTTCCACGTCAGCGGCGAGCCGGTCAACGTGGGTGCGAGCCTGGGACAGATCGTGGCGATCGGTGTCCGTGGCCGTGTCCATACGTGCCCGCTGCTCGGCGGTGTTGGACGCCTGGGCGATGATCCCGGCCCACTGCGCCCTGGGGGGCAGGGTGCGATCCAGCTCCGCGAGCTGGCGGTCGAGATGCGCCGCCTCGGCGGGTCTCCGGCCGGCCACGCGGGGTCGCTCGGCGGCGAGCCGCTCACGCTCGTTGATGCGGCGGGCGAGGTCGTGAAGACGGTCGAGCTCGCGGCGGACCCTCGCCTGCGCGGGTCCGGCGGCCAGCTCCTGCGCTCGAGCGCGGGCGAGAGCGTGATCGGTGCGCATTGTGGCGAGGCGTGCGCGCGCTCCGGCCCGGCGCCGGGCCAACTCGCCGTCGTCGAGGGACCGCACCGGATCGAGCTTCGTGACGGCCTGCGCTCGGTAGGACAGCAGTCGGTCCCGTAGCCGCTGGCGGCCACGTTCGTCCCCGGCATCCTCGGGAACGGGCGTGTTCTCAGTATCGGGCACCTGATGGTACGCGCGCCACACGGCGATCTCGGCCACCAGACCAGCGCGCACATCCTCCGCCCCCGCGGGCGCGGCGGGGAGCTCGTCCTGCCACGGAGCGCCGGCGGCGGCGTCAGCGGCCACGGCAGCGGCGCGGTCGACCCTCTCACCCATTGCCACCAGAGTGGCGTGCAGATCGGGGTCCACTCCCGGTTGTGCCAGGGGTGTGCCGGACAGCCCCAGGGACCGGCGCAGTCCGGACGAGGACCCGGGGGAGCGGCGGGCGCGGGCATGGACGACCAGACGGTCACAGAAGCGCTCCTCGTCCCACTGGCCGTCCAAGTCCGACAGTGCCGCGTCAACGAGCGTGGGCAGCCGGTCGTCCGTCTCGGCCGCAATAGCGAGAATCGCGCGAGCACGCTTCCAGTGCGCCGAAGACGCCAGTGTCTCGGAAACCCGATCATCCAGCAGTCGGTGGGCAAGGGCGTCACTGATCCGGTCGTGCACAGCGGCGTACTCGGACACCAGCGTCGGCAGGGACCGCGCCTCGTCGGTGGACTCGGCACGGGTGCGGTGCGCGGTCGCGTCGGAGGCGTCGCGGGCGATGATCGCACGCAGAGTCACGACCGCTGGCGGAGTCTCCGGGTCGGGACGCTCGGCCTCAATATCGGGCAGTTCGTCGTCCGCGACGTACAGCTGATTCACGTGCCGACCCCGTGAGGCCGCCACGTAGAGCGCTTGGCGGTTCATGCCCGCCGACACCAAGACCCGGCACCGGTCCACGGTCATGCCCTGCGCCCGGTGCACGGTCGAGGCGTAACCGAGTTCCGTATGCCGTGACACGTACTCCGGCGGCAGGGTCACCACGCCGCCGTGCTCGGTGGAGCGGACCGTCAGCGCCCCGCCTTCGATGCCCTCAACAGTCCACAGATCACCGTTGCGGACCCGGTTTCCGGCAGCAGGATCGTCGGCCCCGATGGGCCGGAGTCGACGGTCGTTTCGTCGCGTGACGATACGGTCACCGATGACGGCGGCCAGCCCGTCCGACAGGGCGACCGCCCCGCCGTCGGCATCCGGAGCGCGGCGCAGGTGTTCCATGTGCGCCCGCTCGTTCAGTGCCCGCACCGTCTCGTTGTCGGCAGCGATCATCAGCGAGCTTGCGCCGTCATCGAGGTCGCGCAAGTGCTCGGAGAGCACGTCCTCGACCAGCCCCACGGACAGGCCGGTGCTCACGCGCCCACGGCCGGTGTACCAGTCCGTGACCGAGCGGTCGCCCTCGCGCAGGCGCAGGGTCGCCTCGGCCTCTGAGGAGTCGGAGAAGCGGTGAATCTCGCGCAACTCCGGAGCGTCCGTCTGCTCGGCCACGTCCCGGAGCAGGCCGCCGGACTCGACGGCAGCGAGCTGCTGCGGATCACCGAGTAGGCGCACCACGGCGCCGCGCTCGCGGGCGATGGACACCAGCTCGTCCACGTCCATCGTGGCGGCCATGCCCGCCTCGTCCAGCAAGACCAAATCGCCGGGGTTGATCCCGCAGTCCAGGCCGTGCTTGTGCCGAACCAAAACGTCGGCCAATGTCCGGCCCGCGGTGCCCAGCTCGTCCCCGAGAACGTCCGCCGCTCGGGCCGACGGACCGAGAGCGACCACGCCACCTCCGGTTCCCTCCCAGGCCCGGGCGACCACCTGCATGGCGGTGGTCTTTCCGGTGCCGGCGGGGCCAACTCCGGCCGCTACGAGGGCCCCGGACCCAGCGAAGTGATGGGCGAGTGCGAGCTGGCCGGCGTTGAGCGCGAAGCCCTCGCTCGCCTCATGCGCATGGGCCGCAGCCGCAACGACAGCGCGGTCCAGGACCAGCGCTGTGGGTTCGCTCGCGGCATCGAGAACGCGCCTCTCCGCCGCCAAGACGGCGGCCGAGCTGTACTGCGTCGAACAGTGCTGAGTGAGCACGCTCTCGCCGTCCCGACGCCGCATCGAGTTGGGTACTTCAGTCGGCGGCGCAGACACCGTCACAGAGTGACCCGCCAGCGCCAGTGTGGTGATCTGCTCGACCGCCTCGGCCCGCTCGTCGGCCGAGCCGAACCGATGCCCGGCCAGCTGACGAGAAACTTCGGCAGTGACGTGGAAACGGGTCCACGTCGAGCGGTCCCGCCCCACCCGAGCAATCGCTCTCTCCGCGACCGCCTGCCGGTCCAGCGCCTCGGCCGAGACCCGTCCGGGAGCGGACCCCGCGCAGGCGTCGGCCAGCATCGCGGCGACGCCCCCAGCACCAAGAACTCGGTTGGCTGTCGCCTCCCACTCCTCACGCATTGAGGCCAAAGAGCGCGGCTTAGCCTTGCCCTCGCGGGTCTCCAAGGTGGCCTGCTGAGCGAGCTTGTGCTGGGTCGCCTTGTCGGGGTCGCACCCGTGATTGGCGCGGTACTCCCTCGACAGTTCTGCCAACCGTCGTTCGATAGAGGGTCGTCGCGAGAACTCGTCACACAACCTGCGGTCGATGCCCTCGATCTCCCGGACAACCCGCTTGCCGGCGCCCCTCTCGGAGTCGGTGAACCGCACGCCTTCTAGGCGTCGAGTCAGCTCGTCCTCAATGGCCAGGTTGTAGGTCTCCGACGCCGCCACGGCGGCCCGGTGCAGGACCCGGGCGTCCAGCGCTCTCCACTTGCCGTCCTCGGACAACACGCGGTTCGACACCGCACAATGCGTATGGAGATTGGGGTCCCCGGCCCGGTTGTCGAAGTGATCGAACGCCGCCACCGTCAAGCCCTCGGAAGTGATCTGCTCGACCCCGGCCTTGCCGCGCCGGGTGTACCCACACTCGGCCTCGATCCAATCCATCGAGCGGGCCACCGCTGCCGCGTGCGCCTCGGAGACCGCGCGCCTCACGCTGTCGTCACCGAGTCCCCACAGCACGCTCACTGACTTGGCCGGAGTGAACACGAGGTCATAGCCGGCGACCGGCTGCCGCGTCGTAGTCCGCTGCGACTTGATGTAGGCCCGGACCTCATCGTCGGACACCGTTCCCACGATTCCGGCGGCCTCCATACGCTCCCGAGCGATCCGCTGCTCGATGGCCTTCTTCTCCGTAAACACCGGCCACTTGCCCGTTTGGTCAGAGTGCTCCTTGCACGCCGCCATGACCGCCTCACCAAACGGGTTGTCGTTGGCGAACCGCGGGAACTTCCGACCAAGCCGGGTCGCCTCGATTGCGGCCTCGGCGTTCATCCCGGCACGAATGTTCTCAACCGTGAGGCGGTCGGCGTCCGGGTGTAGCCCCTCCCCGAACAACGCCTTCATGTGCGCCTCGGTGACCTGACCCTCCATGCCGAGTGCCGCCGCCCCTCGGCCCGCCCAGCGACCGGGAGGGGCGCCCTGCGCCGTGTAGTAGTCGGCAAGCTCCTGCCCACGCTCCCGCTGCACGTCGCCGGACGCGACCTGGCGGGTGAGGTACGTGTAACCGTCACCCGCGTGGAGGACGTGGACGGTCATCATGCGGCCAGTCTTCCGGGTAAGGCTCTAAAAGTGCAAGAGGTGTGTCTGTTTTGAGTGGGTATCGGGATCGGGGTGTTGGACGTGTCGAAGGAGCATTGCAGGTCAGGGCATAAAAGGGAGGGGGTGGCGCATCGTTTGTGTCGGTGGTTCACTGGTCGTCATGGGGACAGAAGAGAAGACAACTGCACGGCAGAGGGCACGCCAGGTCGCGGCGGAGCGCACCAAGAAGTTGGAGGACGCGCTCGCGGAGGCGTTCGCTGCGGCGGACGCTATCGACCGGATCGAGCAGTCCACGGACGAGAAGATCACCAAGCTGCGCCAGGAGGCCGAACAGCGTGCTCAAGACGAGCAGGTCCGACAGGGCGAAGCGATTCGCTCGCTCCTGGAGCTGGGCGAGAACCGCAAGCAGCTCGCGGCGACGCTCGGCCTGACGCCGAAGGAGATGCGAGCCGCCGTCGATGCGGCCGGCACCGCTTCCTCGTCCACAGAGTCCGGGTCGATGGAGCATTCTTCCGGCGAGGAACGGACACCCGAGTCGTCACCCGAGGGCGGCACGGAAGCGGGCTAGTACGTGTCAGCAGAGAGCTGGGAAATGCTCCCCGGGATGGAGGCTTTCGGCCCTCCACCCGGGGAGCATTCCTCTGTGGCACGGCCACGGCTGCTCCCGGTCCCGAGTGACGCCGTTGTCGAGCGGTTCCGGTCCCATATCGTCTACTCCCCGAGGTGCCACTTCTACGTCGGGGCCGTCTCGTCGCCGGACGGATACACGCGCGTGACCTGGCGGCAGGATGGTCAACAGTTCTCCACCAGCGGGCACCGACTTGCGCTCGCAATCGAGACGGGAATAGCAGACCCCACTGTGGTGTGCGAGCACGCCTGCAATGAGCCGCTGTGCGTGAGGATTGACCCGGAGCACGTGCACCCGTCGACGCAAGCTGCGAACGTGCGGTATGCGGTCTCGACGGGGCGACACCGTGGCCCCTTAGCGACCGGCGACGGACGCAGCAGGGTTCAGCGATCGCGCGACGTGCGCGACGCCTTGGCGGCGGGATGGGACCCGGAACGATACGCCGCTGCCGCGGGGCTTTCCTTGACCGCTGCCCAACCTCCGCTGTTCTAAACGAAGCGGCCCCGCCCGATTGGGCGGGGCCGCCTGTCCGGCGCTACCAACCGTGCCGTCGCTGTCGG
>Ga0116169_1002268_pt1 | contig 14426 bp, 13 predicted proteins | sample AD_UKC130_MetaG_FD_89796 | JGI IMG/M metagenome (GOLD analysis project Ga0116169, IMG submission 89796) | Active sludge microbial communities of municipal wastewater-treating anaerobic digesters from Canada - AD_UKC130_MetaG | ecosystem: Engineered > Bioreactor > Anaerobic > Digestate | place...
CATGGCGGCATCTGGGAAAACGTCAACCCCGGCAATGACCGGTTCAGCCGTGGCGACGAGGTCGACCGACCCGAGGGTGGGGGTGCCGGCGCCGGCCGCGGCCAGGCCAGCCGCGACGGGGAAGGCCTCGACGACTTCGTATTCACACTGACGCGCGACGAGTTCCTCGACATCTTCTTCGATGAGCTGGCCCTGCCCCACATGGTCAAGCGCCAGTTGGCGCGCATCGAGAACTTCAAGCGCGTCCGCGCCGGATACACGCAGACCGGTGTCCCCACCAACATCAACCTGGGCCGCACCATGCGCGGTGCCGCCGGCCGGCGCATTGCCATTGGCGCACCGTATGTGGTGCGCCTGCGCCTTCTTGAAAAGGAGTTGCAGGAACTGCTGGCGGGCACGGACGTCGACGGCGACCCGGCGTCCGTCGAGTCCCGCATCGCCCAATTGCGGCTCGACATTGCGCGCTTGCGCACGCGCATCGACGCCGTCCCCTTCATCGACACCTTCGACCTGCGCTACAACAACCGGGTGCGCATTCCGCGGCCGACCACGCAAGCGGTGATGTTCTGCCTGCTCGATGTCTCCGGATCGATGGACGAAGAGCGCAAGAACATCGCCAAGCGCTTCTTCATGCTGTTGTACCTTTTCCTGAACCGCAACTACGAGCATACGGAGGTCGTTTTCATCCGCCACCACACCGTGGCCAAGGAGGTCGACGAAGACGACTTCTTCACCTCGCGTGAGACCGGTGGCACGGTGGTGTCCAGTGCACTGGAGCTGATGCACACGGTGATCCGGGCGCGGTACCCGAGCAGCCAGTGGAACATCTATGGCGCGCAGGCATCGGATGGCGACAACTGGAACGACGACTCGCCCCGCTGCCGCGAACTGCTGCAGGACGCCCTGCTCCCGCTGACCCAGTATTTCGCCTACATCGAGATCACCGACGGCCCCCCGCAGAACCTGTGGCGGGAATACGAGAAACTGCAGAGCAGCCACCCGGGACATTTCGCAATGCAGCGCATTGGTGCCGTGCGCGACATCTACCCGGTGTTCCGCGAACTGTTCCGCAAGCGCGGTGTGGAGGGCGCATGACCCCGCTGCCGACCGGCTCGGAGTGGACGATCGAGGCGATCGAACAGTACGACGAAGCCATCGGGCGCATTGCCAGGGGCTACGGACTCGATTGCTACCCGCATCTGCTGGAGATCATCAGCTCGGAGCAGATGATGGACGCCTATGCGTCGATCGGCATGCCGGTCTACTACCACCACTGGTCCTTCGGCAAGCATTTCCTGGCCACCGAGAACCGCTACCGGCGCGGTCAGATGGGACTGGCCTACGAGATCGTCATCAACAGCGATCCCTGCATTGCCTACCTGATGGAGGAGAACACGCTGCCGATGCAGGCGCTGGTGATCGCCCATGCCGCCTATGGCCACAACTCGTTCTTCAAGGGCAACCACCTGTTCCGGCAATGGACCAGCGCCGACGCCATCGTCGACTACCTGGTCTTTGCGCGCAACTACATTGCGCAGTGCGAAGAGCAGCATGGGGTCTCCGCGGTGGAGCGCGTCATCGATGCATGCCACGCGCTGCAGACCGTCGGCGTCGACCGCTACAAGCGTTCGTCGCAGTTGTCGCTGGCCAAGGAAACCGAACGCCAGCAGGCCCGCGCCGAGTACCTGCAGAGCCAGGTCAATGCCCTGTGGCGCACCCTGCCCCCACTGCCGGAGCGCGAGCGTCCCAAGGCAGAAATGCGCTTTCCGCCAGAGCCGGAAGAAAACCTGCTGTATTTCATCGAAAAGCATGCCCCGCTGCTCGAGCCCTGGCAGCGCGAGGTGGTGCGCATCGTGCGCAAGATCGGCCAGTACTTCTATCCGCAGCGCCAGACCCAGGTCATGAACGAGGGCTGGGCCACGTTCTGGCACTACACGCTGCTCAACACCTTGTACGACGAAGGCGGCCTGTCGGACGGCTTCATGCTCGAGTTCCTGCAGTCGCACACCAACGTGGTGTACCAGCCGCCCTACAACAGCCCGCACTATTCCGGCATCAACCCGTATGCGCTGGGCTTTGCGATGTGGCGCGACATCCGGCGCATCTGCGAGCAACCGGACGACGAGGACCGCGAATGGTTTCCCCAGATTGCCGGCAGCAACTGGCGCGAGACCTTCGACTTTGCAATGCAGAACTTCAAGGACGAGAGCTTCATCGCGCAGTACCTGTCACCGCGGCTGATGCGCGAGTTCCGCTTTTTCTCGGTGCTCGACGACGACAGCAAACGCCGCTTGCAGATCGGTGCCATCCATGACGCCAGCGGCTACCAGGCCGTGCGCCAGCGCCTGTCGGAGCAGTACGATCTGGGCCGGCGCGACCCCAACCTGCAGGTCTGGGATGTAGACCTGCGCGGTGACCGTTCGCTGACCCTGCGCCACTTCGCACACCAGCGCCGGCCACTGGATGCATCCAGCGAGACCGTCCTCGAACACCTGGCCTACCTGTGGGGATTCGCGGTACGGCTGGAGCGCCAGAATGCGGACGGGTCGGTCGAGCTGGTCATGCAGAAAACCCGCGAAAAGCGGGGCATCCCGGCATCCAGGCCCGACTGAGCGCGTCGGGTTGGCTGCTCAACTGCGCAGAATGCGCGGCCTGCCCGGCTCCACCGTGAATGCCGCCAGCGTCGCAATGCCGGCGTCAGGCTTGCGCACATCGCTGACCACCCGCAGCGATGCCTGCAGCGCGGTCGGCGTGATATCTACCACACCATAACCGTGCTGCTCGCCATCGGCGAATACGGCATGCGGATTCTCCGCCAGCAGCGCCGCCAGGCGGCTGTTGCCACCGCCGCGCGAGGTGATGCTGGTGCCGCACAACTCCACCGCCACCGGCGCCGAATCCGCACGTTCCGGGTCGGCCAGCACATGGCCGACCCAGTTGGCGTGAATGTCGCCGCCCAGGAACACCGGATTGGGCACCTGGTGGCGCTGCAGGCTTTCGGTCAGGCGCCGGCGCGCGGCCGGGTATCCGTCCCAGGCATCGTTGACCAGAATCCGCCCCGGGCCGGGCCGGAAATCGCGCTGTCCGAACACGGTCTGCTGTGCCAGCAGATTCCAGCGGGTCTGTCCGGTCTGGCGATCGGCCAGCGACGCATCCAGCCAGTGCTCCTGCGCCATGCCCAGCATGCTGCGCGCCGGATCCTCCCACTGCGCGCAAGCGGCCGGATCGATGGTGCCCGCGCCGGCCCGGCCGTCGCGCGTGCAGACCTGCACATCCTTGAACTGCCGCGCATCGAGCAGATGCACCGATGCGAGACGGCCGAACTGCAGGCGCTCATGAATCCGCAGGCTTGCCGCGCCCGCGCCGCCCAAGGCCGCCGCCATGGCTTCGGCCCGCAAGGGCATGTGTTCGTAGTACGCCTGGTAAGCCGCCATCCGCCGCGCGGCAAACGCCTCCGGCACCGAGGGATCCCCCGGCCCGCCATAGCCGGGATGCGTGCCCGCGTAATCGTTCTGCACCTCGTGGTCGTCCCAGGTCATGCACCACGGACAGGCCTGGTGCATGGCCTGCAGGTCCGGATCGCCTTTGTACACGGCATAACGGCGCCGGTAGCCCTCCAGGTCCAGCACCCAGCCACCCCCCGGGCTGCGCAGGCCGCCCCGGTTGCCCGGATATTCGTAGATATAGTCACCCAGGAAGAACACGGCATCCAGCGCCTCGTCCCGCATGTGCCGCCAGGCCGAAAAGTAGCCGTCCTCCCATTTCTGGCAGGACGCATACGCGATGCGCAGACGCTGCGTCATTGCATCGGGCGCAGGCAGCGTACGCGTGCGCCCGACCGGGCTGACTGCATCGCCCGCCATGAAGCGGTAGTAATACCAGCGATCCGCTTGCAGGCCTTGCGCCTCCACATGCACACTGTGCGCCAGCTCCGGCAGTGCCTGGGCCTTGCCCTGCCGCACGATGCGGCGGAATTGCGCGTCGTCGGCTACCTCCCAGGCCACGGCAAGCGCACCGACCGCCGGTGCCAGCGGGAAGCTGTGGCCGCGCAGCAGCCGGGTCCACAACACCACCGAATCGGCGCGCGGCGAGCCGCTGGCAACCCCCAGCGCGAAAGGATAGTCCTTGAACGACGCCTTGCCCGCTTGCGCCACAGGCAGCAACAGGCCGGCCACACCCGCCATTGCCAGTTGCATCCAGCGCCGCCGGTCGGGCTGCACGATGCCCTGCATGGCTCAGCCCGGCAAGGCCCCGGTCGGCGTGCGGGGGCCCACCGGCGCGCGACCGGTACGGGCGCGGTAGATCAGGAAGCCGACGATCGCCAGGTTGAGACCATTCCAGGCAATACCGTTCAGGAACGCGGCCCGGTAGGAGCCGGTCCAGTCGAAGATCGCACCCGACATCCAACCGCCCAAGGCCATGCCGAGCAGCGTTGCCATCAACACCGTACCCACGCGTGCCCCGGCCTGCATCGGCGAAAAGTACTCGCGAACCACCAGCGCGTAGCTGGGCACGATACCGCCCTGGAACAAGCCGAACATGCCAGAGACCAGGTACAGCGGCACCAGGCCGCTGGACGGCAGGAACATCAGCAGCGCCACGCCTTGCAGCAACGAGCCCAGCAGCAAGGTATGCAGGCCCCCGATATGGTCCGAGACCCAGCCTGACAGCAGGCGGCTGACGATGCCCGCCCCCATCATCAGCGACAGCATCTCGGCTCCGCGCGCGGCACCAAAACCCAGGTCGGTGCAATAGGCCACGATATGGACCTGGGGCATGGCCATGGCCACGCAACAGGCGACTCCGGCCACGCACAGCAGGAACTGCAGCATGGCCGGATGCAGGCCCAGAGGACGCGCCGGATCGGAGTGGCCGACGAAACGCGCCGAGCGCAGCACCGGCGCAGGTGCCGTGCTGGCGACGGACCCCACGGCCCCCACCGGTGGCCGGGAGCGCAGCAGGAACGCCAACGGCACCATGGTCACCACACACGCAACGCCGATCCCGACGTAGGTGGTGCGCCATCCCACTGTCCCGATGAAATGCTGCATCACCGGCGGCCAGACCACGCCGGCCAGGTAGTTGCCGCTCATGCAGATCGCCAGCGCAATGCCGCGCCGACGGTCGAACCATTGCGAGGTGTCGGCCACCAGCGGCGCAAAGGTCGCCGACGTGCCCAGCAGGCCGATCAACAGGCCATGGGCCAGGCTGAAATACCAAAGACTGGCCGCTGAGCCTGCCAGTACGAAGCCGACGCCCAGCCCGGCCGCACCGATCAGCGTGACCACCATCACGCCAAAGCGGTCCGCCACCCGACCCATCACGATGCCGCCCACTCCAAAACCCATCAGCGTCATCGTGTAGGGCAAGGAGGCATCCCCGCGCACCACACCGAAGTCGGCCTGCATGGCCGGAAGCACCACGGCCGAGCCATACATGCCGACGCCGCCGATGGTCATCAGCGCAAGGCTGACGACCAGCCGCAGCCAGGCATACGGTGACTCGACGCCGTGGGAGGGCTGTGGGTGCCGGGCCATGGGGACGCGGGGGCCTTGTGCTTATTGAATGGTGTCGGGCCCGTCCGAATCCGTCCCGGCCATGCCGGGCTCGGGCATGTGCGTCGCCCGGCGCAGGCCTTGCACGGTGCGGATACAGGCACCCGCGGCCTCCGCACCTTTGACGACAAAATGCGCGGCGAAGAAATCCTGGTGTTCGGCGGTGGGCTGGAAGTGGTGCGGCGTGAGCACCACCGACAACACCGGTACATCGGTCTCGAGCTGCACGGTCATCAGGCCCTGCACCACGGCCTGGGCGACGAACTCGTGGCGGTAGATGCCACCGTCGACGACCAGGGCGCAGGCCACGATGGCGTCGTAGTGGCCACTGCGGGCCAGGCGCCGCGCCAGCAAGGGCAGCTCGAAGGCGCCGGGCACATCCAGAACGTCGATCGCGTCGCGACCGACGCCCAGGCGCACCATCTCGTCGATGAAGCCATCGCGCGCCTTGTGCACGATGGCGGTGTGCCAGCCGGCCTGCAGAAACGCGAAACGCGGGCCGGCCGCAGCGGCATCGACCGTTGGCATGGAGGTGGAACGGGACATGGATGACATCGACTTCGGCATTTCAGGGCTCCTGGCTTCGTTCAACGGACTCAGGGCGCACGCCATCGGGCCGGCCCTGCACACGGGCCGACGCCTGGCATGGGTTCTCTTTCATCCGGACTGTCACCGTCGGCTTCGGATTGGCACCGAATCTGCTGACCCCGCACGGGCCAAGCCGCGCAGGCGCTCGCGGGCTCGTGCGACCCGCAGGCCGCCATCACCGCCGGTAGGGAGTTGCACCCTGCCCCGAGAACACCTTGACCGGCACGTGTGCCGGTCCCGGGCATTCTAGGCCAGGGCCACTATGGCCTGCCCCGGCCTCAGCCGCGTGCGAGACAGTCGGCGGCGGCCTCCAGCGCACCCGATCCGAACGCAATGCCCTGCACCTGCATCGCCGCCTGGACACCGCCCAGGCAACCCAGCACCATGGCCGCATTGACATCGCCCAGGTGACCGATGCGAAACACCCGCCCCTGCAGCGGTCCGAGCCCCCCCGCGATCGCGACCTGAAAGCGCTCGCGGGCCACGGCACGCAGTTCATCGACATCGATGCCGGGTGCCACCTGGATCGCCGTGACCGAGGTCGAACGCGCAGCCGGATCGGTGGCGAAGAATCGCACGGCACCACCCTCGCTCCAGCGCGCAACCGCCGCATGCACGGCGGCGCTCAATTGCCGATGGCGCACCATGACCTGATCGACGCCTTCGTCGAAGATCAGCTGCAATGCGGCCTGCAAGCCGAACAGCAGGGTCTGCGGTGGTGTGCCACAGAACTTGCGGTAGGCCAGCGGGCTCTTGCGCACCCGCCAGTCCCAGTAGTAACGGTGCGTGGTCACGGTCTCGCTGATGGCCAGCGCACGCGCGTCGGCAATGGCAAACCCGAGCCCGGGTGGGCACATCAGTCCTTTCTGCGAGGCGCCCAGCACGACGTTGGCACCCAGCGTGTCCATCGCGAAGGGTGCGGCCCCCAAGGATGCGACCACATCGATCACCAGCAGCGCCGGATGGCCGGCGGCATCGATCGCGCGGCGCAAGGCCTGCATGTCACTGGTGACCCCGCTGGCGGTATCGGTATGCACGGCGAACACCGCGACGATGGCATGTGCCTTGTCCTCCCGCAGCATCTGCTCGACCACGGCCGCGTCGATCGGCTGGCCTTCGACCCAGGGTGTGCGCAAGGCATCGATACCCATCGCCGAACACTGCAGGGCCCAGGAATCCGAAAAATGCCCGGTACCGGGCACCAGCACCTGCTGACCGGGAGACACCAGGTTGGCGATCACCGCCTCCCAGGCACCATGCCCGTTGCAGGCATAGACGAACACCTCGCCGGCCGTGGTCTGCACCAGCCGTCGCAGACCATCCTCGCACAGCGCAATGACCTGGTCGAGCCGCGGGTCGGCCATGTCGACCGGTTGCCGGCTCATGGCGTGCATGACCTCCGGCGGCACATGGCTGGGACCCGGCGAATGCAGGAAGCGATGGCCGGGAATGCGGGGAAAGGGGTTCATGTTCGGGCGGGTCAGGACAGGGGGGATGATCTTAATCGAGGCCATGCAGCGATGCGAGAATGCGTTGTCGAAGCCGAGAGGACACCCACGCCATGACAAACTCCGCCAACGCCGACATCATCGTGATCGGCGCCGGCATTGCCGGTGCTTCCGCCGCCGCTCGGCTCGCGACGCAGCGCAGCGTACTGCTGCTCGAGCGCGAGCCGCAGCCCGGCTACCACTCCACCGGCCGTTCGGCCGCCATGTTCATGGAGAGTTACGGCCCGCCGGCCGTGCGCGCCCTGACCCGGGCCAGTCGCGATTTCTATCTGCATCCGCCACAGGGCTTCGCCGACGTCCCCCTGCTCGGGCCCCGTGGCGCCATGTTCCTGGCCCAGACCGGGCAGCAGGACCTGCTGCACAAGCTGCAGCTGGAGCTGTCTGCCACCTGCCCGCAACTGCAGTTGCTCGACCAGGCGCAGACGCTGGCGATGCTGCCCTGCCTGCGCCCGGAAACCGTCCATGCCAGCCTGATCGATCCGCTGTCCATGGACATCGACGTCAACGCCCTGCACCAGGGCTATCTGCGCCAGTTGCGCGGCTCGGGTGGCACACTGCGCACCCGGGCCGAGGTCGTGTCGGCACGCCGGCAGGACAAGCTCTGGCAGTTGCAACTGGCCGACGGTGAAACCCTGCAGGCCGCCGTGGTCGTGAACGCCGCGGGCGCCTGGGCCGAGCAGATCGGCAGTCTGTTCGGCGCTCAGACCATCGGACTGGTGCCGCACCGGCGCAGTGCGTTCACCTTCCACGCGCCCGAAGGCACCACCATCGCCGACTGGCCGGTGGTGAGCAGTCTGGACGACACCTGGTATTTCAAGCCGGACGCCGGCGTCCTGCTGGGATCACCGGCCAATGCCGATCCGACATTCGCCCATGACGTGGTACCGGAAGAACTGGATATCGCCACCGCCATCCACCACATCGAAGCCGCAACCACCCTGCAGATCCGCCGACCGATCCGCACCTGGGCCGGTCTGCGCTCCTTCGTCCCCGACGGCGAACTGGTGGTGGGCTGGGACCGCACCCAGAGCGGTTTCTTCTGGCTCGCCGCCCAGGGGGGATATGGCATCCAGAGTGCGCCCGGCGCGTCCGACCTGGCTGCAGCGCTGGTACTGGAGCAGCCGCTGCCCGAGCACCTGCTGGCGCAGGATCTCAACCTTGCGGCGGTGTCGCCATTGCGCCTGCCCTGAACCGCGGCCTGGGCCCCGGCGCCATGCGGGCATCGGTGCGATCCGTCTGCTGCGGGGATGGCGCCCGGCAATTTATTCGGAGAAGATTGCAAGATCCGCCGGCTGCGCACGACTGACGTTGCAAACCCGGGCCCCATGAAGGGCAGATACATGACCCGCACCTCCATCCGCCGAAACATCCTCTCGCGCATCGGGCTGGCCGGACCGTCCTACCGCCTGCGCCTGGCCGACTCGGCCGACGACCTGCGCGCGGCGCAGGCGCTGCGCTTCCTCGTGTTCAATGTCGAACTGGACGAAGGCCTGAAGGAGTCCTACGCAAGCTGCCTGGACATCGACGAATTCGACGCGGTGTGCGAACACTTGCTGGTCGAAGACACCCATACCGGGGCGGTCGTCGGTACCTACCGGCTGCAGACCGGCGTCGGCGCCGCCTTGCACCGGGGCTACTATGGCGCACGCGAATTCGATTTCACGCCGTTCGAGGACATGCGCCCTGCGATGGTCGAACTCGGGCGTGCCTGCATCCACCATGAACACCGCTCCTATGCGGTGCTGAGCCTGCTGTGGCGCGGAATCGCCGAGTACGCACGCCAGCACCAGGCCCGCTTCCTGATCGGTTGCAGCTCGCTGACCTCGCAGGACTGCGGTGTTGGCGCCGCCACCTGGCAGCGCCTGTCGGTGCATCTGGCACCGCCGCCGTGGCGTACCCAGCCCCAGCCCGGATTCGTCTGCGCCCTGGATGCACCTGTGCGCGAGGCCCCCAAGACCCCCAAGCTGCTGGCAGCGTACCTGAGTCTGGGCGCCATGATGTGCAGCCCGCCAGCCATCGACCGCGATTTCGGAACCATCGATTTCCTGACCCTGGTCGACCTGCAGGCGCCGGCACAGTCACGCCGGCTGGCGCGGTTCGGCATCCAGGTCTGACCCTCCCCCCGGTCGAACCGGCACAGCAGCCCCGGCGGGCTCAGTCGGTGGCAGGATACAGCGGCGTCAGTGCCTTCTCGCGCCGGTGCCAACGCCGGAATTCAGACCACGTCAGCGGCTTGAAGCCCCGATCCCGGTTGGCGCGCCCGATCTGGAACAACAGGCGGTACTGGCGCATCAGATCGGCCCAGGCACGCCACAAGGTGGTACCGCGATCCCAGATATGGGTGCTTTCCGCGCCCGCGCCGTTGGCCTCGACGATGGTGAAGTCTTCGCCCTGCTGCACCCGCGCGAAGTCGGCAAAGCGGATGTCGAAGCGACCGAAATGGAATTCACCGATCTGATGCGCGATGGCATCGAACCGTGCCTCCATCTGCGGCGTGACCAGGGCATTGCCATTGCGAAAGATCGCGCCCCGGCTATGGCTGCCGGCAAACGCCAGTCGGATCGCCTCGCCTGCGCGAGGGATGTCCTCCAGCCGCGCCTTGTGCCGCCCCAGGTACAGGTGCGGCAGCCGGCCCGCGCGGGGATCGTCCAGGATCAGCTGGCGCAGCGTGCGATGGCCGTCGCCCACCACGTGCGGGAAATACTTGAGCGTGATCGAGATGATGCGGCCCTTGTCCTGCCCAGGCTCGCGGCAGTAGAAGATGCCCGCCTCCCCCTCATAAGGCACATAGGTCTGCAGCAACAGGCGCTCACCCCGCGGAAAGGCCGCCAGGTAGCTGCGCAGCTTGTCGACACTGCGTACCAGCTGCACGCCGGCGCCACGGCAACCCAGGTCCGGCTTGGCAACCACCGGCAAGCCCATGCCCGCCTGCTGCAGACTGACCAGCGCCTGCGCGAGTTCTGCATCCAGTGTGGCCGCGCGATCGTCGCCGGCAACCGGTCGGTCGATGGCGATGAACGGCGCCACCCATTGCGACGCATGGCGCATAGCCAGCCGCAGGATCTCGGCCTTGGACTCGCCGACGAAGCCACCACCGGGCAGTGCCGGATTGGCCGCGGTCGGCAGCAGGATGCCGCGGTAGCGCAGCATCAGCCACAACACGTAAATGAAAACCGGCGGGTAGAAGGCCCACATCGGCCAGAACTCGAAGAAACTCAGCGGCGCGCCAGATTCGTCCAGCGGCGGCATGCCCTGGTGCGGGACCTGCCCGGTACCCGAACCACTGTCGACAGCCCCCGCCACGCCTGCTGCCACGGCCTCGACCGTGCCTGGCACCACATGCATCAAGACACCTCCCGAACGTCGGCTGCGGCCACCGGCCTGGCCGCACGGGGCCACAGCGACAGGCCCAGCGCCAGCACCACGATCGGAATCGCCACCGCCAGAGGTGCCGGAATTCCAAATGCGGCTTCCAGTGGTGCGCCCAGCAGCGCACCCAGACCCATGAGTCCGACGGTCCACACCGTGACCGCAAGCACGACCCAGGCACAAAATGGCAGCCATGGCAGCCGGAAAAAGCCACAGGCGGTATAGGTCAGCAAGCGCAGTCCCGGGATGACGCGGGCCAGCAGGATGGCCCCGGCCAGGCGGCTTTCCAGATGCAGCGCAACCCGGTTGGCACGGCCCAGCGTCAGGCGCCGGCGCAGCCAGGCCCACCGGTTGGCAGCCCTGCCCAGGCCATACAGGCCGATATCCCCCAGTGCGATGCCCATGCCCACGCTGGCGATCGCCCATTCCCATGAAATGCTGCCCTGCGCCGCCAGAGCCGCACCCGCCGCAATGGCCAGATCTTCCAGTAGAAACGTGGTCAGGGCCAGCACCAGCCCGATCAGCCACGGCTGGGCCGCACCGTGCAGCGCGGCATTGAACACGGCGGATACGGAGTTCCAGTCAGGAAACATCATGATCGGTTTGCGGGACGTCTTGCGGCCGCGACGGTGTCGGTTGCCTCATGGTACGGCGCGAAACGCTGACGCGCCGGTCGATCGGAGGGCCCACACGCTGCGACGAAGCCACAGTATCCATGCCGCAGCCAGCCAGACACCACAGGCCAGCGCAAACAACTCCCCGCCATCGAAACTGCCGTCGGTGTTGCGTACCTGCACGCCCAGCGGCGTGAACAGGTGAAAGAAGATGGCGCCGCTGATGACCCCCAGCGACAGCATCGCGCCGGCCCCATGCAGCAGCGGCAGGCCCAGCAACAGCCCCGTCAGCAGCAGCACCGACGCCAGCAGTTCAACGCTGCCGACCACATATTGGCTGAAGAGGCCCGTCGGCGCGAACAGTCCGGGGAAGCCCCAGGATGCCGACCAGGCGTCCAGGGTTCCAAAGATGTGCTGCGTCTCGGGCGAGTCGGTGAACTTGAAGAACAGCGACTGGATGAAGACGAAGGCGATATAGAGCGTCAGCACCAGCAGCAGTGCCGAGCGCGTGCGCGTAGGTCCCGTGGCCATGGCTCACTTCCCCAGCACGGAAGGCCAGTTCTGGTCAGCCTTGCGAATATGGCCTGGGATGTCGCGCTCCCATTTCTGCTGCACGCCTGCGTCGTAGTTCAAATACAGCTTGCCATCGACGATCTTCCACAGCTTGGGGTCAGCAGACGCCGTGCTGCCCTCCGACACCGCCCAGGCACAGTAGCCGCCATATTGCGGTGCGTAGCGCTTCGGGTCGGCCGCAAACGCATCGCGGTTGGCAGCCGAAGCGAAAAGCCATTTCGCCCCCTGGTGCTCCAGCGAAAACCTGTCGTCACCCTTGACCGGCTTGTGCTCGGTGAAATACGCCACCGCGTCGTAGCCGCCCACGGCCAGGTTGCTGAAAATGCCGGTATAGACCGGCTTGTCGGCGGCCCGCGCCGCAACCGGAACCAGCGCAAGTGCCGGCACGCATCCGCCCAGACCCAGAAAAAACCGTCGCTTCATCGTGAACTCCTCGTTGCCGTGGTTTGAGGTTGCCGTTGGCATCCGGGCATGGGTCGCGCGGGCACGGGAGTTTCTTACCGAAGGGGTCCGGATGGCGCATCCGAGGCGGCTATTGACGCCGATGCCGGTGAACGAGGTGCTCAGCTTTCGCCCGGCCCCTTCCAGGCGCCAGGTTTGGCCAGCTCGGCGTCGCGCACGGCATACAGCCGCGCCAGATCGGATTGGAGTTCATCGGGGCCGCTCGCGCCGGGCTCCTGCTCCAGCCAGGCCGACGGTTGCGGCAGCTCCGGGTAGGGACAGGCGAGGTCTGGCGGAAACGCCCAGACGATGCTCAGCAGCCACTGCTTTGCCTGCGGATCGATCCGCTCGATCTCCTCCATCAGTTTGCGCTGGAAGGCGACCGCAAACTGCATCAGGCGCGGGTCCCAATGCCGAACCGCCAGTCGCAGATGCATGCAGGTGCGTCCCCCCACAGGCTCCAGCAGCACCTGCGCCTCGATCCAGGACTCCGGGATGCCCGACAGACGCAGGGTGTTGCGCGTGCGTACCCGCAGCAGCTCACGCCGGGTGCCGACCTGCGCATCGAAATCGTCCTGGGCCGCGCCGGCCGACATGCCCGCGGGCGTTGCGACCACGGGGCCAAGCGCCCCGGTGCCCACCGGCTCCAGCGGCGCAGGCCCCGAGCCACGAAACAGTTTTTTCATCAAGTCCACGGTATTGCACTCCTTCCCAAGCGATGGCCACCGGCGGCCATCATGCCAGACAGCGGCGAGCCCAGGGCCGGATACCGCGCCAAGGCGTTCCCACCGGGGCACCTGCCACCGCTCAGCCGGTGGGGGGGATCGTAGACAATCCCGACCGCGGCCAGCATCCATACCTGCACCGCCACATGGGTTACAGCACAGCCGTCGCCCACGCCATGGCGCCCGTGACTGCCTATGCCGGCTGCAGAATATGGATGGCCCGGCTGGCCACCATGTCCCGCGTGCGCGCGCCATAGGCCAGCATGTGCGGGGCCGCCGCATGCGCCTTGAGCGCATCCAGGCTTTCCCACTTCTCGATCACCATGAAGCCGTCAGGCCCGCAGGGTGCCTGGAAGGCCGGACCGTTGTCCAGATCGACCGCGGCCGCGTATTCGATGCAGCCGGCTTCGGCGCGCACGGCAGGCACGTTGGCACGAAAGGCCTCCAGCACCTTGTCGCGTTGGCCCGGGTGGGTGGTGATGACGGCAATCACATGGATCATGTCTGGCAGCTCCTGCAGTGCGGTTCGGCATGGCCGCCACATCCGGACCCTCCCGGCGCAGCGCAAGCCCGGCCGGAGAATACCACCGCCCCCTGTCGCTCACCGTGCAGGCGCGCCTCGCACGCGCGTGCAGTTCAGAGCAGCAGGCTGCCGAAATGGCGGGCAAAAGCCTGTGTCGTGGCCGCATCCAGCCGCTGCCCGACGAACACCTCGACGCCCCGCAGCATGGCGCGCAGCTCCTGCGGATTGCGGCAGCGCGCAATCGCCTCGCAGATCGGCTCTCCCGATGATCCGAGCCGGTTGTGCACGAATCGCTCGGCTTCCGCACGCACCTCGGCAAACACGCCAGGATCGGTCGCGGCCCGCGGCGGCGCCAGCGGGACCGGATTCGCGTAGCCTTCGCCGGCTGCCGGCGCGAGGGGCTCCACCGGGCCATCCGATGCAACCATTCCCAGTGCCAGCAACTGGCGCAGCGCGTGGTCCCGCTCTCCCACCCGCACAAAGGCGTCCAGGTCGTTGACCGTCTTTTGCCCATCCACCAGGATCAGCAG
>Ga0116169_1002270_pt1 | contig 14415 bp, 13 predicted proteins | sample AD_UKC130_MetaG_FD_89796 | JGI IMG/M metagenome (GOLD analysis project Ga0116169, IMG submission 89796) | Active sludge microbial communities of municipal wastewater-treating anaerobic digesters from Canada - AD_UKC130_MetaG | ecosystem: Engineered > Bioreactor > Anaerobic > Digestate | place...
ACTGAGCACCAAGCGGAGGTTGCCCTGGACCATCTCTTCCCGGGCCTGCTGATCTCCTTCCTTGATGCGGGCCAAAAGTTCCCGCATCTTGGCGTTGGGCAGCACGGGCAGTTTCGCGGTGTTCACACCGCAAATCTCCACTTTGTTCATCTCTGCACCCCCCGAACATGCCGACTACAAAGTTCAGTATTGCCACCTCCAGCCCGGTCTATTCCAGTTTGGGCAAGAACCTGTAACTGCCAAGGAGGTGCAGCCAATTATTTCCGTCCTTCAGGCAATTTAGGGAGGACTTTTATACTTTTCCCGCTAATATTCTGGCAACACCCTTTTTGGGGAGGAAAAACTATGCTTGAATACACGCTGTACGTTGATGTCTGGCTCTTGCAGCTGGGCTGCAACTTCCTTTTCGAATACCTCCTGCTCTGGGCCACGGCAACCATCACACGTACGCAAACCACCACCCTACGCCTCATGCTGGGATCACTCGTGGGAACACTGCACTACCTCCTCTACCTTGCCGCCAGCGTCGGGTTGATTCCCCTGTATGGCCTGCTCCGCTTTTTCCCAGTAGTGCTCTTGGTATCTGCAGCCATGCTTTTAGCAGCTTTTTATCCCCTCCCCTGGCGCAGACTACTCACCGCCGCTGGTTACTTCTATATTATCGGATTCATCGCCGCGGGAATGGGTCTGGCTGGCGCCTACCTCTTTGCCTCAGACCAATCCCCCGCCTTCACCTTAGGTACGGTTATCTCCATCTTGGCCATCCTGCTCATTGCCGAGCTGGGCTGGGGAATAGTTCATGAACGGGTAGTGCGGGCCATCTACCGGGTGCCGGTACAGATTTCCTGTGATGGTCAGAGCGTGAAAATGACTGCACTTGTGGACACGGGAAACCAGCTTAAGGACCCGCTGAACAGGCAGTCTGTAATCATCGCTGACGTCCAGGCTATAAAAAGCCTCCTGCCGCCAGATATTCTAGCCATCACCCTTGCTCTAGAAAAGGGGGAGGCAGATGCTTTGGAAAAACTCACCGAACTGGACACCTGGCGTACCCGCCTTAGGCTCATTCCTTTTAGCTCCATCGGGCGAGCAAACGGCATGATGCTGGGCTTCCGGCCCGATGAGGTGAGAATCGGAACCCGCACCCTGCTCGGGGATTTCCAGCCCACCATTGCCATCCATCCCTTTAACCTGGACCCCCATGGAGAGTACAGCGCTTTGGTTCCGCCACACTTAGTGGAAGACTTCCTGCAGGCTGTGGAAGGAGGCGAGAATTATGCCGCGACATCTTCCCATCTTCGGTCTTAAGGCCCGTTTACGCTTCATCCTCATCCTCCACAAACTGGGCCTAAGGCCCACGATACACTACGTTGGCAGCAACGAAGTTCTGCCTCCGCCCCTGACCAACGAAGAAGAACAGGAACTCCTGGCCCGCCTCCGGGCAGGGGATGTCTTGGTGCGTACGCCCCTGATTGAGCGCAATCTGCGCCTGGTTGTGTACATTGCCCGCAAGTTTGAGAACACCGGCATTGGCATCGAGGATTTGGTCTCCATCGGGACCATCGGCCTGATCAAAGCCGTGAACACATTTGACCCGGGCAAGAACATTAAACTCGCCACCTACGCATCCCGCTGCATTGAAAACGAAATCCTCATGTATCTGCGCAGAACGAGCAAGCTCAAGGCAGAAGTGTCCTTTGATGAGCCCCTGAATGTGGACTGGGATGGGAATGAGCTGGTGCTAGCGGACGTGGTGGGCAGCGAAAGCGATATCCTGCGGCATATGGAAAAAGAAGTAGATAAAGCCCTGCTGGCTGCGGCTTTACAGCAGCTAACAGGGCGTGAGAAGAAAATTATGGAACTCCGCTTTGGACTTAACAGCGAGAAGGAACTCACCCAACGGGAAGTGGCTGAATTATTGGGCATCTCCCAAAGCTACATTTCCCGTCTGGAGAAAAAAATCCTCAAGAAGTTGAAACGTGAGATGAAGAAGATGGAATGAGTGCCTCAGCCCTCGCGCTGAGGCCCTGTTTATTTCCGGCGCAGAAATGCGGGAATATCAATTTGTGCATCAGTGAGGGGGCGCACATCTAGCTCTTTGGTGATGCGCAGGTTATCCCTGGGGGCAGGCGCATCAAAGCCGGTGGCAATGACAGTGACGCGGATGCTCTCACCGAGTGTCTCATCGATTACTGCTCCAAAGATGATATTCGCATCGGGGGCAGCAGCTTGAGCCACCGTTTCCGCCGCCTCATTTACCTCAAAGAGACCTAGGTCTGAACTACCCGCGATACTGAGCAGGATGCCCTTGGCGCCATCAATGGACGCCTCGAGCAGAGGACTGGAGATGGCCTGCTGGGCAGCCTTTAAGGCCCTTTCCTCGCCCGAAGCCTTGCCGATACCCATGAGGGCTGAACCAGCATTGGTCATAATGGCCCGCACGTCGGCGAAGTCCAAGTTGATCAGTCCGGGTACAGTGATCAAATCTGAGATCCCTTGAACACCCTGGAGCAGCACTTCATCCGCGACCCTAAAGGCTTCCAGGACGGTGGTCTTTTTGTCCACCACCTGCAGCAGACGGTCGTTGGGGATGACAATCAATGTATCGACTTTGCCCCGCAGCTGTTCGATCCCCTTTTCAGCCTGCTCACGGCGCCGCTTACCCTCAAAGGCAAAAGGTTTGGTCACCACTCCCACGGTAAGTGCGCCCAGTTCTTTGGCGATTTCAGCTACCACAGGAGCAGCCCCGGTACCTGTGCCGCCGCCCATGCCCGCGGTGATAAACACCATATCCGAGCCTTCCAGAGCTTTGGCAATGTCTTCCCGGGATTCTTCCGCGGATTTCTGGCCGATGGTGGGATCGGAACCTGCTCCCAGACCCTTGGTCAGCTTTTCTCCGATCTGGATTTTCTGGTGTGCCTCCGACATCTGCAGAGCCTGGGCATCAGTGTTCAGGGCGATAAAACGAATGCCTTTCAGATCCGCGGCGATCATGCGGTTCACGGCATTGCTCCCGCCGCCGCCGCAGCCGATCACCTTTATGTCCGCAAACTGAACGTTATCGAGATCAAACTCAAACATGGGATCCCCCTTCTTCACCGTCAAATTCCAACTTGTAATTGGTTGATTTCCACACGAAACGCTCTTTTCCCTTTATCGCCTTGGAAAAAACTATCAACACCGGTTTCAGCGCTGCAGGGTCACCACTGGTGTCTTGGGTACTCCCAAGTCTATGCGGCTGGCCTGCTCACCCCGCAAGCGCAGGTCTTCTAGGATTTGCTCCAGCAGAGCGAACTTCGCTTCCAGCTCCACCGGCTCGCCAAGGAGGATCTCCACACCAGAACGGGTTACAAGAGCCCGTTTCAGGGCGTTCCACTCCGAGATGGAGGGCAGAAGACGTGGCGGGATTAGGCTAATTAACCGCGCCGCCGCCACCAATTGCTCTGGTGCGGTTAGATCAACGTTGGTGGCAATGGGCAAGGCGGAAAACGTCTGCTGCTGGATTGGGGGCAGCAGGGTGCCCTCCCGATCCAAAAGCATCCAACCGCCCTCAGTGGGGATCTGGGCCACGGGACGGCGTTCCTCAATGGCCACGATGAGGCGGTTAGGCCAGCGCCAGGTCACCTTGGCACTGGCAATCCAGGGGTGCTCCATCAGAGTGGATGCCAGGTCGCGCATGTCCACCCGCCAGACATTAATTACCTGCAGACCCAGATAGGCGTTGAGCTGTTCGGGACTCAAATGGATCAGGCCTGTCCACTCAAGGCGATCCGTTTCAAAAAATGGAGAATTGGCAAATAAGTACAGGGCCACAATTAGGGCCAAAACCAAGATCGAGAGAGCATTCCTCACGCTTGCCAGTTCATTGAGCACGTTTACCCTCCCATCGTCGCCAGTCTAGTGATTCGAGCGCCGAGGCCGCCGAGTTTCTCTTCTAGGCACTCGTAACCCCGGTCAATGTGCTGGGCACCGCTGATTAGAGTCCGCCCTTCAGCCGCCAGGGCTGCCAGAACCAAGGCCGCTCCAGCCCGCAGGTCCCCTGCTTCTAGCTGGGCGCCCCGCAGCTGTACAGGCCCATAAACTCTCACCGTTTGGCCCGTCTGCCGCACAACTGCACCTAGTTTACGCAGCTCGCGCACATAACCGAAGCGCTGGTCGAAAACGGTTTCCCGGAGCTCACTGCGGCCGTGGGCTTGGGTTGCTGCCGCCACCATCTGGGGCTGCAGATCGGTGGGAAAACCCGGATAGGGCCTGGTCACCAGGGCAAAGGGGTGCAGTCTTTTCGGGGCGGCCACAGACACCTTGCTCCCCTCCACCGCCACCTCTCCCCCCATGGCCTGGATGACACTGAGCAGGGAACTAAAATGGCCAGGGCGTACGCGGCAGACGGTTCCCTCTCCACCGGTAATCAGAAAGGCCAAAAGGTAGGTCCCCGCCTCGATCCGGTCAGGCATAACTGAAAAATCGGTACAGCCCAGCTCGGGGACCCCCTGGACTGTGATCACAGGCGTTCCCGCTCCAAACACGCGGGCCCCCATAGCCTGTAGAAAGGCTTGGACTTCCACAATCTCCGGCTCCCGTGCCGCGTTGCGGATCACCGTTTCTCCACGGGCCAGAGCTGCAGCCATCATGATGTTCTCCGTAGCCCCAACGCTGGGATATCGGAGGGTTATGTCCGCTCCCCGCAGGCCCCCGGGCGCCCGGGCCACAAGCCTATCACCGTTAAGGACAACCGAAGCGCCCATCTGTTGGAACCCAGAAAGGTGGATATCCAAAGGTCTTCTCCCGATGGCGCACCCCCCGGGCAAGGCCACTTCTACCCATCCCAGGCGGGCCAAGAGGGGACCCATGACCTGCACCGAAGCCCGCATGGACTTTACGAGCTGTTCAGGGGTTCTGCCCTGCAGGGAACTCACTTCAATGGCCATTTGATGGCCTTGAAAGGTGACCTTTGCTCCCAGACACTGCAGCACCTCGGCCATGATGCGAACGTCGGTGATACGCGGCACATTGTCCAGGTGGAACACGCCCTGTCCCAGAAGCGCTGCCGCCATCAGTTTCAGGGCAGAGTTTTTCGCCCCGCTCACCCGTACAGCTCCCTTTAAACGGCGCGGACCTTCCACCAAAAACGCACCCATTTTATCACCCCGACCCCTGAATTACCGTTTATCTTATGCGGTAAGGGGTAAGGGGTGAAAATCAGGGGTCTAGTCTTGGCACTGGCGGGAAATATTGAGCAAGATGCCGATTCCTGTCAAGCTCACCAGCAGCGACGAACCGCCATGGCTGATGAAGGGAAGAGGAATACCGGTGACCGGCAGGGAGCCTGTTACCACTCCAATGTTGATCAGGGCCTGAAAAGCGATCATGGAAGTAATGCCAATGGCCAGCAAGGTGCCGTACAAATCCGGAGCCCGCATGGCGATGCGCAGTCCCCGCCAAGCCAACACAAAGAAGAGCGCGATTACCGTTACTCCACCTACGAAACCCAACTCTTCACACAAAATGGCAAAAATGAAGTCCGTATGATGTTCGGGGAGGTAGGAGAACTTCTGTCTGCTTTTGCCCAGACCTAGGCCAAACAGCCCACCTGAACCAATGGCCAACAGGGACTGGATCACGTTCCAACCTGTGTCTGTGGGGTCCGACCAGGGGTCCAAAAAGGCGAAGAGGCGCTTTACCCTGTACTCCTTCAAAGTTAACAGGTAGACCAGGACGGGAGCGGCCATCAGCCCCACAAAGAACAGCTGGCCCAGGTGCACTCCCCCGGCAAACAGCACCACCAGAACTGAAAAAACCAGGGCCACCGCCGTACCGAAGTCGGGCTCCAGCATAATCAGCACGAACTGCACCGCGGTGATGGCCAGAATGGGCACTAGACCGGTGAAGAAGCGGCGCGCTCCTTCCTTTTTGTTGGCCAGATATACGGCGGTGAAGTTAACCATGACCAGCTTGGCCAGCTCTGAAGGCTGCAGGTTAAAACCCATAATCCTGATCCAGCGGTGAACAGATCCAGAACCCGTACCGATAAACAGCACCAAAACCAGAAGGGCAAAGGAGATGACCAGCCCCGGCAGGGCCAGTACTTTAAAAATGTGGTAATCCACCTTCATCAAGACAAAGAGGACGATCAGACCAACAACGGCCAACACGGTCTGCCGCTGCACGTAGTAATAGGGATTGCCTGCATCGGCCAAGCCCATCACGGACGACGCACTGAACACCATGATCAGACCTAGGCTTACCAGGATGATCACAGTGACGAACAACACCAAGTCTGGTTTGCCGCCCTTGGTCAACATTGCTCCTGCCTCCTCCCTTATCTATATGCCGTTAGAGGATGGCGTACAACCCTAGAACTGCGAAAACCAGGGACAGCAAGACAAAGCGTACCATGACCTTGCTCTCCGCCCAGCCCAGCAGCTCAAAGTGGTGGTGCAGAGGTGCCATGCGGAACAATCTGCGCCCCTTGGTGGCACGGAAGTACAGCACTTGGAGAATAACGGATACCGTTTCCAGCAGAAACAGCCCGCCAATAATGGGCAAGAACAAGGCGGTTCTGCTGAGCACAGCCCCTGTGGCCAGGGCCGCCCCCAAAGCGAAGGATCCAGTGTCGCCCATGATCACCTGGGCAGGGGGGCCGTTGAACCAGACAAACCCAAGGCAGGCCCCTACCACCGCTCCGTGGAAAATGCTCAAATCTCCATGGCCGAGGATCAGAAAGATAATTGCGAACGCCGCAGCGCTAATGGCCGTGCTGCCAGCAGCCAGACCGTCCAGCCCATCGGTAAGGTTCACCGCATTCACCACCCCCACCAGCACAAACACGGTGAAGGGGATGTACACCAAGGCAGGCAGCTCCACCGTCCCCCGCCAGAACGGTATAACCAGTTCCGATCCCACCCGGGCATAGGCATACAAAGAGACCAACAGGGCCACCCCAAACTGTCCCACCAGTTTTTCCCTGGCTCGCAGCCCCAGGGAACGCCTGGCCACCACCTTGATGAAATCATCTAGAAAACCGATGAGTCCAAAACCAATGGTGGAAAAAAGCATCACGATAGTATGATCCGTGAAGGGGCGGCCCGCCACCAGCAAGGCTGCCACAATACAAAGCACCATGAGGATCCCACCCATGGTGGGCGTTCCTGCTTTCTTGCGATGCGTCTGGGGTCCATCGGAACGGACCACCTGCCCCAACTTGAGGCGTTCCAAATAGCCGATGACAGCAGGGCCTAGGAGCAGAGCTAAGGCAAAGGCTAAAAGAGCACTGAATGCAGGTAAGAACGATGCCGGCACAATCAGACGCCACCCTTCAGCAGTTGTTCTGCAATTCTCTCAAAATGCAGGCCCCGGGACGCCTTCACCAAAACTAGGTCGCCATCACCAAATTCAGGCATATTAGCGAGGAAGTCCTCCACAGAGGAATATACCTCCCCCCGTCCAGCACCCTCCTGCATTACCGAGGCGTACTCTCCAATGAACACCAGCCGCTGGGCGCACTCCGCGGCGTGGCGGCCCACCTCGAAATGGGCTTCCTCGGCGATTTCCCCTAGCTCCAGCATGGTACCTAAGATGGCCACCCGCTCGCCGGAGCAGTACATGTGGGCCAACGTATCCAAAGCACCCTTCATGGAAGCGGGGCTGGCATTGTAGCTGTCATCCACCACCACCACTCCCTGGGGGCTGCGGCGCACTTCCAAGCGCATGGCGCTGAGGGTGAGTTTCTCTAGAGCCTGCGCGCCTTGACTCAAACCGACATCGAAAAGCACACCCACAGCCAGAGCGGCACAGGCATTCCACACATTGTGCACTCCGGGTACCGCGAGGGACAGCGTCACCTCATCCCCTTCGTACGTAACCGTACAGGAGGGACGTCCCTCGCTGTCCAATCTTATCCCCTTGGCTACCAGTTGGTTGGCCGCGTCCAAACCGTAATAGATGATTCTACCTGGGAAAGAGCGGGCCTGCCCCCGTACGGTGGGGTCATCGCCATTGAGGACGGCGATCCCGCGCTCATCCATGGCCTCTAGCAACTCACCCTTGGCCTGAGCTACGTTACTAATCCCGCCCAAAAGCTCCAGATGCACCGGACCTATGTTGGTGATCACCCCTAGGTTCGGGGGGCAAATCTCGGTGAGCCGCCTGATTTGGCCCAGACCACGCATGCCCATCTCCACCACCAGCACCTCATGATGCTCTTCCAGACCTAACACGGTGACGGGCACACCGATCTCATTGTTCTTGTTCCCCTCGGTGGCATGTACAGCATAGCGGGAGCGGAGCACCTGGGCGATCATATCTTTGGTGGACGTTTTCCCGTTACTACCCGTTACCGCTACCACCGGAACGGGATACTTGGCTAGGTAGGCCTGGGCCAGATCTTGCAGGGCTTGGAGGGGATCCGCGACCTCGACCACCCCAGGCTGGTGATATGTTCCTTCCCTAACCACCGCAAAGCCCCCAAGGGCAAGCACGTCGCCGACGAATTGGTGTCCATCCACGCGCTCCCCCGGCAGCGCAAAAAACAGGCTGCCCTTGCGGGCCTGGCGGCTGTCGATCACCACGTTATCCGCAGCGCCGGAACCGTGCGCGCGTCCGTGGGTCATGTCGGCAATCTCTGCAAGCGATAGTGCACGCATTACTCCTTCAGCTCCTTAAGGGCCGCTCTGACTTCCTCCCCGTCATCGAAGTGAATCCGCCCCTGGGCGAACTCCTGATAGGTCTCATGGCCTTTGCCAGCCACGATCACCAAATCCGCCGGTGTGGCCAAGGCCACTGCTTTGCGGATGGCACTGCGCCGATCCACATCGATCTGGTAGTTGGCGCGGGGATTGACTTTCAACAGCCCCGTTTCGATACTGGAGCAGATCGTGGCGGGATCCTCGGAGCGGGGATTGTCCGTAGTGATGATCACAACATCGGCAAGTTCGGCGGCCACAGCCCCCATCAGGGGCCGTTTCCCCCGATCGCGGTCGCCTCCGGCCCCGAATACTAAAATAATCCGACCGTTGGGCACCAGCGGCCGGGCTGAACGCAAAATGTTCTCCAGCCCATGGGGGGTGTGGGCATAATCCACAACCACATTCAAGCCGTGGGGGTTGGGGATGCGCTGAAACCGGCCGGGAACCCCCGAGACTTTCTCCAAACCCCGCTTGATCCCCTCAAGGGAGACCCCCTGCCCGGCGCAGAGGGCGGCAGCTCCCAGGGAGTTATACACATTGAACAGCCCCATGAGCTGCAAGTTGATTCCGATCTGCCCATCTTTACTTTCCAGTATATAAGAAACGCCCGCATTTTCCAACTTGATCTTCCGGGCTTGGAAGGCGGCCTCCCGTTCTACACCGAAGGTGAGCACTGGGGAGGACACAAGTTCCTGGAGTTTTTGACCCCAAGCATCATCAACATTCACGGCGGCAGGACCCTTTAGGCCAGCAAACAGCTTGGCTTTGGCGGCAAAGTAGTCTTCCAAGGTGGGATGAAAATCCAGGTGATCCTGGGATAAGTTGGTGAACACCGCCCCAGCAAAAGCCACGCCCACGGTGCGGTGCAGTTCCAAAGCGTGGGAAGAGACTTCCATCACCACATAGTCCACGCCCTCGGCCACCATCTGGGCAAACAGGCTCTGCAGGTCCAACGATTCAGGGGTGGTACGCTGAGCCTCCAACTTTTTTTCACCAACGAGGATCTCAATGGTGCCAATTAATCCCACCTTGTATCCGGCCTCTTCCAGGATGGATTTCACCAGATAGGTGGTTGTGGTCTTGCCGTTGGTGCCAGTTACTCCCAGCACCCGCAGGTTACGGGAAGGATGCCCGAAAAAGTTGGCTGCGGCAATGCCCAAGGCATAGCGCGTGTTCTCCACTACCGCCTGGGTCAAGTCTACCCCGGGGATAAACCGCTCCACCAACACGGCCGCGGCGCCCTTGGCCTTGGCTTCGGGTACAAAGTCGTGACCGTCCGCCTTCTGCCCCACCACTGCCACGAATAAGTCCCCCGGCTGTACCTTTCTAGAATCATAACTGATGCCGCGCACAGAACATGGCGGCCCGAAAACCTTGTAGTTTAGTCCAGCTAAGACCGCTTCCAGCTGCATCGACCATCCTCCTCCGCTAAAGCTCAAACTCAACCTCCACCGTGGAACCTTTGGGCACAACAGTGCCTGCCGCGGGCAGCTGGTTAACTGCCACCCCGCTGCCCACCACTTTAATCCGCAAGCCCGCTGCCGTGAGCGCGGCTGAGGCGTCCAGCATGGACAGTCCCGTGACAGAGGGCACCGCCACCTCTTCGAGGTCACCGCGGTCAAAATAAAGGTGGACCGTGGTCTGAGCAGGAACTCTCACACCAGGGCTCGGTGTTTGGTTGGTCACCAGCGTCCCCTCTCCTTCCATGGTCCAGAAAAGGCCAGCCTGAGCCAGCCTCGCTTGGGCCTCCTGTTTGGTTAAATTGAGCACGTTAGGCACCACGGCCTGCGTCGAACGCGGCCGGCCTTCCTGGCGCCTTTTCACACCCAGGTATTCCAGACTCTCTTCCATAATCTCCCGAAACACAGGGGCAGCCAGCACGCCGCCATAGGCCGACTCCACCTTGGGTTTGTAAAGCACCACCAACATGGCCAGGGCGGGGTCATCCACGGGCGCAAAACCCACAAAAGAAGCGATGATGTCATCGGTATATCCCCCCACCCCCGGAACCTCGGCCGTTCCGGTCTTGCCCGCCACGGCATAGCCTTGAATGTCCGCGCGGTTGCCGTTGCCGTTGACCACAACGGAGCGCAAAAGTTCACTAACCGCTGCGGCAGTCTGCGGACTGATGGGCGTGCCCAACACTTCCGCTTCCACCTTCTGCACAAGCTTACCGTGGGCATCCCTGATTTCCTTCACAAAATGGGGCTTCATCAATGTTCCACCATTAGCCACGGCAGAAATGGCGCTGAGCAGCTGCAGAGGGGTAACGGCGATGCCTTGCCCAAAGCCCGTGTTCGCCCACTGGAGAGTCTGCCCCGTCCGACTGGGACTAAGGACTGTACCCGCGGTCTCTCCGGGAAAATCCACCCCTAGGCGCTGACCGAAACCAAAACCACGGATATACTGGTAGAAACGTTCCGGTCCCATTTCCAGCGAGAGTTTAGCGAAGGTGATGTTGTCCGACCGTTCCAAAGCCTCCCGGAAAGTGATGCGGCCAAAAGCACGTCCATCCAAGTTGCGGACCCGGCCACCCCCCACTTCCCAGGCGGAACCGCTCTCAAAGATGCGGTTGTAGTCCGTGATCCCCAAATCCAAAGCCGCAGCAGCAGTGACAAACTTGAAAGTGGATCCCGGTTCATATTGGTCTGTGATGGCCACATTGCGGCGGCGATCCACAGATACCTCCTGATAGTAGTTCGGATCAAAGGTGGGATAGATGGCGTTGGCCAAAATCTCTCCGGTCTTGGGGTTCATTACCAGCACCAAACCCCGTTCACTGTTGCTGGAGATCACTGCTTCTTGGATGCGGGTTTCGGCTATATACTGGAGCACCGTGTCGATGGTCAGCACCACATCGTGGCCGGGCTGCGGCGGAACAAACCTCGTCTGCCCTCCGGGGATGCTGCGCTGTGCCGCATCCCGTTCGGTCGCCTGCTGCCCCGGAACTCCCGCGAGAATCTTATCGTAAAAATACTCTATGCCTTCCAAACCTTGATTATCCGCCCCGGCAATGCCCACCACGTGGGCGGCGAGTGAGCCTTGGGGATAATAGCGTTGGGGGCGCTGCACAATCCTGATGCCTGGTAGACCTAGGCTCCGAATGGCTTGGGACGTTTCCACCGTCAACCCCCGGGCCAGCCAAACGCTGGTTTTGTCGCTGCTCAGCAGACGAACCAACTCCGCCTCAGACAAAGACAAATAGGGAGCTAACTGCCGTGCTGTCCCCTCAACATCGCGAATGCTCTCGGGTAACGCATACACCGCATCGGCTCCCATACTAATGGCCAAGGTTTTGTAATTGCGGTCCAGGATCCGGCCCCGCTGGGCGTCAATGGTCTGGGGTCTCATGCGCTGAGCCAAGGCCCTAAGCGCAAGCTCTTCGCCACGGTACAACTGCAGATAACCTAAGCGAATGGCCAGGCCCACCATGGCCAGAGTCCAAAAGGTAAATATAAAAAGAGTGCGCCTAACGCGCGATCGCTTAGCGTTGTAGCGTGCCAGCTTCCACTCCTCCTAACGGCAAAACCTTGTTCAGCACCGCGGCCAGAACACTAAGAATGCCGCCGCTGGGGTTTTCCTGCTCCCCTTGGGCCAGCCAACGCGATTCCACTACTGGAACTGGATCGGTCCGGTGCGGAACCACTAGGGTGGCAGTGTACTCAGGATCCACCATACCCAGGCGGGTGCGGGCGATATGTTCCACCTGTTTGAGGGAACGCTGTGCTTCCAGCGTGAGCATTAGTTGATCATTTCGCTGTTCCATCAGCTTTACCTGCTCTTGGAGGCGGAGTACTTCAACATTGAGATGGTAGGAGGTGACTTGCTGCTGGAGGTAGAGTAGGCCCAAGACCACACAGCAGGCGGCCACAAGGCAGATCCTTACCGTGGCGGGCATGCGGCGGCTCCGGCGCTTAGGTTTCGATTTGGGCCCCGGCGCGCGCTGCTCCGCTGGAACCGCTGGTTCTGCGTAGGAGTAGTCGAGTTCCACAAGCTTCCTGGCCGCAGTCATCTAGTTCAACCTCCTTCAAAGCTTCTCCACTGCCCGCAGTTTGGCGCTGCGGGAGCGGGGATTGTTCTCTACCTCCCTCGGGGAGGGTACAATGGGTTTCTTGTTCACCAGCTCCACAACGGGCTGGCGGCCGCAGACACAGACCGGCAGCCCAGGAGGGCAGGTGCACTTGCCGAGCAGATCCTGGAAGTAATCCTTTACAAGGCGATCCTCCAGGGAGTGGAAGGTGATCACCGCCAGCCTTCCCTTGGGTTTGAGCAGGTCCACAGCCTGCCCCAGCACGTCCCGGAGGGCACCCAGTTCATCGTTGACGGCTATGCGCAGAGCCTGGAATGTGCGCCTCGCCGGATGGGGTCCTTGGGCCCGGGCCCCCGCAGGAACCGCTTTTTTGATCACTGCAACCAAATCCCCGGTTGTGTCAATGGGCTTGGACTGGCGTTCCGCCACTATAAACTGGGCAATTCTCGCAGCCCAGCGTTCTTCGCCGTACTCCGCGATAATCCGGGCGAGTTCTTCCTCGCCGTATGTATTTACCACCGTCCAGGCATCCAAGGGCGAACTGCGGTCCATGCGCATATCCAAACGGGCATCCTGGTGGTAGCTAAATCCTCGCTCCCCTTGATCCAACTGGATGGAAGAAACCCCCAGGTCGATGAGGATACCCGCGACCTCCTGTACGCCCAGATCCGACAGCAGACTCCGCAGGTTGCGGAAGTTCCCTTTGATCAACGTTACCCGTTCTCTGTAGTTGGCCAAGCGATACTTGGCCCGCTCCAAGGCGGCGTCATCCTGATCGATCCCAATGAGCTGAATAGTGGGTTCCGTGGCCAGCATGCCCAGGCTGTGGCCTGCGGCGCCGACGGTACAGTCCACATACACTTCACCCGGCTTGAGGGCAAGGGCATCAATGGTCTCCTGGAGGAGAACCGGTTCGTGGCCAAACTCCATCTCTTCACCCCTAGCTCAGATTCCCAGATCCACTATACTCTCGGCGATCTGTTCAAAAGACTGTTCAGCCGCCTGCACGTAGGTCTCCCACTTCGCCCTGCTCCAGATCTCAATGCGACTGGCAACGCCGATTACCACCGCATCCTTGTCAATGCCGGCATACTCCCGCAGATTCAGGGGAAGCATGATCCGCCCCTGCTTATCCAACTCGCATTCAGTGGCCCCCGAAAACAGGAACCGGACAAACTGCCGGGCATCGTGTTTGGTGAGGGGCAGGGTACGCAGCTTATTCTCTAAGACGCTCCATTCGTGGCTGGGGAACAGGAAGAGGCAGTGATCCAGCCCACGGGTGATAATGGCTCCCTCCCCCAACTCCTCACGGAACTTCGCGGGAATAGTGAGGCGTCCTTTGGCATCCAGGCTGTGCTGATACTCGCCCAAGAACATGCTCACCACTCCCTTCGCGGTATCCCCCACTTTTCCCCACTATGCACCACTTCGTTGACCTAATTCGGTGGGTTTTCGCAAAATCCTGCCCCACCCATGAAAATTTTCCCTAAATGGAAAAGCCCACCATGCGGCTGTGCGGTGGACAAACAGCAAAAACCTGGATATCAAGGGTATCCAGGTTACAAGACGATCTGAGTGAACCTGTAAGCCGAGTTCTGTCGAGGATGATCATCTATCTAGGGCTTTAGTTGCCTAAAGCCTCGTGCGGTCAACCCGAAAGTCAAACGAGACGGGCAGCCTCTCCTTTCCTATTTGACCTTG
>Ga0116169_1002272_pt1 | contig 14406 bp, 13 predicted proteins | sample AD_UKC130_MetaG_FD_89796 | JGI IMG/M metagenome (GOLD analysis project Ga0116169, IMG submission 89796) | Active sludge microbial communities of municipal wastewater-treating anaerobic digesters from Canada - AD_UKC130_MetaG | ecosystem: Engineered > Bioreactor > Anaerobic > Digestate | place...
ACCGGCAGTGCCGGGCACACGAACTGCGTCGCACGGCCCAGTTCGGCCATGCGCTGCGCCAGCAGCCGCGCCTTGAACGACTCGGGTGATGAGCGAAATCCGTGCAGGTAAATCACCCGGGCATCGCCGGGCGCCGCGAAGGTCGCCGAATTCATGGCGTCATGGCGTTCATCCAGTGGTGCTGTCCGAGGCCAGGGCGCGCAGCAGCCGGTCGTGGATGCCGCCGAAGCCCCCGTTGCTCATCACCAGCACCGAATCGCCGGACCGGGCTTCGGCCGCGATGGCCGCCACCAGTGCATCCATGCTGCGCTCGACGCAGGCCCGGTCGCCCAATGGCGCCATGGCCTCGCCGACATCCCAGTCGACGCCTCCGGCGTAGCAGAACACCCGGTCGGCCTGCGCCAGGCTGTCGGCCAGGCGGGACTTCATGGCGCCCAGCTTCATGGTGTTGGAGCGCGGCTCGAGCACCGCCAGCACGCGCCGGCCTGGGCCCAGGCGTTCGCGCAGCCCGGCCAGCGTGGTCTGGATGGCGGTCGGGTGATGGGCGAAATCGTCGTAAACCGCCACGCCGGCGACGGTACCCCGCAATTCCAGCCGCCTGCGCACTCCTTCGAAGGTGCCCAGCGCCGCCAGCGCCACTTCGGGCGCGACCCCGGCATGCGCGGCTGCCGCCACCGCGGCCAGCGCGTTCGAGCGGCTGTGGGCGCCGGACATCGCCAGCTCGCACTGGCCGTGGCATGCCTCGCCGTCCCACACCTCGAACCGGGTGGCCTGCGCCGTTTCGTGGACATCACGCGCATGCCAGCCGGAAGGGCGGTCGAAGAACACCTGCTCGCTCCAGGCGCCGCGCGACAACACCCGCGCCAGCGCCTCGTCGCGGCCGTTGATCACCAGCCGGCCCGAACGCGGGACGATCCGGACCAGGTGATGGAACTGCGTCTCGATCGCCGCGAGGTCGGGAAAGATGTCGGCGTGGTCGTACTCGAGGTTGTTCAGCACGGCGGTGCGTGGCCGGTAATGAACGAACTTCGAACGCTTGTCGAAAAAGGCGGTGTCGTACTCGTCCGCTTCGATCACGAACCAGCGCGAGCGCCCCAGACGGGCCGAGAACGGGAAATTGTTGGGCAGCCCGCCGATCAGGAAACCGGGTTCGAGGCCGGCTGACTGAAGAATCCAGGCCAGCATCGACGCGGTCGTCGTCTTGCCGTGAGTTCCCGCCACCGCCAGCACCCATCGGCTGCCGAGCACCTGTTCGGCCAGCCATTGCGGGCCCGAGACGTAGCGGTCGCCGGCATCGAGGATGGCCTCCATCAGCGGATTGCCGCGCGACACGACATTGCCGACCACGTACAGATCGGGCCGCAGATCGCGCTGGGCGGGGTCGAAGCCTTCGATCAGATCGATCCCGAGCGCGCGCAGTTGATCGCTCATCGGGGGATAGACGTTGGCGTCGCAGCCGGTCACCCGCAGGCCGGACTCGCGGGCGATCGCCGCGAGGCCGCCCATGAAGGTGCCGCAGATTCCAAGAATGTGGATATGCATCGGGGCGCAAGTTTACCGGAGTCGGTCGGATAGAATTCCGGGATGCCAAACAGCAGCACCTCGCTCAGGCTGGAGATCGCGGCGGCGGCCGCGAGGCTGATCGCCGACAGCGGGCTGGATTACGCCAGCGCCAAGCGCAAGGGCGCGCAGGAAGTCTGCGGCACCCGACCGCCCCGGGGCGCCCTGCCCGACAACGACCAGATCGATGAAGCCCTTCGCGAACACCTCGATCTGTTCGACGAACACCATGCCGAGCGTGTACGCGCCTTGCGCGAGACAGCGCTCGAGTTGATGGACGAGCTCGCCGCCTTTTCACCGCTGGTCACCGGTGCGGCCTGGAAGGGCATTGCGGCCGAGCACGCACCCCTCCACCTTCAGCTCTTTCCCGACAACGCCAAGGAAGTGGAGTACTGGCTGCTGAACCGCCGGATCGAATTCGATGTCGACACCATCGGGCATTTTCGCGGTCGCGACGAGGTGCCGGTGCTTGCGCTGGTCTGGAAGGACACCGGGGTGCTGCTCTCGCTGTACGACGCCGACGACCAGCGTGGCGCCTTGCACGAGGGGAGCGGGCGTGGCAGTCTGCGCGGCACCCGGGACGCGCTCGCGGCGCGCATGAAGGAAGAATCATGAGCGGCGACCCGGCAGGGGACGGCACCAGGCCGGTGGCAGCAGCCCAGGCCGATCCTAACGACGCAATCGCCTCCAGACACCCTCAGACACATTCGGAGGAGCCCGTGGCTCCCACCAGTTCGCCGCTGGCCCGGCGCGCGGCCCTGGCCGCCGTGGCGTTGATCTGCGGTGGCGCGGGCGCCTGGTACGGCTGGCAGAAGCTCACAGTCTCGCCCGAGGACGCCCAGGCCGGCGCCCTGCTGCGCGGCCTCAGTCTTCCCGACGCCAAGGGCGACGCCTATTCCATGGCTTCGCTGGCCGGCAAAACGGTGGTCCTGAACTTCTGGGCGACCTGGTGTCCGCCCTGCGTAGACGAAATGCCCGAACTGGCCACCCTGCATCAGGAGATTGCGCCGCGCAACGGCACTGTCATCGGCATCGGCATCGATTCCGCCGCAAACATCCGGCAATTTGCGTCGTCCAACCGTTTCCCCTATCCTTTGCTGGTTGGGGGCATGGGTGGCACCGAGCTTTCCCGGCGCTTCGGAAACCAGTCTGGCGCCCTGCCCTTCACGGTCGTGATCCGGCCAGACGGCCAGATCGCCCACCGCACCCTGGGACGCATCAAGCTCCCGAAGTTGCGCGACATCGTGCTTGCTCAGCTCAAAAACTCCGGCTAACTCTCGCTAATTTGCTCCACTTTGCGTTAACAGTGGACAATTTTTATCGATTGAGCGCAAAATGCGCCGCTCTCAAGGAGGCGCGATGCTCGTCTGGGTACTGCATGGACCGAACCTGAATCTGCTGGGGACCCGCGAACCGGGTATCTATGGCGCATCCACGCTCGCCGACATCGACAGCGGCCTGCTGCTGCAAGCCCAGGCCGCGGGAGCGCGGCTGGAATCCTTCCAGTCCAACCACGAAGGCGCGCTGGTGGACCGGATCCAGTCTGCCCGCCCGGCAGGCGTCGACTTCATCGTCATCAATCCCGCGGCCTACACCCACACCAGCGTGGCAATTCGCGACGCGCTGGCGGCTGTCGCCATCCCTTTCATTGAAGTTCACCTGAGCAACATTCACCGCCGCGAAGCGTTCCGGCATCACTCCTTTCTGTCCGAGCTGGCAGTGGGGGTCATCGCCGGGCTGGGGCCTACGGGCTACCGGTACGCCCTTCAATACGCGCTGGAACACGCACGTCCGGCAACGTGAACACCCAAGGAACCTGATTCATGGACCTGAGAAAACTGAAGACCCTGATCGACCTCGTTGCCGAGTCCGGCATTTCCGAGCTGGAAATTACCGAGGGCGACGGCAAGGTGCGCATCGTCAAGAACCCCGCTCAACTCGCGCCGGCCCCCATGCCCGCGCCGCAGCAGGTCTTTCACACGGCCGCCCCTGCCCAGGCAGCAGCGGCCGCCCCGGCCCCCGAGATGCCGGCGGCCGTCACCGGTCACCTGGTCAAATCACCGATGGTCGGGACCTTCTACCGCTCGGCGCAGCCTGGCTCCGACCCTTTCGTGCAGGTCGGCTCGACCGTGCGCGAGGGCGAGACGCTGTGCATCATCGAGGCCATGAAGCTGCTCAACGAAATCGAGGCCGACAAGTCCGGCACCATCAAGGCGGTTCTGGTCGAGAACGGGCAACCGGTGGAATACGGCCAGCCGCTGTTCGAAATCGAGTGACGGCGACGACGGCATGTTCGAGAAGATCCTAATCGCCAACCGAGGCGAAATTGCACTGCGCATTCAGCGCGCCTGTCGCGAGATGGGCATCAAGACGGTGGTCGTGCACTCCGAGGCCGATACCGAGGCCAAATACGTGAAGCTTGCGGACGAGTCGGTCTGCATCGGGCCGGCTCCGTCGCGCGACAGCTACCTCAACATCCCGGCCATCATCAGTGCCGCCGAGGTCACCGACTCCGAAGCGATCCATCCGGGCTACGGATTTCTGTCCGAGAACGCCGACTTCGCCGAGCGCGTCGAAAAGAGCGGATTTGTCTTCATCGGCCCCCGATCGGACTCGATCCGCCTGATGGGCGACAAGGTTTCGGCGAAGGACGCCATGCGCAAGGCGGGCGTGCCGGTGGTTCCAGGGTCGGAAGGCGCCCTGCCCGAGGACCCGAAAGAGATCGTCAAGATCGCGCGCTCGGTCGGCTATCCGGTGATCATCAAGGCCTCTGGCGGCGGCGGCGGCCGCGGCATGCGGGTGGTCCATACCGAGGCGGCGTTGAACAACGCGGTCACGATGACGCGGACCGAGGCGGGTGCTGCCTTCGGCAATCCGGCCGTCTACATGGAAAAGTTTCTCGAGAACCCGCGGCACGTCGAGATCCAGATCCTGGCCGACGAATACAAGAACGCCATCTACCTGGGCGAGCGGGACTGCTCGATGCAGCGCCGCCATCAGAAGATTCTCGAGGAAGCACCCGCGCCCGGCATCGCGCGGCGGCTGATCGAGCGGATCGGCACCCGCTGCGCCGATGCCTGCAAGAAGATCGGCTATCGCGGCGCCGGCACCTTCGAGTTCCTGTACGAAGATGGCGAGTTCTACTTCATTGAAATGAACACCCGGGTGCAGGTCGAGCATCCGGTGACGGAACTGATCACCGGCATCGACATCGTCCAGCAGCAGATCCGGGTTGCCGCCGGCGAGAAGCTGTCGCTGCGCCAGCGCGACATCCAGCTGCGCGGCCATGCGATCGAGTGCCGGATCAACGCCGAGCACCCGTTCAACTTCACGCCCTCCCCGGGCCGGATCAATGCCTGGCATCCGCCCGGCGGGCCCGGCATCCGGGTCGACTCCCACGCCTACGCCACCTATGTGGTGCCGCCCAATTACGATTCGATGATCGCCAAGGTGCTTGCCTACGGCGACACCCGTGACCAGGCCATCCGCCGGATGCAGATCGCGCTGTCCGAGATGGCGGTCGAAGGCATCCAGACCAACATCGCGCTGCATCGCGAGCTGCTGGCCGATCCCAACTTCATCGCGGGCGGCACCTCGATCCACTACCTGGAGAAGAAGCTGGCCAAGCGGAAGGAATCCCAGGGCGCCTGACGGCGACAGTCCCGGTTCTGCGCCCTGTCCCGCATGGCGCGGGCCGGCAGCACCCGCGCGCTTTGCGGCCGCGCGTCGATCACTTCTGAGGAACACCCCGATGGCCACCTGGCGCGAACTTGTCTTTCTGGTCCCCGCCTCCGAGGTGGAGGGCTGGTCGGACGCGCTGCTCGAAGCCGGCGCGCTGTCGGTGCAGGCCGAAGATGCCGACGCCGACTCGCCCGACGAACGCGCTCTCTTCGGTGAACCCGGCATGCCGGTCGAGCAGGCCGGCTGGCTGCGCACGCGACTTCGCGCCCTGCTCGCGGAAAGCGCCGATCCCCAGGCCCTGCTCGAGCAGGCGGCCGCCGCAGCCGGTGCAGCGCTTCCCGCCTCCAGCGAACTGAACAGCTTCGAGGACCAGGACTGGGTGCGCGCATCGCAGGCCCAGTTCGAACCGATCGCCATCGAGGGCCGGCTGATCGTCACGCCGACATGGCATATGGACGACGCCGTTCCGCCCGGCATGGTGCGCCTGATTCTCGACCCGGGGCTGGCCTTCGGCACAGGGAGCCACCCGACGACACGGATGTGCCTGGGCTGGCTGGCGCGCACCATGCGGCCCGGCCAACGCGTCATCGACTACGGCTGCGGCTCGGGCATCCTGGCGATCGCGGCGGCGCTGCTGGGCGCCGGCGAGGTCGACGCCACCGACATCGATCCGCAGGCGCTGACCAGCAGCCGCGACAATGCGCTGGCCAATGGCGTGTCGATCCGCACCCACGAGACCTCGGTGCCGCTGGCACCCGCCGACGTGGTGCTCGCCAACATCCTGGCCAACCCTCTGAAGGTTCTGGCGCCCGCCCTGAGCAGTCTGCTGCGCCCGGGCGGGCAACTGGTGCTGGCGGGGCTGCTGGAACGCCAGGTCGACGAGGTGTCGGCCTGTTATCCTGACGTCGACCTGCGTGTCGCCGAAGTCATCGACGGCTGGGCTTGCCTCGCCGGTCCCCGCATCCGATGATCTGCCGCCCATGGCCCTTGCCACCTCCTGCCCCCGCTGCCAGACCAGCTTCCGAGTCGTACCGGATCAACTGAAGATCCGCCGCGGACTGGTGCGTTGCGGCGCCTGTCAGCACGTCTTCTCCGGCATCGATTCGCTGCGATACATCGATGAGCCGGCTCCGCCCGGTGCCACGGACACCGCAGACGACGGCGCCTCCGAACTCGCGCGTCTGATTTCGGCCGAGACCGGACCGCAGGAGCAGCCGCAGGAAATCCAGACCCATAGGTCGAGCGACCTGGAAACCGCGATACCGCCGTCACTGGTACACCCGACGTCTTCCGAGGCGCCGCCCCTGCCCATTCAGCACGGCGACGGGCGGTCAGACGACTTGCGGACCGACGACCAGCAGGCGGTTGATGCCGCATCCAATGCTGACGCGGAGCGCGCGAATCCGGCCAATGAAGCAGCCGTCCCGGATTACCTTGCTGGTGATGCCAATCCGTGGGCGCCATCGGAAGACGGACCGCTGCTGCACCCGCCGCATGACGGCGGTCACCCCGAGGGGCCGCTCGATGGCCTCCAGACCCCCTCCGGATGGGGCGCCTCAAGCGACGAAGGTGAAACGCACGCCGGTCGGGATTTCGGCGCAGCGGCCAACGACATGATGGCCCGCGACGAGGCAGCCAGCGGCGTCCCGGCTCTTTCCCGCGAGCTCGTTCCACCCGATCCGGTGGCCGGCGGCACTTTGATCGTGATCGAGGCGCCGGCGGGGCATGAGCGCTGGCCGTCAGACGAAGACATGCCTGGCACCGGCGATCACAGGCCGATAAGCGGAGCGCCCGACCCGCAGCAGCCGTCTGGCGATGAGCCGGCTGCAAGGAACGACAACAACGCGCAGCCTGACGAAGCGCCGTCAGGCGTCGCGCCGGACGCGGACGTGGACGTGGACGTGGACGTGGACGTGGACGTGGACGCGGACGTGGACGTGGACGTGGACGTGGACGCGGCCAAGGATGCCGAAGGAACTGCGCCGAACGCGACTGCCGTCGATGTCCCGCCGGACCCGCCGGCCCACGCACACAGCCCCGCCCCCGTCCACGATTCCGTCGCCCCTGCTGCCGGCGCTGTGCTCGCGGCCGGCGCAGCAGCGCACAGCTCGGACCGATCCGAGGGCGCCGACGCCGACGCGGTCGACTTCTTTGCCGCGCCGTCCCGGGCTCGGGGCTTTACCAGCCGCACCAACGCATTCGCCATGATGGCCTGCGTCGCGCTGTCGGCCACCTTGCTGTTCCAGGCCGCGCTGGCCGGGCGCGACTGGCTTGCCGCCTGGGTGCCCGCGCTCGAACCGGCGCTCGGCGCAATGTCGAACCTGGCGGGCTTGAGCGTCCAGGCGCCGCGCAGCCTGGGTGCGCTGACGCTCGAGTCCTTCGAACTGCAGGCCGGCACCGATCCGGGCGCGCTGACCATGAACGCGCTGCTTCGAAACCGGGCCGGCCACGTGGTGCGATGGCCGGGCATGGAACTGACGCTGACTGACGGCAGCGGCACGGTCGTCGTCCGCAAGCAGTTGCTGCCCGCCGATTACCTCGGCCGCGGCCTTCCGGCTGCCGGTGTGCCCGCCGGCGTCGAACAGGCTCTGACGGTGTCCCTGCAAGGGGTGGACCTGCAACCGACCGGCTACAACGTGAAGCTCTTTTACCCCTGACACCCGGCGCGCCCGGCCCCGGTCGGGCCCCTTTCGGAGTTCCCATGTCCCAACGCATCCTGATCAGCGGCTCTGTCGCGTACGACACCATCATGGTGTTCGACGGCCACTTCAAGGACCACATCCTCCCCGACCGCGTCCACATGCTGAACGTGTCGTTCCTCGCGCCGACCCTCAAGCGCGAGTTCGGCGGCTGCGCGGCCAACATCGCCTTCACGCTGCGCGCGCTGGGCGGCGAACCGGTGATCCTGGCCACGGTGGGACAGGACGGGCGCGAGTACCTCGAACGCCTGACCCGGCTGGGGATCGACACCAGCCAGGTTCGCATGCTCGACGAGCTTTACACAGCCCAGGCCTTCATCACCACTGATCTGGCCGACAACCAGATCACCGCCTTCCATCCGGGAGCCATGTCGCAGGCCCATCAGGTCAGTGCATCGGCCGGTGCCGCCGCATTCGGCATCGTCGCCCCCAATGGCAAGGACGCCATGCTGCGGCATGCCCGCGAGTTCAAGGAGAACGGCGTGCCCTTCCTCTTCGACCCGGGCCAGGGCCTGCCGATGTTCGACGGCAACGAGCTGCGCGCGCTTATCTCCGGCGCGTCTGCCGTGGCGGTCAACGACTATGAAGCCAGCCTGCTGTCCGAAAAGACCGGATGGAGCGAAGCCGATATCGCTGCCCGCGTGAAGGCGCTGATCGTGACACGCGGTGCGCAGGGCTCGCAGGTGTGGGCCGAGGGCGACTGCCAGACCATTCCGGTTGCACCGATCGCCGAGGCCGTGGACCCGACAGGATGCGGCGATGCATACCGCGGCGGGCTGCTCTACGGCTTGGCGCAGGGCTGGGACTGGGTCCGCTCCGCGCGACTGGGCAGCGTGATGGGCGCCATCAAGATCGAGCAGCAGGGCGCGCAGAATCACGTGATCACGCGCGAGGATGTGGCTGCCCGCCACTTGCAGGCCTACGGCACACGACCCTGGTGATCTTGTCCGCCGCGGCTCAGTCCGTGGCCAGCAGGCGCTCGGTCAGCTGATCCGCGGACAGCGCGCACGTGACCGATACGCGCTTGGTGCGCGACGAGGCGCCCGACACCAGTTCGACGTCGCGAGCGGCAACGCCCAGTCGACGGGCAAGCCAGGCAAGCAATGCGTCATTGGCCTTGCCGTCGACAGGCGGGGCCGCGACCCTGACCCGCAGTGCGTCGCCGTGCTCACCGAGCACGCCGGCAGTGCGCCCTCCTGGTTGCGCGCGTATCAGCAGCGTCCAGCGGGGCGGATGACCGCTGAGCCAGGCGGGAAGCGGCACCGGATTCAAGCAATGCTCAAAGGATGCGCAGCACCGTCGAGAGCATCGACTCGAGCACCATCAGCAGTGCCTGTGCGACCACGATCAGCACCAGCGGCGACAGGTCGACGCCGCCGATCAGCGGGATGAAGCGGCGCACCGGCGCAAGGAAGGGCCGGGTCAGCGCATCGATCACGGGTGCGATCGGCGCATGTGGATTGACCCACGACAGCACGGCCTGCAGGAGCAGCAGGCCGATCAGCAGATACACGGTCCACTTGCACAGCCAGAACAGCGCGATGAAGAAGACGCCCCCGAACATCGGGCTGCGCGCAAGCAGAAGCACCGAGTAGAAGAATGCCAGCACGAGCGCCAGGATCAGCGCGGCGGCAATGCTCGCCCAGTCGACCCTTCGAGAGGCCGGCACAATCCGGCGCAGGGGTTTGACGATCCAGTCGGTGATTGCGATCACGAACTGCATCAGCGGATTGCGCGCCGACAGGTTCTGTGACCAGGCCACCGCGCGCAGGACACATGCTGTCGCAAGGAGACTGCCAACGGTCTCGATCAGCAACCACAGAGCACTCATCATAGGCGTCGGATTCTCGCATGGAAAAAACCCGCGCCGTCAGCTGACGACACGGGCTGATACATCACGCACACCGTCCGGGGACGATGTGCGAACAGCAGCACGCTCAGGGCTTGTTGCCCGTCGGGAACGGCCAGGCGGCAGCGGGGTTCAAAGGCTTCGCGACCGCGACCGCAGCTGCGGGCTTCGCAGCGGCAGGCTTTGCTGCGGGCTTCTTCGCGGCCTTCTTGGCGGCAGGCTTCTTGGCGGCAGGTTTCTTGGCTGCGGGCTTCTTCGCAGCCGCCTTCTTCGCGGCCGGCTTCTTCGCGGCTACCTTCTTGGCTGCAGGCTTTTTCGCTGCGGCTTTCTTGGCGGCGGGCTTCTTCGCTGCGGCCTTCTTGGCAACGGGCTTCTTCGCTGCAGCCTTCTTGGCAGCAGGCTTCTTCGCTGCGGCCTTCTTGGCGGCAGGCTTCTTCGCCGCAGGCTTCTTCGCCGCAGGCTTCTTCGCGGCGGGCTTCTTGGCAGCGGGCTTCTTCGCTGCCGGCTTCTTCGCAGCGGGCTTCTTGGCGGCGACAGGCTTCTTTGCAGCGGGTTTCTTGGCGGCGGGCTTTTTCGCAGCAGGTTTCTTGGCGGTTGCCATGGGGGAAACTCCTCAGGTTGATGGTGCGAACATGGAAACCCGTACTCGCCGACCAGTGATACCTGGCGGGCACGAGCTATTCATCGGCGCAAGAACGTCCACGGCAGGCCGTGGCTTTCCTACGCTAATGAATTCGTTGCGACAAAAGCGCCTGGTCAACAGACCCGCCGCTTCTGCCTGAGGGTCGGCCGTGTCGCGGACAGTTCGACAGCCGGCGCTGCCCGTCCTCGGACGGGTCGCCGTAGCTGTGCTGCTGCCTGTAAGCGCTCTTGCCTGATCCCTCAAAATCCATCCCTGAATCGCGGCGCAATGCCGCCATTTCAATCCCAGTTCAACGCTCCGCCGGTCTGATACTCGATCACGCGCGTCTCGAAGAAATTCCGTTCCTTCTTGAGGTCGATCATCTCGCTCATCCACGGGAAGGGGTTGTCTTCCTGCGGGAACATCGGATCGAGCCCGATCTGCTGCGCGCGCCGGTTCGCGATGTAGCGCAGATATCCCTTGAACATCGATGCATTCAGGCCAAGCACACCACGCGGCATGGTGTCTTCGGCATAGGCGTATTCGAGTTCGACCGCCTGCAGAAAGAGCCCGCGGATTTCGTCACGGAAAGCGGGCGTCCAGAGCTGCGGATTCTCGAGCTTGATCGTGTTGATCAGGTCGATGCCGAAGTTGCAGTGCATCGACTCGTCGCGAAGGATGTACTGATACTGCTCGGCAGCGCCGGTCATCTTGTTCTGACGGCCCAGCGCGAGGATCTGGACAAAGCCGACATAGAAGAACAAGCCCTCCATCAGACAGGCGAACACGATCAGCGATTTCAGCAGCGCCTGGTCGTTCTGCGGCGTGCCGGTGACGAAGTTCGGATCGGTCAGCGTGTCGATGAACGGGATCAGAAACTCGTCCTTGTCGCGGATCGACTTGACCTCATGGTAGGCGTTGAAGATCTCGCCTTCATCGAGTCCGAGCGACTCGACGATGTACTGATAAGCGTGCGTGTGGATCGCTTCTTCGAATGCCTGGCGCAGCAGGAACTGCCGGCATTCGGGAGCGGTGATGTGCCGGTAGGTGCCCAGCACGATGTTGTTGGCGGCCAGCGAATCGGCCGTCACGAAAAAGCCGAGGTTGCGGCGGACCAGACGGCGCTCGTCTTCGGTCAGCCCGTTCGGATCCTTCCAGAGCGCGATGTCGCGGCTCATGTTCACTTCCTGCGGCATCCAGTGGTTCGCGCAGGTGGCCAGATACTTGTCCCAGGCCCACTTGTATTTGAACGGGACGAGCTGGTTGACGTCGGAAGCGCCATTGATGATGCGCTTGTCTTCGACGCGCACACGGCGATCGTCCGCTGGCGTGCGGGCCGGTGCATGCGGCGCGCCGCTCTGGGCGGCGCGGGGCGCCACATCGGCGCGAGCCCGCGCAGACGTTTCGACAGGTATCGGGAGGTTGATTTGCGGAGCAACAGTCGCCCGCACGGAGGGGGGCACAGCAGAGACAGCGGGGCCGGCAGTACCCGAAATCGGGCCTCTTGCGGGTGCCGGTCGGGCCGGCATCAAAGGTGTGTTTTCTTCCCAGGACAGCATTTAATGTCTCGCTTCAAGTCGGTTCGGTAAGCCGTTGTCTTGCCGCGAGATTCCGACGTTATTCACAGGAAAAATATTACGTCGGATGTGGATAGCTCGCAACGATTCACAACAGTGCCTTGACTTTTTGAGCCACCCGTCGGCGTCTGCGCAACACAATATCTGCGGATCAGATTTCGGGTGGTTTGTCAAATCAGTGATTTTTTACTGGCACGCCTCGCAATCGGGGTCGTCGATGGCGCAAAACTTCGGCGCCTCTTCGAGTCCGCTGGCCGCCGACGGCGCACCGTGACTTCCGTTGCTGTACGTGAAGCCGGTCGCATTGCCATCGGCGGACACAGCATTGAGCTGACCGATGCGATCGGAGGTGGACTTCTCGGCGCTCGTCGCGCCCAGCGTGCGAAGGTAGTAGGTGGTCTTCAGTCCACGCAGCCACGCGAGCGTGTACGTGTCATGGAGTTTCTTGCCTGACGCGCCAGCCATGTAGATGTTGAGCGACTGCGCCTGATCGATCCACTTCTGTCGACGCGAGGCGCCCTCGACCAGCCATGACGCATCGACCTCGAACGCGGTTGCATAGATGGCACGCAGCTCGGGCGGAATGCGGTCGATGCGCGACAGCGAACCATCATAGAACTTGAGGTCGGCGATCATCACCTCGTCCCACAGCCCCATCCGCTTCAGGTCGCGCACCAGGTAGTCGTTGACCACTGTGAATTCGCCGGAAAGATTCGACTTCACATAGAGGTTCTGATACGTGGGCTCGATGCATGCGGACACGCCGATGATGTTGGAGATCGTTGCGGTCGGCGCGATCGCCACGCAGTTCGAGTTGCGCATCCCGTAGGCCGCGATCCGCTGGCGCAGTGCGGCCCAGTCGAGGGTCTCGGACCGGTCGACCTCGACGTAGCCGCCCCGCTCCTGCTCGAGCAGATCGAGCGAATCCTTGGGCAGGATGCCGAGATCCCACAGCGAACCCTTGAAGCTGGCGTAGCGGCCGCGTTCCTCGGCCAGTTCGGTCGACGCCCAGTAGGCGAAGTAGCACACCGCCTCCATCGAGCGGTCGGCGAACTCGAGCGCCTCGGGGCTGGCAAACGGCACGCGCATCAGATGCAGGCAATCCTGGAAGCCCATGATGCCCAGCCCGACCGGGCGATGCTTGAGGTTGCTGTTGCGCGCCTTGCCGACGGCGTAATAGTTGATGTCGATGACGTTGTCGAGCATGCGCATCGCGGTGCGCACGGTGCGAGCCAGCTTGTCGTGATCGAGCTGGAAGCGGGCCACGCCGTCGGCGCCGGTCACCTCGACCATGTGCGCGACCAGGTTCACCGACCCGAGGTTGCAGACAGCGATCTCGTTGGGACCGGTGTTCAGTGTGATTTCGGTGCACAGGTTGGAGCTGTGCACGACGCCGACATGCTGCTGCGGACTGCGCAGATTGCACGGGTCCTTGAACGTGAGCCAGGGATGTCCGGTCTCGAACAGCATGCTGAGCATGCGCCGCCACAGCTGCACCGCCGGCAGCGTCTTGAACACCTTCAGTTCGCCTGCTGCGGCCTTCTGCTCATAGCGGACATATGCCTCCTCGAAGGCACGGCCGACCTTCTCGTGCAGGTCGACGCAGTCCGACGGAGAGAACAGCGTCCAGTCGCCACCCTCCATCACCCGCTTCATGAACAGGTCGGGAATCCAGTTCGCCGTGTTCATGTCGTGGGTGCGGCGGCGGTCGTCGCCGGTGTTCTTGCGCAGGTCGAGAAATTCCTCGATGTCCAGGTGCCAGGTTTCCAGGTAAGCACACACCGCCCCCTTGCGCTTGCCCCCCTGGTTGACGGCAACCGCCGTGTCGTTGACGACCTTCAGGAACGGCACCACGCCCTGGCTCTTGCCGTTGGTGCCCTTGATATGGCTGCCCATCGCGCGCACGGGTGTCCAGTCGTTTCCGAGACCGCCCGCGTACTTGGCCAGCAGGGCGTTTTCCTTGATGGCCTCGTAGATGCCGTCAAGGTCGTCGGAGACGGTGGTCAGATAGCACGACGACAGCTGGGAGCGCTGCGTGCCGGCGTTGAACAGAGTCGGCGTCGAGCTCATGAAGTCGAACTTCGACAGTTGCTCGTAGAACTCGATCGCCCGCGCTTCGCGGTCGATTTCGTTGAGCGACAGGCCCATGGCCACCCGCATGAAGAAGGCCTGCGGCAGTTCGATGCGGGCTTCGTCGATGTGCAGGAAATACCGGTCGTACAGCGTCTGCAGGCCCAGATAGCCGAACTGCAGGTCGCGCTCGGCCGACAAGGCCGCACCCAGGCGCTGAAGATCGAACTGGGCCAGCTTCTCGTCGAGCAGGCCGGCATCGATGCCTCGGCGCACGAACTGCGGAAAATACTCGGGATAGCGCGCCTGCATCTCGCCCTGCGCGACCTCGTCGGAGAGCACCTCGCG
>Ga0116169_1002273_pt1 | contig 14404 bp, 13 predicted proteins | sample AD_UKC130_MetaG_FD_89796 | JGI IMG/M metagenome (GOLD analysis project Ga0116169, IMG submission 89796) | Active sludge microbial communities of municipal wastewater-treating anaerobic digesters from Canada - AD_UKC130_MetaG | ecosystem: Engineered > Bioreactor > Anaerobic > Digestate | place...
CTACTCCTTCAAGATGCCTCTGAGTTAGCGCTTCGCTATTTACCGTGAGTATCCCCACCTTCTGATCGGCCTTGAGCGTCCTATACACCAGCGGCACCATCATCAAAGAGGAGGTAAAGAGCGGAACGCCCACCGCTGTTGCCATCTCCTTCTGAAACATCGCCAAGAAGCCGCAAGAAGTGGTGATGGCGCTGGCCCCTTCCCTCTCAAGCTCCTCGGCGGCATCGATAAAGGGTTCAAGAAGGCTTATATCTCCTTCGTTTACGACCCTATGAGGCGAAGCGCCCTTAACGATCTTGTATATGACAGGAAAGCTCCAGGTGGAAGCGTTCCCCACATCTCCTGGAATCCTGGGGAAATGCGTTTCGAGCATGATAATCCCCATTCTGAATCCATATACGCCCTTGCCGCCTTTTACAATCGCCACGAAGTTTCCCCCTCAATTTTCCGCGGTATTCTGGGAGGCGTGGCTACCTGCTGCCTTTTTGATAGCGAAATGTCTCAAGATCGCGTAAAGCGCCAGCGAAAACACCACGCAGATTGCCGCTATCTCAGCTGCTGCACCCGGATTAACCAAAAAGGCTATCAATATGCCAGACGTCACAAAGACCAAAGCTCTCCGGAAGAGCCCAAGCTTTTTGAAGAAATAACCGGCTATACCGCTTGCCAGAAGCGCACAGGCAGCACCGAGGAGTATTATGAGGGTCAAAATCTCCCACGGGGAGCCCTTTAAGAGGAGGGCCTTGTTATACATGAAGATATAAGGGACTATAAAACCCACAATAGCGAGCTTAAGCGCTTCAAAACCGGTCTTCATCGGATCGGAACCGGCAATGGCAGCTCCACAATAAGCGACGATGCAGACGGGAGGGGTCACTTCCGCCAATATAGCGAAGTAAAATACGAAGAGGTGAGCGCTCAACACGTCCACACCCATGGCCAAGAGGGCAGGTCCACCTATGGTGATGGCTATAATGTAGGCCGGCGTGCAGGGAAGCCCCATCCCCAAGATTATGGAAGTTGCCATGATCAAAAGCAGGGCCGGGAAAAGCATTCCCCCAGACCAGCTGGTGATCACCGAAGCTATCCCTAAGCCCAAGCCCGTGTGGGTGACAATGCTCACCACCATGCCCGCTCCCGCACAGGCTATGGCTATCATGATCATATTTCTGCCGCCCAATTCCAAGGCGGAAAGCAGTTTTTTGGGCGTCATCATCGTTTCTTTCCTGAAGAAACTTACGCCCAAGGCGAGCAATATAGCATAAAATGCGGCCATAAAAGGCGAATAACCCTTAACTAAGAGATAAACCAGCCCAATGGCGGGGAGCAAAAGATAGACATCGCGCACGATCTCTTTCCATGAAGGCACCTCCTCCGGAGGTATCCCTTTGAGATTGTGCCTTAAGGCCACAAAACGAACGGTCAAACTCAAAGTCATATAATAAAAAATCGCCCCTAACAGTGCAGCGGCGCATATCTTTATATAAGAGATGCCCGTCAATTCCGACATGACAAAGGCCCCTGCCCCCATCACAGGAGGCATAATCAGCCCTCCCGTGGAGGCCACGGCCTCGACTGCTCCGGCGAATTGTGGCCTATATCCGATCCTTTTCATCATGGGTATGGTGAATGTGCCGGTGGCATACACGTTGGCTGCACCTACACCGCTTATGCTGCCGAAGAGGCCGCTGCTTATGACGGCTATTTGGGCAGGTCCACCTGGGCTCGTGCCGGCTACCCGAGAGGCTACCTTGGTGAAGAATTCCCCCATCTTAGTAGTCTCAAGAAAAGCTCCGAGGATGACGAAAAGGGCGACAAAGGTAGCAGATACCCCAGTTATAGCGCCGTATATGCCCGCATCTGTGATAAGGTATTGCATCTCCACAATCCTGGACAGTGCCATGGGTTTGCTGTAGAAGATGCTCGGAAGATGCGGCGCCACATATAAATAAACCACGAAGGCTCCCACTAAGATCGCCATAGCCGGCACCACTGCGCGCCTTATGGCTTCCAGGAGCATGAGAATGTTGAGGATTCCCAAAAAGAGCTCGAACGGCGTCACGGGATCCACGAACTCAAACCTCATATTGAGGGCCTCGTTTGCAACTATAAGATAGATCGGTGGAATTGCAGAAAGAACCGCCAAGAGAATATCTAAGGCTGTGAACCTGTCTTTGGGCGATTTCTTCGTGGCAGGATATAGAAGGAACGCCACGGGTAAAAGGAAGAAGAGATGAATTCCCCGTTGCACGCGCGGCTGCATAATACCGGTAGCGGCGGTATAGAGCTGAAAAAGGGCGGCGGCCACAAGCCAACCGCCCACTACCCATCTTCGCCATCCCTCAAGCCGTCTCATCTACGAGCAACGCCTCCTTCACTTCGTGTAGCCAGCTTCTCTATAGTACTTCTCAGCGCCTGGATGAAGGGGGATTGCCACGTCCTTCCAGCCTCTTTCAGGAAGAAACGTCTTGAGCGGCTCATGGATGGCATGGACTTGTTCTACATTTTCGCAAATAATCTTGGTAATGGTGTAAACCACAAGGTCGGACAGGTCTTTGTTTGCAATTATTTCGTTGCCACCTGCCACGGCCAGGACGTCAGCATTCTGACCTTTATAAGTACCAGCCGGAATTATACATTTGCCAGATTCTCTCGATATTGTTCCGAGGTTTTTGCTAAGCTCATCCACGCACTCTTCTGACACAGGCAATAGCGTCATATCTCTGGAAAAAGACATCTCCGTTATGGCAGCAGCTGGGAGAGCCAGGTAAGTTGCGACGAAATCTACGTGATGGTCCTGATAAAGACTTACCATGTCGGCGTATACGGCATTAAAGACTTTGCCGCCAGCCCCTTCTATATCCTTCAGAGAAATGCCGTAAAAGCTCAAGATGAACTCCGTAAGCACGAGATCAGAAGTACCTTTCATGGGGGCAGCTATTTTTACGGCCTTGCCGCTTTTAACCATCTGAGCTAAATCTTCGACGCTCTTTATGCCCGTTTCTTTGGCAGCTACGAAATGCAGGTAAGAAACCCCAAAAATGCCTCCGATAGCCCTTATGTTAGGATAAGGTTCTTTATAAACAGGCGATATGCCGTTGTAGGCCATTTTGTCTACCCATGGAACACCCCAACCCAACTCACATTCGCCGCTCGACACTCTTACCGGATTTACGACACCACCGCCGGGGATGACTTTTATGGCTATCTTCAGCTCTTTCTCGTTGATCAGGCGCGCCATGCCGCCGGCCTGAGTATACCAACCACCACCTACGCCGCCAGCAATCCACGTAAGCGTTGTCGGTTTTAACTCCTCCGCCGCAAAAGTCGGCAACACCACCAAACAGACACAACAGGCAATTACGACCCCGGTTAAAAATTTAACATACTTCCTCACCGCGCTTCCCCCCTCTTCTTGAGTAACTTTTGCTTGGCACAACAACTACTTTAAAAGCCCCAACTCGACCAAGGCCCTTTTAACCACCTCCTCGACCTCTGAGTTCGCCTCCACGAGAGGAAGCCTCAAGCCGCCCACGGCAAAGCCGAGCATGTTCAGAGCTGCCTTCACCGGTATCGGGTTCGTCGTCACGAAGAGAGCTTTCATAAGGTTGAAGAGCTTGAGGTGGAGCTTTGAAGCCCTTTCCGCATCCCCTCCCACAAAGGCGTCTATCATCTCTCTCATTTGAGCACTTGCCACGTTAGAAGACGTGCTGACCACGCCATAGCCGCCGATCGCCAAGATGGGCAGGGTAAGAGAGTCGTCGCCGGAATAGACGAGGAAGCCCTCCCTCGCTTCTTTTATAATCTTGACAACCTGATCCAAGTTGCCGCTGGCTTCCTTGATAGCCGCTATGTGAGGCACTTTAGAAAGGGCGACAGTCGTAGAGGCCTCCAAATTGCAGCTCGTCCTGCTCGGCACGTTGTAGAGCATCATGGGCAAGCCCACCTCTTCGGCAATCGCCTTGAAATGTCGGAACAAAGCCTCTTGAGGGGGCTTGTTGTAGTAGGGCACAACAGCCAAGATTCCATCCACGCCGCACGACTTGGCCATCATGCCCATCTCTACGGACGCTTTTGTGTTGTTAGTCCCCACTCCGGCGATGACCGGGACGTTCACCGCTTCCTTTACAACCCGAAAGAGCTCGCACTTTTCCTCGGCTGAAAGGGTGGGAGATTCCCCAGTGGTGCCGGAGACCAAAAGGGCCGTCGTTCCCTCATCGACCAACTTCTTCGCCAAGAGCGCAGCCCGCTCGTAATCCACATTGAGATGCTCATCAAATGGCGTCACCATCGCAGTGACGAGTCTTCCCCACTCCTTCAAAAATTTCCACTCCCTTCGTTTTTAGTAGGCTATTAGTTTAAGTGCTTCGTCATTACCTCGGCCTTGCGAAATCGCGCCGGGCTCAATTCCGCAACGTCCAGCTCGGTCTTGCGTCCACAGACCAAATCAGCCAGAAATTTCCCCGTTACCGGCGCCAGAGCGATGCCGTCCCCCTCGTGACCGGCTGCGACGAAAAAACCGGGATTTTGGGGATCCTCCCCAAGAATGCACTTTCCGTCCCCGCATGCCGGCCTCAAACCGGAGAAACTCCTAATAATGCGCACATTTGCGAGCGCCGGAAAGAGCGAAACCGCCTTGGCCGATATGGCCTCTATGGCTTCATGGGTCGTGTCCCTATCGAAGCCGACATACTCCCTGGTGCTGCCTATGAGATAATTGCCATTGCGAGTCCTCGACAGGGCAAAACCGAGCCCTAACCTTTCAGCGCGCTCATCCCTCGGGAGATCGGGCATCAACTTTGAGACGATATACTCGGAGTCCCAAGCATTCGTCTCCCCGAAGGGGTGTATGGGCTCTGTGACGACGATCTGTCCTCTTTTCGGCTCTATAGGCAAGAGAAGGTTCACTAAAGAGGCTATGCGAGGAGCCCAAACGCCAGCTGTATTTACCACCACGTCAGAGGAATACACGTGACCCCCTGCAGTCGCCACTTCCCAACTGTCCCACACAGTCCTGGCGACAGATGTCACCTCTGACCCCCTCTTTAAGGCCATGCCGGCTCTGGTGCCCGCTCGCAACAAAGCGAACATGACGCGTAGCGGATTGACCTGAGAGTCATCAGGGCTATAAGTGGAGGCTACCACGGAGTCGCTAACAAAAGGCTGTTTGATCTTGGCCTCTTTTTTACTCAAAATTTCCACATTCAGGCCAAAGGATCTTTGCTTTGCCACAAAACCCTTCATTATAGGCAGATGTTCCGCCTTCTCGATGATTATCATGCCACCGCGCGTCTCGAATTCCAAATCCTCCCCCAGCTCCGCCTGCAGGGAGCGATAAATATCCAGGCTCACAAAGGCCATCTCGAGGGAAAGCCCTGGAGCTTTAGACTGAAGGAGGATCATCTCGTCGCATGCCCCAGAGGTACCGCTTCCCACTTGGCCGCGCTCCAAGACGAGCACGCACTTTCCGGCCTTAGTGAGATAATAAGCGCAGGAAAGGCCTATTATTCCGGCTCCTATGACTATGGCGTCATACCCGTCTTTTCTACTCATGCAAATTCAGCGCCCCACCTTTTCCTGTATTTTTACTTCGCTTCAGGATAATAGATATGCCAATACGACCTCACATCCTCGATAAGACTGTCCATATGACGAATCATGCTCATCTCTGCTTCTTCGGGGTCGCGTTTCTTCAAAGCGTCGAAGATTTGAAGGTGAGAAGTCATATAAGGAGCACCAACTTGACTGCGAATGTATTCAAACAGCTCTGATTGCTGTCCTGATAGTGAAATAATTTTATAGATATTCTCCAGAACCTTATTACGGGAAGCCGCAGCTATGGCACGGTGGAAAGCTATGTCTGTATCCGTTACGCTTTCGCTGCGCTCGTGAAGCATTCTCTGCTGGTTTAAAATCTCCTCTAATTTTGAAAGCTCGCCCTCCGTGATGTTTTGAGCTGCCAAGCGAGCTGTGGCACTTTCTACGACCTTTCTGGCCTCGAGGACCATGAGAAAGTCTTCCAGCGTTTCGGTATCTATAAGCCTATCGAGCTCCTCCTGATAATGCTTTCTCCGTTGTAGTTCCTTGGCGATGCGTATGGCCTCCATCCCCTGGGGCGTAATGACCCTGCCCTTTAACTTTTCTTTCCTCAAGTAGCCAAGCTTTTCCAGCCGATTCAGCATGCGACCTATAGTAGCAGGGCTGACGGATATGCCTCTTTTTTCAAGCAGCTCGACCAAGTTCCACGACCCTATGGGTTCACTCCCATTTGAGACTATTTCCAATATCGACAGCGCCTTTTCGTCTGTAAAAAGTTCCACAGTTACCCTCCTATAATAAAATTGCTACTCATCGTATGAGTAGCATATAATGATGCGATCTATTTTGTCAATACCCCTGAAGCCAAATTTGAGGTTGAAGGAAAATGTTATTCCCGTGGAGGCTTGACCCATCAACAGAGACAAATCGTGAATGGCATACAGTTCACGTTTTTCAAAAACTTGCCCGCAAAACCGATGTTATCTATCCCTCATTTAGGCAAACCTGCTGATTATGCAAGCCCGTCATGCCCATAACATGAAAAACATCTGTCTACGCTTTCACGTCGGCACGATTGCACATTTCCTAAGGGAGCACCGTCCAACGCTCATTTACAAAGGCGAGCTTCGGCACGGAAGCGCTTGCTCCTAACTGGCAGGCCAAACGGATATCGTCGCCGAAGCCTAACTCCAAAAGGAAACGCGCATGAGACGCATCCTTCAATGCCTCTTCCATGTTCCTCCCGTAATTGCACCAAACGGAATGCACAATCCTGGCGCCGTCCGAAAGCAGGGCTTTCGGCTCCTTTTCCAGCGCTATATCCACCAAGGCGCCTGCACAGGCCGAGTCGTCGAGAGATGCCCTGCCGAGACGACCGGCACAAATGATCCCGATAAAACTTCCCAAGGATAAGGCCGCGTCAACTGCGGCAAGGGCATTTCTTGCAGAGGCTATCAATACTGGCGCTCCCGTAGAAGCTGCAGCGAGCAGTGCTCTGGTGCCGTTTGTGGTCGTCATTATCGCCCCTTCATATCTGCTCACACAAGCATTTGCCACTTCCAAAGGAGAATTGCCGAGATCAAAGCCTTGAGGAGGCAATCCTTTTCTTTCTCCCATCAACAACCATCCGCTTCCAAGCGATCTCTTTAAAGCGAGCCCCTCCTCGACGCTCTCCACGGGCAGTATCTTCTTCCCGCCACACTCGAAGAAGATCGTCATGGTCGTCGTCGCCCGCAACACATCGACCACAAGCCAAATATCGCAAGACGGAAAAGCCTCGGTCGGACTTAAAATCACATCTAATTGCGCTTCCATGCTTTTGTCTCCCCGCACATTATGGTAAATGTAATTATATTGTAAAATTAGTGTGAGTCGCAGCGCGCAAATGAAAGGGCTGATCCTACATGGCAGAGAGGAAGTTGAAAGGCGTTCCTTTGTCAGCGGGCGTTGGAATGGGGCGAGTCTTACTTCTTCGTTCCGTCCCATTCGAGGCCACAGGCGGAGAGATCGATCAAGATGAGAGGGTCAAAGAATTAGAGCGCTTCGTTGCTGCCCACAAAGAAGCCAAGGAGAGGCTACTTGCGTTAAAGAAGAACGCCGAAGGCAATCTTCCGCAAGAAGAAATAGGCATCTTGGAAGCCCATTTGTTAATGATAGATGACCCGATGCTCATCGGCGGCATAAAAGAACTCATAGCCAAGGGCAAGCCTGCCCGCGACGCCATTGTAGAAAAAACCGAAGAACTGAGGGCGATGCTCGAAAACCTGCCCGATCCCTACATGAGAGAACGCGCCGTAGACATAGAGGATGTCGGACTAAGGCTTTTTAGAGCTCTCCTCGGCATACCGGAGCTTGATCTGTCAGCAACAACGGAACCCATTGTCCTCGCCGCTGAAGAACTAACTCCGTCGGAAACGGCCGGCCTTAAGCCCGATCGCGTGGCAGCAATAGTGACAGCTCGAGGAGGGGCGACGAGCCATGCTGCCATCATAGCCAAGGCGCTCGGAATACCGGCAGTCTCAGGCATTTCTATAAAAGAGTTAAGGGATAAGATGTCAGCGATAGTTTACGGTGACGATGGAACGGTGATCTTAAACCCATCCGAAGAGACGATCCAGAGAACAAGGAGGCAAATCCAGCACCTCGCCGCAGAAAAGCAAAAACTTGCCTCAATTGTAAACCTCCCAGCTGAGACGAAGGACAGCGTAAGATTGGAGCTTTGGGGAAATATCGCCTCACCCGAAGAGGCCGATGGCGCGAGGGCATCTGGAGGCACAGGCATAGGGCTATTCAGGACAGAATTCCTTTACATGGACCGCCCAGAACCCCCTACAGAAGAAGAACAGCTCGACGCATATGCGAAAGCCTTAAAAACGATGGGCGATCGGCCCGTGGTGATACGGACGCTTGACGTAGGCGGGGACAAAGAGATTCCATATTTATCGATAGAAAAGGAAGGAAACCCTTTCTTGGGTTACCGCGCCATACGGCTATGCCTGGAAAACGAAGGGCTCTTTTTGACACAACTGCGCGCCCTGCTCCGCTCTTCCATTTATGGGAAGCTCTGGATCATGTTTCCCATGATTTCGTCCCTGTGGGAGGTGCAACAGGCAAAGGAGATGCTGGAGAAAGCAAAGGCGCAACTGAAGAACGAAGGAAAGGGCTTTGATCAAGACATCAAGGTAGGCATAATGATAGAAACACCGGCAGCAGCCCTTATAAGCAGAGAGTTGGCTGCGGAGGTGGATTTTTTCTCCATAGGCACTAACGACCTTACTCAATATACGTTAGCCGTCGATCGAACTAATCAGAGAGTAAACCGATGGTTCGATTCATTTCACCCAGCCGTATTGAGGCTCATCGCCATGACGGCCGATGGAGCCCATGCACATAACATAGATTTGGGCGTCTGCGGCGAAATGGCGGGAGAGGAGCTCGCCATCCCCATTTTTGCAGGTTTGGGATTCGACGAGCTGTCGATGGCCCCGGCTCGCATTCTATGGCAGAAGCGCGCATTGCGCGCCATAACGTCGAAGTGGGCCAAAGAGACAGTCGCCCAAGCTCTCGCGCTGTCATCCGCGCAGGAAGTGCGCACATTCCTAAAGGCCTGTCTGGATGAGATCATCCCCACGGCCAACCGGGGGAATAGCCAAACCTGACGATGAGCTGAGGCCCAAAGACAACTGCCAGCACTCCCCCCATCGCCAAAAAAGGCACAAAAGGGAGGGGGTCTTTCCTTCCCACTTTCTTAAGGGCAAGCAATGTCAGGGCCACGCTTCCGCCCGTCAAAAAACCAAAATATAAGGCCAAAGCCGCTATCTTCCAACCCAACAGCACACCGACCCCAGCAGATAGCGTCGCGTCGCCCCATCCCATCTTGCCGCGGCTCGCCACTATGAGAATCGCCATGACACCCCCACCGAGCGCAGCGCCAAAAAGGCCATCCGCTGCGGCACCGGGGCCGTTTATAACCCTGAAAGCGAGACCTAAAAAGCCCATGGTGATGACAAAGCTGTCATAAACATAGCCGCCGTAAATATCAGTTAGAGAAGACAAGAACAATCCATAACCGGAAAGTAGCGCCAGGATCCAAGCCCAGGACATGCCGAAGCGCCAGGACAAAAAACCGCCCAACCCTGCGCCTATGAGTTCCACAAAAAGATAGCGCCAGCCCAAGAAAGCACCGCACCCTCTGCACCGTCCTCTCTGCAACAGAAAAGAAGCTATGGGCACGAGTTCCCACGCAGAGAGAACCTTGCCGCAGGCATCGCACCGTGAGCGTTCGGCCCCCCACCACCGCCGACCGGAAACGCTCCTTTCGGCTACCACGTTTAAAAACGACCCCATAACAGCACCAAAAATCGCGTTTAACGCTACAAAGAGCATCGACGTGAACTCACGAAACCTTGCATTTCTCCTTCTTGTATTGTATTATCATAAAAAGATCACAGAGGAGGTGCGTCTTATGACGACGAGAAAGATGTTGACCGCTGTTGATCTCAGCGAGATATCCGAACCTCTGGTGATTTACAGCCACTCCATAGCGCACAGATTGGGCATCGAGGTAACGTATATACACGTGCTCCCCCATACGGCCATCTGGCGCGGATATGAGCCTTGGATCCCTCCCGAAATGGACGCCCAGGTGTGGGAAGTAGCGAGGAAGAAGATGGCCTACTACGTACGCAAGGCCGAGGAGTCCTTCCCCACTGAGCCAGAGCATAAGCACGAAATAATAGTCAAAGAGGGTTATCCTGCTGACGTCGTTATTCAAACAGCCAAAGAAGGCAATTATAGCTTAATCGTGGTTGGTTATAAGGGGCACAGCACCTTAGAACGAATACTGGTTGGCAGCACCGGCGCAGCCATCGCTCGCCATGCCCCTTGCTCCGTACTCATATATCGCCCCGGGTACGAGATTATTTAAGGTCTTCAGACGATTAACTTACCGCTGCCAGGCTTCTTCTTTGCCCCCGTCATCTTGTCGAGCTGCTGCAGGACGGCGGGAGAAGCTATATCTATGCGCGGCTTCCTCGCATCCTGAGAAGCTAACTCCTGAAGCCTCTTCTCGTACTCATCGATGCTCTTCTTAAGGGCTTTAACATCGTTTTTGATCCACTGAAGTATACCATCAGCGGCAGCTTTGATCATATCTGTATTCGGTTCCTCGGCCATGAGGCCCAAATCTTTGAGGAGTTTATACTCATCTTTGAGGGCGCTGATGATATCATCATCCGTCAATAAGCCTTTCTTGTACATGGCTCTGGCCAATACATTGAATTTGGTTTTAACGTTTTCATCAGAGACGGTAAGCGCATCGATGCGAGCCATGATCATAGAAAGCAACTCGTCTAAGCTAATTTGCATAGGCGCTGGCATACTTATACCTCCTTGAGACTTACAGATTTAACTACGCCGATGACAAAAGTTCGCGCATGGCTTATTCTAACACAAAGACGCGCGCCCATCATATGAATCGAGCTACGATGATCTTGGAGGTGTCAGATGCAGGCAGGCATGCAGCTCAAACGACGACTGGTAATCATTAGACGGCTTTTCATGCACGAGTGGCAGACGTTTGTCGTAATTACGATAGGGGCACTGTGCTCCTCAGTGGGCATAATATCGTTGACTATGCCTTTTAGGTTGCCCGATGCTGGTGTTTCAGGCCTAGCGGTGCTTTCAAATTATGTCTTTGGCATATCACCGGCGTGGGTCATAGCGATAGGAAACGTAGGACTTTTATTATGGGGATGGCGAGAGCTATCGCCGCGCTTCGTTATTTGGACGGCTTATGGTGTCGCCCTTGTATCAGGATTGCTTAAGCTATTAGAGTGGCTTCCAGCCATTCCATTAGATGATATGATTTTGGTTTGCGTCTCAGCGGGCGTTATAAAAGGGCTTGGGGGTGGCTTGGTTTTTCGTGCAGGCGCTTCTTTAGGTGGAACTGACATAATAGTCTCGGTCCTTCGCAAACGTTACGGCATCGAGGTCGGCAAGTATACCTTTTACATAAACTTAATTATATTGGGACTTTCTATCGGCGTGGTGGGTTTGGAAAGGGCGATTTTAGGCTTAGTAAGTATTTACGTAAATGGGCTGGTGACAGATAATGTGCTTCGTTCATTTGACAGAAGAAAACAGGTATTTATTATAACTAAAGACACACAATTGGTGTGTAGTTTTATTACACAAACACTACGTCGTGGCGTTACGATCTTACACGGTGAAGGCGGATATACCAAACAAGTTCGCCCAGTGATCTTTTGCCTCCTCACTGCGCGCCAGACGATGGAGTTGAAGCGCTTCCTCGCCCAAAATGACCCGAGGGCATTCATGGTCATTTCAGACGCCGCAGAGGTGGTGGGCGAAGGCTTCAAGCGCTGGAGCGCCCTTTAGCCATAGTATTAAATTCTCAAAGTCATAGCGGCCTCGTCCATCTGTCTTCGGCCCTCACGGCTATAGTTCTGCTCGATACTCCACAGCGCAACTTGGCTGACTGCATGAGCCCGAGCCAAAACTAAAAGACTAATCACCTTAGAGGATGAAGCACCTTTCTTTTATGACCAAATATAATAATTCATAAAGTAACTACTTATTGCAATTAGTGAAGCAATCGAAAAGCCCAACACAAAAGGAGTCCACCCCAATTTTTTAAGGTCCGCAATTTTAACGCTCAGGCCGATGCCGGAAAGCGCAAGCACTATCAAGAATTTAGCGGCCGCAACCAAGTACGAACTCGCCGCAGGGCTTAACAACCCAATGCTGTTTATTAAACTCATGAGCAAAAACCCAAGGATGAACATGGGGAATACGTCTACAATTCTCACTTTTCCACCCGTTGCTTTCTTGTTGCGCCGATAAAAATACCCCACTGAAAAAATTACCGGCACCATCATAACATTGCGGGTAAGTTTAATTATCGTTGCCACCCTGCCGCTTTCCTCGCTATAGGCGAACCCAGCAGCTACTACCTGAGAGGTATCGTATACGCCTGTGCCCGCCCAAGCTCCAAAGTGAAGGTCGGCCATGTGAAGCGCAAATCCAACCAGAGGAAACACAAACACGGCAAGAACCCCAAAGAGGGTTACTATGCCTACTGCCATGACTATTTCTTCCTCTTCAGCGTCAATTAGCGGGGCTGTGGTAACAATCGCAGTATTGCCGCAAATGGACAAACCCACAGCGATTAAGAGCTTTTTCCTTAAAGAAACTTTAAAAACATCGCCAAGAAGAAATGTTAAAATGAAGGCTAATACAATAACAGAAATAACTACAATAAGACCCTTGCCTCCGATCTTTAATAACTCTGCAAAACTAACCTCAGCCCCAAGCAGGATTATCGCAATCTTTAAGAACTTATTAAGCCCTAATTTAACGCCAGGTCCAAAAATCTTGTTATTCAAACTAAACATATTGTTAATGATAATGCCAAGCAATACGGCAATGAAAACTCTGCCAATATAATTAGGCAACATCTCCGCTAAAAATGTAGAAGCGACTGATATAATCAATAGAAGCACAACGCCAGGGACATAGCTCATCATTGCCACGCATACCGCCTCATCGGTAATCTAAATATAAATTTGATTTTATATTAAAAGTTTAACCCCTACCACGACTGCGCTCAAAAAAACTACAAAACAAAAGTACTTGCGCAGCGTCGCTCCCTTCAATTTGGCCGTCATCGCCGCACCCATGTATGACCCTACAATAGAGCCACACAATATCAACGCTACAAGCTTTATGTCAACATTGCCTTTCATGATATGAGTTACACTGCCATAGATAGACGTCAGAAGAACTAAAAACAAGCTGGTACCGATAGCCTCATGGGTGGGTTGAGCGATAATATATATGAGAATAGGAAGCAATATCACCCCACCCCCAACGCCCAGCAAGCCGGAAGCTATTCCTATAACTAATCCGAAAACCAAAATGAGCCAGAGGGAAAATTCCCTTCCGGGCATAGAAGAAAACTTTACCAGTGGTCGAATCTTGACGCTCTGTATAAATCTGTCATTTATACTGTCCATTCTGCCAGATGCGTCGTTTAAAAAGCTTTCTTTAAACATGTAAAACCCAAGCGTTAGAAGGAAGACTAGATATATAAGGCTCATGTAAAAATCAGTCTTCAATATGGCGTTGCCCCTCACCACTATAACTGCACTCGATTTTAGAGCCTCCAGGATCCTTGCTCCTATTTCTACCCCGACAAAAGAACCCGCAAACAAAAAGAGGGCCAGCTTCACATCGGCACTGCCTTGGCGGACATGCTTAATAGATCCGGACAACGACGTAAAAGCCATCTGGCAAATGCTGCTTCCCACAGCAACATTGTAGGGTATCCCAAAAAGGACATTAAGCAGGGGGGTTATCAGAAAACCACCTCCTACGCCCAGAAGCCCCGACAAAAAACCCATACAGAGACCAAAGAGAATTATCTTTATAGCATCGACGTGGAATAAGACGTGGCTCATCGGGTTAAATTATACCGGATTTATCGGGCCCTTGCCCTCGATGACAGAGATAACGTTTTGAGCGGCCATCATTCCCATCTTGTCCGTAGCCTTATCTGTAGACCCTCCCATGTGTGGCGTAACGATTACGCTGGGCAAGGCGAACAGTGGGATGCGCTCTGGCCACCTCCGCCGTCCCTATTGCTCCATTAGCTCCAGGCCTATTTAGCACAACCACGCTTTGGCCCAAATATTTCGGCGCAACCGATGCCAGCGCGCGAGTCATTAAGTCGGAGCTGCCTCCAGCCGCATAAGGGCAAACGATCGTCACCGGTTTGGTAGGAAAGTCTGCCGCTGCAGCCGATAGCTGCCCCTGCATCATTACGCCGAAGGCCAAAGCTAAAATC
>Ga0116169_1002277_pt1 | contig 14381 bp, 8 predicted proteins | sample AD_UKC130_MetaG_FD_89796 | JGI IMG/M metagenome (GOLD analysis project Ga0116169, IMG submission 89796) | Active sludge microbial communities of municipal wastewater-treating anaerobic digesters from Canada - AD_UKC130_MetaG | ecosystem: Engineered > Bioreactor > Anaerobic > Digestate | place...
CATCCGCTCCGGACGCGGCAATGTCAGCGGCTTCGTGCGGATCAGCCTGTTCAAACGGCTCTCCTCCTCCGGGCACTCCTTCATCCTGTCCCTGCAGCGGCAACGGGCCCGCAACGAACTGTTCATCCACGCCATCGACCACCAGCTGCCGATCCCGCTCGGCTCCTTCACCGACAAACAGATCGCCGTCAGCGACCAGGACATCGAAGGTGACGGCGACCTGCACGGCAGCACCGCCACCCGCTACGAGACCCTCAAAAGGACCCTGCCGGCCAAGACCAAATGGGTCAACACCAGCGTCTTTAAGACCTCGCTACGCAAAGACCTCGCCGCCGACAACGACACCATCACCACCCTGCTGGACCAGTTCGGCAACTGGGACTCCACCCGCGACTCCAAGATCAACGCCCTGGTCGACCTGCTCACCAACGACCACCCAGGTGAGAAGGTCCTGATCTTCACCGAGTACAGCGACACCGCCGAGTACATCGCCTCCGCCCTCACCGACGCCGGCATCAGCGGCGTCGGTCTGGCCACCGGCGACTCCGACAATCCCGCCGAAATCGCCCGACGCTTCTCCCCCCTGTCGAACAAGCTCCCCAGCCAAACCGAGGACGACGTCGCCGAGGTCGAGAACCCGATCGAGGTCCTCATCGCCACCGACGTCCTCTCCGAAGGACAGAACCTGCAAGACAGCCACATCATCATCAACTACGACCTGCCGTGGGCGATCATTCGGATCATCCAGCGCGCCGGCCGTGTGGACCGCATCGGACAGAAATCCGACACGGTCAACCTGTACCTGATCACGCACGAGAAGATCGAGCAGCAGATCCGGCTGCGGCAACGGATCAAGGACCGACTTGGAGCCTCCGCCGAGGCGTTCGGATCCGATGAGAAGTTCTTCGGAGGAGACCGCGAGATCAAGATCCTCGACGACTTCTACAAGGGCCGCGTCACCGACGACGACAGCGACGAGGAAGCCGAAGCCGACTCCGTCAGCGAGGCATGGCTGGTCTGGTCCACCGCGCAAGAACAGTTCCCCACCATCACCGAGAAAGTCCTGCGGATGCAGGACATGGTCCACTCCACCCGCGGCCAGCGACTCAACGAACACGGCAGCGTCACCTGCTATGTCGCTACCGCCTCCGGCGTCGACGCCTTCGCCACCAGCACCGCTACCGAGGACCGCATCCTCACCCCCCTCGAAGCGCTGCAGGTGTTCCGAGCCGACCCCGACACCCCCACCGCTGCGCTGCGCGCCGACCACTTCGAGAGGGAGAGAGGGCTGGTCCAAGGAACCCTGCGCACCGAGACCATCGCCGCCGGCAACCTCAAAGGCATCCGCAAGTGGGCCTGGCAGCGCCTCGGAGGCACCAACTTCGGAGTGAGGGCCAGCGAGGCCCTCGACGCCCTGCACGCCCAGCCCCTCACCGAGCACGCCACGATGCGCCTGACGCAAGCACGACGCAACAAGTACAACCCCGACGACCTGGCCGACCTGATCAACCAGCTCCACAACGAAGACCGGCTCGTCATCGGCACTACCGACAACGACACCATCAAGATCGTCTGCTCGCTAGGAGTCCAGGACTGATGCCCAGCCCACTCATCGAACGCGCCGAGAAGCACGACTATCAGAAGCTCTTCCTGCACGACCTGAACTGGTCCCGCCCCGACCAGCCACCGGTCACCGTGGAGTACGACGGCCAGCACATCACCGCCACCAACGTCTCCCAGTACAGAGGCATCCGCGTCTGGGTCGTTGACCAGACCCCTGACTCCAGGCTCGAAGCCGAACTCGACCGGCACCTCGCCCGCTCCAGCACCGACCGCATCGTCATCTTCCACGACGAGCACGAACAGGTCTGGCGCTGGCCCGTGCGCCGCGCCAGCGGCAACACCACCACCACCCGCCTCAGCCGCCATCGGCACCGCACCGGCGACACCGACCCGCGCTTTGCGAACAAGCTCGACGTCATCCGCCTGCCCTTCGACCAGACCCTCGACGCCAACACCGTCCTGACCAAGGTGCGCCAAGCCTTCGACGTCGAGGCCCACAACGAGACCAAACACGCCTCCAAGCTCATGGCCCGCCTGTACGCCGCCATGGAGAAGGCCTACCCCACCAGCGTGGACCCCAAGGTGCAAGACCACGAGATCTCCGTGACACTCGCCCGCATCCTGTTCCTGATGTTCGGCGACGACACCGAGATGTGGCGCGAGAACCTCTTCCAGGACTTCATCCTCGAACACACCGCGACCGACGGAACAGACATCGGCTCCAAACTCACCGCACTGTTCGCCTACCTCGACACAGAACCGGAGCATCGCACTGGCGAACGCACCGAGTTCGACGGGTTCCGGTACGTCAACGGACGCATCTTCACCGAGCGAGTCACCCTCCCCGTTCTCAACTCCGAGTTCCGTGCTGCTGTGCTCGACGCGTGTGACCGTGACTGGAAGACCATCAGCCCAGCAATCTTCGGCTCCATGTTCCAATCCGTGCGCGACGCGGAAACCCGCCGCCAGCTCGGCGAGCACTACACCTCCGAAGAGAACATCCTCAAGACCCTCAACCCGCTCTTCCTCGACGAGCTCCGCGCCGACCTTGCCCACATCCGCACCCTCGGCAAATATGAAGCAGGCAAGCTCAACAAGCTCCGCGACAAGATCGGCCGGATCCGCTACATGGACCCCGCCTGCGGCTGTGGCAACTTCATCATCGTCGCCTACCGCGAACTCCGCGACCTTGAGCTCGCCATCCTCGAGCGGCTGCGAGAGATCGACATCGCCAAAGGCAAAACCGGTGAGGGAGACCGGAAGCTCTTCGCCAACCTCGACCTCAAGGTCAGCCTCGACCACTTCTACGGTATTGAGATCGACGAATGGCCCGCCCGGATCGCCGAGACCGCCATGTTCCTCATCGACCGACAGTGCGACCTCAAACTCACCGCCAGCCTCGGTCTAGCCCTGGACCGACTGCCCATCAAGAAGCAGCCCACTATCCGAGGCGGGAATGCTCTCACCCTCGACTGGGCTGCGGTCTGTCCACCCACAGCCGACACTGTCGTCGCCGGCAACCCGCCGTTCCTCGGTCACGCGACCCGCACCGACGCACAAGCACAGGAGCTGCGCGCTGCGTGGGGCAAGAACGACATCAGCCGCCTCGACTACGTCACCGGCTGGCACGCGAAAGCGCTGACCTATTTCGCAGGACGGCATGGCCGTTTCGCATTCGTCACCACCAACTCCATCACCCAAGGCGACCCGGTACCTCATCTATTCGGCCCGATCTTCCAGGCCGGATGGCGCATCCGCTTCGCCCACCGGACCTTCCCGTGGACCTCCGAGGCAACCGGCAAGGCGGCTGTTCACTGTGTCATCGTCGGGTTCACCAACCAATCGGACTCCGACAAGCCCGTCCTCTTCGATCACACCGCCGACACGAACACGGCCGGCCGGCGAGTCAGGGGCATCAACGCCTACCTCGTCGATGCCCCCAATGTCTTCGTGACCAAGCGATCGGCCCCTCTGGTCGCGGGCCTACCCGAAACCACCTTCGGCAACATGCCGCGGGATGAAGGCAACCTCATCGTCACTCCCGAGCAGTACCAGGAGGTCCATGCCGACCCGGTCGCTCGCACCTACTTGCGCCCCTTCATCGGCGCTGAAGAACTCCTCCACGGCAAGGAACGCTGGTGTCTCTGGCTCACCAACCTCGACCCCGCCGACCTGAGCCGCAGCAGCCTGCTCCGCAAGAGAGTCGACGCGGTCCGAGAGTTCCGACTCAAGAGCAGCGCCGCCAGCACCCGACAAATGGCCGCCACCCCGCACCTGTTCGGCCAGCGGCCAGCTCTTCACACCAAGCCGTACCTCGTAATCCCCGGTGTTTCCAGCGAGCTTCGTGAGTTCTACCCCGTCCTCCGCGTGGAGCCACACGTCAGCGCCAGCAACCTCACTTTCACTGCCAGTGATCCAAGCGGATTCCTCTTCGCGATCATCTCCTCCTCCATGTTCATGACCTGGCAAGCCACCGTCGGAGGCCGACTCGAATCTCGACTTCGCTTCTCCAACACCATCGTCTGGAACAACCTGCCTCTCCCGGACATCGACCAGCGCACCCGAGACAACATCATCACGGCAGGCCACAACGTCGAACTGGAACGAGCCGAACACCCCACCGCCACCCTTGCGCAGCTCTACCGAACGGAGGCGATGCCGACGAACCTGCGCATGGCGCACGACCGCCTGGACCGCCTCGTTGACAAGGCATTCGCGGCCTCGGACCACCCGACACTAGCCGAGCGTCAGCGGGTGTTGTTCAAGCGATACGAAGAACTCACTGCGCCCCTTCTAGCCCAACGGCCCTCAGCCCGTCGGGGAAGAGCATGACCCTGGGGTATCACGACAGCGGCGGGCACGACCGCTGCCCTGACGCGGTCTCACGATGATCGTCGTGGATGGTCGGACCGACCTCGAGAAGCTCCGTGAACTGCTGTCGGAGCCCGAGCAGACCCATCTTGAGTTCAAATCCAGCCTCAACCTGGCCGATAATCGTGACCGCGTCGAGTTCGTCAAAGACGCCGTGTCGATGTCCAACCGGCCACCCGGTGGCTACATTCTGGTTGGCGCTCACGAGGGAGGCGCACTCTCACTGCCGCGAGGGACGATCCGAGACCCAGCCCTCTTCGACGGCGCCCGACTCGGTGACCTGATCCGCAAGTACATCGAGGGCGAGGTCCACATCGTCTCCCGATTCCATGCTCTCGAGGATCACGAGGTGGTGCTCGTCTACATCCCGCATCACCGCGACGGCCTCCCCGTGCCGATGAGCGCCACCGGCCAGTGGCGAAAGCCGAACGGCACAGACGCGGTCGTGTTCCGGGAGGGCGACGTGCTCGTCCGCGAGGGCGCGAAGAACACGCCCCTGAGGCACGCGCACTGGAACGATCTCCTCAGTCAGCGCGATCGCCGACTTCGCGAGGAAGCACGGCAACAGAGCGACCTGCTGCTCGCCGAGCTGGCCAAAGCACTGCGAGATGGTCCGTCGACTCCCATAGCGATCCCCCTAGCAGCGGACTCGTCGGATGACGCGTTCGTCCAAGCCATGATCTCCAACTTCGAGTCCAACAGTGACGTTCGCATCAGGCAGTTCCTTGCGCTAGCCAAGTCGTCAGCACGGGAGGAATCGGTCCTGACCGAGATTCTCAACAAGATCACCGTTCTCGCTGCCCAAGCACTGTTCTTCGAACAGATCGGGTTGGTAGGGCTCGCGGTGGACTCCCTCTACGACATCTACGACTCGCCCGGAGCCGACCCCTCCAAGACCCGACTCGACATCATCAACCGGGTCTACGTTCTGGGCAGCCTCGCCGTTCGCCTTCGCCATTGGTCGACGATCCCAGCGCTAGTGCTCCGCCCGTACCCGCCGATGGAAGACGGGTACGTCTACTCATCCTGGATACGTCACGGGCAAGTCGCTGCGAGCCGTGCCAGGCTCTTCCCCGGCGAACGGGGCGGGCTCATGATCTCGGCGGCACGCGAGCTCGCAGCCGAACACCAGGCCATGCGTCCCGATGTCCCTGACACTGGCTTGCCGGAGCCGAGCCAAATGGCTGACGACGACACGCTGTTCAACTCCCTCTGCCAGTTCGATGTGCTGCTTTGCATGATCGTCGCCGCCGAAGGCAAGCAACACGGAGGTGGATACCCCGCGTCCTCTGCGATGCACCAGCACCGAGCTGATCCAGCATTCATCCTCACGGCCAGCGACACAACGGCCCGAGCAGCCCTCTTTCCGACCTCAACCAACGAAACCGTGGCATCGGCGATGGCACGCGTGTTCTCGTCAGCACTAAGGGAGAGCCACTCCTTCGGCGGTCACTGGTGGTCACTGCCTTCATCGGCCCAACGGTTCGTCGACGAGTATGCACCGGAAGTCGGCAACCTGTAATGCGGGCACGAGGCCGCGCCCAGCCTGACGTTGCCCCCGGCCGCCAGCTTCAACAGCGGGGGCGGCGTCCTCAGCTTGAAGTCAGCGGAAAGTGCGACAAGTTGTTGCACTATCGAAGTGGCCAAGGGCTGGCTCGCATCGTAGGTTGTCGCCGATCCTCTCGGTACTACCCTCTTGTCAGGTGCGTGCCGGGCCGCGCCTACTTGCCACGGCAAGAGAGAGGGTGGGTCTTACGACCAGATGACCATTGACTTCATCCGCGAATGGAGTAAGTTCCAGCGCCCCGGCGCGCCCGACCTGTACCCGGACGGGCTGGTCGACCAGATCGAGGAGCTCAACGAACTCATCTACCCGAAGATCAACAACGGGGTATACCGGTGCGGGTTCGCGTCCAGTCAGGACGCCTACGAGCGCGCCTACCGTGAGCTGTGGGACGCCCTCGACCAGGTCACCGAGCGGCTGGCTCGGCAGCGCTACCTGGTCGGCGACCACATCACGCTGGCCGACATCAGGCTGTTCACCACCCTGGTTCGGTTCGACCCGGTGTACCACGGGCACTTCAAGGCCAACCGGTCGAAGCTCAGCGAGATCCCGGTGCTGTGGGGCTACCTCCGCGACCTCTTCCAGACCCCTGGCTTCGGCGACACCATCGACTTCCCGGACATCAAGGCCCACTACTACGTCGTCCACAAGGAGGTGAACCCCACCCAGGTGGTCCCGGTCGGGCCCGACCTGAGTGGGCTGCTCACCTCGCACGGCCGCGAGGAGCTCGGCGGTTCACCCTTCGGTGACGGGACGCCGCCCGACCCGGTTCGCCACGACGAGCGGCCGCCGGCGGGCTCGAACCCGCTGTACACCTGAGCCGGGCCGGGCATATCGGACCGCGCACCTGTTTGCAGAGTCCCGGCTGGGGCGAGTGCACGCGAAGGATTGGTAATCCGACACGCTGAACCGCGCCTTCAACGATTCAACGGTCCGGAATCGCAGTTGAGCGGTTCGTTCTACCAATCCGCGGTGCTCCCGGGCGGCCTGCAAGCCGCTGGCTCGAGGGTGCTCGGGTGGGCCCCGCGTCCAGCCTTCAAGCCCGGTGACCCGAAAGGGCCCTTGCGGACCCCAGGTTCAGCCGCATTGTTGGCCAGTCATCGACGTCTCGAAGCAGTTGCCGATCGTGCGTGGAAAGAACCACCGCCGCCGGCGTCCCGCCCAACGCCTCGGTCAACTCGTCGACCAGGGCGATCGACAGGTGGTTGGTGGGCTCATCCAGCAGCAGCACCTGCGGTTTGGTGGCGAGCACCAACGCCAGGTCGAGCCGGCGTTGTTGCCCCATCGACAACGCGCCGATCGGCTTGCCCGTTTCCCGAGGACGCAGCAGGCCGAGCTGGGACAGCCCGACGGCATCCGACGCCGGGAGGGTTCCCGCCGCGACGAGCGCGTCAACGTGGGACGCGTAGGCCTCGCTCGCCCGCCGATGCGTTGGCAGGGCGGTTTCCTGGTGCAGGAATCCGAGCCGGAGGTGCCCGGGTCTACGCACCGAACCGGTGCTGGGCGCCAGTTCACCAGCCAGCACCAGCAGCAGGGTCGACTTGCCCGAGCCGTTGGGGCCGGTCACCACCAACCGACCGCGGTGCGACAGCGAGAACGTGACTGGGCCAGCCAGCCGCTCGGCGACGCTGACGCCCTCGGCGTCCAGCAGCGTGGCGCCGGTCCTGGTCGGCAGGTCCGGGAACCTGAACCGCTGGGGCGGCTCGGGCACGGTCACCGCGTGCGCCTGGAGCTCCTGACGCCGGCGGTGCACGCTCTGCACGATCCCGCCGGCACGGGTAGCGCGTCCGTGCTTGTCGGTGCCCTTCTCCGGACGCCACCCGCTGACCAGGCGGTTCTGCGCCGCGCTGAGATCATCCCGCAGCCGGGCGTGCTCGGTCTGCTGGCGCTCGTACTCCAGTTCCCAGCGGTCACGTTCGGCCTGCCGGCCCTCGCAGTATCCGACGTACCCGCTGCCGTAGAGGCGGGGCCGGTCGTCCGGTGTCGGGTCGAGGTCGAGGACGGTTTCGGCGATGTCGGACAGCAGCGCGCGGTCGTGGGTGACCAGGACGACACCGCCCGGCCGTGACCGGAGTTGCCCGGTCAGGAACTCCAGCCCGGATCCGTCCAGGTGGTTGGTCGGCTCGTCGAGGAGCAGGAAGTCGTCGTCCGAGCCGAGCAGGCAGGCCAGCCGCACTCGATACCGTTGCCCGACCGAGAGGTCGGCGAGCAGGCGGGTCGGGTCGGTTTCGGCGTCGAGGGCTTCCAGTGCGATCCGCACGCGACGTTCGGCGTCCCAGGCGTCCAGCAGTTCGGCGAGCTCCAGGGCGGAGGCATACTGTTCAGCCGCACCGGGCGCATCGGCGGCGAGCAGGCCGGCCGCCGCGTCCAGCCAGGCCAGGGCGGCGAGGGCATCGGCGATCGCTTCCCGGATGGCCTGGCCGACTGTCCGATCGTCACGGGCGGGCATCTCCTGCTCCGCGAAGCCGAGGGTTCCGATGCGTTGCACGATGCCGGCGTCCGGGGTCAGCCTGCCGTCGAGAACCTGCAGGAGCGTCGACTTCCCGCGGCCGTTCTCGCCGATGATCGCGATTCGGGAGCTTGGGGTCACGGTGAGGTTCACGTGGTTCAGCACGCGGGTGGCCCCGCGCATCACCGAGACGTCGGTGGCGATGAGTTGGGCGCGCTGCCGCGCCGGTAGGTGGGTGGGAGGGGTGAGCATTCTGCATCCTTCGAGGTGGCGCACCAAATGGTCCGCGCGGCGGCGGCGGGTGCGGGATTGACGGCGACCCAGAGGGGTCAGGGACGAGCGGACCGCCGCTTGCTCGGATCACTCAACGAGCGCGGGGCCCTGCTCAGCCGTCACAGGAAATACGGATGCACCCCTTCAGGGTAGCTGGGACTTCCCTGGCCGAGCAACAGTCGTTGGCCGCCTGCTCTCGCACCCCGCGGGCGGCAGCGTCGGCGTCCTCAAGGTCACGCCGCTGTCCGCCGGCTGCCAGTCCATGGACCGGCCCTCGCAAATCGCCAGATCCCGTCACGATGCTGTCCGCCGGCGGGCCAGTAGGTGGCGACGTGCTCGCCGGCCCCTGGCGGCCCGGCTCCGTGGGGCGCTCTGCGTCGGGCACGTCGCCCTGGTCGAACGCGTCCCTCCGTCGGGCGCGTCCCGCTGGTCGGGGGCGTCCCCCTGGTCGGGCGCGTCCCGCTGGTCGGGGGCGGCCCTCTGATCGGGCGCTGGGTGAGCATTATCCGTACTGGGGGCGGGATAGTGCACGCTCTTGGCCCCGAACCCGGGCAGTTTCCGGCCTCTGGGCCGGAACATGCTCGAGGGGGACGCCGCATCTGGGGCGTCGGGCGTGGGGGATGCCAGGTCTGGGCGGCCGAGGGGTCCCGGCCCGAGTTACGGCCTGCGGGCGCGGGGGACGCACGTGGCCTGGGCCACGCCGCTGATCACCCCGTTGGTGCTGGGTGAGCACTAGCCGTACTGGGGGCCGGATGGTGCACGCGTTTGGCCCCGAATGCGGGCAGTTTCCGGCCTCTGGGCCGGAACGTGCTCAAGGAGGACGCCGTGTGTGGGCGACGGCCGAGAGAAGGGGACGCCGCATCTGGGGCGACGGCCGAGGGGTCCCGGCCTGAGCTACGGCCTGCGAACGCCGGGGACGCGGCGTCCTAGTTGTTCACCCCGGATAGGTTGGGTACGCGCGCGGCTGGGGGATGTCCCTTGAGTGCGGTGTGGCCTCGGTGGTGATTGTAATGGTGCAGCCATTGGTCGAAGGCGGCGACTCGCTGGGTTTCGGAGGTGTAGGGCTGGGCATAGGCCCATTCCTCGAGCATGATGCGGTTGAACCGTTCGACTTTGCCGTTGGTTTGGGGTCGGTAGGGGCGGGTGCGTTTGTGTGTGATGTCGTCGCCGAGAGCCTTTTTGAAGGCGTTGGAGCGGTAGCAGGCGCCGTTGTCGGTCAAGACTCGTGTCACGGTGATCCCGGCGGCGTTGAAGAAGGCGTTGGCGCGTTGCCAGAACGCGGCGGCGGTTTCCTTCTTCTCGTCGGTCAGGATTTCGCTGTAGGCCAAGCGGGAGTGGTCGTCGACGGCGTTGTGGATGTAGGCATACCCGGGCCGGCGGTTCGTGGCGGTTCTGGTCTTGTTCCGGGTACCCGCGGCACGGCCCAGCACTTTGTGGCCGCCGCCGTCGGGGATCCGGCCGAGTTTCTTGATGTCGACGTGGACCAGGTCGCCGGGGGCGGCGTGCTCGTAGCGGCGTTTCTCGGCGCGTGAGGTTTTGATCCTGGCTCCGGTAGCAGGATCGGTCCATCGCAGGGGTGGGCAGCCGTAGCGCCTGATGACCTTGTGGACCGTCGAGGGGTTCAGGTGAAGGTGGTAGGCGATCCGGGCCGGGCCCCAGCGCTTGGTTACACGCAACCCGACGATGCGACGCTCGGTGCGCTGCGAGAGTTGATGCGGGCAATGCTTCGGGCGAGAGGACTTGTCGACCATCCCGGCCAGGCCCTGTTCGCGGTAACGCTGCGCCCAGCGGCGGGCGGTGTTGACCGCGACACCGAAACGTTCCGCGGCTCGCCGCAGGGTCCAGCCCTGGTCAACGACGAGCTGGGCCAGGTGCAGACGTCCGGTTTCGGTGAGTATGGCGTTACGGTGGGGCATGGAAGACCTCTGTTTCGTGAAATGGGTTCTGTCGTAAGTCCCACACTTCACTCAGAGGTCTTCCCCTATGTCCAGCAGACCCGCCGCGCGTACTCAATCTCCGTGGTCAGTACAGCTAGTTGGCGTACAGGTGGGGGAACTGGCAGCGAGGTACGAGCTCGAGGTCTCGGATGAACTTGCCACGATCGTCCCTGATCAGGCGGGTTGGTTCTTCGAGCGCTTCGAGCCTTAACAAATCGACCTGCGACCTCTCGGCCTCTTGTCCGCGACTTGGCCGCGAGCGTACAGATGTGACAGAACCACCCAGCAGGATCCCTCCAACTGCCAGCCGTGCCGTTCGCCCCCTTGCCTGACGGCTTCCGCCAACTTGTCACGTACCTTGAGCCCTCTTCAGGTTCAGAAGACAACACAGCCAGACCGTCGGGGGAACCGCCCTACAACACAGGGGGCGACTTCCGGTACAACGACAAGTGGGACAAGGACCCTAACGACCCGGACCTCGGCGAGTTCGTGGGCAGCGACGATCCGGCACGCCACACCAAGTGGATGAAGTTCATGTACCCCCGACTCCAGATGATGAAGGCGATGCTCAAGCCGGGCGGAGTTCTGGCGATCTGCATCGACAACCGAGAGCTCTTTCACCTTGGCCAGATGCTCGATGAGATCTTCTTTGAGGAGAATCGGCTGGCGATCATCAACTGGGAGAAGAGCTACGCTCCGCGTTCGGACAATCGCCATGTCTCGACGGCTACCGAGTACGTCCTGGTGTATGCGAAGAACGAGAAGTTGGCGAAGACCGGGCTAGAGCCGCGCACCGACTCGATGGATGCAAAGTACGGAAACCGCGACGGCGACACTCGGCTGTGGCGCTCGGATAATTTCTCGGGCCCCAAGGCTCTCACACATCAGGGGATGGTCTACGGGATCCAATCTCCTTTCACGGGTGATGTTCACTATCCCCCGACAGGACGGTGCTGGGTCCTGCCTCAGGCCGACACTAAGCGCATTCTTGAGCGATGGGGTGTGAGTTACGAGCTTCGAGATTTGAAGGATTCCGAAACACGGGCGGCGGTTATCGGGATCGACGCACGAGGGTTGCGGATGGTCAAGGCCCTGATGTTGACGACATCGCTGTCCGAGGCGGCAAAGGTAGCGACGAGCCGTCTCGAAAGCCATCCGTGGCCGCAAGTCTACTTCGGGGTCAAGGGTACGGGTCGTCCGCAGCTCAAGAGGTACTTGGAGGACGTCAAGCAGGGCCGCGTTCCGATGACCTATTGGGCCGACGAGGACATGGACGACCCAGAGGTGCTCGGCAGTGTCTCCTGGGACCATGAACAGTCTGGTCACAGCCAGACCGGCGTTAACGAACTGACGGCGATCGTGGGAGCTGGGCACGGCTTCGAGACGGTGAAGCCCATGAAGCTGATGACCAAGATCATCCAGATCTGGTGTCCGCCCAACGGCACCGTCCTGGACCTGTTCGCTGGCTCGGGCACGACCGGACACGTGGTGCTGAAGCTGAATCACGACCAAGGGGCCGACCGGCGCTTCATCTTGGTCGAGCAGGGGCGTCCGGAGAACGGCGACTCGTACGCGAAGACGCTGACCGCTGACCGGCTGAAGCGGGTCATCGAGGGCAAGTGGGCCGACAAGAAGGCTCACGCGGCCCTCGGCGGCGGCTTCACCTTCAAGACCCTGGAGAAGAAGGTCGACGCCAAGACGCTGCTCATGATGGAGCGCGACGAGATGATCGACACGGTCATCGCCTCGCACTCCTCGACGGGCAGCCGGCGCAGCCCGGTGTTGATCCCGGTGCCGGAGGAGGCGGCCTACCAGTATCTCGTCGCTCGTAATACCAGCGACGAGGGCATCTACCTCGTCTGGCACGGCGCCGGGTCGAACACCGACCTGACCGAGGAGGTGTACGAGGCCATCACCGACGAGGCAGACGCCGCCGGGCTGGCCCCGACGTACCACGTGTACAGCCGTCGCAACCTGATCGTCACTGACGACGTGGTGTGGTATCAGATCCCTGACCGCATCCTGTCCGACTTCGGCCTCGATGTCCGTACCGAGTCCTTTATCGAGGAGTCCTGACCGTGACCATCGAGCTCTTCCAGTTCCAGCAGGAGGCGGCGTCGCAGATCGCCGACCGGTTCATCGACTACCACGGTGACCCGATCCCCTATGGCCGCGGGGCCAAGCGACGCGACGTGCCCTTTTACCAGGCCCTCTCGTCGATCACCGGATCGGGCAAGACCGCGATCCTCGCCCAGGCGGTGAGCGAGATCGTTGCCATGATGGAGGTGCCGCCGGTCATTCTGTGGCTCTCCAAGGGCAAGGTGGTCGTGCAGCAGACGTACGCCAACCTGGCCGACGGCGGGAAGTACAAGCACTTGCTGCCAGACACCACGGTGCGGCTGCTCAGCGAGTACGACCCCGACGACGTGGCCAACGCCAAGGAGTCGCTGCTCTACTTCGCCACGGTCGGCACCTTCAACCAGCGGGACCGCGAGAAGAGCAACCTGAAGATCTTCGCGGCCGACACCGACACCATCGAGTCGACGAGGTGGGAGGCGCTGAAGGGCCGCGAGACGGCCGAGGGAGTGCGGCGCCCGCTGGTCGTGGTCTACGACGAGGCCCAGAACCTGAGCGACCAGCAGACAACGCTGCTGCTGGAGCAGCAGCCGGCCGTCTTCCTGCTCGCCAGCGCCACGCTGCGGTTCCCTGCTCAGTTCTCAACCGAGGTGATAGACCCCCTGCGCTCTCAGGGCGACTACGCCACGGAGGACCTCATCACCACCGTCCCCTCGGCCACGGTTGTGGCCTCGGGTCTGGTGAAGGGCATCATCGCCCTGGACGGCCTGAACGCACCGATGCAGGAGACGGTGAGCGAGATGCTGGCCGACCTGCGCGAGGCCGAGGCGGCCGCCGATGCCCAGGGCTTGGCCTTCCTGCCGAAGGCGATCTACGTCTGCAACACCAACATGGTCGCCGATGACGCGGGCATGAGCGACGACCCGAAGCAGGTGTTTGAGCAACGGCAGGCCCCTCCCATCCTCATCTGGCGCTACCTCACCGAGCAGTGCGGCCTCCCCGCCGACCAGGTGGCGGTTTACGCCGACCTCAAGACGCACAAGGACTTCCCGCTGCCTCTGGACTTCAACCTATACACCGGCGGCGACAACGACTACGAGGAGTTCGTGGCCGGCGACTACCGGCACATCATCTTCAACCAGACCCTCCAGGAGGGCTGGGACGACCCGAGCGTCTACTTCGCCTACGTCGACAAGAGCATGGACTCGACGGTGCAGATCGCCCAGATCATCGGGCGGGTGCTGCGCCAGCCGGGCGCAACGCACTACGAGGCGGACCGCTTGAACACCGCGCACTTCTACGTTCGCGTCGATCGCAACGACGCCTTCTCTCAGGTGGTCGAGGACGTGAGGAACGGCCTCGGTGGAAACGCCCCAGAGGTCCGCATCCTCACCTCCCCTCCGGGTACGGAAGACCCTAAGAACCTGGAGCCCAGCCAGACCCGCACGGTCCCCCGGACGGGGGTCGACAACCGGGCCGCTGCCGAGCCCGTGGAGAAGGTCCTGGCCAAGGTGCACGACTACACGGGCGACACCGTGAACACGAAGGGTGAAGGGCGGCGCCGCACCGTCCAGCAGGCGATCGGTTCGAACGAGGCAGCGGACACCGACTGGGTGCAGTTCGAGCAGTCCAACCGGGTTAACGCCCG
>Ga0116169_1002281_pt1 | contig 14364 bp, 9 predicted proteins | sample AD_UKC130_MetaG_FD_89796 | JGI IMG/M metagenome (GOLD analysis project Ga0116169, IMG submission 89796) | Active sludge microbial communities of municipal wastewater-treating anaerobic digesters from Canada - AD_UKC130_MetaG | ecosystem: Engineered > Bioreactor > Anaerobic > Digestate | place...
CCCATGCCGGATATTGCCCCTACAATGGCCGTGTCTGCAGTGCGCATCGGGCTTTATATTTCCTTGAACCAATGCTCTCGTAGCTCGGGCTTGGAACATCGCCTGGCTGGTGTGATCATCTCGCGTCAGATGAACCCGACGCCAACGCTGACCTCGCCCACCTGAACCCCGGTTCAGGATGCGGGTCCGGTGGTATCTGCAGACACCTTTTCTTCCGCCCCGGACCGTTCGGAATCAATCGGCGCCGGCGTGCTTGGTGTTGTCCAATGTGTTTCTGATCTTGTTCAACAAGTTTTCCTTGTTGAACGGCTTGACCAGAAATCCCGAGGCACCGACCTTGATGCTTTGCACCACCACATTCTTGTCACTCTGGCCTGTGACCATCACCACAGGGATTTCTGCGAATCGAGCATTTGCGCGAATTCGACGGGTGAGTTCGATGCCATCGACATCCGGCAACTGAACATCCATCAGGATCAGATCGGGCAACCGATGGCGCATGGCCGCCATGGCTTCGGTTCCGTTCATGGCCGATACCAGGTCGCACGCCGCGTCGTTCAGCAGGCGGCGCAGCAACTTGTGCTGGAAGTCGTCATCATCGACCAGCATCACGACCGCTCGCACCCGCTCGGCCATGGCCTGCAGCTGCCGGACGGACGCCATGCCGGGCGACAAGGCATCCTTCAGCCCGCTGGCCCAACCGCGAACCGGCTCCACTGCTGACGCGATGGTCTTGCGCATGCTGAGCAACTCCATCGCCTTGAGCTGATCGATCTCGCGCTGCAGCCCCTTGCCATCCTTGACTTCGATAATGCCGCGCAAATCTCCCTTGTTCAACCTGGAAGCCAGGCCATCGATCGCCATCCCCGTCCGGGACTCGTTTTGCAGGGTCTCGCTGGCGCGGTCGATCCGTTCGGCGCCGCGTGCCGCATATTGGTCAAGCTGGGATTCCAGGTCTGCCAGCTTGCGCGCCTGGTGGGCGAACGCGGCAGCCGTGGGACCGGCGGCCTCGGACATCGCCAGCAGCCGCAGCGCGTGGTGCACCGCCATGGGCAGACGTGGCGCATCATGGCCCACCGGCCAGAACAATACATAGTCATCGAAATACTGCTTGCGGCACAGCGCATACACCTTCTGCAGTTCCTCCCGCTGGCACAGGATGATGGTGCGATGCACAAGCGCGTGCACGACCGTGCCCAGCCGATAAAGGCCCAGGTAATAGACCTCGGCCTTCGCCAGGCTGTCGAATGCCAGCACCAGCACGTTCGGCCGGTAGGTTTCGAAGTCCTGAACGGCGTGCTCTGGATCGACCGACTTGAAACCATGGGTGAACTCATCCGCCAGCAACTGACGAACCAGCTCTGCGTCGCCGGTGACATCGGCCGCAACGAGAATGCGCCCTTCTTCGCTCATGGCATTACGCTTCGGTTCGGCCAAGGCCATCGGTTGCAGCGCGGGCCGGCGAGGTCAACGTGCCCCTGCGCAGCGCCCAACCCTGCGCCCAGGCGGGCAACTCATCGCCAAACATGGGCCGTGCAATGAAATAACCCTGAGCCACATCGCATCCGAGCTTGCGCAGAAAGTCCCAGTCCTCCCGGCTCTCGATGCCTTCGGCGACGGACGTCATGCCCAATTGCCCCGCCATCGCCACTGTCGCAGCAACGATTGCCTTCAGCGATCCATTGTCCGCCGCGCCGGTGACAAAGCTTCTGTCGAGCTTCAGCTCATTGAACGGAACGTCACGCAACTGAACCAGAGAAGAGTGCCCGGTACCAAAATCATCGATCGACAGCCTTACCCGCTTGAGCCGCAGCCGCGCCAGCGTGTCAAGCTGGGCCCGCATGTCGCGCATCAGGCGGGATTCCGTGATCTCAAGCGTCAGGGATGCCATTTCGACGCCGGCGCGCCCTACATGCGCCAACACCATGTCCGGAAAGTCGAGCGACGCGAGACTGTCCATCGACACGTTGACGGCCATCTGCAGTGCGAGGCCGATTTCTTGCCACCGACGGGATTGGGCCAAGGCGGCATCCAGCACGGCGGCGCCCAGCGCATCAATCAGTCCATTCTCCTCTGCCAGCGGGATGAACTGGTCAGGAAACACCAGCCCCGCCTGTGGATGCCGCCACCGGACCAGCGCCTCTACGCCCACCAGCGCGGCCGTTTCCATGGCAACCTTCGGCTGGTACTGATTGACCAGTTCGCCATTGTCGATTGCGCGTGCAAGCTCGCTGGCAGAAAACGCGCGGTGTTCGCGGCCGGGCTCGAATTTGCGCATGCCGGCGAATCGGTCCATCACCTCAAGCAGGCGCTTCGGCGTCACCGGCTTGGACAATGCCCCCAGCACCGGAATCCCGTGCGCCTGGGCAAGCTTTTCGGCCGCATGCAGGACACGGTCGTCCTCCCCACTGACCACCACCAGCGCTCCCCGATAACCCACATGCGCGAGGTGTCGGACAAACTCGACGCCATCGATATCCGGCATCTGGAGGTCGCAAAATACCAGTTCGACCCCGTGCGCATCCGAGTCAAGAAGTTGCATCGCATCGGCAGCCCGCTCGAAAGTTCGCACACTGTCGTAACCGATCCGTGCCAATTGCCGGGTCAGCACCTTCAGGGCAAATGCTTCGTCGTCGACCAGTAGAACATTCATTGCAAGTTCCGCATTTCGGCTGCCATCACGTCTCTTGCGAGAGCCAACGGACAATTTCCGCCTCCACCAGCGCCATGGTGGACTCGAAAATTGCCGCAATCCGCGCGAGCTCATGCTGATCTTCGGTCAGGCCCGCGCCCTCCAGTTGCGCGCAGACCTCGCCCAATGCCATGGCGCCTACACTGCGGGACGCGGACTTCAGCTTGTGCGCGACTGCACGCATGGAGTGCGCGTCGCCGTTGGACAAGGCGTCGCGCAACGCAGCTGCATGGCGCCGTGCAACGTCGAGATATTCACCCAGAAAATCACGCAGAACCATTGGATCGGAACCGACCAGTGACCGCAGAACATCGACATCGACGACCATGGGATTCGCGGCTTCGCTGCCAACAGCCTGCGCAAGTTGCAGCTCCTCGGCACCAGGCAGCCAGTGCTCCAGTGCTGCCTTGAGAAGGCCCAGGGGTACCGGCTTGGTCAGATAGTCGTCCGCGCCGTGCGCCTTGGCCCGGACTGCCTCGCCGCGCAATGCGTTGGCCGACAGGACGATGAAGGGAATACGGCGCTGGCCCCGCTCCTCCTCACGGATATTGAGTATCAATTCGAACCCATCCATTTCGGGCATGTTCTGGTCCGACAGTATCAATCCGTACGCGCCCTCTCGCCACATCTGCAAGGCCTGCACGCCATTGCCAGCGATCTCTGCCGCGTAGCCCAGCAAGGCCAGCTGGCGCTGGATCACAAGCTGGTTGACCTTGTCATCTTCGGCAACCAGGATCAGACGTCCCTGCGCCCGCGCGACTGCAATCGGCGGTGCCGCGGCGCCGCTCCCCAGTGGCGTGGCGTGCCTTTCATGGAACACCTCCGGCAAGGCACGGCCAGCGGCGACGGCCGCAGCGCGCAACAAGTCAGACTCTCGCAAGGCGTCTCCATCGACGGCCACGCTGTCTTCATCTTCATTCCGGCAGCGTTTGCGGCGTCCGAACCCGATCAACAGGTGTCGGACGTTCCAGCGTCGCGCCAACTCTGTACGCTCGGTGTCGGCCAAGACACCCGAACGGCTGATCACGATCAGGCCCTCTTTCGCCATGGCAATGCCATTGGCCTGATGCCACAATGCTTCCGCGTTTGCAGCCAGGTGTACGTGGGCGCCGGAGTATTCCAGGTAGATCCGCAAATCATTCGCGTGAATCCTGGAATCTTCCAGGATGACACACGTCAGTCCGGCAACGTCGGGCAGCTCCCTGGCTGGCGCAGCGGACACCACCTCGACTGGCAGAGTCACCGTGAAAATGGACCCCTTGCGCGGCGCGCTGCGAACCGCGATTGCGCCCCCCATCCGGTCCACCAGCCGTTTGCAGATGGTCAATCCCAGGCCGGTTCCGCCGAATCTGCGAGTGGTCGCGATTTCGGCCTGCTTGAACGGTGTAAACAGCTCCGCCATCGTGGACTCCGACATGCCAATACCGTTGTCCGAGATTTCGAACACGATCTGTGGCTCGTCAGCGTCAGCCTCCGTCAGCCGCAAACGCACCTGACCCTGCACGGCCGGATCACCCGAGGAGAACTTGATCGCATTTCCCAGCAGGTTGAAGAGAATCTGACGCAAACGCACGTCGTCGGCGAGGATCACCGGCGCAAGCGCTGGCGTGATGAACAGTGACAGCGCAACGCCTTTGCTGCTTGCCACTGGGACCAATGCGCTGCACACGTCCTCGGTCAGGTCGAACAGGGCAACTGGCGCGCGCTCCAGCGTCAGTTGCTCTGCCTCGATCTTGGAAAAGTCCAGTATGTCATTGATGATGCCCAGCAAGGCATTGCCGGATTGCCGGGCCGTGTTGAGCAGGTCGAGCTGATCATCAGAAAGTCCACTCTCAGCCAAGACGTCGATGATGCCGATCACCCCATTCATTGGCGTACGAATCTCGTGGCTCATGGTTGCGAGAAAGGCGCTCTTGACGCGCGAGGCCTGCTCTGCCGCGAGCTTGGCCGCCTCCAGCGCCACATTGGCTGCGGTCAACGCCGCTGTACGCTCATCCACGCGCTGCGCGAGATGCGCCCGTTCACTCTCCAACGCTCGATTCGTCTCTCGCAACTCGCTGGCCATCAGGTTCAGCGCGTCGAGGTTCTGCCGTTGCTCGGTGATGTCGCGGGCAATGGTCGACAGGTACTCAATCTCGCCATCGTCGCCACGATGCGCAATGAGGACCTGCGACACCGGGATTTCGCGGCCATCCGGACGCAGCAGCGCTGCCTCGCCACGCCAAGCGCCGTACGCCTGCGCGTGCGCAATGGCCTGCCCGCGCAGCAGCGATGCCCAGCGGTGCGAATAAGGCACCGCCTTGGCCAGATCGTCATCCGAACTCAGGCCCAGCATGCCACGGCCGGCCGGATTGCAGTAAAGCGGTGTGCCATCGGCGCGGCTGGTCGCCACCATGTCTGGTGTCCCATCGATGATCGCGATCAGACGCGCCTGATTGCGCTCCACCCGCTTGCGCTCCTCTATTTCCTGTTCCAGCTTGAGCGTACGTTCACGCACCCTTTGCTCGAGCTTGTCATGCAGACGCACCCGCTCCAGTGCGACAGCCACCTGGTTTCCGACGTTGTACAGGACATCCAGTTCATCGTCCTGGAACAACCCCTGGTCCGGTCCCACCAGGTTCATCAAACCCAGGGCCCGCTGCTGTCCCAGCCACAATGGAATGCTGGCGTGATAGCGCAGGCCTTGCGTATCACCACTGGCGTTGGCCAGTCGGCCGCATTCGATGATCTCCCCCACCCGCCCATGCTCACCGGCCAGCACCCGGCGCTTGCACTCGCACATCCCCGCAAAGGCGCCGGGCTGTGTCAACGCCGCAGGCAAATGGCGGGCAGCGCCCAGGCGAAAGCTGTTGTCCTCTTCAAGGATCTGAATCCACCCTGCACGCACCCCGGGCAGTTCCAGCGCGCGGTCGAGGACCGTCTCCAGTACATCCGACTCGCAGGTAGCCCGGTTCAGGGCCTGCGCGATCCGATACAAGGTGCCGAGCACCTCATTGGAGCGGACAAGCGCGATTTCCTGCTGATGCAGGACCGCTTCGACACGCTCCGTGTGATCGGCACAGTCCCGAAGCAGATCGTGCACCGGCGAACACCAGGCGGCAATATCCGAATCCGCGCGTGCTCTTGCCTGCAACCGGTCGAGCCGCTCGATCAAGGTGTGCAGGTCAAACGGCTCTTGCAGGAAACTGTCGATGCCACTGCGCATCGCACGCTCAACATCCAGCGGGTGATTGGCGCTTGTGAGCAACAGCACCCGCAGTCCTTGGCCAGCCGCCTGCGCCTTGGCCTGTAGACACAGGCCATAGACATCGATGCCAGGCTGGTCAAGGTCGCAGATCAGCAGACCCGGCGCTTTCGCCAGGATCTGGCCCAGCACGTCCTGCAGGTCGGATATCGCGACAAGCCGATAGGCTGCCGATGCGAGCAAGGTCGAGGCATCGAAAGGCAAGGCCCGGCCGGGACCGACGTAGACAACGTCGATCTGGTCACCGTCCGGAACAGAATGCTTCATCGGCAAACGCACTGCAACAGGTTATCGCCAGTGGCTAGGCAATGCAATGCCCTTTGCAAGCGATAGCCGACCGACGATGCGAGGAGCCCACAGCCGGATGCCGCAGGATGCGCCCCCTTCACGCGGCAAGATCGTGTTCGTGCCACAATGCGGGCGCGCCGGCGGCCCCGCCGCGCGGGTGGCTGCGTGCCCTCCGCCGCACCAACACCAAGCACCGTCATCCGCGTGGACTTCTCCCCCAGCCTCATCCTCGAACTGGCCCTGCTGGGCCTGTGCACGGGTTTTCTCGCCGGACTGCTCGGCCTGGGCGGCGGCATGCTGATGGTGCCCTTCCTGAGCTTCATCCTGACGACGCGCAATTACCCTGCGGACCATGTCATCAAGATGGCGGTGGCAACCTCGCTGGCGACCATCTGCTTCACCTCCCTGTCCTCGGTGCGCGCCCACCATCGGCGAGGCGCGGTGCGCTGGGACGTCGTTCGGGTGCTGGCGCCGGGTATTCTGGTGGGCGCGTTCCTGGGCTCGCAAGTGGCGGCTGCCGTCCCGGCCAAGGTGCTGACCTGGTTGTTCTCCGGCTTCGTCACGTTTTCCGCCACGCAACTCATCCTCAATCGCAAACCCAAACCCTCGCGCACCTTGCCGGGGCCGGGTGGCATGTTCGGTGTCGGCAACCTGATCGGCATGTTGTCGGCACTGGTCGGTGCCGGCGGCGCCTTCATCTCGGTGCCGTTCATGACCTGGTGCAACGTGACGATCCATTCGGCGGTCGCCACGTCTGCGGCACTGGGTTTTCCGATCGCACTGGCCGGCACGCTCGGCTACCTGTTCGCCGGCTGGAGTCTGCCCGAGATGCCGCCTGGCGCCCTGGGCTTTCTGTATTGGCCGGGCCTGCTGGTGCTCTCGGCGGCCAGCATCACCACTGCGCCGCTGGGCGCGCGCGTGGCCCACAGCATGGATGTGGCCCCGCTCAAGCGGGTCTTCGCCGTCGTGTTGTACGGTCTCGCGGCCTACTTCATCCTGCGTTAGGCCGGGGCCCGGCCCCAGCCGCGCCGGTACCCATCAGCCCTCGCCGGGGATTTCGGCGGACGGCGTGTAGCCCGCCATCCACTGCGCAAATGCGTCCGCAGACAGTGCCGGTGCGCACAAAAACCCCTGGTAGGCGGCGCAATCGAGTTCGCGCAGGCAGTCCATCTGGGCCTGGGTCTCCACGCCCTCTGCCACCACGGTGAGCTTGAGAGCGCGGGCCATGGCAATCGTGGCGCTGACGATGGCGCGGTCGCTCTCGTCTGCGGGAAGTCCGGTCACGAAGGAGCGGTCGATCTTGAGCTTGTCGATCGGAAACCGCTTGAGATAGGACAGACTGGAGTAGCCGGTACCGAAGTCGTCGATGGACAGCCTGACGCCGATGGACGCCAGGGCGTGCAAGCGCTCCAGCGCCTCGTCCGCATCGCGGACCAGGATGGACTCGGTCAACTCGAGCTCCAGCAACTCCGGCGCCAGACCGGCGGCCTGCAGCGCCTTGTCGACGATGTCCACGAAATCGGACTGCTGGAACTGCAGCGGCGATACGTTGATCGATACCACCAGCGGTGTCCCTGCGTTCTGCCAGTGCGCCGCCTGTTGCACTGCCTGCGCCAGCACCCAGCCGCCCACCGTGGTGATGAACCCGGTCTCCTCCGCCAGCGGGATGAATATATTCGGCGGCACCGCGCCGAATTCGCCATCGTTCCAGCGGGCCAGGGCCTCGGCCCCGATGAGGCGACCACTGGTCAAGGCGATCTGCGGCTGGTAGTGCACCTGGAAATGGCCTTGCAGCATGCCTTGGCGCATGGCGTGGTCCATCTTGATGCGCGACAACACGTCGACATTCATCTGCGGCTGGTAGAAGCGGAAACTGCCACGACCCCGCTCCTTGGCCCGGTACATGGCCGTGTCGGCATACTGGATCAATTCATCGAGCGTCTTGCCGTCATCCGGATACAAGGCCACGCCAATGCTGCAGCCCACCGAAAAATTCATGCCGTCGAGCACAAAGGGCTCGGCCATGGCGTGCAGCACCCGCTGGGCACACGCCTCGGCACCCGAACTGTCTGCCTCCTGCAGAAACAGCACGAACTCATCACCGCCCAGCCGGCACAGGGTGTCGACGTCGCGCAGACAGCCACCGATGCGCGCTGCCACCTCGACCAGCACCCGGTCTCCAAAGGAGTGCCCCATCGAGTCGTTGATGTTCTTGAAGCGGTCCAGGTCGAGGAAGAAAACCGCGAACTGCCCGCCATTGCGTTCGACCATGCGCAGCGCAAAGTCGACCCGCTGGCTGAGCAGCAACCGGTTCGGCAAGCCGGTCAATACGTCGCGGTAGGCCAGCGTCTCGATACGCTGCTGCGCGGCGTATTTTTCGCTGAGGTCCTTGAAGAAGCAGATGCTGTGCATCTGCGTTCCATATTCGTCGCGCAGCAACACCCAGGACACCTGCACGGCATGGGGCTCGCTGCCCCGGTTGCGGCGCCAGACCTCGCCCTCCCAGAATCCATCGGTATCCAGGTGCTGGCGGATGCGCGTGAAAAAGCCCTGGTCGTGCGGGTCGAAGAAAAAATCCGCCGCCGCACTGCCCAGCAGCTGGGACTGCGGCAGCCCCGTCTGGCGCTCACAAGCCGGATTGACGGCCAGCAATACGAACTCGGCACTGGTGATGAAGACCGCATCCAGACTGGACTCGAACACCTTGGCCGCCAGACGCAAACGCGCCTGGGTATCGACCTGCTGGCTGATGTCGCGAAACGCGTAGACCCGGCCACTGGGCTCGCCACGGCTGTATTGCGGCCGCGAACGCCGTTCCACCGTACGCCCGCTATGCAGCGTGAAAACGTCATGCGCCTCCAGCAGTGGCAATGCGGCGATCTCCGAAAGGCGCTTCTGGTAGAGCGCCGAATCGGTCGCGGCGGCCGCCATGTGGGCAAACAGCGCGGTATCGTTGCGCCGCAGCATCAGGTCCTCCGGGATGTCCCACAATTCGGCAAACCGGCGGTTGTAGTTCTGCACCCGCCCTTTGTCGTCACAGGACAGAATGCCATCGGCCGTGGACTCCAGCGTAGCCCGCAACTCCGCCACCATGCGCTCGAGCGCAATCTCAGTGCGACGCTGCTGGCGCAGGTCGCGCAGCCCGACCATGAACAAAGGCGTTGCAGCATCGAGCCAGACACGGCTGACCTTGCGGTCCACCGGGATGGCGACACCATCGGCCGTTCGGACCAAGGTCTCGGAGTGAATGCTCTCGCTGAGTCCGGCCGCGACGTCCTCCCAGAAATACAGGTCTTCCGGCGTCGCCGTCAGCTCCACCACAGGGCGGTTCAGCATGTCCTCGCGCGCCAGCCCGCAGAGCTCCAGCGCTGCAGGGTTCATGTCCACGATATGCAGGTTGACCGGGTCGACCAGCCAGACGGCTTCGATGAGCGCATCGATCATGGCGCGGCTGGAAGCGGCCATCACGTCGCAGTCTCGCCGCGTGCAGGATCGGATGCCTGCTCGAAGAAATAGCAGATGCGCAGGCGCGGCGACAGATAGTCGATCGCCGCACGCGGCAGCATATCGGGGCGCAGGCTGCGCCGAATGCCCGCTGAAGGCGCCTGTTCCAGGTTCAGGATCAGCGCCTCCTCCTTGGGCACCGTCGGCTCATGCACCACCACCCGGGGCTTGAGCGGACGCGCAGAGTTGACCGACACCACCAGCGCAAAGCGGCCATCGGAGAGTTGTACCACCGAGCCCGGCGGGTAGACCCCCATCATGCGGATGAAGGCCGCCAGCACGGCGATATCGAAACGATCCTTCATCTGCGAGAAGATCATCGACAAGGCTTCGTGCGGCGTCACCGCGGCCGAGGCCCGCGGCGGATTGCACATGTTCTCGTAGCGGTTGACGAGGGCCAGCACCTTGCCCGCCACGTGCATTTCCTCGCCCGGCATCTGGCGCGGGAAGCCGCTGCCATCCATCATTTCGTGGTGTTCGCTGATCGTGCGCTGCACCTCAGCCGACAGGCCCATCTGCATGGCAATGGCAACGCCATGCGCCACATGGCTCTGGTAGACGCGGTATTCGGCCGGCACGAAGTTCACGTCGGCCAGCCGGACGCGATCGGGCAAGCGGCTCTTCCCTACGTCGTGCAGGAATGCCGCCACGCCGAGTCCCTGCAGTTCTTGCTGCGACAGACCGATGGCCTTGCCCAGCAGCAGGGACAACACCGTCACGTTGACCGGATGCATCCATGCGCGGTCGCCCGTGGTCTCGGACAAGAGCCGGATCGACGATTCGCTCTGGCCCAGCATGTCGCCGACCAGGCCGTTGACCAGTTGGCCGCACAGCGCCGCGGCGTCAAGAGGCGCATGGGTGATGCGGTCCAGCACCTGGCGGTACTGGCGGATGGCCGCATCGAACTGCTTGTCGCAGCGGGCCAGACTGTCGTTCTGCGCCTGGATCAGCGCGGCATGTTCGCGCCGGCGCAATTGTTCTGGATTCTCGTCGGCCGGGGGCGGAGGATCTGCGTCCTCCACCAGGGCCCCGGCACCGAGGCCCTGCATGGCGTCAGCTGCTTCGTCAGCTTGCGACGCAGCGTCGGCATCGACGAGTGGCGCAGGGTCGCTGCGCGCCGGAATGCAGCGGATGCGGTCGAGACCCAGCGAACGCAGCGTGTCGATCTGACGCTGGTTGCTGATCTTGAAACTGCCCTTTGGAAACGGATGCGACATCCAGCCCAGTTGCAGCTCGACATACAGGCCGATGCGCAGCTTGTCCAGCGAGATGTAGTCGTAACCAGGGTCCATCACGAACGGCCTCCACTTGCGTGGGACTCGGATTCAGTTCTTCGGTCGAAGGCGGGCATGTGCCGAGAGCTTACTACCGCTGCGCGACATCGGTCGTTACAGAACAAAAAACTTGCGCAATGCGGACTTCTGTTGTGCGTTGGGCGCTACATCTGATGGTTAACATGGCACGAAGACCGCCAATCGTCGCCCGTCTGCACGGCACAACCCAGCCATCCACATGATCGAATGCTTCTTCGACTGCTCGAGTCCCTGGACCTATCTGGCCTTTCACAACATCCAGCCGATGGCCGCCCGTATCGGCGTTCCGATTGCCTGGCGACCGATACTGGTCGGAGGCGTTTTCAATGCCGTCAATCCCAGCGTGTATAACGCACGCGACACACCGGTCCGGGCCAAGCAGGACTACATGCGCAAGGATCTGGCCGACTGGGCGCGTCTGGCGGGGCTGACCATCCGCATGCCGCCCACGGTGTTCCCGGTCAACAGCGTCAAGGTGATGCGCGCCTGCCTGTGGCTGCTGCCGCGCTCGCAGATGGAGCCGTTCGCGCGTGCGGCCTTCGAGGCCTACTGGTCACGGGACCAGGACATCTCCAGCGATGCCGTGCTGCACGACCTGTGTACCCAGTGCGACATCGATGCTGCAGCGCTGATGGCGGGCATTGCCGAGCCGCACATCAAGGCCCAGCTCAAGGCCAATACCGAAGAGCTGATCCACCGCGGCGGCTTCGGCTCGCCGACGATGTTTGTCGGTGACGACATGTACTTCGGCAATGACCGGCTCGAGCTGGTCTGCGCCGCCGCGCTCAGACAAAAAGTGCCGCAGTAGCGGCCCCGAGCGGCGCGACCTGCCCCGGCATGGGCACAAGCGCACCGTCCTGCCAGCACGACCAGCCGTACAGCGCCGCAAAGCTGATGCCGGTGGCCGGGTCTCCTGCAGCGCCCACCCGTTCGCTGCCACGCCGCGCGGCGTCGATGAACCAGGCCGGCAGACTCAGGTGGTACGGATTGCGTGCGACCTCGCCTTCATGCAGGCACAAGGCAGCAACCAGCCGTGCGACATGGTCGCGCCCCAGCGCCAGCATCAGCGCCGGTTGCAGCTGCGTATTCCAGTATTCGCTGTGCAGCAGATGCAATCGCCAGCCTGGTGACAGCAGCTGCAGCGCCGACCGGACCAGGTCATGGGTGCCGATATGCGCCGGGTGCCCGTCCAGCGCGTGGGGGCAGACCACGACCTGCGGCCGATAGCGTGCGATCAGGTCCGCAATCCGGCCGACCTGCACATCGCGCTGCCCCAGGTCGTCGCTGTCGGCCAAGGGACGTACACGCTCGAACGCGCCGCCGGGCGTTTCCGTCACGCTGACCAGATCGAAGCCCAGGTGCATGCAACACCGCGTCAACTCGTTCCAGCGTGCAACCCGGCGATCCTGTCGGCTGCCCAGCGTGACCGCCACGTTGACCACACGCCAGTGGTCTTCGCTGCGCAGGCGCCATGGCAAGGCACCCGCAATAGCCTCGTCGTCGGGATGCGGCGAGAAAACCAGGCACACCGGCGCGCCTGCCGCCGGGGCTGGCAGGGCCTGTGGCTGCACGGCGGCAGCTGACAGGCCTGCACCCCGCCGCAACAGGTCCTCGAAACCAGCGACGTATTCGACAAACGGATCGGTCATGGACTGACAGGGACAAGTACAAACAAGAAGACCCCGCCGAGGCGGGGTCTGCGCAGCATGGCAGCGATCGGAAAAACCCGATCAGCCCATGTGCAGGCCGCCGTTGACCGAGAAGTCGGCACCGGTGGAGTAACCACCTTCATCCGACGCCAGCCAGGCGATGATGGACGCGATTTCGCTGGGCTCGCCCAGGCGCTTGACGGGGATGGTGGCAACAATCTTGGCCAGCACGTCCTCGCGGATGGCCTTGACCATGTCGGTGCCGATATAACCCGGGCTCACGGTATTGACCGTCACGCCCTTGGTGGCCATTTCCTGCGCCAGCGCCATCGTGAAGCCGTGCATGCCGGCCTTGGCCGCCGAATAGTTGGTCTGCCCAGCCTGGCCTTTTTCGCCATTCACCGAGCTGATGTTGATGATGCGGCCCCAGCCCTTCTCGACCATGTCCGGGACCACCTGCTTGGTGACGTTGAACATCGAGTTCAGGTTGGTGTTCATCACCGCGTCCCAGTCCTCGCGGGTCATCTTCAGGAACATGCGGTCCTTGGTGATGCCGGCATTGTTGACCAGCACATCGATCGGGCCATGGTCGGCCTTGGTCTTGGAGAAGGCTGCCACCGTGGAATCCCAGTCGCCGACATTGCCCACCGATGCGTAAAAGGTAAAGCCCAGGGCGGCCTGCTCGGCAATCCACTTGCCATGGTCGCGCGTCGGGCCGCAACCGGCGATGACCTTGAAACCTTCCTTGTGCAGGCGCTGGCAGATGGCGGTACCGATACCACCCATGCCACCGGTCACATATGCAATTTTCTGACTCATGTTGTTCTCCTCTTGTTGAAATCCTGACCCGTGCGGAATTGACGATCAGCGCGCAATCGTCAATGCAACACCCATGCCACCCCCGATACACAGCGAGGCGATACCCTTCTTGGCGTCGCGCCGCTGCATTTCGTGCAGCAGGGTCACCAGTATGCGGCATCCGGACGCACCAATCGGGTGACCGATGGCAATGGCGCCACCATTCACATTGATCTTGCTGGTGTCCCAACCCATTTCCTGGTTCACCGCACAGGCCTGCGCCGCGAACGCCTCGTTGATCTCCAGCAAATCCAGGTCCTGCGGCTTCCAGCCGGCGCGTGCGAGCGCCTTGGTGGATGCCGAAACCGGGCCCATGCCCATCAGGGCGGGATCCAGGCCACTGGTGGCGAAGCTGGCAATGCGGCCGAGCGGCTTGAGCCCCAGTTCAGCCGCCTTCTTGGCGGTCATGACCATCACGGCTGCCGCGCCGTCGTTGAGACCCGACGCGTTGCCGGCCGTGACGCCGCCCGCCTTGTCGAACGCCGGACGCAGACCGGCCAATGCCTCGGCATTGGTCTTCTTGTTGATGTACTCGTCATTGGCGAACACGATGGGGTCGCCCTTGCGCTGGGGAATGCTGACCGGGACGATTTCGTCCTTGAATCGGCCGGCTTCCTGTGCGGCGGCCGCCTTCTGCTGGCTGGCCAGCGCGAATGCGTCCTGGGCCTCGCGGCTGATGCCGTACTTGCGCGCGACATTCTCGGCCGTGATCCCCATGTGGTACTGGTTGTAGACGTCCCACAGGCCATCGACAATCATCGTGTCGACCAGCTTCCAGTCGCCCATGCGCTGGCCATCACGCGAATTGGGCAGCAC
>Ga0116169_1002283_pt1 | contig 14354 bp, 16 predicted proteins | sample AD_UKC130_MetaG_FD_89796 | JGI IMG/M metagenome (GOLD analysis project Ga0116169, IMG submission 89796) | Active sludge microbial communities of municipal wastewater-treating anaerobic digesters from Canada - AD_UKC130_MetaG | ecosystem: Engineered > Bioreactor > Anaerobic > Digestate | place...
ACTCGCGCGAACGTGACGCGGTCGAGGCGATCCGAGAGCTCACCGGGGGGCATGGCGCCGACGTGGTGATCGAGGCGGTCGGCCGCCCGGAGACCTACGAGCAGGCCTTCTATGCCCGCGACCTGGCCGGGACCGTGGTCCTCGTCGGCGTGCCGACCCCGGACAAGCAGGTCACCCTGCCGATGATCGAAATCTTCGGCCGCGGCGGCGCGCTCAAGTCCAGCTGGTACGGCGACTGCCTTCCCTCCCGCGACTTCCCGATGCTCGTCGAGCTCTACCGCCAGGGCCGTTTCCCCTTGGAGGACTTCGTCTCCGAGCGGATCGGGCTGGGCGACATCGAGGCCGCCTTCGAGAAGATGCACCACGGCGAGGTGCTGCGCTCGGTCGTCGAGCTCGCGGGCGGCACCTCAGCATGACCGGTATGCCGCCCACCCTCGCCGATGTCGTCGCCGCCCTGCCGGTCTCGGCTGGTGGCGTGCGGGTCGACCATCTGGTGACGTCGGGGACGTTCAGCCTCGACGGCGGGACGTGGGAGGTGGACAACAACGTGTGGATCCTCGGCGACGACACCCAGTGTGTCGTCATCGACGCCCCACACCAGGCTGCCCCGATCCTCGCCGCGATCGGCGACCGGCGGCTGCTGGGCGTCCTGTGCACGCACGCCCACGATGACCACGTCACCGCAGCCCTGCAGGTGTGCAGCGCGACCGGCGCCGCGGCATACCTGCATCCTGCCGACCGCGTGCTGTGGGATCGGGTCCACGCGACCGCTCCCGATCACGAGCTGGCCGACGGCGATGTGCTGCAGGTCGGTGACGTCGAGGTGCAGGTGCTGCACACGCCGGGGCACGCGCCGGGAGCAGTTTGCCTCTACGCCGCCGACCTGGGGTGTGTGTTCACCGGCGACACCCTATTCAACGGAGGCCCAGGCGCCACCGGACGCTCACACAGCGACCGCGGCACGCTCGAGAAGTCAATCCGGGCCAAACTTTACGAGCTGCCCGACGACACCGTCGTCCACACCGGACACGGCGACGACACCACTATCGGTGCGGAGAAAGCTCTCCTCGGCTGACTCGCCGGTGCGCGAGTCTGGACCTGCCCGGTCAGGGCGTGAGCCTGGGTATTGGCCTTCGAATTCATTGAAAACGCCGAAGCCGAGTCAGTCTTGGATATGTTCCTCGACTGACTCGGCTTCGGCGTTTGCGCTATGCGCAGCTGGGCGTCCTATCAGGTCAGCGCGAACCGCAGATGCGCCACGACCGGACCGGACCAGTTCTCCAGATCGGCGCCCCGTACTGCGACCGCACGACCACCGTTGGCGACCACCAGTGAGGCGATCTGACCGAACAGTTCGCTGATGCCCGGGGTGAAGGCGCCCGAGTCGTCGGGCGCATAGGTGACTTCTCCGGTCTGGGTGTCGAGCGTGCCCCACGCGTCTTGGGTCATGTCGAACCAAAACGTGTCGACCGAACCCTGAGCGGCGAGGTGAGCGATCGCGGCCAAGTCGTGTTCGACTCGGCTCTGGTCGATGTCTTCGAGGTTCGCCAACTCCGCGGCCGTGATCTTGGTGTTGACTTCAGCCAAACGAGCCCGAATCTCCTCGTCGATTTCGGCGGCAGTCAGTCGGTCACTCGCGCCGCGAACGAACTCGAGGTGACGGCCTTCTTTGCGCTCGTCGAACCGGCCAAGCAGTTGCTCCTCGGCGAAGACGAACAACGGCAGATCCTCGGCCGGGTTGAGCGCGGCCAGTTCGGTCCGGGCGGCGTCAGCAACCCGCTTGGCGTACAGGTCGTAGGGATCGCCAGCGAGTCGGTCATCGCCGCGGCCCGCCGAACTGCGGTTCGTCGCGTCGGCTGCACTGGTGGGGTAGTCGCCGCTGAGCTTGAGCTCGACTGCTCGCGCAGTCGGAGTGGCGTGCCAGAGCTTCCACTCATTGGCCGACAGAGTGAGCGCGAACGCCTCCTGAACCTGCGTCACAGCGCGCCAAAGCAGCCCGAGTGAGAACGACGTGCCCGCATCGAAGTGGTCTTCGATCCGGTTCGGCAGCACGAAAACTTCGCTGAACCCCGGCGCAACGAACACCGCAAGTGACCGCGACAACTTGTGCCATGCGGCCTCCTTGAGGATCTCGTCACGTTGTTCTGCGATTTCGGTGCGCACGCCGTGACTGATACCTGCGGCCTCAAGCTGGTTCAGGGCATCGTCGAAGGCGCTCTTGAACGCGACCTTGGCTCGCTCGACGTCGGCTACGTTCGGTGCAGTTTCGACATACACCGTCACCGCGACATCTCGCGGTTTCGAAAGTGCTTCAAAGTCAGCCGGAGTGGGAAGTGTGAAGTGGATTGACATCTTTACCTCTGTCGATAGTGGATGAGTTCAACCTCTTTCAGTATCGCCTCACCAGGGGTTCACTTTCCGGGAAAAATCGGCAGGCTCCCTAAAGCTCGTCGCCGCGAATTGGCCCGCGTCCGGCGAAAGTTTTTCGCTAGCCTAAGAGGGTTCTGATTTCACGCCCGGCCCAAAGCTCGACTAGGTGTTGGCGATGACGAAAGGTGTTCTGGTGGCTGAGTTCGTCCCAGCGGTAAGCAACATCATTAGTTTGCTCGAGCGCCGCGACTGGGTGCGATTTGAACGCGCCCTATCGCAAGACATTCACTGGATAACGGCCGTCGAAGAGCACCTTTACGGCCCCAAAGAAGTGGTCGAGTGCCTAAAGGGTGACGGTGTGCCCGGCCCGCCGGCTTTCCACGAGGTCGACGATCAAGGACTGCTCGTCCTTTGGGTCGACAAGATGGGTTGAGGCGGCGGGCCGAGGCGCTACCAAGTTGCTCGGGCTACTCAACCGCGCTGACGATGTAACTGACGGTGGTCTCACCTTCGGAGCCAACGCTTACCGCGACTTCCCACTTGTCGGATTTGAAGCCAAGGAATGCGGAGTTTCCGCTGACGGTTTTCGTCAGTGTTTCAAAGCCAGCCTTTTCAAATTCGGTGACGGCTTCGTTAGCAACATCTTCGGCGCTGGCCTTAGTGCTCAGGCCGACAACGAATCCTTGTTTGCCATCGGTCTTGACTGAGGTGGCCGAAACGACCTCGCCCTCGACTAGCGGGATTTCCTTCGGGAAGTCCGAGGGCAGTTTGGTGCCTGACTCGAGGGTGCCGTCCTTGGACTCGACCTTGACGCCGTCGCCGTCCTTCTCGACCTTCACCTTCCCGTCGCCGGTGTCGATCGTGGCCGAGTCACCGCCACACCCCGCGGTCAAGGTCAACAAAGCGGTCGCGGCAGTTGCGGCGGCTAGCTGGAGTTTACGGTTCATGGTTTTCCTCCGAGTTTTCGATGAACGGCAACCGTTAGAGTCGCCAGTTACCGGTGAGTCATTGCGAGCTCACCTGATACCCGGCACGGTATCGCATTTTGGGTTCGCAGGAGGCTGTTGAAGTTTCGTGCTCGGCCGGGCGCGTGCTCGCTGGTTAAAGGCCGAGCCAAGCGACCGTGTCGGCGAGAGTCTCGTCGAGGGGACGCGGCAGGTAGCCGAGTTCGGCACTGGCTCGGGCATGGGAGAAGTCCGCTGGCGCGGTTAGGGTGTGCAACGAATAGCGCGTGTAGAGCGGTCTTGTGCCCCGAATTCGATAGAACAGTTCGGCCATTGGCGCGCTGAGTCGCGCGAACCAGAGCGGCAAAACATTGAACCTGCGCTTTCGACCGGTGAGCTTGGCGACCATCTCGACCAAGTCCTCGACTTTGGCGTAGTGGCCGGTCAACAGATAGGTGCGACCAGTTGGCGCGGCGTGTGCGGCCGCGATGATTCCGTTCGCGACGTCGCGCGCGTCGACAAAGTCGTAGCCGCCACCAACGACCGCGGTTAGGTTTCCGTTGGCCGCGTCTCGAATCAGTCGGGTCAAGTGACTGTCTCCGTAGTCGTGTGGGCCGATCAATCCACTCGGATGCACAACAACTCGATCTAGTCCGGTGGCCGCGAGTACCAATGCGGTGGCTTCTGTTTTGGTTTTGGCGTATTCACCGATTACTGCCGCCGGGTCGAAGTCGGCCGCGCTGTCGGCCTCGGTGATGGTGGCTGACGGGTTCGGTTCCTTTAGCGCGTGCACGCTCGACACATAGACGAGTCGAGTGGTGTCGGCCTGTTCGCAGGCGGCGATCACGTTCTGCGTGCCGCCCACGTTGACGCGCTTTACCTCGGCCGAAACCTTGTTGCGGATCGACACGATCCCCGCGCAATGCACGACGATGACTTGGCCGCCAGGTTCTGCGGTGAACGCACGGACGAGGGCGCTTTCGTCAGTGACGTCGGCCTGTTGCACCTCGCAGGCCAGACCAGTTAGCGACTCGTGGGGACCTACGGCATGGGTGAGGGCGCGCACCCGTTCGCCTCGAGCCAGCAACTCGCGCACGAGATTGTTGCCCAAGAACCCTTCGGCGCCGGTGACCACCCAAAGCCGGTCCGAAGGGCTGCCAGTTTTCTCCACGATTTCAGTCTATTGCGGGCCGAGATCCCGCCGGCTCGCCAGCCGGGCAGGGGATGTCAGGCGATTTTGCGCAATTCAATCTGCAGCCCCAAAGCTTGAGTGACTTTTAGGATCGTGCTCCAGCGTGGATTTCCATCTGCTGAAAGCGCCGAGTAGAGACCTTCGCGGCTCATTCCAACTCTGCGGGCGAGTTCGCTCATGTTCTGTGAACGCGCGATCACCCCAAGTGCACGTGGCACGGCAGAAGGGTCGTCTGCGGAATCTTCGAGTGCGATCGACAGGTAGATGGCCACGTCATCGACACCGACCAAGAAATCGGCGACGTCAAATGGTTCGATCCCATGCGACTGTTCAGCGCTCGATTGATTTGTCATTGTCAGATCCTTTCTGTCCTCTTCGCCATTGGGATGCGAGGCTTTGTGCTTTTGGAATATCTCGGTGTTGCGAGGATTTGTCTCCTCCTAGAAGAAGCAGAATCAATCCCCCCGCAGACTTTAGGAAGTAGACGCGGTAACCGGAGCCGAAGTTGAGCCGAAGCTCTTGGACCCCACCTCCGACTGACTTGGAGTCACCGGCGAGGCCAGCAAAGAGCCGGTCTATTCGGGCCAAAATTCGAAGTCTGGTGGTCTTTTCGGGAAGTTGATTTAGCCATTGTGTGAACTCCGATGTGGCTAGGTGTGAGGCATTCCCGATATGTCCACTATAACTGACGGGTTTGATTTTGGGTACTCGTGGGTTCGGTTGTCCTTGGTCCGGCATGAAGTGAAAACTATTGGGCAAAATAACGACGGGGGAACGTAAACCCCGTGGGCTGTGGAAAACGCCGGCTCAGTTGATTGCGTCAGCGATCGGCGTCTTGCCGTCAAAGAAGTCGACCCGCTGGCCGATAGCAGCGTTCGTGGCCAAGACGTGGGTGATCACGGTGGCCACGTTTGCGCGCGAGGTGTGTGACCCGGCGCAGGGCGTGCCCGCAAGGTCTACCTTGCCGGTCGCCGGCTCGAGCGTGAGCATGCCTGGGCCGAGGATCGTGTAGTCGAGTGTCGATTTGCGCAGGACCTCGTCGGCGTCGGCTTTTGCTTTGGCGTAGGTGTAGAACGAGTCGGCCGGGTCGAGTCGCTGCAAGTCCGAGCCGGATCCAGCGTAGGAAACCATCACGAACCTGTTCACTCCCGACTGTTCGGCAGCGGCGATCGCGCGGGTGGCGGCCTCGAAGTCGACCGCGCGAGTGCGCGCCGGATTGCCCCCGCCAGCGCCGGCCGAGAACACGATGGCGGCCGCACCAGTGAAAAGGGCGGCAAGTTCAGCAGTGCTCATATGCTCAATATCGAGCACGACCGGGTTCGCGCCGACCTGTTCAATGTCGGCGACCTGGGCCGGATCTCGAATCACCGAGTCCACGGCAAAACCCGCGGACTCAAGCAGGGGAGCGGCCAACAGTGCCACCTTGCCGTGCCCGCCAAGAATCACGATCCGGTTGGTTTCAGTCATTGTGCTGCTCCGTTCCCTAGCAACTGCTGGGGCGCAGTTGCGTCCCTAGCCACGGTAACCGGCAGGCAAAACCAGCGCGGATCGCCGATAAATGTCTGTGAAATGATGGCCACGTTCTCGCGAGTGCTCGCAGGTGACAGGGAACGACTCAAGGAAAAGACATGTTCGGCAACCGGAGTAATCCCGCATTTTCAGATTGCTGATGCCGCAACGCGGTGTTGGCGCCAGCGCGACTCTGCAGGAGCAACTTGTCTATTTCAACCTCGGTCGTACTCAACGACCTCACCTTCACTTGGCCAGACGGCACCGCGGCACTAACCAATATCCGAGGTTCATTTGGTGACTCGCGTACTGGCTTCATCGGTTCAAACGGGGCCGGCAAGTCGACGCTGCTCAAACTCATCGCCGGCCAACTCGCGCCAACCGCCGGCACGATCGTCACCACCGGCATGGTCGATTATCTGCCTCAGGACCTGACCAGAAGTCGTTCGACGGTTGCGGACCTCCTCGGGATCTCGGCAATTAGATCGGCCATTAGACAGGTCGAGGCTGGTTCGACCGACCAAAGCGAGTTCGACACTATTGGCGACGGGTGGGACGTTGAAGACAAAATGGTCGCCGAGTTGGCTGCGCTGGGGTTGCCGACGGACTTAGACCGACCAGTTTCGACGCTTTCTGGCGGAGAGGCGATGCTTATCGCGATCACCGGGGTGCGACTTCGCGGCGCCGACATTGTGCTGCTCGACGAGCCAACAAACAACCTCGACCGTGACGCTCGGAAACAGCTTTACGACCTGATCGGCGCTTGGTCTGGGACGCTTATCATCGTCAGTCACGACGTCGAGCTGCTCGACCTAATGGACGAGACGGTAGAACTTCGCGCCGGTGAATTGACTCGGTTCGGTGGCAACTACAGCGACTACCTCAGCTGGCTTGAAGTTCAACAGGCGGCAGCGGCCCAATCACTGCGTTCGGCAGAACAGGCACTAAAGCGCGAAAAACGTGAGCGGATCAAAGCCGAAGAGCGGATCGCCCACAGCGAACGCCAAGGCAGAAAAGATCGAACAAACCGAAAATACGTCGGGATGATCGTCGACAAACGCCGCAATGCTGCCGAGAAGTCCCAAGGGGCCAGGCGCAGTAACGCCGACCAGTCAGTCGCCGGGGCCAAGAGCGCGGTCGAAGCGGCCGAAACCCAAGTCCGTGACGATGACCAGGTTCAACTCGTCTTGCCTGAAGTCAATCTGTCCAGCTCCAAACGACTGGCCGAGTTGGTCAGCAGCGACGGGCGTGACTTTGTGATTGCCGGGCCGATGCGGGTCGGTTTAGTTGGCGCGAACGGAGTCGGCAAAACAACACTTATCGAGACTTGTCTGGCCCAAGTAACTGTAAAGACGGCCTACCTGCCGCAGCGGATCGTGCTCGACGACGAGAAATCGGTGTTCGAAACGGTCCGCGAGTTCGCGCCGAACGTGACGCCGGCGCAACTCAAAAACCAACTCGCGTGGCTGCTGCTGCGCGGCGCAACCATCGCCCGCCCGGTTGGTTCACTGTCTGGAGGCGAGCGGTTCAGAGTCGCTTTGGCGCGGCTGCTGCTCGCCGATCCGCCTGCTGAACTGCTGGTTCTGGACGAACCAACAAACGACCTTGACTTGACCAGCATCAACCAACTCGTGACCGCGCTCAATGCCTTTGGCGGCGCGCTCGTCGTCGTCAGCCACGATCGGCGGTTCCTTGACCGGCTCGAACTAGAAGTAGTACTCGAACTCGACCAAGACGGGACCCTCAGCCAACAGCGTTAGTCATCGAACGGAAGTCGCGGCGACCCTGCTACCTGTCACTTCGGGTTAGCGGCGAGCCGGATCCCGGCCAACTGGTGGGACTGAGCAACCACATTGCCCGCACTGTCACGGATCGTGCAGGTTTCATCGACACGGTTGCCTTGAATCAGGTTCGCTTGAAAATGAATCTGCACTGGCCCGGGCGCCGGCAGGGCGCGCACGTAGGTCGAAAGTTCCAGCGTCGGCACCCAACCGGTCAGTTCAATATCGAAGGTCGCCGGCGGGAAACAGTCGGCCGCGAGCAGCAACGAAGTGGAGTCGAAGTCGGCGCCGCCGGGCAAGTCCAGCCAGCCGGTAAGCAGGCCGAGGCCTCGAGGCTGACCGGCGGTGAACGCTAACGCTTCGGGTTCAAGGTGCAAGGCGACGTGCTCGAGAATCTGGACCGGAAAAACTTCCTGCGGCGGCAGGAACCGTGGGCACTGGTCGAACGGGCGAACTGGCGCCGGGAGTGTCTGAGCCGCCCACTGCGGCGTCGGGTCAACTGCAGACAAGTCTCCCAGTGCGAAAGTAGTCTCGGCCTTGAGTTCGCCGTCTTGGGTCAACCCCACCCGGAACTGGCTGGCACTTCGACCCTCGCGCAACGTCGTCACCTGCAAGGCGGCCGGGCCGCATTCGGGCGCTCGCAGGAAATGAGTGCTCGCCGCAACGACGTGAGGATGTGGCGAAACCTACTGTGCAGCCCGAGCCATCATCGCCTGCAGGTAGCCGCCGTTTGGGTTGCCGGCGACCGTCCAGCGTGAATCGACCTCCGCCGAAAAGGGGCCGTCGTCGTTCGCGGTGACCGCGGTTGCGTCTGCGAAGGTCGATTCAGATGCTGAAGTCACTTCACCACTTGATTTCGATTTCGAGTTCTTTGTGCTTGCCGACCTCGATCTCGACCGACATTTCGACCTCGTCGGCCACGTCTACGGTGATTCGCTGGCCATTTTGTTCGAACTCGACCGAATTGTGGCGCGAGAGCGCGTCGGCGAGGGCACGCAGCTTCTCGGCCGCAGCCTCACGCGACAACTTCTGCTTTTGCTCCAGTTCTAACAGGTCCATGATGCTCCTTGAGTTGAATATGGGCTCGTTAAGAACCGTACCGAACCGACTCACGAAGAGGCCGCCGACGTCGCGAACCGGCTCCTATAGTGGGCTTGACCGCAAGGTGACAGGTGAAAGGGTTCTAGCGTGACAAACCAAGTCCCGATGCACTCGCCAGACCCGGAGCTACTCACGTTTGCTCGGCAAATGCGCGACGACCTGAATCGGCTGACGATGGAGCATCAGTTCGCGGTCGATGAGGTGCTGACGAAAGTTTCGATCCTGCGCCAAGAGTTCTTGCACCTGAACCAGTACAACCCGATCGAACACGTGGGATCGCGAGTCAAGAGCGTCCAAAGCATTTTGGAGAAGGCGATCCGCCGGAACCTGGACTTGACGCCGGCGGCAATCCGAGAGGCATTGACCGATATTGCCGGGGTGCGAATCACCTGCAGTTTTATCGCCGATACCTACCGAATTCTCGAAACACTTACCGCTCAGGCCGATGTGAAGGTAGTCCAGATCAAGGACTACATTGCCGAGCCGAAACCCAACGGCTATCGCAGCCTGCACGCCATTATCGAAATCACGGTGTTCCTTTCCACGGGCGAAGTGCCGGTGCGGGTCGAAGTTCAGATCCGTACGATCGCGATGGATTTTTGGGCGAGCCTCGAGCACAAGATTTACTACAAGTACGCGGGTGTTGTGCCAGAACATTTGGCGCAAAGCCTGCTCGAAGCCGCTACCTCAGCTCAGCAACTTGATCGGCGAATGGAACAGCTTCACGCCGAAGTCCACGGCCCCAAGTTGGCCGATGACGTTCCAGATCCGGTGTGGGACGCGATTGATGAAGATGTACTGCTGCGAGCGTGGGAAGCCAACCGTCGCCCCCAACCGTGATGATCGCGTACGGTTGAGGCAACCTGAGGAGGCCGCATGACCGATTCTGAAGACATGAAGGCGAAGTTCCGCGAGGCCCTCGACAAGAAGAAGCATCGTCAGCACGCATCGTCTGCCGGCGCCGACCACGACGGCAGCGAGAAGTCACACGGTTCGAATAGGCCGATCGATCAGCCAGAGTTTCGCCGCAAGGCCACCTGAGCCTTCAATCGGGGCGTAGGCGAGCGACGTGACGGAAACGTCCATGTACGACCGGATGCTCGCCGGTGAGCCGTACCAAGCCGACGACCCACAGATTCGTGATGCCTATTTGCGCGCTCAACGACTAGTTCACCAGATCAATCACGCGGACCCGACCGAGCTTGACCTGATCGACGCGACGTTCGGTGAACTGCTCGGTCAGCTGGGTGTCGGCGCCCAAATTCGGCCGCCGTTCTTCTGCGACTACGGCACCCAAATCAGTTTCGGGTCCAGATCGTTTGCGAACTTTGGTTTGGTGGTGCTTGACGTGGTCGCGGTGACCATTGGCGAGGATGTGCAGATCGGTCCGAACGTTCAACTGCTGACTGCGACGCACCCGCTCGACGCGACCGCCCGACGTGAAAAGTGGGAGGCCGGCGAACCGATCACGATCGGCGACAACGTCTGGTTGGGCGGCGGCGTGATCGTTTGCCCTGGCGTGACGATCGGTGAGAACACCGTCGTTGGGGCCGGATCAGTGGTGACCAAAGACTTGCCCGCGAACGTGGTCGCGGTCGGCAATCCGGCGCGGATACTGAGGCGCGGCCCACTAGGCTGAACCGGTGGAGATCTGGATCAACCCCGAATGCAGCAAATGCCAAGTGGCGCTCGAAACCCTCGACGCGGAGGGGGTCGAATACACGGTTCGGCGCTATCTTGACGACCCGCCGACGGTGGTTGAACTCGAGCAGGTGCTTGACCGGCTCAACCTTGACCCGTGGCATGTTGCTCGCCTGGGCGAACCAGCAGCGACCGAACTGGGCTTGGTCGACCTGCCGCAAACGCCACAGCATCGCAGCGAATGGGTTGAGGCGTTGGCCGCCCACCCGATCCTGATTCAGCGGCCGATCATTACCGCGGCCGACGGCACCGCCCGGGTTGCGCGCGACGCTGACGCCATTCGCGAGGCAATCGACCTTCATTAGCGGCCAGCCGGCTCAGACCAGGACGCCCGGGTTCAGCACGCCGCTCGGGTCCAGGGCGTGCTTCGCGGCTCGCAGCGCCGCCGCGAACGGTTCGGGACGCTGCCGGTCGTACCACGGTCGATGGTCGCGGCCGACCGCATGATGGTGGGTGATGGTGCCACCGTTCTCGATGATCGCGTCACTGACTGCGGTTTTGATTTCGTCCCACTGCGCGACGGTGCTGCCCCAACGGCCGGCGGCATAAATCCCGTAATAGGGCGCGGGTCCGTCGGGATAGACGTGGGTGAACCGGCACGTAACCACGCCCAGCCCGCCAGTCACCTCAGCGATCGCCGCGTTCGCTGCGGTCGTGATCGCGTGATGGAACTGCTCGAACCGGTCCCAAGTGCAGGCCGTCTCGAAGGTTTCGACGATCATCGACCGGCGCGCAAGTGCGTCGCGCTGGTACGGCATCCGAATGAATGAGGACTTCCACGTTTTCGAGGCGTCCTCGGCGTTTGAGTCGCGCGAACGAGAACTCAACTCGGTCCCGCCGTGGTCGAAGGCGATTTGTCGCGTCCGATCCAGCCAACCGGACACCGGGTGGTCGGCCGACTCGAAGCCGAGGATCAGCAGGCCGCCACCGACTGCGGTGCCGGCGTTGATGAACGCCTCGCCTGCATCGAGCAGTCGACAGTTGCTCGGGAATAGACCCGACTGGGCGATTGTGCGGGTCGCGGCCACGGCGCTGGCGTAATCGTCGAAAGCTAGCGTGCTGGTCTCCTGCCAGACGGGGCGAGCCTGCAACCGCAGCCACGCCTCGGTGATGATGCCGAGCGCGCCTTCTGAACCTAGGAACAGCCGGTCCGGGGAGGGGCCGGCGCCAGAACCGGGCAGGCGCCGCGACTGAGAAATGCCCGCGCCGGTGACCACCCGCAGCGACTCGGTCAGGTCGTCGATGTGGGTGTAGCCGGTGGCGAAGTGGCCACCCGCGCGGGTAGCCAACCAGCCGCCGAGAGTCGAGAACTCGAACGACTGCGGGAAGTGCCGCAACGTCAACTGGTGGGGGCGCAACTGGTCTTCTAGCGACGGGCCAAACACCCCGGCCTGAATCCGCGCGGCGCGACTGATCGGATCAACTTCGAGGACTTGGTTCAGGTGCTGCAAGTCGAGGCTGATGCTGGGCGTGTCAAACCTCGGCTCGACTCCGGCGACGACCGAACTGCCGCCACCGAACGGCACTAGAGCGATGGACTTTTCAGTGCACCAATCCAATACGTCAACAACATCTGTTTCGTTGCGCGGCCGCACCACCAGGTCGGGCAGGTAGTCGACCTCGCCGTGCAGGTTTCGAACCACGTCACGAAAAGCTTTCCCGCGAGCGTGCGCGAGTCGATCAACCGGGTCCGCCGAGCAGATTTGCGCCAGTGCCGGACTCGGGCTGATCCGCGGATCAGGCACGGCCAGTGCGTGGGGGTCCGGCGGTTGATGGTCGGTCAGGTCGTGACCGGGAAGCAGTTCGGCGACTCGGCCGGCGAGTTGCTCGCTTTCGGCCGCGGTGAGTTGTTGGTCGTTGGTGCCCCAACCCCACCAGGAACGGTTGGGGTCGGCTGCGTTGGGCAACGAGTGTTCTGCCATTGGGCCAACCTAGTTCGCAAATGTCCGAGTTGGGCCGGTTTGGCGCCAAGGTCTGCCGTACTGCGCGGCTAGGCGGCGACTCCGAACCCTAGGATGGCGGTGTTATCGAACGGTAGGGAGATTTCTGAGGTGGCTGTAAACAGGTTGATGCCGACGCCCGAATCGGCTGAACTGATCGAGTTGACCCGCTCCATCGTCGATCGCGAACTTCGGCCGCGCGCGGGCGTTGCCGAACGCAATCACGCCTTCGACCGCGAGGTCTTTCGCGCCCTCGGCCGCGCCGGTCTGCTCGGCCTGCCCTATCCGGTCGAGTACGGCGGTGGCGGTCAGCCGTATGAGGTTTATCTGCAGGTGCTCGAGGAAATCGGCGCTGGCTGGGCGGCTGTTGGGGTCGGCGTCAGCGTCCACGCGCTGAGCTGTTTTGGGCTGTTCGAGCGCGGCACCGATGAGCAGAAGCAGCGTTGGCTGCCCGAAATGCTTGGCGGTGAAACTCTTGGCGCCTACTGCTTGTCGGAGGCGCACGCCGGATCCGATCCGGCGGCGATGCGCACCAAAGCGGTGCGCGACGGTGACGACTACCTGATCTCTGGCACCAAAGCGTGGGTCACCCACGGCGGTGAGGCCGACTTCTACAAGGTGATGGCCCGGGCGTTCGACGGCGACACTGACCTCGGCGTGACCTGCTTCCTCGTCCCGGCCGATGCGCCGGGTCTGAGCGCCGACGTTCCCGAAGACAAAATGGGGTTGATGAGTTCGACGACCTCGTCGATGATTTTTGATCAGGTTCGGGTAAGCGCCGATCGTCGTCTCGGCGCCGACGGCGACGGACTGTCGATCGCATTGGCCGGCTTGGACTCTGGGCGCCTGGGCATTGCTGCGGTCGCCACCGGGGTCGCCCAAGGCGCACTAGACGTGGCGGTCGCCTACGCCAAGGAGCGCGAAACTTTCGGCAAGGCGATCATCGAGCATCAAGGGTTGGCGTTCCTGCTCGCCGACATGGAGGCCGCGGTGGCAACCGCGCGAGCCAGCTATTTGCACGCCGCCCGCTTGCGTGACGCCGGTCGCCGGTTCACTCGCGAAGCGTCGATCGCCAAACTCGTCGCCACCGACAACGCCATGAAAGTGACCACCGACGCCGTTCAGGTGCTCGGCGGCGCCGGCTACACGAAGGACTTTCCGGTCGAACGCTTCATGCGCGAAACCAAAGTCATGCAGATTTTTGAAGGAACCAATCAGATTCAACGACTCGTAATAGGCCGCGATCTGGCCCGCGGCTAGTCGCCCAACTGGAGGAACACATGCAGATTGAAAACACCGTCGCCATCGTCACCGGCGCAGCCTCAGGTCTGGGTGCGGCCACGGCCGGCAAGTTCGCGGCCGCCGGTGCGCAAGTGGTCGGCATCGACCTGGACGTCGCGAAGGCGCCCAAAGTCGGCGGCGTCACCTATGTCGCCGCCGATGTGACCAACGCCGAACAGGTGCAAGCCGCAATCGACACTGCTACTTCGTTGGGGACGCTGCGAACAGTCGTGAACTGCGCCGGTATTGGTCCCTCGGCCAGAATCTTGAGCCGGCGCGGCCCGCACGACCTGGGCCTGTTCGCCAAGGTGATTGGCATCAACCTGGTTGGCACGATGACGGTGATGACGCTGGCTGCCGAAGCAATTTCCCAGACCGAACCGTTGGCCGATGGTCAACGCGGCGTCGTCATCAACACCGCCTCGATCGCGGCTTTCGACGGTCAGGTCGGCCAGGTGGCTTATGCAGCCTCAAAGGGCGGGGTAGTGGCGATGACTTTGCCGGCCGCCCGCGATCTTGCCCAGCACGGGATCCG
>Ga0116169_1002291_pt1 | contig 14326 bp, 10 predicted proteins | sample AD_UKC130_MetaG_FD_89796 | JGI IMG/M metagenome (GOLD analysis project Ga0116169, IMG submission 89796) | Active sludge microbial communities of municipal wastewater-treating anaerobic digesters from Canada - AD_UKC130_MetaG | ecosystem: Engineered > Bioreactor > Anaerobic > Digestate | place...
GTCCGCGCAGCTTCAATCTACTGGCCATCTGGACATGGCCCGCTCCAAGCTACATCAAGGCCTTCATGAATGGCCTTACCGCCTACGCAGGCCTGCTGGACTCGGACCAGACAGTTGTAGCCGGCGACTTCAACGGAAATCCAACATTCGACAAACCTGGAACGAGAATCAAGTGGTCGATGGCCTTTGCGCGGCTTCAAGAGGCTGGCCTGGTCAGCGCCTATCACCATGCACACGCAGACCATGGACACGCAGTGCCATGGGGCAGCGAGCGCCACGCTACTCATCACTTCCTTCGAAAACCTGACCGCCCCTTTCATATCGACTTCTGCTTTGTGCCGCAGGCTTGGGCGACCAAGGCGTTAGAAGTTCACGTCGCATCAGGCCCAGAGTGGATTTCACTAAGTGATCACTTCCCAATTTTGGTCACCACTGAGGACTAACCCCTCGTATATGGACTCCCTCCGAAAGGCAAGAAACTGATCGATAGACCTGACGAACTGGCAGGGCTTGCAGTCGCGCGGCTACGTCAATGCGCTGGCAATTGTGATGGGCTCAATTGTGGCCCGTGCCATCATGGAATCTGCGGGAGTGCGGTGCCAGTCGCTACAAGCGGCAGACGACGAATCCTTGCCAAAGCGGCGCATTAGCGTGAACGAAGAGATCAGGAATCTGGAATTCAATTGGCCGGAGACGGCCACCGTGGGAGGGTAGAAGCTTTGAAGTTCATCCACGCTGCAGACTTGCATATCGATAGTCCCTTGCGTGGTCTGGACCGTTATGAGGGAGCGCCGGTCGATCAACTGCGTGGTGCAAGCCGGCGAGCCTTCATTGCACTGGTTGATCTGGCTCTGGATGAGCACGTCGACCTGGTAGTCCTGGCTGGAGACATCTTTGATCGAGACCTGGGGGACTTTCGCGCTGCCCTGTTCTTTCGGCAGCAAGTCATCCGATTGACTCAAACGGGCATCAAGGTGTTCGTCGTCAAGGGCAATCACGACGCCGAAGGTCAGATCACTCGAAAGCTGCCCGAGCTAAACGGCTTGCATGTGTTCAGCGCGAAAGCGGCAGAAACCATCGACCTGCCTGAGCTCGGTGTGGCGGTGCATGGACGCAGCTTTCCCGACAGAGCGGTGCCAGAGGACCTGACACCTTCCTACAAGAATCCCATCCCAAGCCGCTTCAACATCGGTGTTCTTCATACCAGCCTTACGGGGCGGGTCGGACACGACCCGTATGCACCGACCGATATCGCAACGCTGAGCGCAAAGGGATACGACTACTTCGCGCTGGGTCATGTTCATGCCCGCGAGGTGGTGCGCGAAGCGAACCCCAGGATCGTTTTCCCGGGCAATTTGCAAGGCCGACACGTCGGCGAAACCGGATCAAAAGGGTGTGAGCTAATCGAGATCGACGGCGCACGGATCGTGTCGGCCGAGCACGTGTCACTCGACGTCGTGCGCTGGCATCAGCTCAAGCTTTCGGCGGACGGCCTCACTTCCGTGAACGCCCTAGCCCAACGCTTCCAGCAAGAGTGCGACAACTTAGTGGTCGGCATCGAGGATCGACTTCACGCCGTGCGAGTGCTGGTGGTGGGCGAGTCCGAGCTTCACCAGCATGAGGCTGCAGAGCCCGGCACCTTGGCCGCTGCGCTGCAAGCTGCAACCCAGGACTTCGCGAAGGCGCCTGTGTGGGTCGAATCTGTTCGACTCGCTCTGCGATCACCCATCGATCGGACCGCTCTGCAACAGCGCGAGGATGCGGTGGGAGAGGTCCTTCGCATAGTCGACGAGATGCGTGGTCAAGGCAGCGGCATGCGCGAGTGGCTCCTCCAGAGTCTCGACAAATTACCTCCCTTGCCCAGCGACCTCAATGACATGGATCCGGGACGGCTCAGCGACGTAGATCTGGACGCCCTGCTCGCCGATGCTGAGGCAACAGTGCTGTCGAAACTTACTGGCGCAGAAGCCTGAGACATGCGACTGCTCGAACTTCACCTCAAGGCGTTCGGCCCCTTCACCGATCACGTCGTCCCGCTCGGCAATGACAACCAACGGCTCGTCATCGTGCATGGCATGAACGAAGCGGGCAAGTCATCCGCGCTCCGAGCGATTACGGCGCTTCGTTTCGGCGTTCCTGACCGAACGATAGACGCGTTCATCCACAACTATGGAAATCTGCGGGTTGGAGGCGTGTTCGTCGCTGAAGACGGCACCCAGCACTCGTTGATGCGGCGCAAGGGCCGAGGCGCCACATTGAAGTCTATCGACTTCAACTCTGGCGGTGCCGAGTCGCCCGATACGGTTTCAAGCGCTGTGTTCGCATTGCTGACGGCTGGCCTCAAAGCCGAGGAATACGAAACCATGTTCGGCCTGGATCACGCACGACTGCGCGCGGGCGGTGCCGCGCTGGAACGGGGGGACGGGGAACTCGGTGCGGCTTTGTTTGAGGCAAGCACAGGTGTCGTGGACGTAGGCGCGATTCTGACCGAGCTCAATGGCACGGCGCGTGAGTATTACAACCCCGCCGCCCAGGCGAAGAACGCCAAGTTCAGTGTCGCCCTGGCCGAGTATCGGCAGCAGGCCGATCGTTACCGCGACTTGGCTGTGCGGCCGAGCAAATGGGAACAAGTGCAGCGGGTGTGGCAGGAAGCAAAATTTGTACTCGATTCGCTGACCGAAACACACCGCAACCTTCTGACGCGCCAACTCGCAGTAAAGGAGCTCATCGCGGTGTCGCCGACGCTTCGGGAACTGGCGAGGTGCGACCAAAGCTTGTCCGATCTGGCAGCGGCGCGGATCCTCGACGTGAATGCCGCTACCGAGCGTTCGACCGCCGCAGCCGGACGCACCGACGCAATGGCCGACGCGACGTCATTTGAGGAGTCTGCACGGGAGGCGCAACAGCGCGTCGACATGATCGTGGTGGACGATGCGGTGCTCAATGTGGAGGATGCCATCACGACGCTGCGAGCCTCGGTGAAGGTGATAGACGGCTACATTGAGCAAGAAGCGGGAGCTCAGGTGGATATTGACGAGCGGACGACGACCTTGGCCGCCGCTGTACGGGTCATCGACACAAGCAAGTCGCCTGAGGCGCTTGAACTGCTCGCGCCGTCAGCGTCAATGAGAGCGCGCCTTACCGAGTGCATTGATGACCTGGTACGAGCACGGCAAGCTTTGCGGATGCATGAGGACGCCACCGTTGCAGGTATGCAGCCCACGGAAACTCTGCAGGACGTACCGGATCCTGTTGCGGTGTCCGCCTTGCGCCAAGCGGTTGAGTCGTGCGCACGTGATGCACAGAAGCTTGAACGCGCACGCACGCTCAAGCAAGAAATTTTGCAAGCTACGCGCGAAGCGAATACCGCGCTCGCGTCTCTTGGACTTGGTGACGAGCCTGCTGCGCGGAACGTGGTGCCGCTGCTGGGAGCCGCTATCGACCAGGTGACAACTCGATTGGCCAAAATCGCCGCCGCACAGAATGAAAAGCAGACTCGTGTCGACGACATGAAGGCGGAATTGCTGCAGCAAAACGAAACCATTGCGGGTCTGACTGAGCACGGTGATGTGCCGACGATGGACCAAGTCCACCGTGCCCGCGCCCACCGCCAGCAAGGGTGGGAGCTCGTTCGTGCGGTCTACATCGACAAGGTGCAAGCCGAGACCAGCGAGTACGCTCAGGGCCAGCCAATTGAGCTCGCTTTCGAAGAAGCTGTTTCTAATGCCGACGCAGCGGTTGACGGTATCGTCGGCGACCACGACCGGGTCTCCAAGCTCTCGGCGGCCCGAAGGAAAGTGGCGGAACTTAACCTTGATCTCGATACTCGCGACCAGGAGATCCATGCGCTCGGTGAAGTTTCGAAGACGGAAGCGCGCGACTGGAACGCGATGCTTGAGCGAGCGGCGATCCCGCGCATGGCCCCCTCCGTGTTGCGAGACTGGCAGGTTCGTCACTCGGAATGCCTGGCGAAGCTGAATACCGTGCAGTCGAAAGTCAGTGAACTGCAGGAGGTTGAAGCGCTTCGCGAAGAGTTAAGACTCCTGACGCGTGAAGCCATCAATCGCGTCGGTCTTCAGCAGGTCAGCGAACGCGAGTTGTTGGAAACACTATTGTCGACCGCCCAGGATAGCCTCCGGGAAGTTGCAGAGCGCATCAAGGCGCGGGACACCGCCATCGGCCAGGAACGACAGCGCCAGTTGCAGCGGCAACAGCACGAAGCGAAGTTGACCGAGCTCAGCTCGGATGTTGGGTCTGCTCGCGCGCGGCTGGACGAGCTTGCTCCGGCAGCGCTGCTTGCGCGAGGGGATTCGACAACGGTCTACCGTACTCGTTTGGCGGAATTCGACGCCTTGGGCGCAGCTGCGAAGTCGCTATCCGAGGCGAAGCGTCGTCTGGCGACGGCCACGAATGGCCTCCAAATTTACTCGAGTCAGGCACACGCAATTGCCGACGCGATTGGCGAACCCCGCCCCATCCATCTCAATCTTGCGAGCGAACAGTGGTTCGCTCGCTTGGGCAAGGCCAAGCGGGACTTTGCCTCGAAGAAGTCGGCCACGACTGATCAGCTGAATGCGTCTAAGCAGGCGGCAGATTGCTTGGCGAAGGTCAAGCGGCACGAAGCCACCCTCGACCGCCTGTGTCTCGAAGCGGGTGTCAATTCGCCAGAGCAGTTGCCAAGCGTGGAGGAGCGGTCCATTCGCAAGCGAGCCCTCCTCGCGGCCAACGACACGGCGATGGCTCTGCTGGCCAACGCATCGAGGCGCTCTCGCGACGAGCTGGAAGCATTGCTTGCCGGTCGCGATGCGGACACGCTGCGCACCGAAGATGCAAAGATCGAGCTTGAGCTGGCAGATGTCGACCAGCGGCTACCGGCAGCGCGCACAGCCGAGGACGAGGCACGCCATGCGTTGGAAATGATTGATGCTTCTGACGCGGCCGCAGAGGCGGCGGACGCGATGGGCCGTGCCGCCGCGTCTATGCGAGCCACGCTTTCCCTCCAGATGCGCTATCGGCTTGCCCATGCGTTGCTGCAGGAAGCCATGCGCCGTTTCAAGCTACGTACTCAGGCACCCATGCTGAAGAAGGCGTCGGCGTATTTCGCGCAGATAACTGGCGGGGCGTTCGAAGGCCTCGCGAGTGACGACAGCGACGACAAGCCCGCAATCGTAGGCAAGCGTCCGGGCGGAGAAGCGATTACCGTCACCGCGATGAGCGAAGGCACCAGGGACCAACTCTATCTCGCACTTCGCTTAGCCGCGCTTGATTTGCAGCGCGACCGAGGTGTGGACCTACCACTCGTGCTCGACGACGTGTTGATGACATCCGACGATGAACGCGCCGCGTGCATTCTCCAGGCGTTGGCCACTTTTTCAAGGCGTGGGCAGGTAATCGTCTTCACGCACCACGAACACCTGTGCGATGTCGCCAGGGCGGCGGTTCAGGCCGATCAGTTGGCCATAGTGCCGCTGTTACGCGTACCGCTCCCCCAACTGAATTTGAGTGTCGGCACGCGACCGCAAAGCTAGCTCGATGACGAGACCCATCCCACTCGGCACTGGAGGCGCGGACGACAACGCTGTGTCTTCACCTCGCAGATTGCAGAAGGTTAAGCTCCCATCAACATAGAACCATTCTGACAATTCCGTTGCGCTGTTTGCACTAGCACGTTAAAGGTCACGCGTTCACGGACGCATGCACCTCTGGAATAAATCCCGACTCGAACACTTGCACGACTGATGCCGGCGTCAGTACCCGAACGCTGGTAGACAAAGGTAATGTCGGTACTTCTGGGCGGTATCCGTCAAATGTCCACCGTAGCAACTCGCCGTGCCACACCAGCAATGCAACACCACCGACATCTACGAGCGTTCCGTCAGGCAAATATTTGATGAGTGCTTCGTACGTTATCTTGACTCCGCCTTTTGCGGCGCGTTCCGCATGGATGACGTTGTCGATCTCTGCGATGGTCGGTTTTGGCGTGAGAAGCGAATTACGATTTGCCGATATCCAGGCGGCCTTGAACTCTTTGAATCGATCTCGACGGCACTGTGCACAAGGACGGTGCCCGGCCGCAAATGCCGTAGCTTCATCCATGAAAAAAAGTTCGGAATAAGTGCCGGCGCCGAACACTGTTCGCCGAATACCCTCAACATGTAATTTGCAAGTTATCCACGCTTTACCACGCCACGGAGCGACGATTTGTTGTTGTTGGTCATGCAGAATGCCCCGATTTCCCATCAACGCGCCGTGCGCGGTGACTGCATGAAATTGTCCCCACGGATCGACCCTATTTTGCAGCGGCATACGTCCAATCCATCGATTCAAGTTATCAAGCGGATGATACGTAACTTTGCAGGGATAGCGCCCGGATCATGGTTACTACTTTGGCCAGATTGCGTTCGGTCCGCTCATTCACAGTCGCTTGTCTGCGGTAACGCAAAGCACCGAACCCACCAGTCTCACGAATGAAATAGCAATTGGTACCAAACCTGACGAACACGCCGTCTTGTGCGAATCCGTGCGGTTGAGCCTCCCTGGCGCATGCTGATCGCTCGATGCAACGTAGTCTTCCCCTGAAAGCGTGACGTAGTGCAGGACCGATTGCCTAGGAGCGTTCTCATCGAAAAGAAAGACCTCGACCACCGGAGAACGCCACCCAAAAGTTTGCTGTGCGTTGCGCACTGCGACACAAGTTGTCGTAGGCTTGCGTAATATGAGGATATCGAGTCAACGCGAAGAGATAGCCCAGATGAGAAGTCTTTCCAAATCCAAAATCCTCGCTCACCGCCAGTGCCCGAAACGCCTCTGGCTGGAGCTTCAGCCCGACGTGAAGCCCGACTACAGTGCACAGACAGTGGCCAGCTTTGCCACCGGTCGCAGCGTTGGTGCGGTCGCACAGGCGCTCTATGATCCGCGTCCTGAGCGGGTCGTGCTTGACGCACAAGCGGACGGCTACGACGTCGCGGCTGCACGCACCGCCGAAATGCTGCGCGGCAAATCACCGTTCTTCGAAGCGCTCTTCTCTGCCGGCGGCGCGCTTGCCTTTGCAGATGTCATGCAACCGCACGGTCGCGCGGCCTGGAAGATGATCGAGGTCAAATCGTCAACGTCGGTGAAGGACTACCACCGCGACGATGCTGCTATTCAATACTTCGTTGCCACGCAATCAGGCGTAAAGCTGAAAGCGTCAGCGCTGGCGCATATCGACTCGTCGTGGGTTTATCCCGGTGGCGGCGATTACAACGGAATGCTGGTTGAAACAGACGTGACCGCCGAGGTCGCGAAGCGCACTGATGAAGTGGCGGGCTGGATCGCTGAGGCGCAAGCCACGGCGCGCAAACGCACCGAGCCCAACATTCGCACGGGCGCACATTGCAACGACCCGTTTCCCTGCGGATTCATTGACCATTGCAGCGCGCAGGAGCCACAGGCCGCGCGCCCAGTGTCGTGGTTGCCCACGGTACAAACGAAAGCTCTAAAGACGCACCTATCGAATCCCGAGATCATTGAACTTGAGCAGGTGCCCGACGAATTGCTAACCGTTTTGCAGAAGCGCGTGAAGGCGGCAAGCCTGAGCGGCAAAACTTACTTCGACGCCAAAGGTGCCGCCGCAGCGTTGCAGCCACACAAACTGCCCGCTTACTTTCTTGACTTCGAAACTATCAATCCAGCGGTGCCGCTGTGGGCGGGCACGCGTCCGTTTCAGCAAGTTCCGTTTCAATTCTCCTGCCATCGACTGAGCCGCACCGGCACCTTGCAGCATCGCGAATTTCTGCACGTCGAGAGTAGTGATCCTTCCGCAGACTTTGTCGCCGCCTTGTTGGTCGCCTGTGACGCGGAAACATCGAGTGCGCCGATATTTGTCTACAACCAGGGCTTCGAATCCGCTCGCATCAAAGAATTGGCCAAGCGCTTTGCCAAGCAGAGCAAGCCATTGCTTTCGCTGGTTGATCGGTTGGTTGACTTGCTGCCGATTGCAAAGACGCACTACTACCATCCGTCGCAGAAAGGTAGCTGGAGCATCAAAGCCGTCCTGCCTGCGCTGGTACCTGATTTGGCTTATGACCAACTGGACGAAGTAAAAGATGGTGGTGGCGCACAGCTTGCGTTCCTCGAAATCATCGCATCAGACACGACCGCGGAGCGAAGGGAGCAGCGCATCAAGCAGCTGCTCGCCTATTGCAAACTCGATACGCTCGCCATGGTGCGGGTTCGTGAAGCACTGCTCAGGGGCTAGCGATGCGTGTTTACCTTGACACCGAGTTCACGCAATTTACGCAGCCGCAACTCATCAGCATTGGGCTCGTTGCCGATAGTGGCCGAGAGTTCTATGCAGTGATGAAGAGTTTTCCGGTTCGGAAATGTTCGGCGTTTGTTCGAGAGGTTGTATTGCCCATCATTGAGCATTGGCCGAGCACAACGCTTGATCGAAGTGAGCTACGTCAGTCATTGAAGCAATGGCTAAATGAGGCAGCGGAGCCTCTGGAAATCGTGTGCGATTTCGCCACCGATGCTGAATTATTGATTGAGCTTATCGACGGCGAGAGGAACCATGCTCTTCGCCAATTCAACATCGCTAGTGTCGCGGTGCTGTCAGTCACGCAATGTGAGCAAATCACCGACGCCGTTGACAGTTACTTCACCGTGCCACGCCAATGGCCTCGTCATCACGCCCTGGAAGACGCGCGGGCGCTGCGCTATGTGTGTGCTGGATCGATTTTCACCGCAACGCGCGAACCCAGTGCGCCTAATCATGGGTAAATCTTCCACGCAAAACACCTTGAAATTTGTGCTCGATCTGCTGTCACTCATTCCAGCAGCGCCGCGCGTGCTTGACGCGCAAACGCTGACGGTGCAACTACGAGATCGCGGTCATATCAAGGACCAACGCACCGTCCAACGCACGCTCAAAGACATTCAGACGCATTACCCCACTCTTGAATGTCGCGACGAGAGCAAACCTTTCGGCTGGTGCTGGTCGGCCAAAGCGCTGCCAATCAGCGTGCCCGCGATGTCGCTCGATCAAGCGATTGTGCTCACACTGGCGGAACGCGTGTTGCCGGGCTCACTGCCAGGTGACGTGCAGCGCGCGATCTCGCCGTATTTCAACGCCGCACACGCCACGCTTAAGCGTGAAGTCAGCGCCAGCAAAGCTGCGAAATGGCCGAAGAAAGTAGCCTTCTCTTCGTCCGCATTTGCGTTAAAGCCGATGGAGATCGACAGCAATCGCATGACAACCATCACCCAGGCCATCATCGAAGAGCGATGGCTGGAAATTCGTTATCGCAACGCGAATGATTTCGTCACGCAAAGTCGCGTTAAACCACTTGGCCTCATCCTCGAAGGCCCGCGCAACTATCTCGTCGCACAGTTCGAGCGCTTTGACACGCCTACTAACCCTCCACGAACACTCGCGCTAGCGCGCATCGAAATGGCGAATGTCACTGACGAATCGTGTGTCTACCCGTCTGACTTTTCGTTGGCTGAATTCGTTGCGTCGCAACCCACTGGCTGGGGCACAAACAAGCAAATTCGCGTCACGCTATCGGTGCTGCCGTATCTAGGGCGCATCCTGTCCGAATCGCCCATGGGCGAGGATCAAAGCGTGACGCGTGGCGAGGAGCCCGATGATGACTGGACGGTGGAGGCGACCGTGCCTGAAAGCGAGCGGCTGGTGTGGTGGCTTTTGAGTTTTGGCGCGGGGGTGGAAGTGCTCGCGCCACTTGAGTTACGCGAGCGAGTGGGTGGAGAGCTGCGCGCTACTGCCGCCTACTATGGGTAGATCTCCGTGATTGAAAACGCAGAATAGGCGAGCAAGCGCTCAGTCGTTATGTGGTGCAGAAGATGGACCGCGAATTAAATCGCGCTGAACAGTGGCCATTTCTGCGGACGTATTAAATACGCAAGAGCTCGACTCTTTCGTCGAACTGCGCTAGCTATGCGAACTTACAGCGCGTAGACGGAAATTTTTTGCGCACTCTCTCTTGAATTGAGTCAATAACCTCGACGTGCAAAGGCAACTTTCTCAAGCGCAGCAGTAACCATCCCCCGGCAAAGACGGGCAGTCTCCTCTTGGACTAGGTATCAACTCTTTCCCACTCCACCGCGTCCACCGGTATCCAAGTTTCGTTGTCCTGTACGTGAATGCGAGCGCGCCAGCCATCCTTTTGGCTGGGCTGTACGTAGTCTGAGAAACGAACTAGGTTGCCTAGCTTTCTAGTGAGGTGCCGCTGAAGGTCATCGAAGTACGCTTTCGGAAGGCCGAACTGTGCAACGAATACGGAATATCCGCTGTGACCAAACGAAACGCTAGGACTTAGCCAAGTCCAAATGGTCGCAGTTTTATCGAACTTCTGATTTTTCACCCAAAGTGCCGTAAATGGTGGGATGAGGTCTTCCCAATCGCCGGACGCGTATTTGCCTTCTATCTGGTCATTGTCGACTTCGATTGAAGGTGTGGGAGTGCCTCGACTAATAACTAGCGTTGGAAAGCTAAGAGATTCGGGCACATTGGCTCCTAGTAATGAACGGAATTTGGTGACACCGCAACATAGCGCGTTTTCGATACATATCGCGAACATGTAACTCAAACTGGCTTCTTTTTAACCCGTCGACACCGGAATTTCAACGACGCTGCAAAAAGCTCGCGAATCGGCGACGTTAGTTCAAGCGAGCACAATTTGCCACATGCCACGATTTCCGCCCTCGTGCCAGTTGCCCACCAGCAACTCTGCTCCGGGAAACATGTGTAGTGAAGCTTTTCCGAAAACCTTATTGGCCGTTAGCTTGAAGTGCCCATGGCCTTGATCCGTTCCTGTGTACTGGACGAGCGCTTCTCCTTCGTATTGGTATTCGACGAGGATCTTTTTGTCGTCGATCTTCACGACGCAAGGCCAATCGTGCGAGGCGTCTGCGGAGTGATATAGCGTGGTCATCGTACAGTTATTCCAGATACTCATGCGCTTCTCTTTCACTAATGTTTGATTCAGTTTGGTCGATTACTTTTATCGTGCGGAGATTTCAGTTTGCGCGGTCGAGTTGGGTGCCCGTCCGACAAAGCTACGGCGCGATACATGCTGTCAGAAAAGTTGGTAGCGCCACAGCCGCTGTATCCCGCACCACCGCATCCGCATACCGCTCCGCCATAGTCTCGTTCGGGTCAATGCTGATGATGAACGCGCCTGCTTTCTTTGCGATGCGAACCAAGCTGGCGGCGGGCTCGACTACGCCGGAGGTGCCGATGACAATGAATATTTCGGCTTCGCGTGCTGCGGCGCTTGCGTGTTTGAACTCTGCTTGCGGCAGCGATTCGCCGAACCACACAACGCCGGGGCGGAACGTGCCGTTGCAGTGATCGCAGTGGGGTGGGAAGAGACGGCGACCGCCTTCAGGTTCGTTGGGGATTGTCTCGATCAATGCGGCATTTGCTGGCCGTTCGCACGCGAAGCAGCGTGGCGCCAGGATGCTGCCGTGCAAGTGCGTAACGTGTGTGCAGCCCGCACGTTCGTGCAGGTCGTCGACGTTTTGCGTGATGATTTCTACGAACTTGGTCGGATTGTTTCGCACGAAGTCGGCGATGGCAACGTGCCCGGCGTTGGGCGCGGCTTGCATGACTTTCATGCGCCGCCATTCGTACCAGCCCCACACCAACGCTGGGTCCGCGCGATAGCCCTGTGGGGACGCGAGCGCTGTGGCATCGAACCGCTCCCACAGCCCGGTGAGCGCGTCGCGAAAGGTGGGTATGCCGCTTTCGGCGGACATGCCAGCACCTGTAAAGAAGACGATGCGATCTGCGGCCAGGACGCGATTGTGCAGGGCGGTGACGGGAGATTCATTCATGACGTCTACTAGGCTATCCACAGACACAGGTTGGGGGATTGTTCAGCATCCGCGGTGACGCAAGTAACGACATAGCGCGTCTTTTCGGGCAGGAGCAAGTCAACGGATTCGTATAACGCGGTCCAATGGTCGTCCGGTGCATCGAATCGGTCTGCCGTGACCACGATGATCGCGATGGAGGCTACCGCGTTCAGCGAGCGGTATGCGGGCAACAATACGACCTTTAGGTGATCGACAACTGTTTGTGTGAAGCGGGGCGCTTCGGGCTGCTTGAGACCCGTTTCCACCAGTTGTCCACTCTGTCCCTTCAATAGCTCGTAGGCATCGGCCCAATCCCAACAGGCCGGCGTACGAACGGGATGCGTCGCACCGAAGAGGCCCCAAAGGTAGGGACTCAGGGCCGGGCTGATCGGCGTGTCTCGGACCCAACGCTCAAAGCTTTCACGAGATGGAAACCCGCCAACCGGCGCCATCGTTTCAAGCGCCTGCTTGATGACTTCCACATCTCGTTCCCGGAATCGGATGTGCCTGGTCATGCGAAGCCGATCGCACGCCCGCGCATTGGCGAGCGAAGTTGCAGCTCGGCCTCTAGCACCGCAATCATTTCATCCGGCATCATCGCATCGGTCCGCATGCTTGCTTGCCTCGCGATCACTGCATAATCACCTGCGGTTAATCCATCGAGTCGCGCGAGTTTGGTGCGTAGATGCGCCCATCGAATTTCCGGCAATTGCACATCGCCGAGTTGCTGACGAAACATGGCGACACGTTGCTCAAGGTTGAGTGGCAAAAATTCGATTTTGTAGGTGAAGCGGCGCAATGCCGCTTTGTCTAGCGTGTCGATCATGTTCGTGGCTGCGATGAAGATACCTTCGAAGCGCTCCATGCATTGCAACAGCTCGTTGACTTGTGATCGCTCCCAACTGTGATGCGCGCCGCTGCGATCACCGAGGAAGGAATCGGCTTCGTCCAGCAGCAACACGGCGTTTTCGCTTTGTGCTTCGGCAAAGCTTTCGCGCATGCGCTTTTCTGTTTCGCCGAGCCACATACTTTGCAGATCGGATGCACGACGGATCATCAGAGGACGATCCAGCTCTCGCGCGATGTGTTCGGCGAAGCTGGTTTTACCGGTGCCGGGTACGCCGTAAAAGCAGAGATTGCTTGCGCGGGCGCCATGAAGGCTTTGCAGCAAGGACGTTGTATCCATACCGCCGCGTAGATTGATGAAGCTGGGGTCGTACGTTGTGATTTGCAGTCGCGTCTGGCCGTGAACTTTGAGCCCTGCTGCCTGCAGACCGGCGCGCAGGCTTCGCAGCGCGTGTTGGCCTTGTGAAATTGCACGAATTTCGGGATTGTCGTCTTTGCTGGCGAGTCGCGCGAAACGCAATGCGCTATCGATCATCGCGGGACTGGCGTCGGCGAATTCGCCGAGGCCCGATGCAACACCTTCAGGTAACCCGTGGGCGGTGGCGCGCTGCTGGGCGATGCGCTCGCGAATGCGCTGCGTAGGGCTGCGCATTTCAAGGTGGTAGGTGAAGCGACGCAGATAGGCGGGATCCATTTGATTCACTGCGTTGCTGATCCAGATCGTGGGCAACGGTGTCAGTTCGAGTAACTGATTCACCCACGCTTTGCGTGGCCCTTGTGAAGAGCCACGAAGGCCGTGAACGTTGATCCAGAGCGGCGTGTCCTTGGGGAATGCGTCTTCGGCTTCGTCAAAAATGAGTGCGGTTTGCTTCGCGCCGCGCATCAACCAATGGGCGCTGCGCAGCAAGGCCAGCCGGTCACCCACGGGGTGGGTGCAACCGTCTTCGTTGTCACCGTCGATCGCGGGGACTTCGAACGAGGACAAATGGGCGTTGGAGACCAGCCAACGTGCGAACTCCGTTTTGCCAGTACCGGGAGGACCATAAATCAGGATGTTGATGCCTGCTTCCTGGTCGCTTGCGGCTTGGCGCAAAAGGGTTGTCAACGGCTCGTACTCGGCCCTTAGATGCACGAAATCGGCATCGCTTAGCGTGGGGGCGGGCGAGTTCGAGAACAGAAATCGTGACAGCTGCTTCACATGGAAGTCCGCTTCACCCAGTGCAGCCATGAGCTTTGGGTGCAGACGCGGTGGTTCGGAGAGGCCAAGTGGGCGATCGTGCGGTCGATCAACAATGAACAGGCCACAGCAGCTGAGGTGGCTATTCGGTCGCAGGCTTTGCCGCAGCGTTGGGACATCAGCACTCAAGACACGTTTGTAGGCACGAGCAGCGTCGCGGCCAGCCATTGGCAATGTATCAAGCCACTCCGCGAGTTCTGCGATGTCGGAAGCATGCATCGCGATTCGCGCGAGTTGCAATTCAGCGGGCTTCCATCCGAACACTTCGCCAACTTGTTGCAGACGTGTCAACATCGGTCCGTCCGCTAGATCTTGCCGTGCTTCAGCCGCACGCAAAGAGTTGCGCAAAACATCGCGCAACCAGGTTGGGTCATCGGCATA
>Ga0116169_1002300_pt1 | contig 14301 bp, 14 predicted proteins | sample AD_UKC130_MetaG_FD_89796 | JGI IMG/M metagenome (GOLD analysis project Ga0116169, IMG submission 89796) | Active sludge microbial communities of municipal wastewater-treating anaerobic digesters from Canada - AD_UKC130_MetaG | ecosystem: Engineered > Bioreactor > Anaerobic > Digestate | place...
CAACGCATGGGGTATAATATTCCTTCTACGCCTACTACACCTACTACGCCTACTACACCTTCTACTACTCCCGATGTGGCGTATGACGAAAAGGACATACAGCAAATACTCTATCAGACTCCTGAATGGCAAGAATTCTTAAAATTCAAACAGCAAGAAGAAGAGCGCTTAAAGATGGAGGCTCAAGTGTTAGACGATTTATTCGCTCAACTACAGGGTATGCAGTACGAGTTTATGCAATACGGGGCTGAAGGACAGGCAGCCTTAGCAGCGTCGTATACTCAAATGATTAACGAACTTAGCGCTCTTGAGACGCAGTTAACGGGGCAAATACGTAGTCAAATGGGTGAAGATGACCCACAAATGATTGCTGCTATAGGCATAATTAAAGAAGAGGCTAAAAAGCTACAACAGAGTTTACTTGAAGAAATGAACCAACGGGGTGTGGTACAGTCTGGCTTGTATTACCAAGCTATGGAGAATCTGAATAAGGGTACGATGACCGAAATTCAAAGAATGGTTGCTTCACGTGTAGGTGACTTACAGACACAGCTTAATAACGCTATTCTTAATATGGCAAGTATACGTGCAGGCATTATGAGTAACTATCAGCAAAGTCTGGCTAACTTCCAAAGTAACTATATGCAAGGACTGTATAAATTACAAATAGCAGGATTAGACGCTACTACTCAGTATCAGAAGATGCTCAATGACCGCTATATAGCTGACCAACAAATGCGCTATCAGATGGACATAGCTAGGCTTAATGCAGAGACTCAACGTTATGGATACGACAGAGAATACGATATTAAGAAGTATCTTGGTGATTTAGGTTTAGACGAGATTAAACTGAAAGGCACGTATGACCTGCTAAATACTCAAATGGCTGGTGAATACGGACTTAAAGAAGCTCAAATACGTTCAGCTGCCAGTGGAGGAAGAGGAGGCTATTCTTCTTCTTCTTATAACAACGACAGATACTATCATGAAAAATTAACTAATGACATGGTGTTTATGAAGACTTACTTAGATGAAATTCATACCAAGTATATGAGTAATAACCCTGATGACATAGGCCCGTTATACAATCAAGGCAGGGTAATTACGTCTATTGAACAGATGCCCCATATAGGCCCGGAGGCTAAAGAGTGGGCGAAAAACCAAGTAAAACTTTGGCCGGGAGTAGCTCCAGCAGTAGCTAAGCAGCGGAAGAAAGACAACAAAAACAATACCGTCCCTGATGTTTACGTACCGATTGTTAGACCCTCCGCTGGTAGTTACTTTGACAAGTATAAAACCTAATACACTTTATTAAAAAGTAGGAAGGAGGTGCCTACACGTGGGATATGTAAGCGACCCTGTTCTAGCGTCTATGGGTGTGGCTTTTAGAAAGGCATATAATATTAGTAGCAACAACGAGAGTGACAAGTACAACTCCTTAATACTTAATAATGACCCGTATAAACAGATAGATAACTACAAGAGACGACTAAGCATAATAGGTGAAGAGATACCTGAACGTGAGCAAAGAGGCTTATCTAATGCTTTAATGACAGCACTCGACATCTTAGACCGTCCCGGTAATGCTATACGTGTAGGCTTATCTAACCTTTCGTATGGGGATTCTTTTTTGGAAGGGGTTAAGCGAGGTTTTACTGGTCAAGAGAAAGTCTATGGTAGTGACTTATTAAACGATTTAGGAGTCACCAACAAATACGCCAGAGGTGTAGGAGGGTTTGTACTTGACGTACTTCTTGACCCTCTTACCTACGTCACTGGTGGGACTGCTGCTGGACTTAAATCCGGTTTTGCTAAGGGCATGACTATGAGTGGTATCGGTGGTAGCGCTTTCAAAAGAAGCATGGCTACATATCTACCTGAATACGCAGGAAAGTCTAGTCAAGAGCTATTAAAAGACACCGCTCGTATTCTTGGACGTGGCTCAACACCACTTGACCCTGCTGTGGAAAGCGTAGAACAACGTATACTAAGACGTGGATGGGATGAGGTTAACCCCGACCTTATTAACGAACAACGTGCTTTGATGAGGATAGACTTAGAGAACATTAGAAACGATATTGTCGATGCTAACCGTTCTTTAGGTTCTAGCATGGGTAAGTATCTACCCGGCCTTAGTAAAGAGATAGACAAAAAAGGGCTTGACGTGCGTCAGTTTAGTGACTTAATGGAGGCTATTACCGAAGCTGCTGGTAAAACACGTACGAGTATGTCTACTGCGGACAAGACACGTATGTTTCTTGACCTGTTTCCAGACACACCTGAAGGGGTACGTTCCGCTACTCAGGCACTTATGAACTTAGGCGAAGACTTTAACTACCTGCCCGACGGAACACTACGTCTAGCTAAGCTATTTCAAGACACGTTTTCTTTCGAGGCAGAAAAAGCTCTTTCCACAGGACAAAAGATATATGGTAAGCTGGTAACTCGCACAGGCGAGGTACGTGATTTGTCGTGGTTAACCGAAAAATACGCCGCAGTTATGGAGAAACGGGCTACTGCACGTGGTATTGAGGACGCTATAAAATTTGCTAACGGATTAGAAGTAGTATACAACAAAACAGTTAACGCTACGTACTTAAAGTTTATGGGCAAGCCTTTTCTTAACGTCACTGATACGATTGTTAGAGGCGCAGACTTACTTACTACGGCTCTAGCCACGTCAAAATTTGTACAAAACACTAAGATAGGTAGAGGGCTATACAACGCAGGTGATGCTTTAGCGTATGCCTTTAATACAGAACATCGTACCAAGCGTGTGTTAGCTGATAAGCGTGAAGTTACTATAGACGGTAAAAAAACCACTAAAGGTCAGTTACGCTATGAGGGTACGGGTGCGTTTACTAAGCTAGTATCTAGTCACGTACGTAAAGAAACGGCATTAGCGCAGAAGGCTAAGCAGATAGCTGAAACTGCGTTTGCTCCTATTATTAATAACCCTAAGTTACGTAGGGCTACTATTATAGCTGTTGAGGGCATAGCTGAACAGGCTGACAAGTACGCTAAAGCTCTATGGGAAAAAGAAGCCGCTAAACTCAGCAGAGAAGAGCTTGCTTTGGTACATGAAATGGTAGCACGTAATAAACTATACGTTAACGCTTTGTTTGAGGCTGACATGAGCAGTATAGAACGTCGTATGATTGAGCTTGGCCAAAAGGGTGAAGAAGGTGTAGGCAAGCTAAAATATACAGAACGTGACAACTATGTATACCACTTGTATGAAGATAATTTTGGATTCAAAGTAGAAGAAAAGCTACTACCACAAACTGAACGTGAACGGTTGCTATCTAGTCAAAGCCCAAGTCGTACGCCTATGCATAGTAGACAGTTTAGAAGTTTGGCTGAGGCAGAAGCGCGTACCAAAGGTGAACTGAAGCCGGTTTATGACATAGTATCGTCTTTTGCAGCACGTGTGTACGAGACTCAAAAAGCTATTATACAGAACGAATTTATCACAGATATAGAGTATATGTTGAAGAACCCTGACCAATTTCCCGGTATACGTGAGGTAATATCCAAAACCAAAAGACAGGACATGGTACAGCTTCCTGAAGCGTTTAGCAATTATTACGGAACACCTGAGCTTAGACAACAAATGATGCGCTTACTCGAAGAACCGCATACCAATGCCGGAGCAGCCTATTTCAAAGAGGTTTTCGACAGATTCACCAACATGATAAAGACACTTCAAACGTCGTTAAACCCTGCGTTCTTGCTACGTAACATAGTAGGTGAAACAATGATGAACTGGTTTGCTAACGTAAGTATAGAGGCGCATGAAAAAGCAGCGCAGGTTATGTTAGACAGCGCTAAATCCTCTGTGGTTAGAATAGGCGATAGCTATTTCTTAAACGGTGTACCACTTATACGTAAACGTATAGTAAATGGTGACACAGTAGTCGAGGTAGGCAAGGCATATAAACACGCTAATTTATCTCCTGAAGCTATTAGGATAATCCAAGATTCTGTAGCAGATGACAAGACATGGAGTAATGCGTTTAAGCCTTCTGACATCGGTTGGATTAATCCACAGGAGCCTTTCGAGGTACACGTAAAAGACGTATTATCTGGACTTGGCATACCTACGTATACTATAAACGGAAAGACTTATACAGCTTATGAGATTATGGAAATGTTCTATGCTCAAGGGCTTGGTTGGTCTGGTATGACTAAGGGTAATCTTGTAGAGAATATGCAAGATTTAGTTAGAGCTAAGACTTTGCATAACCGCTCTGTGGAATTTATGAAAGGCGTAGGTGATGCAACTGAAACCTTTACACGTTTAGCGCATTTCATTGACAGACTTGATAACGGTTTAGACATAAAAACTGCTGCACAAGACGTACGTAAATATCACGTAGACTATCGTGACCTTACTACCTTAGAAAAGAACACTCTTAGACGTATAGCGCCTTATTACACTTATATGCGTAAGAATACACCAATACAGTTACGACAATTAATATTAAACCCCGGTAAGTTCGAGATAATCCATCACTTGGTACAAGAAAGCTACAACAACATTATGAAGTACGACCCTGACAGACCAACTGGCATAGAGCCTACTACACCTGATTATCTGAAAGAGACACTAGCCATACCCTGGGATATAGACAACAACGGTAATATAAGGTACTTAAATTGGAACCTTCCCATTGTTGACGTAGCTAGATTACAGTTTAATATCAGAGACTTAATGGAGCAAAACATAGTAGATATGCTGCATCCGATTATTAAGACACCGATAGAAATATATATGAACAAATCTATGGGAACCGATGCAGCCTTAACACGTTATCCCGGCGAGACTACCCCATTGATGTCTGGATGGGAAGAGGGGCCACAGACGTCTAAACTAGCTGACTATATACTTTCACAGCTAGGTGTAATTAATACCATACGTACTTCGGGTGGTCAAATACTAGCACGTTTAACTGGTCAACCAGAAGACCCCGGTAAGCCCTTTGTTGGCTTACCTGTGGCCTTAACGTTGACTAAGAGCTTATTCCCATTAATCAATTCTCAATACGCAGCAAACGCTCAAGCCTATCAGTATCGTGACCAGTTACAAGACCATATACAAATGCTTCAAAATGAACGTGGTGTGTACGTACCACCGTTAAACCGGTTAAATAGTCCTGACGTAAGCGCACGTATTATGGCTCAGTTACTAACACGGTGGTAGAGGAGGGGGTAGGTTTGACTGTTGAAGTGGCTTTGTTACTTTCTGGAATATCGGTTTCAGCAGCACTTTATTTTGGCATACGCAACGTAAAGCGTAACGACGAAAAAGACCTTAAAGAAGAGACTGTCCAAGTTACTACAGTAATTGTTAAACTAGAAACGTTACTAACGCTTATGACAGAAGTAAAAGCAGAGCTAGGTGGCGTAAAAGAAGATGTCAAAGAGTACATAGAACGCCTAATACGTTGTGAGGAATCCGTTAAACAAATCAGCAAAAGACTCGATGTCTGTGAGCGTAACTACGGGAGAGAGCAGCATGAAAGAGTTCAGTAAAAAGATAGTTTGGTTGCTAATCATAAACGGCATCATTTGGATTTATCTAAGTTACATACTGGCCTTTCTTGATAAACCCGAAATTGCTCAAACGTTAAGTATAGCAGTAGTCACAGAAATGGTTGCGGTTACGTTAGTGTATTGTTGCAAGGCTTTGTTTGAAAATCTATCTAAGCATAACCAGTGGCCAGATAAAAGGAGGTGCGAAGAAGATGCAGATTGTTGACACGCCACTTTTATTCAAGGGTGGAATGAACGTACGCAGAGAGACTAACAAATACGTGATACATCATACAGCTAGTGCTGACGTATCAGCTACTATTATTCATGGCTGGCATCTGAACCAAAATTGGTCGGGTATAGGTTATCATTTTGTTATACGTGAGAACGGTACTATTGAACGTGGTAGACCCGAAGACAAGATAGGTGCTCACGCCGGAACAAAGGGTAATCCTGACAGCATAGCTATTGTCTTAACGGGTAACTTTGAGATAACTAAGCCCACAGAAGCGCAGATGTCCTCATTGGTGTGGTTACTTAAAGATTATCTATTCCCGAAATACGGTAAAAAACCGGTATTAGGCCACAAGGACATAATGGCTACAGCGTGTCCCGGTAGAAACTTTCCGTGGAAAGACTTACGTGATAGATTGGAGGATGAAGACGTGGTAGTTTATAAGACAATTAAAGACGTACCTGCTTGGGGTAAACCTATAGTTGAGGCACTTGTTAAACGTGGTTCTATAGCAGGTGATGGCAAAGGCAATATCAACGTATCAGAAGACCTAGTTAAAGTGCTTGCTATACTAGAAAGAGAGGGGGTATTAAAGAAATGAGGCCAGCTTTACAGAGACTAAAAAGCCGTAAATTTTTACTATCTATAGCCACTGTTGTACTTATCATTCTTAACGAAGTTGTAGGATTAAGCATACCAGAAGACGCCTATTGGGAAATCATTGCCCCTGTGGTAGCATTTATACTGGGAGAGTCGTACATCGACGGTAAATCCGCAGGTAAATAAACAAAAGGGAGGCACGTACAAATGCTATATACGTTTATAGTAAATCCAGAAGACTTACGAGTGGATTTAACAGGCGACGTATCTAAACACGTGCCTCTCGCGTTTTCTGCTAACCCGTATAACAACAAAGGTATGCCCGTAGGTATAGTCGCTCAAAACGGAGAGCTATACACTACCTTACCCGATAAGCTACCAGTGTTAGTCTTTTATTCCACAGGAGGTGTCGAGATACGCAAGGAGGCGTCTTTAGATACTATCATGGGCGCCTCTTCTGTGGTATCAGGTAGTGCGCTATTGATTGATGACTATGAGGTGCTTGAGATACAGCGTGGCGTTATAGACGTGTATCCTACACGTGAAATGATGCGAGTGGGAGTAGGAACGTTGCCAAATGGAACGCTTATTGTAGCAGTTATCGAAGGTACAGTAGAACAATTACAAGATGTATTTGTATACTTAAAAGCCCAAGACGCTATAATGCTGTCTTATGGTAACGTGTACTTAAACTACGCACATGGAGGAACACGTATTATGAGTGATAATATTCAACCGATAGTAACTGTTCAGGCTTCACGTGTAAGAGAACTGTTACGCCCCCTTGTGGTATTAGACGCCGGTCACGGTGGGGTTGACCTTGGAGTAACCGCTTTTGGGGCCAAGGAAAAAGACTTCACGTTACGTGGCGTACAATATATTAAAGAGTATCTTGACGCACTGTACGAATGTACGGTTATTTTAACACGTGACTGCGACGCTACTGTAAGTTTAGCAGAACGCACACGTGCTGCTGTTAACCTTAGCGCTGACTTGTTCGTATCGTTTCACGTAAACTCAGGTAGAGATACTGGTTTTGAAACGTACTGTCATCCGAGCGCTACTCCGTTAACGCAAAAAGTAAGACATACTATTCACAATTATGCAGTTAGTTATTTAGCGCCTAAAGGTATAGCTGACTTAGGTGAAAAGTATTCTAACATTCAAGTATTGCGTGATACCACAGCGAAAGGTATTCGTAGTATACGCTTAGGTACCTTATTCTTAGACAATCCTACTGACTTAGCAGTATTACAGGACAAGGAGATGTTTAGAGGGCTATGCCACGCTATAGCGGAGGGCATCGCTAAAAGTCTAGGGATGTATAAAAAAGGAGCCTCTAAATCGACGTATGAGGGGCCTAAAACTTTGTACAAGGTACAAGTAGACTCGTTCCAATTTAGGAAGGGCGCAGAAGAGCTTGTAGAACGCCTTAGAAACGCCGGATTTTCGGCGTTTATCATCGAAGACAGGGGAGGAACATAAAATGGCTACTAAGTGTAAAAGAGACATGCCACCCGAAATTAATCTACCGAAACCTCCTAAAGAGAAAAAAGCACCCAAGGAGAAAAAGTCACGTAAACCAAAAAACCCCAAATAAAAAATACCCCATACAGATAACTCTGTATGGGGTATTCTTATAAGGAGAGGGCATGGTGAAGGGTGTCTATTGCTTCTTCTACGCTGGTACACGTTGCTACGTAAGCTCCTGCGTCTTTAAGTTCTAGTAGTGTTTTACGTTGCAGGGCTGTGGTGTCTCCACCTGGTAGTTTAATCTCAAGCCATAAGGCACGTCCAGAAGTCTGAAGATAGATGTCCGGTATACCTGCTTTTTGAAAAGTTCCTCCGTGAGTTTTGTAAATAAAATACGGTACGTTTTTTAAGTCTCTACGTAGTGCATCCATTATGTTGTTCACTAGCTTAGCTTCTGTTCCTTGGCTTGACTTAGCATAACGCCCTGTCCCGTTACCGACGTAGCCTAGCTTGCTGTGCCTAAAGTTCGATGTCTTCTCCATCGGTTACTTCTTCCTCTTCCTCTTCGTATTCGTATCCGTATTCCTCTTCTTCCTCTTCGTCTTCTACCCGAAACACTTTCTTAATCCGTGGATAATCGCTGTCTTCAGGCTGGACAACTTCGATACCGAATATTTTACCTTTAAGAGCAGCAGGGTCAAAAGACATAGCAGACTTAGGTACGTCCAAACCACAAGCAATAAGAGTATTACGTAGGTTAAACAATCCTTCAGGTTTTAACGTAGTGATATGGTTAATATAACTACCTTTGCTTGCACCGTTGAGAATGACTAACTTCCACAGTAAGTACGGGTAACCGGACTTCCCTTTGTCCTGGATTATCTCCCGTACTTTGACGTTATACTTTCCGGGTACTACGTCGAAATTACTATCGGCTACACCAGAGAAATCAACCTTAATTTTTGCCATACGCTTTTACCTCCTTTTATTTCAAAGCAGATTATTCCGCTTTGTCCATAAACACTTTTTCATACATCTTGTCTAAGCGTGGGTTAATCCACGTCTTACCCAGCTTGCCGGTACGGTCTTTTGTGACGTATCTGTTATTAGCACCAAATCGTACAGCGTATTTCATTTCGTTGTCTTTCTTGATTATGCAAGTACGTCCGATTATATCGGCCTCTGCTAGCAAGAACGACCGCAGGGCTTTGTTTACGTCAGGATAGATTGAAAACTCGTCGTCTTCAGTCTCACCAATAAACGTCTCTTGAACATTCCATACGTTCTGTATGGGTAATTCTTTGAACATCATCAGCCAGTACGACACCTTTTGAGTAGCAGTACCCCAATCACGTAAGGTGGGGTTTACTACGTCACGTGAGGCGTCAGCAGCACTTTCACCTAAAACCACAGAGCGCAGACAGGTATGCATGAGCCTAGTGATAGTATCGAACACAAGAGTAGTTACGGTAAACTCCCCTGTGGGAGTATCTATAACAATACCCTTATCGGTTACTTTACCACCTTTAAGCGCCCAATATATGGCCTCGATTTTATCCCAAGAGTCACACCGCAGTTTTCTCACGTCATATTTAGTGTTACGTACACTTAACGTACCGTCTTCTATTGCTAATATTAATGCACCGTCTACGGTAGAGCCTAGTGTGGTTTTACCGGTTCCATTTTTACCGTAGAATAACCACGTGGGATGTTCTACGTTTTCAGACATAGTAACTACGTCATCGAGAATAGACGGGATAGTTGTTTTAGACGTCTTAGTCTTTTTTGGTTTTGATACAGCGTCTTCTATTACGTCTGTGTCTACATCTAGCCCTTCTTCGTTAATAAGTTCTTCATCGTCTTCTATAGTGTCAAGGTCAAGTTCTATGTCTTCTAATGTCAAGTCAGCGTTACTAGTAGTACCAATTTCTATGTCAAAGTCCTCTGCTTTTGGCTTTCTAGTGTTCTTAGCCATGTAGATACCTCCTTAATTTTGGAGCCGGGTGCGGGTGTCGAACCCGCCCACCGGGGTTATGCTAGCCCGGTTGGTTCCTACCCCCGGCTTATTCGTTGTCGTCCTCGTTATTCTCTCTACTAGAACGTTTCTGGTATTCAGTAGCGATAATAGACAGAACATTCTGACCAGATAACTCTCCTACACAAAGTTTGTAATACGGACAATCCCAGTTACACCGTTTGGACAAGTACGTACGTGGAAAGTAGTGGCTTAATTTAAGTAGTTCTTCATAGTCGTCTTTGTGTACCGTAGATATAGAGTCAAAGGCTGTTTCCATGTCGGTTAGCGTGGAGTCTATTTCGTTAATGATAATATTCAGTGTGCTATTACGTACTGGAATAGTGACTCTACGGTAGAATACGTGTTTGCTAAGTTTAGGTAGCATATCGGCATAATCTTTTGGGTCGAGTCCTTGAGCCTTTACAGTGTCCATGTACGTAGCTAAATCCGTTACACAATCAGCTTTACTGACAGTCCCGTTTTTAAGTATAGCAGGTCTACGTGGTGCTTTTGTACGTATATGGTCATACATTATGCCTACTACGTCGCCCTTCTTTACTGGAACATCTGCCGCACCAGTAGCCACAGCCTTAGCATACATACACGTCTGTACGTCCATGAATAGCTCAGTAACATCTGGAATATCCGAAGCAGTCTTATAATCCACAACCCATATACGGTTACTGTTTTTTTCACGTACTACTTTGTCTATTCTACCCTCAAAAGTGTGAGAACCTACCTTCATGTTAAAGTCTAGCTCTGTGGCTAACACATCGTATCTAGAGTCGTCTTCTTTATGAGTGAGTAAGTAGCCACGTATTATTCTGTATAGCTCGTCTGGCAGGTTAGCCCACTGTTCCCGTTCTTCATCAAATACGTTCTCTAAGTCTATGACTAAGTTTTTTATAGGTTCAGTCCAATCTTTACCGGAGTAGTGATACTCAAGACATTCATGGATTATTCGGCCTTTGCTAGGTGCTATAGACGGCACGACACGTTCAATCTCTAAAGCGTATTGATAAAATGCCCTCTTTTGGCATCTTCTCCAACAGCTTACTTTAGTGCTAGAACCAGTCATTTTTTATCCCCCTTTCGTAGCGTTTTCCTTGGAGGAGCAGTAGTAGCAGAATCTAAGAAATAGTCCCATTCTACGTTATTGTATTCTCTGCTCCATCGTTCCATAAACGCTTCTACTGGTTCTTTAATTTTGTCTACCTTGCCAGTAACTACGTCAGCTAAGTACAAGTCTCTTACACCGTATTTCTTAACTGTTATAGCTAGTCCACCATAAGACGTACCAACGTGGAAAGAGTCATTATTATCCACAGCTAAGTAAAAGTACCTTAATATCTTAGGACGTCTTCTGAGTATATCGCTACGTTCTTTTGGCATTATGTTGTCACCTCCTTTTAATTTTGTCAGGGTTGTCTCTCTTGTTCGCCTTAGATTATATCTCACCCCCGATAGGCTTGTCAAGAGAAAAAATAAATTTTTCTAAATCTCCGATAAATCGACACCTTGACCCCATCCGGGGCCGATTGTGACATCAGCCACAATGGGTACATCTAGCTCCACAGAGAAGGCATTTCTAAGTACAAGTGGTACGGTTTCTTCCATGCAATGTTTGACAAGTGTACCTACTTCTTTAGCTTGGTCACTTCTACACTCAATTAAAATAGAGTCGTGTACTTCACCAATAAGGTGTGCGTCATAGTTTTCTTCACGTAATGTACGATGCACGTGTATAAGAGCTATTAGTAACATATCAGAAGCGGTTGATTGTACGGGTGTGTTTATAGCTTGACGCTCTGCTTTTCCACGTAACTCTTTATCGAAACTATCTATATTTGGTAAGTAACGTATACGTCCAAGCGGAGACTTAACGTACTTATGCGTATGAACGTATTTTTTACTACGTTCATGCCAGTGCGTAAGCTCTGGATAAGACTTAAAGAAATCATTACGTGATTGTTCAGCTTCTTTGTCTGTTAACGTTACACCATAGTTATCAAAGGCGTACGCCTTAAATGACTTCCACCACATACCGTAGATATACCCGAAGTTTACGGCTTTTGCACGTGTGCGTAATTCTTTAGTTATCTCTTCTGCCTTTAGTCCAGACATGGCCATAGCTGTCTTTAAGTGTAAGTCACCTCCCATATTGTATATACTTAACATACTGGATGCTCTGGCTATAAACGCAGCTATACGTAGTTCAATTTGTGAATAGTCCGCTTCTATGATGACGTAACCGGGAGGAGCGCATATAAGAGAACGTATACCTGTTAAACGTGGTACTTGTTGCAGGTTAGGGTCTTCTGCAGAGAGTCTACCAGTTTTGGTCTTAGCTATGTTATACGTAGTATGCAAACGTGGTGGACGTCCCATAGACATTTCATAGTCAAGATACTCTTTCCAAGGATTAAGAAACCCGTTAAGCGCTTTGCTATACTTACGTACTTCTAATAACTTTCCGGGAATAGGGTGTTGGTCTACCAAGCGCAAAAGTGCACTCTTACCTGTCTGTGGTACACCTTTTTCAGTGTGTGATATTATTGGCAGTTTTAGCTTGTCAAATAATAGTTCCCTTACTTGGTTGGGTGAGTTCCAGTTAATTGTACCACGCATAGTAGCAGGTAACATATCATCTAGGTCTTTTAGAGCTTCGTCACGTTTAACTTGATACTCAAGTATGAGCTTTATTAATTCGTTATAGTCTACGTATGCCCCATACTCTTCAATGTCCTGTAAAACGGCTTCTGCTGGCGTAATAATGGTGTTAAATAGAGTAATGAGCTTACTCATAGTTAAGTAACCTCCTATATAAGATAGGATAAAGTTTCAAAGTATAGTAACAGTCAAGGGCGCAGTATTCAGCCAGTTTCATAAACGGAAAGTCTTCGGTAAACTCTATACCTGTATCGTATGACTTTGCTCCTAATTCCACTTTCGCTAGATATTTTAAGCCATGCGGAAGGGTATTATTTAGTGTATACGCTGCTAAATACGTATCAAAGTTAGCGTGAGGGTTTACTACGCCACGTGTACGTAACCACCTGTTATCAAATTTAGCGTTCTGTCCGACAGTGCATACAGCGTTTGCAAAGTAAAAATTAAAGTCATCACGTGGAAAGTTTTCTGGTTTGCGTTTAACTATGGGATGTTCCCACGGAAATATAAATACCTCATTACTCGTAGCTACTCCTGCCAAGAGTAGTTTGCCATTATCAGTGTCTTTGAGCGACGTAGTTTCAACATCATACGATGACGCACTAGACGAAAGCACTGCATTTCTAAAATCTTCTCTGTCTTGTCTACTCTTAACCACACGCCATTTGAAGTCGGTCAGTGGGTGCCAATCGTTATCCACAAGGCGCTTGAAGTAGTACAAGTCAGAACGAAATACTGTAAGCTCTTCTGGCGTACGTATTACACTTGACGGATGATATGTAGGGAGTATCTTCGCACCATCTAGCTCTAATACTTCCCCACGTAGCTTTTTGAGCGACATTTTACCGGTAAGTGCATATAAAGCGTTTAAGCCTAGAGTAAGAATGTACTTTGGTTTGACTTTATCTATCTCTTCTAAGAGCTTATGTTTGCACTTTTTCACGTCTGCTTTTGTTAGTTTACCAGCATAACATTTTACAGCATATGTGAAGTAACATTTACTAATGTCTATACCAATGTTTAATAGCTCTCTTCCTAGCCATCGATTAACGTTACCGATTTTATACGTCTGTATCTCGGACATCGTAGGCATATCTACTATTATCATTACGTCATTTGGTACACTACCTGCCCCCTCAATGCCAGAATTAGGAGACATAGCGTGTAAGGGACAGTCTGTACAAGGCATAGATTATTCCTCCTTTCTAGGTTCCTCTCTAGGTAAGGTTAAGGTAATGTTGTGTTTTTTGGCCCACGTTAAGTACTTCGTACAGTTTTTGAAAAATTCACATCTCGGTGCGCTTTTCCCCATGTTTGGACATTCATAACATGGAAACCCTTCTAGTATATAGTTATTACTACTCAAGAATTTTCACCTCCACAGGTCGTTTACCCCATAGTATAGCTTCGTCTCTAGTCTCCATAAATACGTCAATACGTGCGCCTTTAATAAGTCCACCGGTATCTACCGCTACCCCCTCCCCGTATCCATCGACATATAAACGTGTTCCAAGAGAGATTACCTTTGGGTCAACTGCGATAGTACCCCTACTAGGCCATATACCAGTAGCGGTACGATAGCCAGTATGAGTATAAGCTGTAGCTACCATAATGTACGTAATAGGCTGCTGAGTAGGTGGGGACTCATACGTGCGATACTCTAATATATCTGTTCCTGCCGGTTGTAACACAGTAGGTGCTTCAACTGATGCAGCATTAATAGTTAGTAGTGATATGAGTATAATCAAACAAGCAACGATATTTTTCAAAA
>Ga0116169_1002307_pt1 | contig 14264 bp, 16 predicted proteins | sample AD_UKC130_MetaG_FD_89796 | JGI IMG/M metagenome (GOLD analysis project Ga0116169, IMG submission 89796) | Active sludge microbial communities of municipal wastewater-treating anaerobic digesters from Canada - AD_UKC130_MetaG | ecosystem: Engineered > Bioreactor > Anaerobic > Digestate | place...
TGGGGCAACCCGCGTGCCCGCATCGGAGAAGACCCGCGCAGCGCGTACCGCCTGCGTCAGAACACGCCGCCGAAGGAGCCCCCGTCGAGCAACAGGTTCTGCCCGTTGATGTAGCCGGCATGGGCACTGCACAGAAACGCACAGGCGGCGCCGAATTCTTCCGGTCGCCCAACCCGGCGGGCCGGATGTTTGGCGATGCGCGCAGCACGCACCTCGTCGGCACTGCGTCCATCGCGCTTGGCCTGTGCGGCGAAGTTGCCCGCCAGCCGCGCGGTGTCGAAGGTACCGGGCAGCAGGTTGTTGATCGTCACCCCCTGCGCCACCGTGGAGCGCGCCAGCCCGGCCACGAAGCCGGTCAGCCCGCTGCGGGCACCGGTGGAAAGACCCAGTCCGTCCACCGGCGACTTGACCGCACTCGAGGTGATGTTGACGATGCGCCCGAAGCCACGCGCCATCATGCCGTCGACCAGCTGGCGGATGATGGCGATCGGCGCCAGCATGTTCGCGTCCAGCGCCGCCAGCCAGGTATCACGGCTCCAGTTGCGGAAATCGCCCGGCGGGGGGCCGCCGGCGTTGGTGACGACGATGTCGAATTCCGGATGGGCCGCGAAGATGCGCGCGCGGCCCTCGTCGGTCGTGACATCCGCAGCCACCCAGTGCACCGGCGCCGAAGCGGTGGCGGCCAGCGCCTCGGCCGCGGCGCGCAGCGGCGCTTCGGTCCGCGCGACGATCACCAGTTCCACACCCTCAACGGCCAGCGCCCTGGCGCAGGCCAGCCCGAGCCCGGCGCTGGCGCCACAGACCAGGGCCTTGCGCCCGGCGATTCCGAAATCCATGTCCTGTTCCTCTTGTTACAGGCTTGCCCGGCAGACGCCGGCACAGGCAAACCCGGTTGTCGCACGACGGGGCAACAGGCCCCGCCACGGTGCGGCGGCGCCATGTGCGCCGCATGCGCCGCATGCGCCGGATCAGCCCTGCGCGGCAGCGCCGCGCAGGTCCACGTCCAGCCGGGCCCATGCGTCGATCTCGACGCACAGCTCCGGGAACACCAGGGCCTTCACGGCCACCAGCGTCGAACATGGGAATGCCGAGCCGAAGAATTCCCTGCGGGCGCGCCCGACGGCGTCCTTGTCCGCAATATTCGTCAGGTACACCACCGTCTTGACGATGTTGTGCCGATGGCCACCGGCGGCGACCACCAGGGTCTCGAGCTTGCCCAGCACCTGCAGCGTCTGCGCGTAGGCGTCCAGCGGCTGCCCGGCAGCCGCGGCATCCCGGGTCGCCGGATGTGCCGTCATGCCCGACAGCACCACCTCGTTGCCGATGCGCCAGCCATTGGTCCAGCTGGCCGCGGGCAGGTCGGGTACGGCCGCTGCGGCAATGCGCTCGGCCGACACGGCGGCAATCCCGGGCATCGGTGTCACGCGCATGCCCGCGTCAGGCTGCGGTGGCGGCCGGTGCGGCGGTTGCCACATCGGCGGCCGACTTGGCCAGCTGCTTCTGCGCCAGACTCTGCTTGTGCCGGCGCAGGCGCGACAGGCCGACATCGTGCTCGTACAGATGCTCGCGCATGTTGGCGTCGGGCTCCATCGCCTCGAGCATGACCCGGTCCTGCTCCAGCACCACCCAGTGGCGTGCCTCGAGGCGGTTCTTGTACAGGAAGCGCCAGGTGTTGCGCTGCCAGCCGCTGACCTTGCGCAGCCGCCAATGGAATACCGCCGACACGTTCTCGACGATCGGGGTGTAGCTGCCGATGATGGTGAATGGGCCGCCGGGGCCGCCGGTCTTGGGATACGGAATCGCCAGCCGCATCCAGTGCAGATCGGTGTCGCACCATTCGGTCCAGTCGAAGTTCACACCCCGCTGGCCGGCCTTCTCGAACATGAAGCCATGTTCGGTGCGGCGCAGCTGGAACTTGGCGCTGATGTCACCCTCGCTCATCGAGTGCGACTGCTTGTGCACGAAGGTGCCGTGCATCGGGTCGATCACGTTGTCCTCGACATAGCGGTAGTCGGCGCCCCACTCGGTGTAGCACAGGAAGCCCGACCACTCGCCGCTGGTCATCTCTTCAGGCAGGCGCAGCGGGGGTGGCTCGGCCAGGTGTGGATCGGTGGCGTTGAACAGGAACACGGCGCCATGGGCTTCCTGCACATGGAAGCGGCGTGCGGCCTGGCTGCCTTCCAGCGTGCAGCCCGGGCTGGCCGGCACACGGGTCACCGTGCCGTCGCAGCGCACCTCGACGCCATGGTAGGGGCAGGCCAGCCGGTCACCCAGGTTCACGCCCATCGAAAGAGGTGCGCCCCGGTGCGGGCAATGGTCTTCCAGCGCATGCACCGCGCCATCGCGGTCACGCCACAGGGCGATCTTGTAGCCGAGGCGGCGCAGCGAGATCGGCGAGTCCTTGATGAAGCTCGACGGGCACACCGGGTACCACAGGTCGCGCAGGCCACGGGCCAGCAAGGCATCGACTTCGGCAGCAGAGTTGGCAGTCATGTTGTTCTCCAGAATTGGGTTCAGGCGCCCAGGCGCGCCATTTCGGCTTCAAAAATCGCGGGGGTCCAGGCCTGCCCGTCCGGGCCCAGCGGGCCGGCCTTGTTGAGGTAGTCGACCAGGGCGTCGAGTTCATGCAGGCCGGCGGCGAAGCCGCGCTCGATCGAGTCACCGAGCAGGTCCTCGTAGGCGGTCGGCTTGCGCGTGCGCGCCTGGTGCGGCTCCAGATAGGTGGCGGTGGTGGGTGCGGTAACGGCAGCGATGGGAATCATGGTGGGAACTCCTTCAATGAGACAGGGATGGGACGGCCGACGGCTACTGGCCGCCGTTGCGTACCCGTTCGCGAATACGCTCGCGCACCGGGACGAAGTCATAACTCGGATAACACTCGGTCTTGAAAACGCCCCAGGCCGAGCGCTCCAGCTCCAGGTTGACGACCGGCAGCAGGTGGGGCGGCAACTCCAGCGTCACGATCTGGCCCAGGCCCATGGCCACGGTCCAGGACACGATACGCACGCCTTCGGGCGGAAACCGTTCCCACCAGTCGCTGGCCTTCATGCGGGTCTGCACATCTTCCAGCGTCAGACCGGCATGGTGCTTCATGACGATGGTCAGCAGCATCTGCGGTTCGGTGGTGGCGGTATCCATAGGGGTGCTCCTACTGGGCCACGATCTTGCGTGCCTTGATGATGCCGGCCCAGGTCGCGGTTTCTTCGCGGATGTAGGCGCCAAACGCAGCCGGCGTCATCACCGACTCCGTCAGGCCCTGGGCCTTGAGCGACTCGCGCACCGCCGGCTGGTTCAGAAACACCTTGGCGTCCTGTGCCAGTTGCTCGACCACTTCCGGCGGTGTGCCGGCCGGTGCGAGCACACCGTACCAGGAGGTGACCACCACACCGGACACACCTTGCTCGGCCAGCGTCGGAATCTCCGGGGCGGCCGTGCTGCGCTGGGTGTCGGTGATACCCAGCGCCACCAGCTTGCCAACCCGGATCGACGGCAAGGTGGCCGGCAGGTTGCTGAACATCAGCGGAACCGTGCCGCCGAGCACGTCATTGAGCGCCGGGCCGGTGCCCTTGTAAGGCACGTGCAGAATCTCCACGCCCGCCTGCTGCTTGAACAGCTCACCGGCCAGGTGCAGGCCGCTGCCAACGCCTGGCGACGCATACGACAAGGTGTCCGGCTTGGCCTTGGCCGCGGCAATCAGGTCCTTCACGCTCTTGAATCCCGCGCCAGGGTTGGCCACCAGCACGTTCGGCGCCTTGGCCAGCATCGTGATCGGCACGAAATCGCGTTCGATGTTGAACGGGAAGTTGGGCATCAGCGTCGGGTTGATCGTCAGGTTGCCGGCCGGCACCACCAGCAGCGTGCGACCGTCACCCTTGGCGCGCTTGACCTTGTCGATGCCGATGTTGCCGGCGGCGCCAGGCAGGTTTTCCACCACGGCCGGCTGGCCGTATTTCTTGCTCAGCCCGTCCGCCATGATGCGCGCCAGGCTGTCGATCGGACCGCCTGGCGGGAATGGCGCCACCAGCGTGAAACGCTCCTGCGCAAGGTACTTCTCGGTCGGCGTCGCCGGGCTGGCGGTCTGGGCTGTGGCAAGCACCGGCAGCATGGCCAGGCCCAGCACCCAGGCGCTGGCTTGGCGCCGTGGGAGGTGGTGATTCAAGGTGTGGCGCATCTCACTTCTTCTCGGTCAGGAACTTGCCGCTGGCCTGCACGTTCGGCTGGCGCCGGGTGTTGCCGTCGATGCCGCCGTCGATCGCCCATTCGGCGAACACGGTCGGGCCGGGCTCGAACTGGCGCTCTTTCCAGGCCGGTGTCAGATGGTCTTCGTCGGCGTTGTATTCGATCAGTCCGCCGCAGGGATTCTCGAAGTACCAGAAGAAGGCGCTGGAGATCGGATGCCGGCCCGGGCCGAGCTGGGTTTTCCAGCCGCAGCGGCTCATGTGCAGGCCACCGCCAAACACCTCGTGGATGTCGCGCACGGTGAAGGCCACGTGGTTGACGCCCGGCCCCTTGTTCGGCAGCGCGAGCAGGAAGATGTCGTGGTGTCCGGCATGGGGCGCGCAGCGCATGAACACGCCCCGGCCCGGATACCGGTCCGAGGTGACGAAACCCAGCGACGCGTAGAACGCCTCCATCTGGTCGAGCCGGTCGGTGAAGAACACCACATGGCCGATCTCGACCGGCTCGGCGTGGTCGTAGATCGGCGACGGCGTGTCGATGCGGCGCACACCGCCCCAGGCATTGGTCGGCACGCCGGCCACGTCGACAGGGCGCTTCTTGCTGACCTGAAACGAAATGCGCAGGCCATGCGGATCGAGCGCGACCAGCGTGCCGTCGACCGCGCGCCGGTCCTCGAATCCGGCCACGCCCTGCAAAGCCCGGGCGATCGGCTCCAGTGCCGCGGCATCGGTCACGCCCCAGGCCACCTCACGCATCGTGGGACCGGCCTCCATCGGTGGCGGCAGGCGCGCGTCATCAGGCCGGCGCACCTGCACCCTGGCGCCGTTCAGCGTCTCCCAGACCTGGCAGCCAGCATCGTCGGATACCGCCTTCAGGCCCCAGTCGGTGAAAAAGCGCCGCGCGTCGTCCCAGCGGTCGGTCGAATAGGTGATGCCGTCGATGCCTTCGATGGCACTGGGTTTGCTTGTCGTCATGCCATGCTCCACGCAATGGGGGCTTCGTTGGTGCCCCAGTAATAACTCTTCTGGCTGGTGTACTCGAGAATGCCGAGGCGGCCCTTCTCGCGACCGGTGCCACTCATCTTCACGCCGCCGAACGGCGTGCTGACCGAGAACTGCTTGTAGGTATTGACCCAGACCGTGCCGGTCTGCAGCGCACTGCCAGCCGCCACACGGTCTTGTAGTCGCGCGTCCAGATGCCGGCCGCCAGTCCGTAGACGTTGTCATTGCACTGCGCCAGCAGGTCGGCCTCATCGGTCCAGGGCAGCAGCGCCAGCACCGGTCCGAAGATCTCCTCCTGGCACATGCGCGCGCTGTTGGGCAGGCCTTCGATCACGGTGGGCAGGTAGTAGCTGCCCTTGTCGAAGTCGGCACCTTGCGGACGCGCGCCACCAAACAACACCGTGCCGCCCTCGTCGCGGCCCATCTGCACATAGCGCTCGACCGATGCCCGGTGGCCCATGTTGACCAGCGGCCCCATCTGGGTCTTTTCGCTCGCCGGATCGCCGACGCGCAACTTCTGCACGCCTGCCAGCAGACGCGTCTTGAATTCTTCGTACACACTGGCATGCACGAAGGCCCGCGAGCCGGCAATACACGACTCGCCGGACGAACTGAAGATGCCGTACAACACGCCGGCCACGGCATGGTCGAGGTCGGCATCGGCACACACGATGGTCGGGGACTTGCCGCCGAGTTCGAGCGAGGTCGGCATCAGCTTTTCGGCCGCCAACCGCTGTATGCCCATGCCGACATTGGTGCCGCCGGTGAACGCGATGCGCTTGATCAGCGGATGCTTGACCAGCGCGTCACCGACGATCGAGCCCTTGCCCGGCAACACGCTGACGATGCCCGCCGGCACGCCGGCGGCTTCGGCGATGCGTGCCAGCTCGATCGCCATGCGCGGCGTGATCTCGGCCGGCTTGAACACCACGGCGCAACCGGCGGCCAGTGCCGGCGCCAGCTTCTGCGCCTCGCTGGCGATCGGCGAGTTCCAGGGGGTGATGGCGCCGACCACACCCAGCGGCTCATGCACGCTCATCGTGACGAAGTCGCCGCGGGCCGGGGTGATCGTGTCTTCCCAGGTCTCGCAGGCCGAGGCGAAGAACTGGAAGGTGCCGGCGGCACTGGCCACCAGGGCCCGCGTCTCGCTGATCGGCTTGCCGTTGTCCAGCCGCTGCAGTTGCGCGAGCTCCTCGCCGCGGGCACGGATGCCGCTGGCGATGCGGTACAGGATGCCGGCGCGTTCATGGCGCTTGAGGCCGGCCCAGGCCGGCTGCTGGCGCACGCGCTCGGCGGTCTGCACCGCCTCGTCGACATCCTGCGCGGTCGCCCCATGCAGCGTCGCGACGATGCTGCCGTCGGCCGGGTATTCGGTGGTGTAGGCCGGACCGCTGGCGTCGCGCCACTGGCCGGCTATCTGGGTCTTGATGGTGGTGTCACTCATGGCAATACGGGCAGCGTGTGAACGCTCAGATGGTGGTCGGGTTGACCCGGTTGTTCAGAAAGCGCAGGGCCGACAGCACCGTCAGCGCCGAGGTCCGCGGGTTGTCGGCCAGCGGCTTGCCGCGCATCGTCAGCTGCATCTCGCCAAAGGCGCCGCGCAGCGTGATCTCGTGGATGTTCTCGCGCACCGTGGGGTCGGCAACCAGGCGCACGGTCGTGGCGTCCAGGCCCAGACCGGCCAGCGCCACGGTGGCGGCCACATTGGCGTTCTTCGGATACAGGTGCGCCGCTTCCCGCGCCGTGGCTTGCAGGATCACCGTCGGTGCCTCCAGCCGGTCCAGGTCGACCAGCGTCTCGGCCGGCGAACCGCGCCAGCCCTGGGGTGGCTTGCGCCCGGTATAGGTGACCTCATCCAGCCCGGCCAGCCGCGCGGCGGCGATGGCGTCGATGCCGCCGATCGCACCCGGCAGCAGGTGCAGCTGCGTGCCTCCCTTGCGGGCCGCGTCGTCCAGGCGCTCGGCCAGGCCGGCTTCGGACAAGGCACCGACCGACAGCACGGCACATTCGATGCCGCGCCCGAGCGCCTGCAGGACGTGGGTCGTCAAGGCGCCATGGCCGGCACATTCGAGCACCAGCGTGGCGTCGGCCGGCACCGCATCCAGCACCGCGACCTCGCAGCCCAGTGTTTCCTGTACCGCGGCCAGCGAGCCCGGCGACACGACCACATGCGCAATGCGGATACCGGCATGGCCGCGCAGCCGCGCATGCACCGAACGCCCGATGGCGCCGTATCCGATCAGCGTGACGTCGCGCACCGTGTCAGTCCTTCTTCAGGATCGGGCCGGCGAACTTGGCGGCGAACGCGCCCCAGGCGTTCATGTCGACTTCGACCAGCACCGGGCCGCCCTTGATCTGCAACGCCTTCTCCAGCGTCGCTTCGGCCTGCGCCGGATCGGACAGGTGCAGGTGCGGGACCTTGAGGCTGGCGCACAGCGCGCCGAAGTCGGGGTTGACGAGGTCGACGTAGCAATGGCGGCTGCCATAGATGTCGTCCTGGATGTTCTTGATCACGCCGTAGCAGCTGTCGTTCATCAGCAGTACGACCAGCTCGGCCTTTTCCTGTACGGCACAGGCCAGCTCGCCGACGTTGAGCATGAAGCCGCCGTCCCCGGCCAGGGCCAGGGTCTTGCGGCCCAGGCCATGGGTGGCATTGGCCACCGCAGTGCCGATCGCCATCGCCAGACCCTGGCCGATGCCGCCGCCCAGCGCATGCACGCCGGCGCGCGGGTTGTCCAGCACCGGGGCGCGGTTGCCCCACATGCTGTTGGACAGGGTGATGTCGCGCACCCACCAGCAGCGCTTGTCGGCCTGGCGTGACACCGCGTTCTTGAGCTGGATGTAAGGGCCGAGTGCGGCGTCGACCTGGGTGCCGGCCTGCACACGCGCCTGGCGCAGGTCGTGGGCAAATGCAGTGTCGACCTGCATCCGGCCTTCGAGCCGGTCGGCCAGCGCCGCCAGCGTGGCGGCCGCGTCGCCCTGCAGAAAGAGTTCGCTGGCATAGCCGCGGTTCTGCGCCAGCGCATTGGCGTCGATGCGGTACAGCGCCTTGGGCAGCTGCAGCTTGTAGCGCAGGGTCTCGTTGCTGCGCAGGCGCGAGCCGACGACCAGCATGGCGTCGCAGGTCTGGTAGAAATTCTCGACCGGCTTTTGCAGGTTGTACGAGCCCAGCGTGGCCGGGTGGTCTTCGGCCACGATGCCGCGGCCCTGCACCGAGGTGACGACTCCGAAGCCCAGCTTCACCAGCCGCGCGACCGCATCGACAGCACCACGCGCGCCACCCCCCAGCCACAGCATCGGGCGCCGCGCGCCGGCCAGCCTGTCGGCCAGCGCGTCGATCTGCGCCGGGTCGGCCTGCAACGGCGCCAGCGTGACCGGCGCCAGGTCGGCGGGAAGGTCCAGCATGGAGGCCTGCACGTCGATCGGGATCTCGATGCTCACCGGCCCGCAGGGCGGCGTACGCGCGATGCGGGCGGCCTCGCGCAGCGTGGCCAGCGCCGTGGCGGCGTCGCGGATGCGAAACGCGGCCTTGCTGACCGACTGCAGCATGGCCAGCTGCGCCGGTGCCTCGTGGATGAATCCCAGATCACGGTCGAGGTAGTCGGCCTCGATCTGGCCGGTCAGGTGCAGCATCGGCGTGCCGGCGGTGATGGCCTCGACCAGGGCGCCGGCGGCATTGCCGGCGCCGGTGCCGGTGCTGGTGACGCAGGCGCCCAGCGTGCCGCTGACGCGGGCATAGGCGTCGGCCATGTTGCAGGCACCGGCCTCGCCGCGGGCGGATACGAAGCGGATCTTCTGGCGCTTGTGGAAGGCGTCCAGGATCGGCATGTTGTGGATCGAGATCACGCCGAAGGCCGCACGTGTGCCTTGCAGTTCGAGGAAGCGAACGACGAGTTCGCCGACCGTGATGCGTGTGGGGGAGCCGGTGTTCATGCCATGGACTTTCTGGGCGAATGGGAGATGGGCGAGCCCACGGCAGGGACATGGCTGATGCACTGCGACAGCCGCTGGGCAGCGGATCGCACCTGTGCCACCAGCGCTTCCTGCGTGGAGGGGTCAACGTTCTGGGCCGGCACCGTCACACTGACGGCGGCCGAAACCCGGTGATGGTCATCGAAGACCGGGGCGGCGATGGTCGAGATCGCCGCTTCGAATCCGCCCTGGCTCACGCCGTAGCCGCGCAGGGCGTCGGCATCGATGGCCTGCTTGAGCGATTCGAGCGTGGTGGGCGTCTGCGGCGTGAAGCTGTCGAGCTCGACGCCCTGGTACAGGGTCTTCAGCGCGTCCAGCGACAGGTCGGCCAGCAACACGCGCCCCAGCACCGTGGCATGGGCCGGCAGCCGCGCACCGACCTGGATCGAATTGAACATGAAGGACGGTCCCACCGCCTTGGCGACGAATACCACCTCACGGCCGTCGCGCACCACCAGGTGCGCCGACAGACCGGTGGCATTGGCCAGCGCATCGATGATGGGGCGGCCCAGTTCGGTCAGCTCCATCGATGCCAGGTATTCGAAACCCAGGCGCAACACCGCCATGCCCAGCTGGTAGTGCGCCGAGTCGCCGACTCGCTCGACAAAGCCGAGTTGTTCCAGGGTCTGCAGCAGGCGGAATACCGACGCACGGGGCAGATCCAGCCGGCGTGCGAGGTCGGCTCCCGTGAGCTGGCGCTCGTCGCGCGTGAACTGGGCCAGCAGCTGCAGGCCGCGCTGCAGGGCCGGCACCTGGTAGCGGTCCGCTGCGGGAGCGCCCGGCTTGCGCGTGGGCTGCGCGTGCGCGCCGGAAGATGGCATGGTGGCAAGCTGCGTGGTCATGCCGTCTCCTTCAGGCCAAGCAGCCGGTGGACCTGCTCGGCCGCCTCGAGCGCACAGCTGTGGCCGACCGGGCCCAGCGACACATAGGGCGCGCCGACCTGCGCGGCCAGGCGTTCGCAACCGGCCGCCGGCGTGATCGTGTCGGCGCTGCCACTGGCCACCAGCACCGGGCAATGCAGACGCTGCAGGTCGCCCAGCAGGTCGCCACCGGCCAGCATCCGCGCGGCTTGCGTGTAGCCGGCCGGACGGATCTGCGCCATCACATGTCCGACAAAGGCCACCTGCTCCGCACTGGCGTTGCCAGACAGCATCGCGCTGGCACGCGTTTGCGCCATGCCGGCCGGGCCGAGCGCCGCCAGATTGGCCAGCCGATCGGCCAGCTTGCGTTCGCGCTCGGCGGCTTCTGCCCGTGCGTAACCCTGGGCAGGCGCGAGCAGGACCAGGCGCGTCACCCGTGCGGGCGCCATCGCGGTGGCCGCAGCCGCCATCAAGGCGCCCAGCGAATGCCCCACCAGCGTCAGCGGTCCGGCCGTCTGTGCGCCCAGGGCGTCGAGCCATTGCCAGAGCCGCCGCGCATAGTCGGCCGCAACCGGCGTATCCATCGGCAGGGCCGTGCTGGCGCCATATCCGGGGGCATCCCAGGCCAGCACGTGGGAGGCCGGTGCCTGCGCATCCCGTGCCTGCTGCAACTGCGCCAGCCAGCTGCCCGATGCCGATCCGATGCCGTGCAGCAGCACATGCGTCACCGCATCGCCCGCGCCTGGTGTGCGGGCGCGGCGGTATTGCAGCATGGCGTCGCCGACGACCTGGGTCTCAGGCGCGAACGACGGCAGTTGTGCGATCAGGGACATGGTGGCAACAGGTGGGGGACGCAGGAGCCGATGCTCACTGCTTGTCGCGCTTGATCTTGGTCAGCGGGCTGTCGGGCGGGTAGACCGGGGTGATCGGCTTGGCCGAGCCCAGCATCACGCACATCAGCGCATCCTCGTCGCCGATATTGATCTCCTCGCGGTACACGCCGGGCGGCACCGAGATCAGGTCGCGCTCGCCGAGCACGGCTTCCCAGCGCTCGCCGTCCTTCTCGCAGACGACCTTCATCTTGCCGCGCATGACGAAGAACACCTCTTCCACGTCATAGTGAATGTGCGACGGGCCGATGTTGCCGGCCGGGATCACCATGGTCGAGAACGTGAAATGCCCGGCCGGAACGGTGTTGGCGTCCTTGGCCACCCCGGTGCCACCGGTGCCGACATAACGCATCTGCGCACGGCGGTACTTCGGGTCGTAGTCGGCCTGGAACTTCAGCGCATCCCAGTCGTAGCGGCGGGTCGGGAAACGCGCGACACGGCTCTCCAGCCACTGCGCAAACGTCTGTCCTTCGGCGGGCAGCATGCCCTTCTGGATATCGGCTTCCGGCGCGATCTGCGCATCGAGCAGGCCTCGCTCGTTGAAGACGGGCTGGTTGGCAGCGGCTTGGGTGTTCATGGTGGGTCCTTTCAAATGAGGGTCAGATTCCAATTTCTTGCGGCGGGCAAACGAAGTCTCTTCGTGATCCTTTGGCCGCTTGCCCGATGGCCTTGTGTCACCTGGCACTGCGGTGCCATGACGGTCCGGCATCGGGATCGCGTTCCTGGATCTCGGGCTCAGTTCATGACAAACCCGCCATTGACCGGCAACAACTGCCCGGTGATGAAGCCACTGGCGCGCGTCATCAGGAACAGCGCGGCGGCGGTCACGTCCTGCGGCACCTGCGGGCGTTGCACGGCGCGGCCCTTGAGGTAGTAGTCATGGCGCTCGGCCGGTACGTATTCGGTGGCCTCGACCAGGGTCAGGCCCGGCGCGATGGCGTTCACGGTGATGCCCTGGGCGCCGAGTTCGCGCGCCATGCCGCGGGTCATCGCGATCACGGCGCCCTTGCTGGCGATGTAGGCCATCAGGCGCGGTGCGCCCCACAGGGCGGTGTCCGACGCCAGGTTGACGACGCGACCGCTGCCCGAGGCGGCCAGATGCGGCGCTGCCGCCACGGTCGCCTGCCAGGTGCCACGCACGTTGACGTCCATCACCCGATCCCACATGTCGGCCTCGAGCTGGTCCATGGTCTTGCCACCGGAGTTGGTGATCGCGGCGTTGTTGATCAGTCCGTCGAGACCGCCCATCGCGGCTGCGGCCTGGTCCACGCCAGCACGGATGGAGGCGGCGTCCGACAGGTCCATCGGCACGTAATGCGCCTGGGCCCCGAGCTCGACCGCCAGGGTCTGGCCGCGTTCGTGCAGCACGTCACTGACCACCACCTGCGCGCCAGCATCCACCAGGGCCCGCGCAAATGCGGCACCCAGGCCGCGCGCAGAGCCTGTCACCAGCACACGGCGGCCCTGGAGCCGGATTTCCTGTTCGTTCGTCATGTCGGTGTCGCGATCAATTCATGCGCCGCTGGGCGCTGGGGAGGTAGTGCAGGACCTTGCGTTCGGCCAGCACTACCGCGTAGTAGGCGATGATGCCGATCACGGTCAGCGCGCCGATGACGACGAATACCGCGGCGGTATTGCCCTGGCCCTCGAAGAACACCAGCATGAAGCCCAGCCCCATGTTGCCGCCGACCAGTTCACCCACCACGACACCGATCACGGCCAGCGTGCTGGCAATGCGCAGCCCGGAGAACAGCGATGGCAAGGTGGTCGGGTACTCGACCATGCGAAACACCTGCATGCGGGTGGCGGAGAACGACCGTGCCAGGTTGATCATGTCGGAGTCCATGGCGCGCATGGCCGACAGCACGTTGATCAGCACCGGGAAGAAGACGATCAGCACCGCGACCAGGATCTTCGGATAGATCGTATAGCCGAGCCACATCACGAACAGCGGCGCAAACGCGACCTTGGGTGCGATCTGCAGCGCCAGCAGGTAGGGCGAGAGAATGGCCTCCACCCGTGGCGACACGCCCAGCGCATAACCGATCAGCGCACCCATGGCGGAACCCAGCACAAAGCCGATCACCACCTCGAGCGCCGTGATGCCGGCGTGCCAGAGCAGGCGTTCGGTGTGCCATATGCGCACCGCCTCCTCGGCGACCCTGGTCAAGGGCGGCAGCACGAACTCGGGCATGCCGATCCAGCCCGGGCCGTACTGCCACAGCAGCAGGAACACGACCAGGACCCCGAAACTCCAGGCCGCGGTGACCAGCGGCGATGCATCGTCAGACATGGGGAAGCGCCTTCTTCTTGTCGATCAGGGATTTACTTGCCGCCGACGAACTGGTTGGTGTACAGCTCCTTGAGCGGCGCGGCCGTGGGTACCACGCCGTTGGCGACGTAGAACTTCTGCAGCTCGCCCAGGCGCGCTTCATCCATGGTGCCCGGCACCTTCTGGTTGGCGTAGACATACTGGTTGTACATCTCGAACATCTTCTGGATCGATGCTTCCTTGCCCTTGTGGGTCGGCACGTGGGCGACATAGGCGACTGCGGCGGACTTGGGATCGGCCATGATGTCCTTCATGCCCTTGAGCGTGGCGCGCACCAGCTTCTGGATCAGCTGCGGGTTCTTCTGGATGGTCTCGTCGGAGGCGAGGATGGCCTGGGCCATGCTCTTGAAGTACACGTCGGCGGGCAGGATGTCGACCTGCGCACCCATCTCCATCACCGTGACGGTCCAGTCCGGCGTGCTGGCCATGGCATCGGACTTGCGCGCGGCAAACTGCTGCCAGACGCCGGCCGGGCCTGCGGCCTGGATGTTGACGTCGTTCTTGGTCAGGCCGACCTTGCTCATCATGCCGAGCAAGGCATAGTAGGTGGTGTCGGTATAGGCCAGCACCGTGGCGGTGCGGCCCTTGAGTTCGCGTGGGCTCTCGATGCGCAGATCCTTGTGCGTCACCAGTTGCATCAGCGAGCCGGCGCCCAGCACCGCGACCGCCTTGACCGGAATACCCTGGGCGCGCGCAATGATGGGCGTGTCGCCGATCGCGCCACCGATCACCGCGTTGCCGGCACCGACCTGCTTGGCGACGTCGACGCCGCCACGACCGGTGACGAATTTCACGTCCAGGCCCTCGGCCTTGTAGTAGCCCTTGGCCTGGGCCAACATCCACGGGCCGAAGGCCGGCAGGGTTCCGGGCGCCGGCAACAGGTAGGTGACTTCCTGCAAGGCCTGGGCCTGTACCGCCAGCGGGGCGGACAGCGCAGCAGCGGCGCAGACGGCAAGGCAGGCGCGCCGGGTGAAGGTCATGGTGGTGCTCGGATGCATGGAGACTCCTTGGTGATGGATGGGTCAGCTAA
>Ga0116169_1002310_pt1 | contig 14258 bp, 14 predicted proteins | sample AD_UKC130_MetaG_FD_89796 | JGI IMG/M metagenome (GOLD analysis project Ga0116169, IMG submission 89796) | Active sludge microbial communities of municipal wastewater-treating anaerobic digesters from Canada - AD_UKC130_MetaG | ecosystem: Engineered > Bioreactor > Anaerobic > Digestate | place...
CGCTGTTCCCGAGTCCAGGCTCCGAGCCTCCCTGTTCCGCCGCCATCGATGTCCGACATTCAAATTCGCAGCCTCAGCAAATCCTTCGGAGCCACGCGGGTCCTCAACGGGGTATCGCTCGATGTGCACGACGGTGAGTTCATCTCGCTGGTCGGTCCTTCCGGCTGCGGCAAGTCGACCCTGCTGCGCATCCTCGCGGGACTCGAAGCGCAGGACGAGGGCGAGGTCCGCATGGGGGGTGAGCGCATCGATTCACTCGCGCCCGGTGCGCGCGACATTGCCATGGTGTTCCAGTCGTACGCGCTGTATCCGCACCTGTCCGTCCGTGACAACATCGCGGTGCCCTTGCTGGTGAGGCGCCTGAACCGGTGGCAGCGCATGCCGCTGATCGGCGGCTGGTGGCCGGGAGGGCGGGCGATCCGGCATCAGATCGAAGCGGAGGTTCAGGCGGCCGCCAGGCTGCTGGACATCAGCCGTCTGCTGGATCGTCGGCCCGGGCAGCTTTCCGGCGGGCAGCGCCAGCGCACCGCGCTGGGCCGCGCCATGGTGCGCAGGCCGCAGGCTTACCTGATGGATGAGCCTCTGTCCAACCTCGATGCCAACCTGCGGGTACAGATGCGCAGCGAGATTGCCGCATTGCATCGATCACGGGGCGGGACCTTCGTCTATGTCACCCATGACCAGACCGAGGCACTGACCATGTCGACGCGACTGGCGGTGATGATGGATGGCGTGCTCCTGCAGGTTGCCAGCCCCGCGGACATCTATTTCGATCCGGTCGATCTCCGGGTTGCGGAGTTCGTCGGCAACCCCCGAATCAACCTGCTGGCCTGCGATGCCGATGCGCACGGTGGCATCCTTCATCGGAATGCCGCGCTGGGCCTGCGGCTTGCCCATCGCGGCGGCATGGATCGTCGGGTCACCGTGGGCGTGCGGTCCGAGGCGATTCGCCTGACTCCACGAACCGGTGAAGGGCGGCTCGGGACCGTCACCGGGCATGAGCACCTGGGCAGTGAAGTCCTGGTGCAGGTCACGTTGAACGACGGCGGCGCCGTCGTCGTGGGTCGGCGCGACGCGCTGGGTGGAGTGCCTGAGCGGGGCGCGGAAGTCTCGGTGGCATTCGAGGCGGGACGCGTCCTTGCGTTCGGCAGCGACGGCCGGCGCCTGGCACTGGCGCGAGCGCCTCATGGCTGAACAGGTTCGACGGCTGTGGACCACCGCGGGCGGCCGGCTGACCTGGCCGGGAGCATCGCTGCACATCGCGCACGCGCTGTCCGCGCCGGCAGTCGCCCTGATGCTGCTGCTGCTCGTCGGCCCGCTCGTCGTGGTGCTGGGATTGTCGCTGACAGACTATCAGCTGGGCGCCGACGCTCTGTCGTTCATTGGGCTGGACAACTACATCGCGATGGCAGGCGACAGGGTGTTCTGGAAGTCCCTGCGCAACACCGCGATCTACAGCCTTGTGGTGGTGCCGGGATCGGTCGGGCTGGGGCTGCTTGCGGCATTGCTGATCCATGGCGTGGCGCGCGGCCAGGCTGTCTATCGCGCAGTGTTCTTCTTGCCGGTGATGGCCACCCTGATCGCCATGGCGCTGGTCTGGGAGTTCATGCTCCACCCCGGGTTCGGTCTGGTGAACCTCAGCCTGCGCAGCGTGGGACTGACTCCGCAGAACTGGCTCAATGACGAATCGCTGGCGTTGTGGGTGCTGGCGGTGATCGGGATCTGGCAGGGCTTCGGCTTCAACATGGTCCTGTTCAGCGCGGGCCTGCTGGGCATTCCGCGGCCGCTCTATGAAGCGGCGGCCATCGATGGCGTCCCCGCGGGCTGGGCGCGCTTCCGACTGGTGACCTGGCCGATGCTGGCTCCGGTCACGCTGTTCGTCGTGGTGGTCACCAGCATCAAGTCTTTCCAGGTGTTCGACGCTGTCCAGGTGCTCACCAAGGGCGGGCCGAACAAGGCAACCGAGGTGCTGGTCTACACCCTGTACGCGGAGGGCTTCGAGTTCTTCCGCTCCGGCTATGCATCGGCGGTAACCGTGGTGTTCCTGACCATCGTGATGCTGATCAGCGTCATGAAGACCCGCTGGCTTGATCGACGGGTGCATTACACATGAACAGAGCGAGCGCAGCCTGGAGTCAGGCGGGCAGGCACATTGTCCTGGTCGCACTGGCGATTTTTGTGCTGGTGCCGTTCGCGTGGATGCTGTCCACCGCGAGCAAGCCCGAGACTGAGGTCTACAGCGATGTGCTGAGGTGGCTGCCCGAACACTTCGCCCTGTTCGACAACCTGCAGGCGGCCTTTGCAAAGGCGCCGCTGCTGCGGCTGCTGTTCAATGGCGTCGTGGTGACCGGATGCATCTTCGGGCTGCAACTGCTGGTCGCGCTGCCGGCCGCGTATGCGCTCGCGAAGCTGGACTTTCGCGGGCGCGACACCCTGATGGCTGCGGTCCTGCTGGGATTGCTTATACCGCAGCATGCGGTCGCGGTTCCGGTGTTTCTGCTGTTGCATGCGCTGGGTCTGCTCGACAGCTACGCAGCGCTGATCCTGCCCTGGACGCTGTCGGTGTTCGGCATCTTCCTGCTCCGGCAGTTTTTCAAGACGGTGCCCAACGACCTGATCGATGCGGCACGCATCGATGGACTGTCTGAACTGGCCATCGTGTGGCGGGTCATGCTGCCCACCGCCTGGCCGGCGGTAACCGCGTTCGCGATCTTTTCGGTGGTGGCGCACTGGAACGACTATTTCTGGCCGCTCATTGTCATCAACAGCCCCGAACTTCTGACGCCCCCGCTGGGCGTGGCGCAATTCCGCAATCAGGAGGCCGGCACCAACTACGGGGTCCTGATGGCAGCCGCGATGGTGGTCATCGCGCCGCTGCTCATCGCCTTCGCGCTGGCGCAGCGCCGATTCGTCGAGGGCATCACGCTGACGGGAATGAAATGACTCTGCTCGGCCCGTCTGCGCATCCCCGCATACCTTCTCTCTCACCCTGCTGGAGCACCTTTCCATGAGCATGAACCGATACCTGCTGGCCGTGGGCCTGATCGGCGTCCTGAGCACGACCGCCGGACCCGCGACCGCGGCGACCACCGAGATCGTCATCCAGTATCCCTATGGAGAACTGTTCGACGAAACCCACAAGCAGATTGCCGCCGAGTTCGCCAAGCTCAATCCGGACATCAAGGTGACCTTCCGCGCTCCTTACGAGAGCTACGAAGAGGGCACGCAGAAGGTTCTGCGCGAGGCGATGACCCGCCAGGCACCGGACATCACCTTCCAGGGTCTGAACCGCGTGCGCATCCTCGTCGACCGCAAGATAGCCGTGCCGCTGGACGGCTTCATCAAAGCCGAAAAGAACTTCGGCGCGCAGGGCTTTCACCAGGCGATGTACGACATCGGCACCCAAAGCGGCAAGGTCTATGCACTGCCGTTCGCCATCTCGCTGCCGATCGCCTATTACAACCTCGACCTGGTCAAGCGCGCCGGTGGCGATCCCGACAAACTGCCCACGACATGGGATGGCGTGATCACGCTGGCAAACAAAGTGCGTGCGCTGGGGGGCGAGGTCAATGGCGTGACGATGGCCTGGGACATCACCGGCAACTGGCTGTGGCAGGCGCCGGTGCTCAGTCAGGGCGGCAGCATGCTCAGCGCCGACGAAAAGAAAGTGGCCTTCAACGGCGTGGCCGGAGAATTCGCGATCGACCTGTACGCGCGCCTCGTCCAGGATGCGAAGCTGCCCAACCTGTCGCAGCCGGATTCACGCGCCGCCTTCGCCGCTGGAAAGACCGGCATTCACGTCACTTCGACCTCCGACCTGGCCAAGGTGACCAGCATGGTCGGCGGAAAGTTCGCGCTGAAGACGCATGCGTTTCCGAGCGTCAAGGAAGGCGTGGGCCGTCTGCCCGCGGGTGGCAATCTGGGCGTGATCGTGTCGCAGGACGCCAGGAAGCGCCAGGCCGCCTGGGAGGTGCTCAAATTCTGGACGGGACCGATCGGTGCGTCGATCGTGGCCCGGACAACGGGCTACATGCCGCCCAACAAGGTGGCCAACGAAATCTATCTGAAAGATTTCTACGTTCAGAACCCCAACAACTTCACCGCGGTCAAGCAGCTTCCGCTGCTGACGCGCTGGTACGCATTCCCGGGGGAAAACGGCCTGAAGATCACCGACGTGATCAAGGACCACCTTCAGACCATCGTATCGGGCAAGCGCGCGGGCGAGCCTCGCGCGGTGCTCAAGGACATGGCCAGCGACGTGCAGCAGCTGCTGCCGCGCTGAGGAGCGGCACTATGCGCTGGACCAAGTTCATCCATCTGACCGACACCCATCTGGTGCCGCCCGGGCAATTGCTGTACGGCAGCGATCCGCTGCTGCGGGTTCTGGCGGCGGTCCGCAGCATCGCCGCCGAACATGGCGATGCGCAGTTCTGCCTCGTCACCGGAGACCTTGCCCATCTGGGGGAGCCGGCCGCGTACAGGGCATTGCAGGACGCGCTGTCGGCCCTGGCCATGCCGGTGCATCTGCTGATCGGCAACCATGACGACCGGACCGCATTCCGCGAGCGGTTCGCCCTGACGCCGGTTGACCCGATGGGTTTCGTGCAGCAGGCCCTGCCGTTTGAGCACGGCCAGATGCTGATGCTCGACACCAACGAGCCGGGAGTGTCTTTTGGCGTCTATTGCCAGCGTCGGCTCGATTGGCTGCAGGCCAGGCTGGAGCAAAGCGGCGAAGCCCCGTTGTGGATCGCGATGCATCACCCTCCGTTCGATGTCGGGCTTCCGAGCATGGATGCGATCGGACTGCGCGACGCGGAGGCGTTCGCGCGGGTGCTGGAGCCGCATCGGCGGCGGGTCCGGCACCTGTTCTTCGGACATGTGCATCGGCCCATTTCCGGCAGCTGGCACGGCATCCCCTTCTCGACGCTGCGGGCCACCAACCATCAGGTTGCCCTCGACCTGCGCCGCGCCGATGCGATTCCGGGCAGCTTCGAACCGCCGGCCTATGCGGTGGTGCTGATCGACCCGTGGCAGACTCTGGTGCACACCCATGATTTCCTGGATGACAGCCAACGATTCGACCTGTGAGCCGAGACGCCCGCGGGCGCTGGTGTTCGACGTCGACGGCACGCTGATCGACACACTGCTGCCGATGCAGCGGGCATTCAATGAGGTCCTGGCATCGAAGGCCATTGCGCCGTGGAGCGTCGAGGCCGTGCGCGACCAGCTCAGCCTGGGATTGAACGGGCTGCTTGACCTCGCCCTCGAACCCGGAGTGCCGGTGCCGGCAGCCCAGAGGCTGGCGTTGCGCGCAGAACTGCTGGATCGCTACGCGAGGATCGTGCCGCACGAGGCGCGCTGCTATCCCCATGCCGACGCGCTGCTGCGCAGGGCACACGCGGGGGGGTACCGGTTGGCGATCTGCTCCAACGCTTCCGGCTCGGTCCTGGATCTGCTGCTCGAGCGGTTTGGCTGGCGAAGTCTGTTCAGCTCTGTCGTGCATGCCGACAACTCGCCGGCGATGAAGCCCAGCGGCCTGCCGCTGCGCATGGCGCTTTCCGAACTGGGCGTCGCTGCCGACGAGGCCTGGATGATCGGCGACAGCACGCTGGACGCACGGTGCGCTCAGTCCGCGGGCTGTGCCTTCATCTGGTACGGAGGCGGCTACGGGGCTCTCGACCGCACGGACGCCATGCTCGCGCGGGTGGACAATCATAAGGAGCTCGCTGAGCTGGTCTTCGCGGCCCGGGGCACATGGCCGCAGGTGCGGACCATCTGACGCGACGGCGTCGCGTATCCGGCGCTGCGCGTGGTCGGCGGCATCTGCGTGCTGCTGCTGGGGACGGCATGCGGTTCGGGCATGGTGGCGTGGATCCTGCCGCGCAGGGCGCGCACGCCAACCCGGCTTTCTTCCCGCTGGCACTGCCCAGCATCACCGGCACGGGCACGATTGCCATGTTGATCGGCATCTCGACCGAGGCGATCCGCGGCTTCTTACAAACGGCTCGACAAGGTGATCCTGCCGAAGCCATAAACCGGCCCCATCGGTCGACCGGGCGGTATGCGGGCCGCCCGGTTTATCGCGCGTTGCGCAGCGGCCGAACCGGCAACTCGACGAACTCTCCCGGCCGCTTCGCGGCGCTCGCGCTGATCGCTTCCAGCACTTCCTCGCGCTGCAGCATGCTGGCGTTCCAGATGCCGATGTAGTCCAGGCCGTCGGCGGTGCTGTGGTCGCGCGAGTACGTGATCATGCGCTTGCAGCCGGCCACCGCCAGCGGCGCCTTCGAGGCGATCTCGCGGGCGATGCTCATCACTTCGGCCAGCATCGTCGCGTGGTCGGCAAACACGCGATTGACCAGACCGCAGCCCTGCGCTTCACGCGCAGGCATGCGCCGCCCGGTGTAGGCCAGCTCGCGCACGATGCCCTCGGGGATCAGCTTGACCAGCCTCGGAAAGGTGCCCACATCCGCGGTCATGCCGATGTTGATCTCGAAGATCGTGAAGAACGCGTCTTCAGTGGCATAGCGCATGTCGCAGGCGGTGGCCAGATCGACCCCGCCACCGATCGCGCCGCCCTGGATCGCGCACAGCACCGGTATGCGGCAGGCCTCGAGCACGTTGAACGACTTCTGCATGCGCAGCACCGTGTCGTAGAACCGGGCGCCGTGCTGCAGCCGCTCCTCGCGCTGCGCGTCGGCGGCCGGGGCGATGCTGGCGTTGGAGAACATGCTGATGTCCAGGCCCGACGAGAAGTGCGGGCCGGTCGATGACAGGACGATCACGCGGGCCCGCGAGTTGCGGTCGATGTCCGATGATTTCGGGCAGCTCGTCCCAGAAGGCCGGGCTCATGCTGTTGCGCTTGTCGGGCCGGTTCAGCACGACGTGGGCGATCTTGTCGGCGATGCTCACGTCGAAGCACTGGTAGCTCATGGGGTTTCTCCTGGGGGCAAAAGTCGGCCGCCAGTATCGCCCACCCGGCGGCGGGCAGGCGACGTTCCGTTCGGATGCGGGTCGACGAAACGCGTGTCGAGAGGGGACTTGCCGGCAGCGCGGAATTCCTATCTTCTATCGGCGTCGAGCCGTTCCACTGCCGCTCGGCGCGGACCATAAGATCAACACAGGAGACAACGCAGATGACCCTCTTCCACTCGCGCAGCGCCCTCACCGGACTGCTCGGTCTGGCGATCTCGGCCACCGCCCTGCTCGCCGCCCCCGCGGCACGGGCTCAGGAATATCCGAACAAGCCGATCAAGTTCGTCGTGTCCTCGCCCGCCGGCGGCGTGGTCGACATCCGGGCCCGCCGCTTCGGCGCGCGCCTGGGCGAACTGCTCAAGCAGCCGATCGTGGTCGAGAACAAGCCGGGCGCCTCGACCACCATCGGCGCCGACTTCGTCGCCAAGTCGCCAGGCGACGGCTACACCGCCCTGTTCGGCGGCAACACCGAAGTGGTGGTCGTGCCCGCACTGGGCATGCCGATCCGCTACGACCCGGTCAACGACCTGGTGCCGGTTGCGCAGTTCACGCTGGGCTATCCGCTGATGGTGGTCAATTCGACCATGGGCGTGAAGACCCTGCCCGAGCTGATCGAGTGGGCGCGCGCCCGCCCGGGCCAGCTGATGTGCGGCACCTCGGGCCATGGCAGCGGCCAGCACTTCATCTGCGAGCTGCTCGCCCGCAGCGCCAAGATCCAGTTGCGCAGCGTGCCCTACAAGGGCACCGGACCGATGCTGCTCGATGTGGCCACCAGCCAGATCCATGTCGCCATCGGCTTCCTGGCCGAGGTCGACCGTCAGTACATCCAGCCGGGCAAGGTGATTCCGGTCGGCGCGCTGGCGCCCAAGCGCATCGCCAAGTTCCCGAACGTGCCGACCATGGGCGAGATGGGCCATCAGGGCTTCGACATGATGTCCTGGACCGGCCTGTTCGTGCCGGCCGGCACGCCGAAGGCGGCGATCAACCGGCTGAACGCCGAGATCACCAAGGTGGTCCGCGAGCCGGACTTCAGCGCCTGGCTGGCCGAGACAGGCAGCGAAGTGGTCACGCCGACGCCCGAGCAGTTCGCGACCTTCACCCGCGGCGAACTCGAGCGCTGGCGCAAGATGTCCAATGACTTCGGGATCAAGTACGAGCCTTGAACGGATGAACGGATGAGCGGGTGCGGCCACCGGAGCACTTCCGGTGGCGCTCCCCCCAGCGGCGCGCCCTGGCGGCGCGCCCGGACGCGTTACTCCAGCGCTCCTGCGCCCAGCTTCAGGTCGCCCTCGGCCTGCAGCGTCACCTGCACCGCGGCGCGGATGCCGGCCACCATGGTGTCAAGCGACAGGCTCGACAGTCCGGGGTGCGCGGCAGCCTGCTGCGGCAGCATCGGCAGGTGGATGAAGCCCCCCTTTGTTGCCGGATACCGTGTGGCCAGCAGGTGCGCCAGGCTGTAGAAGGTGTGGTTGCACACGAAGGTGCCGGCGGTCTGCGACACCGAGGACGGAATGCCCGCGGCACGCAGCGTGGCGACGATGCGCTTGATCGGCAGACCCGAGAAATAAGCCACCGGCGCATCGGCCACCACGGCACGGTCGATCGGGCAGTCGCCACCGTTGTCGGGCATCGGCGCGTCGTCGACGTTGATTGCAACCCGCTCCACCGACACGTCGTGGCGCTTGCTGGCCTGGCCCAGTCCGATCACCAGCCGCGGTGTGTCGCTGGCCAGCGCATCGGCCAGCACTCGCGAGGCCTCGCCGAAGCGGCAGGGCAGCCGCAGCGCGCGGAGGCGAGCCCCGGCCACCGTTTCGCCATCGAGCGCGCGCGCCACTTCCCATGAAGGATTGATCGTCTCGCCGCCGAAAGGCTCGAAGCCGGTGATCAGGACATGCATGGCGATCTCCTCGTTGGGACGCGGGAGCGCCGTGTCAGCGGCCCTGGAACTTCGGTGCGCGCTTTTCAGCGAACGCCTTCATGCCTTCCTTGACGTCTTCGGTCTGCATCAGCGGCAGCAGCTGCAGGTAGACGTGGTGCACGTGTTCGGGGAAAGGCTCGTTCCAGCCCATGCGCATCATGCGCTTGGCGGCCTGCACGGCCAGCGGTGCATTGGCCGCGACTTCGGCCGCCAGTTCGCGGGCGCGCACCATCTCCTGGCCGTCGTCGACCACCTCGGTGGCCAGGCCCCAGGCCAGGCTTTCGTCGGCGCTCAGCGTGCGGCCGGTGAAGATAAGCTGGGCGGCCTTGTCCCAGCCGATCATCCGCGGCAAATACCAGGTGCTGCCGGATTCGGGCAACACGCCGCGCTTGCAGAAGGCGGCGGCCAGCTTGGCCGAGCGAGCCATGATCCGGATGTCGCTGCCGATGGCGAGGTCCATGCCGTAGCCGGCCGCGCCCCCGTTGACCGCGCAGATCACCGGCTTTTCCATCGCGTGCAGCACGGTGGGCGGTGAGTTGCGCAGATCGATCGAGGTGCGCGGCGCGGTGTCGGTGCGCAGCATGCCGGTGCCCTTGGCCTGCGCGCGCACGTCCAGCCCGGCGCAGAAGGCGCGTCCGGAGCCGGTGAGGATCACGCAGCGTACCTCGGGGTCGGCATCGGCCTTCAGCAGCTGCTCGCTGAGGAGCTGCAGCATCGGTCGCGAGATCGTGTTCATCCGCTCGGGCGCGTTCAGCGTGATGGTGGCGATGTGGTCGCGGACGTCGTAGAGCACTTCCGGCGCAGCGGCGTCGGCGGGCGCCGGGTCGGTGGCAGGTCTTGCGGCGGCGGTTTGCTGGGTCATGGTCTTGTCCGTTCGATTTCGGCAGGTTGAGGTCAGGACAGGCGGGCCAGCGCTTCGATGACGGCCCCCGGCTGCTCCTGCGGCAGCATGTGTCCCGCATTGGCCACGCGCACCAGCTGCGAGTTGGCGATGGCGGCCTTGAATGCGTCGCCGTAGGCCGGCACGATCAGCTTGTCGCTGTCGCCCCAGACCACCACGGTCTTCGCGCGCACGCGGTACAGCCGCTGCGACAGCCCGCGATCGGGAATCGGGAACAGCAGCTTGCCCGCCATGCCGAGCTGACGCGCATTGGTGACCAGGAAGCCCTTCAGCCATTCCGGGTCGTCCATCTTCGTGCCGGCGGCCATCCGCGCGCGGCCCGCCTCCACGTCATGGAACAGGTACTGCGGCAGCTGGTAGGGCAGCATCGCGAAGATGTCGGGGACCGGATGCGCATCGAGCCACAGTCCGGCCGGTGCGAGCAAGGCGAGGCGAGACACCGAGTGCGGCGCCAGCGCGGCCATCTCGCCGGCGATCATGCCGCCCATCGAATGACCGACCAGGATCGGGTCGGACAGGCCGAGCGCATCGACCACATCGGCGGTGTGCAGCGCGATGTCGAGCATCGTGCGCAGCGTCTCGCATTCCTGGCTCGGACCGTAGCCGGGCAGCAGCGGTGCGTAAACGTGATAGCGGGCGGCCAGCGCTGCCAGGAAGGGATCTTCGGCCGTCAGGCCGCCGGCGCCGTGCAGGTACACCAGCGCCTGGCCCTTGCCGCCTTCGAAGTAGTGCACCGGCACATGGTGCGTGGCAATCGTCTTCAGTTCCATGGTCGGCTCCCTTATCGCGCCATGCTCGCCGCCACCGTGGCGGCATCGGGCAGGTTGCCCACCTTCGCCTGCTTCGCCAGCGGCTTGCACCAGAACCGGTTGTCGTCGGCGAACTCGGGGAACATGTTGCGCAGCTTGGGCATGACCTTCTCGGCGAACAGGCGGGTGGAGTACATGCACTTGTCCAGCGGCATGTTGCCAACGTGCAGCAGGCAGAAGATGTTGCCCACGTTCAGCCCCTTGATCAGGTCTTCCATGCGCTGGCGCACGGTCTCGGGGCTGCCGGCGATGATGTGGCCGCCTTCGACCAGGTCCTTCCAGGTGAGCGACGCATAGCCGCCGCGCACAGGCGCGTACTGCGACAGCGCGCCGCTCTGGATGGTCTTGATCGTGCGGTAGCCCGGCGCGTCGGCAAAGCCCGGAAACACATGCAGGCAGCGGTTGTAGAAGTACAGCACGTGCTCGGAGTACAGGCGCTCGGCCTCCTCGTCGGTTTCTGCCACGCAGATGGTCTGCGCGAAGCCGGCGCGATAGGGTGAGGCGTCCGGCGCATTGCGCTCGGCGACGCGGTCCCAGTAGCCGGCCAGCAGCGCCTTGGCGCGGATGTAGCCGGAGAAGGACAGGTACGAATACGAGTAGGTGTTGTCGATGCAGAAGTCGTAGGTCTCGACCGAGCCGCCGCCAGGGATGTGCACCGGCGGATGCGGCTGCTGCACCGGCCGCGGCCAGATGTTCACGTAGCGCAGCTGCGTGTAGCGGCCGTTGAAGGCGAAGGGCTCGGGCTCGGTCCAGGCGCGCTTGATCAGGTCGTGCGCCTCGGCGTACTTCTCGCGGGTGAGTGCCGGAATCTGGCCATAGCAGTAGTTGGTGTCCATGCTGGTGCCCACCGGGAAGCCCGCCACCAGCCGACCGCCCGAGATGCAGTCGAGCATCGCGAACTCCTCGGCCACCCGCACCGGCGGGTTGTACAGCGCGATCGAGTTGCCCAGCACCACCAGGGCCACATCGGACGTGCGCCGCGCCAGGCCCGCCGCAATGATGTTCGGCGAGGGCATGATCCCGTAGCCGTTCTGGTGATGCTCGTTCACGCCGATGCCATCGAAGCCCAGGGTGCCCGCGTACTCCAGCAGGTCCATGTACATGTTGTAGACGTCGTGCGCCCGGGCCGGATCGAAGAGCTTGGAGTCGATGTCGACCCACACCGACCGGTTCTTCTCGCGGAAGTCGGCCGGCAGGTCGGGCCAGGGCATCAGGTTGAACCAGGTGAAGCGCATGGAAGGGGCTCCGGGGTGGGGATGATGAAGGGAGGATAGCGGGGCGGACTGCCCGGGTGGGCCCGGCCGAGGGGATAAATGGGACGCTGCCGGCGTTACGGGCCCGGCCGGCGCATATCGGTTGAATCGCCGGCCCGGTGCGCACAAGTCGCGCTAAGCTATTCCGCAGCCCGGACCGTTCCGACCCGTGACTCCCGAAGGAAGCCCATGAGCCGATTTTTCGAGCCGCACGCCGGCACGCCCAACGCATCGACCAACCCTGAACTGAACGAGCTGCTGCTCAATCCGCAGCGGCGCACGCTGATGACCAGCGGCAGCCTGGTGGCGCTGGCCTCGGTGCTGTCGCTGGACGGCTGTGCAAGCTCCGCAGGGGGCGGCCCGCTGGTCGGCTTCAAGGGCATCGCGGTGTCATCAGACGATGCGGTGCGCGTGCCCGACGGTTACAAGGCCGACGTGGTCGTGGCCTGGGGCGACCCGATCGGCGACGCGCGCGGCATGCCGGCCTTCCAGTGGAATGCGGGCAACAGCGCCGAGGACCAGGAGCTGCAGTCGGGCACCCATCACGATGGCATGCACTTCTTCCCGCTGCCGCTGGGCTCGAACAGCTCCACGCACGGTTTGCTGGTGATGAACCACGAGTACCCCGACAACAATGCGCTGTTCCCCGACGGCATGGCGAACTGGTCGCTGGCGAAGGTGCGCAAGTCGCAGGCGGCGCTGGGCTGCTCGGTGCAGGAAATCAGGCTGGTCGACGGCCGCTGGCAGCTGGTCAAGCCTTCCCGCTATGCGCGCCGCGTGCATGGCAACACGCCGATGAAGATCGGCGGTCCGGCCGCAGGGCACCCGATGATGCGCACCGCTGCCAGCCCGACCGGACGCGAAGCCTTCGGCACCTTCAACAACTGCGCCAGCGGCCCGACGCCCTGGGGCACCTACCTCACTTGCGAGGAGAACTTCTCCTTCCACTTCAAGGCGCCGCCCGACGCCACCGCGATGGAAGAGCGCTACGAACTGAGTCCGAAGGTGCGCTTCTCGTTCCGCTGGGGTGAGGCCGATCCGCGCTTCGACGCCGGCCGCAACCGCAACGAACCAAACCACTTCGGCTGGGTGGTCGAGTTCGATCCCTACGATCCCGGCTCGGTGCCGGTGAAGCGCACGGCGCTGGGCCGCTGTTCCCACGAGGGCGCCACTTATGCGATCTGCAAGGATGGCCGAGTGGCCATCTACACCGGCGACGACCGCGCCTTCGAATATCTCTACAAGTTCGTCACCGCCCGGCCCTGGAACCCGAACGACCGCGCGGCCAACCGCGACCTGCTCGACGAAGGCACGCTGTACGTCGCGCGATGCAACGCCGATGGCAGCGGCGAATGGGTCGAGCTCACCCACGGCAGAAACGGGCTGACCGCTGCCAACGGCTTCGATTCGCAGGGCGCGGTGGCGATGTATGCGCGCGCCGCGGGAGACACCGTCGGCGCGACGAAGATGGACCGCCCCGAATGGGTGGCGCGCCACCCGATGACCGGGGACATGTACGTCACCCTGACCAACAACGTCTCGCGCGGCCGCCAGGGCAGCGAGGGGCCCAATCCTGCCAACCCGCGGGCGCCCAATCCCTACGGCCACATCATGCGCTGGAGCGAGGACGGCGCCGACCATGCAGCCACGCGCTTTCGCTGGGAGACCTTCATCCTGGCGGGCGACCCGAATCATGCGAATCCGGCGGTGCGCGGCAACATCAAGGGCGATGTGTTCGCCTCGCCCGATGGCCTGTTCATCGACCGGCGCGGCGTGATGTGGGTGCAGACCGACGTGTCGCCCAATGTGCTGCTCAAGGACGACCACACGATCTACGGCAACAACCAGATGGTGGCGGTGGATCCGGTGACGCGGGAGGCCCGGCGCTTTCTGACCGGCCCGCGCGGCTGCGAGATCACCGGCGGCTGCATGACCCCCGATGGCCGCACGCTGTTCGTCAACATGCAGCATCCGGGCGAGGTGGGGTCGGCCGGCACCGACCCTGCCAATCCAAGGCGTCTGTCGAACTGGCCCGATTACCGGCCCGACGGTCGGCCGCGCTCGGGCACGGTGGCCGTGCGGCGCTTGGACGGGGGCATCGTCGGCAGCTGAGTGCGATCCATCATGGGGCGCGGCGGGGCGATGGCCGTCGTCGCGAAGTCAGGGGCAGGCGGCCGGTGCGCCCTCGTCGCGGGTCACACAGCCAGCGGCCTTGTCGGCTTGCGCGCCGCCAGGAACATCAGCGAGCCGACGATCGAGATGCTGGCCAGCAGCGTGAAGCCCAGCAGATAGTTGCCGGTGGCGTCGCCCAGACTGCCCGCCACCAGCGGCCCGCCGATCTGGCCCACCGCGATGATCAGTGACGACACGCCCATGATCTTGCCGATCGCCCGGCGCCCGAAGTA
>Ga0116169_1002316_pt1 | contig 14240 bp, 9 predicted proteins | sample AD_UKC130_MetaG_FD_89796 | JGI IMG/M metagenome (GOLD analysis project Ga0116169, IMG submission 89796) | Active sludge microbial communities of municipal wastewater-treating anaerobic digesters from Canada - AD_UKC130_MetaG | ecosystem: Engineered > Bioreactor > Anaerobic > Digestate | place...
CTCTCGTGCCGTCGCTGCTGGTGATCGGCACGGCTGTAAAGCTTGCCAACCTGTTCAAGTCCGTGGTCGACGGTATCGATGCTTTCAACGACCTGGCGGACGCCACTGGCAGCACCATCGAAAACCTGTCGGCACTCGATCACGTCGCATCCCTTACTGGCACCAGCTTCGATACGGTGGGCGCTGCGCTACTCAAGTTCAATCAGTCCTTGAAGGACGCGAAGCCGGGAAGCGATGCCGAGGCCGCATTCAAGGCGCTCGGGCTTTCAATCGGCGAACTCAAATCACAGGACCCGTCCGAGGCGCTGCGCCTCACCAGCGTGGCGCTGGCCGGTTTCGCGAGCGACGGCAACAAGGCACGGCTAGTGCAGGAGTTATTCGGCAAATCGGTCAAAGAGGTGGCGCCATTCCTCAAGAACCTGGCCGAGGTCGGCTCGCTGGTGGCAACCGTCACGACCAAGCAGGCCGAGGAAGCGGAAAAGTTCAACCGGCAACTCGCGCTGATGAGTACCTATTCGCGGGACGCAGCGCGAACCATTGGCAGTCCATTGGTCGAGACCTTCAACAATATCGCGGCATCGATCCAGAAGGCCGCGCGTGAGCAAACCGGATGGTTTGCCAGTATGGAGTCGCTTCGGGCGCAGGCGGCTGCGCGCAGTGATGCCTTGTACACGGGCACCTGGTCGGACGCACGCGGCGGGCGCGGCTTCGTCAATCCGGCATTCGTGCTGCCATCGCTACCGGGTGATATCGGCGGGAAGAAGGACCCGGCAAAGCCGGTCACACAGCTTGCGCGCGATCTCGATCTGACAAACAGGGCCCTTGCCAGCTACACCGAGCAGCTGCAGAACACCATCACCAAGACGCAGGACCTGACCACCGTCGAGGAGGCGCTGATCTTCCTGCGTCGCAAAGGCGCTGGCGCGTCGCTCGACGATGCCGCGCGGATCCTGAACCTGGCCCGACAGGTCGACGAGACCAAACGGCTCCATGAAGAGACGCAGAGCCTGATCGCCCTGGACAAGACACTCGAAGAGCAGGCCCGCGCCAAGGTGCAGGCCCGCGACGACAACCTGCAGCGACTGCTCGATGCCACCCCCACCGCCCAGCTGGAGAAAAGCCGCGCCGACATCATCCTGCTGACCGAGGAGTTCCAGAAGTTCATCGACACAGCCGGCCGGGCCGGCATCAATGAGCAGACGTATCTCGAAGCCGTGTCGGCCAGGCTGGACCTGACCGGCAAAGACCTGGAGAAAACCAAGAGCATCGCCGAGGAGCTGGGCCTTACGTTTCAGTCGGCATTCGAGGATGCGGTGATCGGCGGCAAGAGTTTCAGCGACGTGCTCAAGGGCATCGAACAGGACATTCTGCGTATCGTGGTGCGCAAGAGCGTCACCGAGCCGCTGGGCAAGTTCGTCACCGGGGCCATCGGCAACCTGTTTTCGTTCGATGGTGGCGGGTATACGGGCGGCGGGTCTCGATCCGGTGGCGTCGACGGGAAAGGCGGCTTCCTGGCGGTGATGCACCCTCAGGAGACCGTTGTCGACCACACCAAGGGCCAGGGCGCCGGCGGCGCTGTCGTGATCAACAACAACTTTACCGTTGGCGACGTGGCCAGCATCAGCATGGTGCAGCGCGCCATCGCGAATTCGCAGAAAGCTACCGCCGCAGCGTGGCGCCGGTCGTTGGTGTACGGAAACGGCGGTGAGTGATCTCGAAAAATCGCGGCGGCTGCATCTGGCCATACTCGCAGAACGGGCGCGGGCCTTTGACGCCACCAGGCGCATGATTGCGGACCCCGCATGCTGCCTGCCGCGCGCAATCTGGTTTTGTGCCGCGATGACTGGCACCGGCAACTACGTGTACCAGTTCATCCAGCGGCGCCTGCAGACCCGCCTGGCGCGTCTGCAGCGAGAGCAGCGAACGCTGGTCGAGTTGCTGCGATGGCAGGATCAGAGCCGGCAGATATAGCCGAATCCGCGACCAACGAAGGCCGGCTCTATGCCGGCTTTCGCTTTTTTGAGTGCACACGCATTGCACACGATGCCCTTGAAACCCGCATGGATGTTGGTTAATCGCAACGATCCATCATGGGTGCCACCGACAGGCGCCAGCGCTCACGCGGCTGCAAAGGGTTCGGATCGGAAAAATGGGAGGTCATGGTGAAGCGCCGCCGGCGCAAAGACACGCCCGCATCCAGCGCGCAGGCGCGATGCGAGAGTATATTTTCTTTGCGCGATGCGGGTTTGCGCGCTCGCCAGTGGGCTTTTGCGCTTGGCGGCGAAGCTCAGGGTGCGACCGGCAGGCAAGGCAGCTGTGACAGGCCGACGGCGCTGGCTGCGTTCTCCCAGCCGCCCCCATGTCCACGGCGCCCGCCACGGTTCGACAGCATGTCATCCACCCATTGGCTGAACGCCACACCTGCCGAATCCTCGGTATAGAAGCGCGTGCTTCGCATCAGGGTGTGGTACGAGCCTTCTGCCAGGTAATAGCGGAAATTGGGCACATCGTCCCCATAGGACTGCAGCGACGCCAGCATCTGGTGGTTCCAGTCGATAGCCGCGCCGGGGACCGTCACGCCGCCACCGACCGGCAGATTGGCACAGGAACCGCCGCCGCCATAAAACCCCAACTGGTTGTAATAGGCTGCCATGTAGCCGTAGAACGAAATTTGCGTTTCATCATAGGCGGTGGTGAACTGGGCGGTCTTTACCTGCGGGCGCGCCTTGGCTGCGACCCGCAGCAAATCCGTTCCCGCAATCGCCGAAGGATTGTTGCCGAACGCCCATGGCGCCAACTGCATGTTCCAGGCACCGCGACCGACCAGGTCGAATGCCGGTGTCGTGACGCCCTGGCTGGCGTCGGCAATCACGTAGGTATGGGCATTGCGGAAGGCGCGCTCGATCCACGGGAAGTTGGCGATGGCCCCGTAGCCCCCGGCACTGGAACCCGTGACCAGAACGTTCCTGGGCTTGTCGATGTTCTTCTTCATCCAGTCCATGACGACCATGAAGTTGTCGAATCCGCCGTGGCGGATCGGAAACGACGCCGGGATATAGGGGTTGTATGGAACGCCGGGAGCAGGCGTGGGTTGTGTATAGGTCCTGGTGCTGGACCCGGTATGCAGATCACCTGTGCAGTACGGGATGTAGACGATGCTCCAGTCACGGATCGGATTGGCCGGATTGTCGGTATCGAACATGCCGTCGTAGTCGTCCGGCGTGCTGTCGGCGTCGATCGCAGGAACAAAAAACTGCAGTTGCGGCGGGATGCCGGCAGGCAGGGAATTGCTCAGCGGAAAGCTGCAGGTCGTTGCATCCCAGCACGCACCGCCCCCTTCAAAGAACACGGCCACGTTGTCGGACTTGCCCTTCTTCGACCAGAAGCTGAACTCCGCATTGGTTCCGGGATAACCGGAGCATGACGCGGAATGAACCTTGTCGTCCATGCCCAGCACGTTCTTGAGCTTGACGTTGGACTTGTCATGTTTGACCCATCCATAGTCCCTGTCGTGCTTGTGCCTGCGCTCGTGTTTCGACTTGTCCATTTTGCGCCAGTCGTCGCTCGAGGAAGACTCGTCGTGATCTCTCCAGCCATCGCCAAACGGCGGCTTGGCCTGCGCCGATGCCATGACAAGTCCCAAGAACACGACGGCGATACAACGCCAGAAAAGTCCCCGATCAAGCTTCATGTTGGTCTCCCCTGAATTCGAGCCCTCCTTGCATCGGACGATGCATGGCTGGCTCAGCCAGCGTAACGGATTGTGTTCAATCCGTACCGAGGGTATCCCCCGAGTCCACCCCAATCGGCAGCCGTCCGGTTTCGTCAGATGGAACGTTTGCACCGGAATGGGGCGCCTGTCGGTGCGCGCCGCGATGATTGCCGCCGTCGACTGGCAACGCCCCTCCACCCTCAGCCGTCCGTGCGCAGCAGCTCTCGCGCGTATTGCGCAATCATCAACTCCTCGTTGGTCGGTATCACCCAGACCGAAACCCGACTGCCTGGCGCGCTGATGCGCGTGGCATCGCGTCGATTGGCCTCGTCATCGAGTTCAATGCCCAACCACTTCGCCGCCTTGCAGACCTGGCCGCGCACCATCGCGCTGTGTTCGCCAACACCGGCCGTGAACACCAGTGCGTCCAGCCCTTGCAGACTGGCCGCCAGCGCGCCGAGTTCGTGGTTGATGCGGTGCACATACAGGTCGATCGCCGCGCGTGCTTCAGGCGCCACGCTGGCCTGCAAGCTGCGCATGTCACCCGAGATGCCGGAGACACCCAGCAGACCGCTGTCGTGGTATAGCAGGTGCTCGACCTCCTTGGCCGACATGCCTAGCTGCGTCATCAGGTGCAGCACCACACCGGGGTCGATGCTGCCGCAGCGCGTGCCCATCATCAGCCCCTCGAGCGCCGTGAAACCCATGGTGCTGTAGACGCTCTGGCGTGCATGCATCGCACACATGCTGGCACCATTGCCCAGGTGGGCCACCACCACGCGGCCGTTGGCAGCTTCGCCCAGGTGCTCCGGGAGGATGCTGGCGATGTACTCGTAGGACAGGCCGTGAAAACCATAACGCCGCACGCCCTGCGCGCTGATGCTGCGCGGCAGTGCAAACGCCTGCGCCACCCAGGACTGGGTGGTGTGAAACGCGGTGTCGAAACAGGCGACCTGCGGCACCTGGGGCTGCTGACGCGTAATGGCGCGGATCGCGGCCAGATTGTGCGGCTGGTGCAGCGGCGCCAGGGGCACCAGTTGCTCCAACTGCTGCATCACCTGCGGCGTGACGCGCACCGGACGGTCGAACGCCGCGCCACCATGCACCACCCGGTGCCCGACAGCCAGCAGATGGCGATCACCCGCATGGCGCGCCAGCCACTCGAATACCTGTGCCAGCGCATCGTCGTGCATCCGATCCGGGTCGGCCGACAGCGTGAGGGCCTGCTCCTCCAGCACCGCCCCATCGTGTGACCACACACGCAGCCGTGCCGTGTCGCCGATGCCGTCCACCTCGCCGTTTGCCAGTCGCACCGGTACCGGCAGCGCCAGCTCCGAGAAGGTCGCGAACTTGACGCTCGACGACCCCGCATTGATGACCAGGACGACGTCGGTCATAGCGGATGGGCCAATTGGTAGCGCGCCACCAGCAGCGCAATCGCACACGAGGCAATACGCGAATGTGCCGAGTCGGCCCGGCTGGTCAGCACGATGGGGACCCGCGCGCCCATGACGATGCCGGCGGCCTGCGCATCTCCCAGGTACTCCAGTTGCTTGGCCACCATGTTGCCGGCGTCCAGGTCGGGGACCACCAGCACATCGGCGTCACCCGCCACTGGCGAGATGATCCCCTTGGTCCTGGCGGCTGCGAGCGACACTGCGTTGTCGAACGCCAGCGGGCCGTCGACCAGCGCGCCAGTGATCTGGCCACGATCCGCCATCTTCGACAGGGCCGCCGCGTCCATGGCCGATTGCAGCTTGCTGGTCACGGTCTCGACCGCCGACAGAATGGCGACCTTGGGCATGCGGTTGCCCAGCGCGTGCGCAAGGTCGATGGCATTGCGCACGATGTCGGCCTTGGCGTCGAAATCCGGCGCGACGTTGATCGCCGCATCGGTGATCAGCAGCGGCTTGGGATAACGCGGCACGTCGAGCACGAACACATGGCTGACGCGCCGGCCGGTGCGCAGACCGGTCTGCGGATGCACGACCTCGGCCAGCAACTCATCGCTGTGCAGGCTGCCCTTCATCAAGGCCTGCACCTCGCCAGCGTGAACCATCTGCACCGCCCGGGCCGCCGCCGCATGGCTGTGCGGCACGTCGACCAGGGTCACGCCGCCCAGGTCGAAGCCGTTCTGTGTTGCCAGTTCGCGGATACGCGCCTCGGGCCCGACCAGCACCGCTTCGATCAGTCCGAGCGATGCGGCATCGAGTGCGCCTTCGAGCGCTTCACGGCTGCATGGATGCACCACCGCCATACGGATGCGTGGGCAGGCCTTGGCGGCTTCCATCAACTGGTCGTAGCGCAGATTCTTGTCGGCCAGCAAGGGTTGCGGCACCTCGGTACGCGCAATGGACAGCTTCTCGCGGGGCGCCAGCACCTCGGCTTCGCCGTCGATCACCACATCGCCCTGCTGGTTGACGCAGGTCGTGGCCAGCGTGACGTGGCCACGCCCGGCATCGAGCTGGGTCACGGTGACGGTCACCGTCAAGGTGTCGCCGATATGCACCGGCTTGAGGAACTTCAGCGTCTGGCCCAGGTAGATCGTGCCCGGCCCCGGGAAGCGGGTCCCCAGCACGGTGGAGATCAAGGCGCCACCCAGCATGCCGTGCGCGATGATTTCCCGGAAATGGCTGCTGCGCGCATACAGCACGTCGACATGGGCCGGGTTGACGTCGCCGGTCACTGCAGCAAACAGCTGGATATCGCGCTTGGTCACGGTGCGATCGAGGCTGGCCCGGTCACCGACCGCGATCTCGGCGATCGGGTGGTTCTCCAGCATCTCCTGCATGGGTTCCACGGGGAATAGATCTGCGTTCATGAATTGCTTTCCAGGCCTCAGCCCATCACGTGATAACCACCGTCCACGAACACCACGTTGCCCGTCAGGGCGCGGGCGGCGTCGCTGAACAGCATGGCCGTCGTCACGCCGACGTCGCGGATGCTCACCAGCTGGTGCTGCGGCGCACGACGCGCGGCATCGTCCAGCAGGGTTTCGAATTCGCCAATGCCCGAGGCTGCGCGGGTCATGATCGGTCCTGGTGAGACCGCATGCACGCGGATGCCCTTGGGGCCGAGTTCATCGGCCAGGTAGCGCACGGTGCACTCGAGCGCCGCCTTGACCGGGCCCATGATGCCGTAGTGCGCTATCACCTTCTGGGCGCCGTAGTACGACATCGTTGCCAGAGCGCCGCCGTCCTTCATCAGCGGCTCGGCGGCCTTTGCCAAGCGGATGAACGAGTGGCAGGACACGTCCATGGCCTGCGCAAAACCTGCTGCGCTGCTGTCGATGACGCGGCCATGCAGGTCGGCTGCGGGCGCAAACGCGATCGCGTGCAGCACAAAATCGAGTTTGCCCCAGCGCTGGGTGATCTGTTCGAACAGCGCATCCATCTGCTCGGGTTGCTGGACGTCGAGCGGCGCGATGATCTCGGCCTGCAACTGCTCGGCCAGCGGCCGGACATAGGGTTCGGCCTTGGCATTGAGGTAGGTGACGGCCAGGCTGCCGCCCAGCTCACGGATCACCTCGGCACAGCCATAGGCGATGCTGTGGGTATTGGCAATACCAACAATCAGCCCTTTTTTGCCGGCAAGGCTGGGCATGGCAAGATTCGCGGGGGAGGCACTGGTGGGGGTCATGATCGCGGGCCTTCAGGTTGTCAACACATACTGGCCTGGCGCATCGTCCAGGACCGCAAGGCCAGCCGCCGCATTTCCCATGGCCGGCGGTGCCGCCTGCCCACTCGCATGCTGGTGCAGCCAGGACTCCCATTGCGGCCACCACGAACCCTCGTGCGCCGGCGCCTCGGCACTCCACGCCTGCGGATCGATGTAGCGGGCATCGGCCTTGCGCGTGGCGACCTGGTAGCTGCGCTTCACGCCAGGTCCGGGCGGATTGACAACCCCGACGTTGTGGCCCCCACTGCTCAGGCAGAACGTGACCTCGGTATCGGTCAGCATGTGGATCTTGTAGACCGACAACCAGGGCGAAACCGTATCGCGCTGTGTGCCCACCACAAACATCGGCACGCGGATGTCGGACAGTGCAATCGGCCTGCCGTCGACCATCAAGCGGCCGCGCGCGAGCTCGTTGTCCAGGTAGAGACTGCGCAGGTATTCGCTGTGTTGCCGATATGCCATGCGCGTGCCATCGAGGTTCCAGGCCCCCAGGTCACTGAGCGGCCGGTCGTGCCCCAGCAGGTAGTCCTGCACCATGCGCGACCACACCAGATCGACCGAATTGAGCATGGCGAAGGCGCCGGCCATCTGTGCGCTGTCCAGATAGCCCTTCTCCCACATCATGTCCTCCAGGAAGGTGATCTGGCTGTTGTCGATGAACAGCCCCAGTTCGCCGGGCTCGGTGAAGTCGGTTTCCGACGCCAGCAGCGTGAGCGACTGCAGCCGGTCGTCGTCGTCGCGCGCCATCGTCGCTGCGGCGATCGACAGCAAGGTGCCGCCGAGGCAATAACCCAGCGCCTGTATCCTGCGACCGGGAACCACGGTGCTGACGGCATCGATCGCAGCCATGACACCCAGCTTGCGATAGTCGTCCATGCCCAGGTTGCGATCCTGCGGGCCCGGATTCTTCCAGGAGATGATGAACACCGTGTGTCCCTTCTCCACCAGGTAGCGCACCAGCGAATTCTGCGGCGACAGGTCCAGGATGTAGTACTTCATGATCCACGACGGAACCATCAACACCGGCTCGGCATCCACCCTGGGCGTCTGCGGCGCGTACTGGATCAGCTCGATCAGGTCGTTGCGCAGCACCACCTTGCCGGGTGTCACCGCGACTTCATGACCCGGCCGGAAATGCGCCCGGCCCTCGGCTGGCTGGTCATTCTGGCTCGACAACGCGTCACGGATCCAGTTCTGCGCGCCTTGCAACAGGTTCATTCCGCCACTGCGTGCCGTTTCGGCCAGCACCTGCGGGTTGGTCAGCAGAAAGTTCGACGGCGACCACATGTCCAGCATCTGTCGCGTCATGAACGTCGCCACATGTTCATGGTGGGCCGTCACGCCGCGCACGTCCGAAGTCGCGTTATGCCACCACTGCTGGTTCAGCAGGAAGGACTGGTAGATCAGGTTGAACGGCCATTGCTGCCATTCCGGCGCGGCAAAGCGGCGATCCTGCGGCAAGGGCTCGATGCAGGGTTCGGCCGGTCCGGTCCCGCAGCGCAGGAAATGGAGGGCCATGCGCGCCGACTTGCGCAGCGCCTTGGACACCAGTTCCTGCTGCTTGCCCGGCGACGCGGCCAGGTGGGTCAGCCAGTCCATGTAGGCCCCCATGATCGACGCCGGTGACAGACCCCGCGTGACCCGCGCGATCTGGGTATGTACGGCGCGGTCCAGCGCACGTGTGAATGCCTGGCCTTCGTCGAGCTGCAACGGCTGCGCCAAGGACTCCGCCCCTTGTGCGTAGGTGCCGGCCGGTGTTTGCACCCTGCCCCGGTTGGTGGTCGGCAACTTGGACTCCGGTGCACGGCGTATCGCGGCAACCGGTCGACCCGGCTGGCGCGTCACCAGGCTGCGCGATGACGTCGCCTTCCCCGGCTCGCTTGCACCCCGGGTTCGAGTGCTTGGTGCTTTCTTGTCCATGTTGATGGCTCCTTCGTAATTACCAGGTTGCGCGTACGCAAAATTTGTCAGTCGAATTGCCGCCGGAAGCGCCACAGGCCGAAGCCCACCGTGAAGCAGCCGAGCACCACGATGCCCAGCACCGAGTCCCACAATACGCGGAGGTCGGCGCCCTTGAGCAGGATGCCGTAGCAGGCATCCATGTAGTAATACAGCGGCGAGAACACCGTCAGCGCCCGCACGGCCGCTGGCATCGCCTCCGGCGGTGTCCAGATGCCGGAGAGGAAAATCATCGGCGCCAGCACCAGAATGCTGAGCATGGCCGCCTGTGCCAGGTTGCGTGTCACCGTGGCGATGAACAAGCCCAGTCCGGACAGATTGATGATGTACAGCGTCGTGATGCAGAAGAACAGCGGCAGGCTGCCCTGGATGGGGACGTGGAAGACCGGCACCAGCACCGTCAGCAGGCTGATCACGATACCCAGCTGAATCACCAGCATCATCGCCAGCGTCTTGGGCAGCATGACCTGGATCGGTGTCAATGGGGAGACCAGCAACTGCTCGATGGTGCCGCGCTCCTTCTCGCGCACCATGGCTGCCGCCGGCAGCAGGATCGAGAACGCGGTGATCACGTTGAGCAGCTCCGAAATCGACATGAACCAGGCGTCATTCTGGTTCGGGTTGAACCAGACCCGCACCCGGTTGTCGACCACCGGCGCAAGGCTGGCCGCGCCCGCGCCCAGTCCGGCGCTCTGTATGCCGGCTTCCAGTGCGTAGGACGAGATGATCTGGGTTCCGTAGCTGTAGGCCAGGAATCCCAGCACCGAGTTGGTCGCATCGATCTGCATCTGCACATGGGTCTTGTGCCCGGCCAGCAGATCGCGTTCGAACTGGGGGGGAATCGTCAGGACCAGCAGGGCGTCGCCATCGTCGAGCAGTTGTGCGGCTTCGGAATCGCGCGTGATCTGGTAGCCGATACTGAATTCCGGCGGCAGGAACCGGCTCACCAGTTCCCGCGAAGCCGCACTGCGGTCCAGGTCCTGCACCACCATCGATGCATTCGTCAGCTGCAACGTGACCCCGGAGCCGGCGTTGTAGATGTCGGCGGTGAAGCCGTACAGGATCACGAACAGCAAGACGGGGTCGCGCAGCAGTTGCAGCAATTCCTTGACGGTCATCACGCGCAGGCGTCCCCACCATACGCGCAGGCCCTGCAATTCCAGTTGCGCCATGGTCATGCATCCACCCGCTTGTGGAACAGCAGATAGCCAGCGGTGAACAGGATGCAGGCATACAGCGCCAGCGCCAGCACCTGAGGCCAATAGGTGGCCAGACCCAGTCCCTTGAGGAAACTCCCCATCGCAATATCGGCGAAATACATGCCGGGCAACAGATGCGCAATCACCCGCGCCACACTGGACAGCGAAGACACCGGGATCAGCACGCCGGAATACAGTACCGCCGGAACCACGGTGAGGATGGTCGTACCGATCATCGCAGCCACCTGGGTCTTGACCGCCACCGAAACCAGCAAGCCGATGCCGGTGGTGCAGGTGACGTACAACACCGCACTCAGCAGGAAGAACAGCGGATCACCCTTGAACGGTGTCCCGAACATGAAGATCGCCAGCACCCACAGCACCAGGATGTTCAGCGTCGAAATCGCCACATACGGCAGCAATTTGCCGGCTAGGAATTCGCCGCGGCTGGCCGTCGACGAATAGATATTGAAGATCGACCCGCTCTCCTTCTCCCGCACGATTCCCAATGCGGTCAGGAACGGCGGCGAGATCATCATGATCACCATCAGCAGCTTGGGCGCGATCGACCAGATGCTCTTCATGCTCTGGTTGTACAGAAATCGCACCTCGATGCCGATGAGCGGCAGTTGCTCCCGGACCTGCGCCTGCGGCACACCCCGAATCTGCGAGATGGCCTGCGTCAGCGTCTCCACGTTGAAGGCCGCGTTGATTGCTGCAACATAACCCTTGACGGTCTGCGCCCGGAACGGGAACGTGCCGTCGACCAGGGTCTGCACCTGGGCCGGTCGTCCGGCCATCAGGTTGCGCTCGAAATGCGGACCGATGACCAGTACTGCACGCAGCTGGTTGTCGACGATATGGCGGTCCAGCTGATTCTCGTCATCGGCGTAACCCTTGAAGTCGAAGTAACGCGAATCGATGAAGCGGTGCACGTATTCGCGGGACATCGGTGTACGGTCGTGGTCGACGACGGCCAGTGGCAAATGCTCGACGTCGAGCGACAAACCGAATCCGAACAGCAGCATCAAGGCGGCGGGAACCACGAAGGCCAAGGCAAAGAACAAGCGGTCACGCACGATCTCGCGCCACTCCTTGGACGCGATGGCCAGCACCCGGGTGCGGTTCATGCCGCCTTCCTCTTTTCTGCCAAGGCGGCCGCCTCGAGCGCAGTCACCCGGTAGACGAACACATCCTCCATCGACAACACCCGTGCGCGTACATCGACGCCGGTCATGCCGGCCTGTGCCAGCACCGTTGCCACGCGCAGGCGATCGGCATCGGGGGCGTGCGAGAACAGATGCAGCTTCTTGCCGAACAGCGAGGCGCCGGGATAGCCGCCCGCCGTCAGCGCCGCGATGCACTCCCGCGGATCCGAGGCGCTGATCTCCAGCAACTTGCCGGCCTCCAGCTCCACGGCCGCCTTCATGCCCGCTGGTGAATCGTCGGCAACCACTCGACCGGCATACATCAGCGCCAGGTGGTCGCAATGCTCGGCTTCGGACATGTAGTGCGTGGTCACCAGGATCGCAACCCGGTCCTCGCGGGAAAGCCGGAACAGGGTTTCCCAGAACGCACGCCGACCGATCGGATCCACGCCCGATGTCGGTTCATCGAGGAACAGTACCTGCGGCCGGTGTACCAGGGCGCAACCCAGGGCCAAGCGCTGGCGCAAACCCATCGGCAAGGCGTCGGCCCGCATCTGCTGGAAATCCTGCAGTCCCGCCATGTCCAGCACCCAGCCCAGGCGCTGCGCCGTCGTGCGCCGGTCAAGCCCGTAGATGCCGGCATACAGGCGGATGTTCTCGACCACGCTCAGGTCCAGGTACAGCGAGAACGCCTGCGACATGTAGCCAATGCGCTCCTTGATCGCAAAGCCGGCGCCACGCATGTCAACCCCTGCCACTTTGCCCTGGCCATCGCTGGGGCGCGTGATGCCGGTCAGCATCTTGATGACCGTGCTTTTGCCGGCGCCATTGGCCCCCAGCAGACCGAATATCTCGCCTGGCGGAACCTGGAAACTGACCTTGTCTACCGCGCGAAAATTGCCGAAGTCGCGTGTCAGCGCTACGGCTTCGATCGCTGTGGCCTGCGCATGGGCGCCGATCTGCACCACCCTGTTGTCGATCGTCGCTGTGACTGCGGCAGTAGCCGGAGCCGCTGCCGTCTGTGCCAGACCACGACGGCGCAGCAATGCAACGAATGTGTCCTCGAGTTCGGGGTCCGATACCGTAGCGGTCGGTGCCAGCGCCGCGGGCAGAACACCGGCCACCGCCGTCAACGCCGCGTCGCTGTCGCCGTCATCGACGAATACCCGCACCAGGGACCCCGAAACGTCGACCTGTGCGAATGACTGGCGCACGGCTGCAATCGCAGCCGAATCGGCCTGCGCAGTAACGAGATGTCCTGGCGCCAACTGCGCCATGTCGTCCGGATTGCCACTGGCCAACAGCTTGCCGCCGAACATCAGTGCGACCCGGTTGAACCGCGCGGCCTCGTCCATATAGGCGGTCGATACCAGTGCGGTGATGCCGCGCATGGCCAGCAGATGCTCCAGGATGGCCCAGAAGTCGCGGCGAGACACGGGGTCCACACCCGTGGTCGGCTCGTCCAGAATGATCAGCTCAGGTGCGTGGATCAAGGTGCACACCAGGCCCAGCTTCTGCTTCATGCCACCGGAGAGTTTCTTCATCGGCCGATCGCGAAACGTGTCGAGCCGGGTTGCCGCGAGCAGCTCATCCTTGCGCGCCGCCAGGTCCTGTTCCGGTACCAGGCGCAAGCGCGCAAAGAAATCGATGTTCTCCTCGATCGACAGGTCCGGATAAAGGTTCTGGCCCAGCCCCTGGGGCATCAGTCCGATGCGGTCCTTGATCTTCTCGCAGGCACGCTCTGAATCGAGCGATATACCGAACACTTCGAGGGTACCGGCGTCGAACGACAACACCCCCGCAACGGCCTTCATCAGGCTCGATTTGCCAGCACCATCCGGCCCGATCAACCCGAAGATTTCCCCGCGCCGCACCTCCAGGTCGAGCGTATCGACGGCAAGTGCCGACCGGTAGCGCTTGGTGAACCCCTGCGCCCGCACGACAGGGGCCGCTGTCACCACTTCGGCTTTTGCCATGCGGTCGATTCATCGGTACGGATCATCGCGTCAGCGGGCATGCCGGGTGCCAGGCGGTGCTCGGGGTTGGCGACGACCTGCAGCTTCACGGCAAACGTGAGCTTCACCCGTTCATCCATGGTCTGCACCTCCTTGGGTGTGAATTCCGCCCGCGATGCGATGAAGCTCACCTTGGCCGGGAACGGCTGGTCCGGCAAGGCGTCGGAGTAGATCCGCGCCGGCAGCCCCAGCCGCAACTGGCCGATCTGCGACTCGGGAACATAGACCTTCAGGTACAGGCGGTCCAGGTCGACGATGTCGACGATCGGGGTGCCGGCGGCGACCACTTCACCAGCCGAGCGGATGCGCGAGACAACCACCCCGGCCGTCGGCGCCGTGATGCGCAGGTCGGCGCTGGCGCTGCGGGCTTCGGCCAACACCGCTTCGGCCTGTGCCAGGCCGGCAGACAGTGCGGCGACTTCATCCACGCGCGCCCGGACCTTGTCATTGCCCAGCAAGGACTGATCGGCGAGCTTCTGCGCACGGATGCGGGCCTGCGCGCTGTAGGCCACATCGGCATTGGATGCCA
>Ga0116169_1002319_pt1 | contig 14233 bp, 17 predicted proteins | sample AD_UKC130_MetaG_FD_89796 | JGI IMG/M metagenome (GOLD analysis project Ga0116169, IMG submission 89796) | Active sludge microbial communities of municipal wastewater-treating anaerobic digesters from Canada - AD_UKC130_MetaG | ecosystem: Engineered > Bioreactor > Anaerobic > Digestate | place...
GCAACGCCCTGGGCGCGCCCGCCGCCCTGGGCGAGGCCGGCGTGGGCAAGGTGGTGGCCGTGGCCGACTGGTTGCCGAACCTGCCCACCGAGGGCAGCGCGGCCTTCTACCGCGCGTTTCGCGAGCGCTTCCCCAAGCCGCAGGACGACTACGTGCACATGCGCATGCAGCTCATGGTCGAGGCCCTGGCCCAGGCCATGGAAAAGGCCACCAGCACCGACGCGCTGCCCGTGGCGCGCGCGCTGGAGGGCGCCAGCGTCAGCCTGTACGGCCAGGCGGGCGCCATGCGCGCGGCGGATCACCAGTTCCAGCAGTCGCTGGTGGTGGGCGTGATGGATCGCCTCGGCGCCCCGGGCGTCAGGTTCGACGTCGAAGGCTCGGGCTACGGCTTTCGCGTGGTGCGCCAGATCACGGCGGAGAAGGCGGCACAGCCCACGACCTGCCAGATGCAGCGGCCTTGAGCCTGTGAATTAATTGTGAATTAATTGGAATTAATTGGGGTCAGATTACAATTAATTTTGGCATTCAGCGCTTGCTGGTAGGGCGCTGGCAGCTCTTCTTTTTGATGTGGCTGGCCGGGTCTCGCCCCGGCGGGCGACCTCCTTTCTTGCTCGTGCAAGAAAGGAGGCAAAGAACACGCCCCCAAGTCTGCGACCCCAACGCTTGAGCTACGGGGCAAACCTGGGTCGGGGCGCTTGCGGGGTGTGCCGCAGAACTCACTGCGCGCCTGCGGCGCTCCGTTCAAACAACCGCGGCAAGTTAGACAACGATGCGTGGGCGCTGCGACGCCCACGCTCACCCCGCAAGCACCCCGCCCCAGGCGCAGCCACAGGGGGGTGAACAGCCCGACACGGGCCATCGCTGCGCTTGGCCCGGCAGAAGACGCGCCCCTCACGAGGCCGAGCGCAGCGATGGCCCGTACCGTTCCCCCCTCCCTTCTGGCCGTGCCGAGAAGCGCAGGGCGCGGGGCGGGCTGGCGCCGCAGGACGCCAGCCTTCGTGAACTGACTTGCCGCAGTTGTTTGAGCGTAGCGCGCAGCGCGTAGCGAGTTCTGCGGCACGCCCCGCGAGCGAGCATCGCAGGTTGCCCCGTAGCGCAGCGAAGGGGACACGGACAGTAGGGTCGTCTTTCTTTGGCCTACCTTTCTTTGACGAAGCAAAGAAAGGTAGGTGCGCCGCCGGGCGCACATCCCGGCCAGCAACATCAAAAAGTAGAGCTATCCACGCAATACCACCAAGCTCTAGAGGTAAAAATTAATTGGAATCTGACCCCAATTAAACCCTTAACCCCTAAAACGGCGCCACCGAGTTGAACGCCCGCGACAGCCAGCCCATGGCCTGGGCCTCGCTTTGCGCGCCGCGCCCGCGCGACTGCACGCGGGCGTTGGCCACCTGGGTGGAGGCCACCACGCTGCCCGGCTGCAGCGAGCGCGGATCCACCGTGCCCGAGAAGCGCAGCACGTCCACGTTCTCGTTCACGCCGATCTGCTTCTCGCCGGCGACTACCAGATGGCCGTTGGGCAGCACCTCGACCACCGTGGCGGTGATGGAACCGGTGAAGGTGTTGCTGTTCTCCGTGCCGCCCTTGCCCGAGAACGCGTTCTCGCTCTTGGCCCCCAGGCCCAGCTTGCCCAGCACATTCGCCTTCAGGAAGGGGAAGGCAGAGACGCCGGCCGAGGTCTCGGAGCTGCGATCGACGTTGGAGCTGGAGTTCTGCTTGGCCGTCACCTTCTCCACGATCTGGATGGTGACGATGTCGCCCACCAGCCGCGCGCGCCGGTCTTCAAACGCCGGGCGGTAGCTGGCGGCGTGGAACAGGCTGCCGGTGGTCGCCACCTGGGGCCTCGGGGTGGCGGCCACGGGCGGCGGCGTGGTGGGCAGCAGATCCACCGGCGGCGGCGGGTTCAACGTGGCGCAGCCCGTCAGCAGGGCCAGGGCGGCGGTGGCGGCAAGGCGCGCGGCGGCGGTCATGGCGGCTCCCTTACAGCTGCGACAGCTTGGCCAGCATCTGGTCGCTGGTCTGGATGGCCTTGGAGTTCATCTCGTAGGCGCGCTGGGTCTGGATCATGGTCACCAGCTCCTCCACCACGTTGACGTTGGAGGTCTCCAGAAAGCCCTGGCGCATCACGCCCAGGCCGTTGGTGCCCGGCTGGCCCTGCTGCGGCGCGCCGGAGGCGGCGGACTCCTTGTACATGTTCTGCCCCACGGGCTGCAGGCCGGCGGCGTTGATGAAGCTGGACATGGCCAGCTGCCCCAGCTGCTGCGGCTGCGGGTTGCCGGCCAGCGTGGCGCTGACCACGCCGCTCTCGCTGATGCTGATGCTGGTCGCGCCCTGCGGCACGGTGATGCCGTTGGCCACCGGCAGGCCGCCGGAGGTGACCAGGCGCCCCTGCGAGTCGAGCTGGAACGAACCGTCGCGCGTGTAGCCAATGGTGCCGTCGGGCAGTTGCACTTCAAAGAAACCGTTGCCGTTGATCGCCACGTCCAGGCTGTTGCTCGACTGCTGCAGGCTGCCCTGGGTGAAGTTGCGGCTGGTGGCCACGGTGCGCACGCCCAGCCCTAAGTGCAGGCCGGTGGGGAGCTGGTTTTCCTCGCTGGTCTGGGCGCCCACCTGGCGCAGGTTCTGGTAGATCAGGTCTTCGAACACCGCGTTGTTGCGCTTGAAGCCGGTGGTGGAGACGTTGGAGAGGTTGTGCGAGATCACGTCCAGCTGCGTCTGCTGGGCGGTCATGCCGGTCTTGGCGATCCACAGGGAATTGATCATGGTGTTCTCCTCGGTGTTTAGCCGTTCAGGCTGAGCAGCTGGGCGGCGCTCTTGTCGTCGTTCTCGGCGGTCTGCATCAGGCGCATCTGCTGCTCGAACTGGCGCGCCGCGGCGATCATGCCGACCATGGCCTCGACCGGGTTCACGTTCGAGCCCTCCAGCGCGCCGGACACCATGCGCGCCTGGTTGTCATTGCCCATGGGCTCGCCCGAGGTGGTGCGAAACAGGCCGTCGTCGCCGCGTTTGAGCGGGTCTTGTGCATCGGGCGTGGCCAGTTTGATGCGCCCCAGGTTCTGCGGCTGCTGGCCAGGTATCTGGGCGCTGATGGTGCCGTCGGCGCCCAGGCTCAGCTCGGCGCCCTGCGGCGCGGTGATGGGCGCGCCGCCGTCGGACAGCACGGCCAGGCCGCCGGGGGTGGTGAGCTGGCCCTCGGCGTTGAGCTCGAAATGGCCGGCGCGGGTATAGGCCTCGGTGCCGTCCAGCCCCTGCACGGCAAACCAGGCATTGCCCACGGCCATGGCGTCCAGCGGGCGGCCGGTGGTCTGCGCCGGGCCGGGGGTGTCCACATGGCCGGAGGTCGCCTCCAGCGCGAACACCCGCGTGGTCGAGCCGCTGCCCTGCAGCGGCACCGAGCGGAAGTTGGCCATCTCGGCGCGAAAGCCGTGGGTGGAGACATTCGCCAGGTTGTTGGACAGCACCGCCTGCCGGTGCGCGGCGGCACTGGCGCCGGTCATGCTGGTGTAGATGATGCGATCCATGGCGGGGTCTCCCGGTTAGGCGTCAGCGCAGGTTGACGAGCGTGGACAGCACCTGGTCCTGCGTCTTGATGGTCTGGGCGTTGGCCTGGTAGGCGCGCTGGGCGGTCATCATGTTCACCAGCTCGGCGGTCAGATCGACGTTGGAGTCCTCCAGCGCGCCCGAGCGCAGCGCGCCAAAGGCGCCCTCGGTGGGGACTCCCATGACGGGCTGGCCGGACTCGAAGGTCTCCTGCCAGAGGTTGTTGCCGATGTCGGCCAGGCCCTGGGTGTTGCGAAAGCTGGCCAGCGCCACCTGGCCCTCGGCGCGCGTCACGCCGTTGGAGTAGCTGGCCATGATGGTGCCGTCGTTGCCGATGTTGATGCCGGTGAGCTGGCCGGCGGTGTAGCCGTCCTGCGTGAGCTTGGAGACGGCGAACTTGGTGCCGAACTGGGTCACGCCGTCCAGGTTGACTTGCACCGTGTAGGCCGGCAGGTTGTTCGGGTTTGGGGTGGGTGGAGCGATGGTCACCGGCATCTGAAAACCCGTGGCGGGTGGCGTGGCGGCGGGGCCGATGATGTTGCCGTTGTTGTCGAACTGGATCTGGCCAATGGGCGTGGCCACGATGGGCGGCGTGGCGTTCGGGTCGTCGAGCTTGTCGTAGACGTCCCAGGTGTTGGCGCCGTTCTTCTGGAAATACAGGCTCACCGGCGTGGCCACGCCCTGGCTGTCATAGACATTGATCGAGGTGCCATAGGTCGAGCGCGGCGTCGGCGCCACCGGTGGCGTGGCCGCGGCATTGCCCGCGGCGTCGGGCGCGCGCGCGTCCAGGTTGAACGAGGCCTTGATGGTTGTGCTCTGTTGGGCGCGGATGGGTACGCCCGTCGGAAAGGACAGTGGCTGCGGCGTGCTGGCGGTGCGGGTTCTGGTGACGGGATCCATGGGGTAGCCCATGACCTTGCCGTGGTTGTTGGTGACCACGTTGCCCTTGTCGTCCAGCTTGAAGTTGCCGGCGCGCGTATAGGCCGTGCTGCCGTCGGGCTGCTGGATTCTGAAGAAGCCATTGCCGTTGATGGCCACGTCCAGGTTGTTGCCGGTCACCGAGATATTGCCCTGCGTGAACTGCTGGGCCACGGCGCCCACCTGGACGCCTATGCCGGCATTGCCCGAGCCCGCCGTGCCTATGGCATTGGCCACCATGGCGGCAAACTCGGTGCGCGAGGCCTTGAAGCCCACGGTGCCCGAGTTGGCGATGTTGTGGCCGATCACGTCCAGGTTCTTGCTGGAGGCGTTGAGGCCCGAGAGGCCTTGCTGGAAACCCATGGTGTGCTCCTTGTCGGTGAGGGGTGGCTGGCGTGATGGCGTTAGAGCACGCCGAGGATGTTGGCGTAGTTGACGGTGCTGCCGTCGGCGAGGGTCAGGGTCAGCGCGCCGGACTTGGAGCCGGTGGCCAGCACCTGCGACTGGGTCAGCGGCGTGGCCTTGACCGCGGTCTCGCCATTGGCGGCGGTGACGCGAAAGCGCAGCTCGGCCGCGTTGCCCTGGTATTTGCTGGCGTCCCATTCAAAGTTCAGCCGCCCGCCCTCCTGCGCGCCCATGTCTATGGTGTCCACGGCCACGCCGCCGGGCGTGACGATCTCCACCTTGACGCTGCTGGCGGCGCCGGCCAGGTCGAACATGCCCTTGCCGGTCTTGTCGTCCAGGCTCATGCGGTCGCCCTCGGACAGCACCGAGCGGCCGATCAGCGAAATGCCCTGGATCTGCTGCATGGTGCTGAACTGCTCGGCCATGGTCTGCATGGTCAGGTTCAGCGTCTGCAGACCGGTGACGGTGTTGATCTGCGCCATCTGCGTGGTCATCTGCGCGTTGTCCAGCGGGTTCATCGGGTCCTGGTTGTTCAGCTGGGCGACGAGCAGCTTCAGGAAGCGGTCCTGCATGGCGCTCGGGTCGGTCGATGAGTCGCGCGTCTTGGACGTGGTGTTGGCGCCGTTGTCCAGCGCGCTGGTGTCGATGGGGGAAATGTTCATGCTTGTCCTCCCGGCCTTATTGGCCCATCTGCAGGGTCTTGAGCAGCAGCGACTTGGCCGTGTTCATGACCTCGACGTTGTTCTGGTACGAGCGCGAGGCCGAGATCATGTTCACCATCTCCTCCACCGCGTTCACGTTGGCATGCGTCACATAGCCCTCGGCGTCGGCCATCGGGTTCATGGGGTCATGCACGCGCCGGCCGGGGGTGTCGCTCTCCTGGATACCGGTGACGCGCACGCCGGCGGCGCCGTCCGATCCCATGGGCGTGGTCTGGAACACCACCTGGCGCGCCTTGTAGGCCTGGCCGTCGGGGCCGGCCACGGCGTCCACGTTGGCCAGGTTGGAGGCGACGACGTTGAGCCGCTGCGACTGCGCGCTGATGGCGCTGCCCGAGACGTTGAAGATGGAAAACATCGACATGCGAAGGCTCCTTATTGACCCTGGATGGCGCTGAGCATGGTCTTGGCGTTGCCGTTGATGAAGCGCAGCGTGGCCTCGTAGCGCACGGCGTTGTCCACGAAGGCGGCGCGCTCTCTATCCATGTCCACGCTGTTGTTGTCCAGGCTGGGCTGGGTCTGCACGGCATAGCCCAGCGTGCTGTCGCCGCTGCCCGTGCGCGCGGCGGGCAGCGGGATATGGCGCGCATCGCTCACGCTCTGGCGCGTGAGCGTGCCGGGGCTGCGGCCCTCGTCCACGGCGCGCATGGCGTCGGCAAACTTGAAGTCGCGCGCCACAAAGCCCGGCGTGTCGGCATTGGCGATGTTGCTGGCAATGGTGCGCTGGCGCTCGGCACGCAGCAGCAGCGCGTTGCCGTGAAAGTCCAGTCGCTGGGTCAGCTTGTCGAGCATGGGGGCCTGCAGTCCTTGTGGTTCGGTGCTTGCGGCGCCACGGCCCGGGGGCTTTTGTGGCGTGCGTCGATTATGGAAATCGCCCCGCTTTTCTAAAGCCCGAAGAACGCGGGCATTGGCCCTTTGTTTGCGTGTTATCGCGGTGGGGTCGCGCCTACAGTGACGGCTGAGAAACGGCGCCTGTCGCGTCGTTTGCCGGAGTCACGCCATGCCGCATTCACCATTCCGCCGACAACGTGCCGCCACCTGGTTGGCCTGGGCTTGCCTGGCTGGCCTGGCGGCGCTGGCCGTGCCGGTGCGTGCCCAGGAGCAGACGCCCGAGCTGGGCGCCATCACCCAGCGCTGGCTGGATGCGGCCCTGGCCCAGGATCAGGGCGCATTGCCGCTGCGCATGGAGGTCAGCGTAGGGCAGCTCGATCCGCGCCTGCGCCTGGCGCCCTGCGCGCGTGTCGAGCCGCATCTGCCCGCCGGCGCCCGCCTGTGGGGGCGCACCCGGCTGGGGCTGCGCTGCGTGGAGGGGGCGGTGCGCTGGAATGTGTATCTGCCCATCACCGTCAAGGCCTTCGGCCCGGCCTGGGTGCTGGCGGGCGGCGTGGCCGCGGGCGCTGTGCTCAAGGAGGGTGACGCCATCGAGTCCGAGGTCGATTGGGCCGCCGAGAGCGCCGCCATCGTCGCCAGGCCCGAAGCCTGGGTGGGTCTGATTGCGGCGCGGCCGCTGCAGGCGGGCCAGGCGCTGCGCCAGAACATGGTGCGCGCGCCCGACCTGTTTCAGTCCGGCGCCTCGGTGCGCGTGGTGGTGCAGGGGCAGGGCTATGCCGTGACAGCCTCGGGCCAGGCGCTGAGCGCCGGCGCGCAGGGGCAGAATGTGCGTGTACGCATGAGTAATGGCCGCTTTGTATCGGGCATTGTTCAGGAAGATGGGACAATAGAGGCCACTCTGTGAACCATTGAGCCGCACAAAGCGCTAAAGTCCGCCCACCACTGGCCGAAAACATGGCTACTGGCCCCGCAGCAGATCGGGGTAGTGGAGAGTGTGATGAAAATAGGAAACAACCCGGACACCGCGAATCTCTTGTCGCAGGCCGCAGCCGCCAGGCAGCAGGCCAAGGCGGCCGCACCCGCGCCGGCCGCCGAGGCCGCCGCTCAGGGTGCGTCGCGCACCGCGGCGGGGGTTCCCGTCACGCTGTCGGCCACGGTGCGTGGCGCGGATGCCAGCCGCAGCAGCGCCGACTTCGACGCCGGCAAGGTCAAGGCCGTGAAGGCGGCCATAGAGAACGGCACTTTCAAGGTCAACGCCGAGGCCGTCGCCGACAAGCTGCTGGCCAACGCCGAGGAAACCCTGTCGCGCTCGCGCGGCTGAGTGCTGCCTGCCTGACGGGGTGGTCGGCTCTGGACTTGCCCCATGTCTATCGACAACACCCTTTCCCTTATCGAAGCGCAGCTGCAGGACATGCAGGCTGCGCTTTTGTCTTCCGACCCCCAGGCTCTGGAGCAAACGGCCGCGCAACTGCGCCAGGTGGCCACCAGCCTGGCGCAGGCCGCAGGTGCCGGCCTGCCTGCCGCCGCTGCCGAGCGCATCCAGTCCATCGCCACGCGCCTGACCCTGGTGCGCGACCAGCTGGCCCGCGTGCTGGCGCTGACCGAGCGGCAGGCGGCGTCGCTGCTGCCCCCGGTACAGGGCGTGACCTATGGGCCATCTTCCGGCGCGCAGGGTGCGCGCATCTATCGGGCGCCGGGGTAGTCTCCGGTTGGGTTAATTGGAATCTGACCCCAATTATGGGTTGCGCTCGTCGGCCGCGAACTCGGGCAGGCCGCGCAGGCGTTCGTACAGTGGCGTGAAGTCGCCCTCGGTGAGCTGGAACAGCTGCTCGAAACTGTCGATGACGAAGTAGGTCTGCTGGTAGCTGTCGATCTTGTAGCGCGTGCGCATGGTGCGCTCCAATGTCAGCGGCAGGCGCTGGGGCTCGGGGCTGTGTACGCTGTAGGGCAGCTCGCCGTGCGAGCTCAAAATGCCCGCGCCATAGGCGCGCAGGCCCTCGGCCTCGCGGATCAGGCCGAACTCGATGGTGTACCAGTACAGCCGCGCCAGCATCTCGCAGGAGCCCAGGCGCGCGGCCTTCAGGCCGCCCTCGCCGTAGCGCTGCATGTAGTCGGCCAGCATGGGGTTGAACAAGAGCGGCACATGGCCGAACAGGTCGTGGAACACGTCGGGCTCGACGATGTACTCAAACTCTTCGGGCCGGCGTATCCAGTCGGTCACCGGGAACTTGCGATTCGCCAGCAGCTGGAAGAACGGCACCTCGGGGATCAGCCCTGGCACGGCCACCAGCTGCCAGCGCGTGGCCTTGTACAGGCGCTCGTTGATGTCATCGAAGCGCGGAATGCGCTCCTTGGCGCCCAGCTGGGGCAGGGCGGCGATGAAGGCCGCGCTGGCCAGGCCGGGCAGCTGCTCGCATTGCCGCAGGTACAGGCGGTGGTAGGTGTCGTGGTCCTGCGCGGTGTAGGCGGCCCAGTTTTGGGCGCAGGTGTAGTCGTCGGCGGCGCGCGTGTAGTCGCCGCGAGGCGGGCGCTCGCTGGCGCCATAGACGGCGGGTTGCACGGCCATGTCAGGCTTCCTTGGCGCCGGTGTCGATCACGCCGCGGTTCACCTGGTCGCGCTCCAGCGACTCGAAAAGTGCCTTGAAGTTGCCCTCGCCAAAGCCCTCGCGGTAGTCGCCGCGGCGCTCGATGAACTCGAAGAACACCGGGCCCAGCATGGGCGTGGAGAAGATCTGCAGCAAGAGGCGCGGCGTGCCGTCGGCCGTGGTGCCGTCCAGCAGAATGCCGCGCGCCTGCAGGTCGTTCACGTTCTGGCCATGGCCCGGCAGGCGCTTTTCCAGCATCTGGTAGTACACATCGTTGGGTGCGGGCGCCAGCGGTACGCCGGCCAGGCCCAGCTTGTCCACCACCTCGACCAGCGAGTCGCAGATCAGCGCGATGTGCTGTATGCCCTCGCCGTTGAACTGCATCAAAAACTCCTCGATCTGGCCGCCGCCCTGGCGCGCCTCCTCGTTCAGCGGGATGCGGATCTTGCCGTCGGGCGCCGTCATGGCCTTGGACGTCAGGCCGGTGTACTCGCCCTGGATGTCGAAGTAGCGCAGCTCGCGGAAGTTGAACAGGCTCTCGTAGAACTTGGACCAGAACTCCATGCGGCCGCGGTAGACGTTGTGCGTCAGGTGGTCGATCTCGTTGAGGCCATGGCCCGCTGGGCGCTGCTCGACGCCGGGCAGCCATTCGAAGTCGATGTCGTAGATGGACTTGCCGTCCTCGAAGCGGTCGATCAGGTACAGCGGCGCGCCGCCTATGCCCTTGATGGCCGGCAGGCGCAGCTCCATGGGGCCGGTGGGAATCTCTATGGGCTGGGCGCCGAGCTCCAGCGCGCGCTTGTAGGCCTTGTGCGCGTCTTTCACGCGGAAGGCCAGGCCGCAGGCCGATGGGCCATGCTCGGCGCCAAAGTAGGCCGCCTGGCTGTGCGGTTCACGGTTCAGGATGAAGTTGATCTGGTTCTGGCGGTACAGCAGCACGTCCTTGGAGCGGTGTTTTGCCACCAGGGTGAAGCCGAGCTTCTCGAACACCGCCTCCAGCACGCCGGGCTGGGGCGAGGTGAACTCGACGAACTCGAAGCCCATCAGGCCCATGGGGTTCTCCCAGGCAGTGGTGTCGCGGGCGGCTTGGGTGGGCAGGGCGGCGGTCATGTTGTCTCCGATGGTTGGTGTAAACATGCCACTGTAGGGGTCTGAGTGATCATGTTTCTGGCGAATGCATCCTGGTTCGATTCTCAATGTGCAGGAATGTTGCGCAACATCATTGCAATGTGCAGCCATTTGGCGTTGGCTGATTAAAATCCCTTGCCATGACCGAACGCACCGTTGCCCTGGACAAGCTCGACCGCGCCATCCTGCGCCGCCTGCAGGACAACGGCCGCGAGACCTACGACCTGATCGGCGAGCAGGTGGGCCTGTCACCCAGCGCCGTGCTGCGCCGCGCCAAAAGGCTGGAGGAGGAGGGCGTGATCGACCGCTACGTGGCCCTGGTGCGCCCCGAGCGCGTGGGGCTGGGCCTGACCGCCTACCTGAACGTGCGCCTGGAAAAGCACACCGAGAGCCACAAGCGCAACCCCATGGATCTGTTTCGCGCCAGCGTGCAGACCTGGCCCGAGGTGGTGGAATGCGCCGCCCTGACCGGCGAGATGGACTACCTGCTGCGCGTGGTGGTGCAGGATATGGCGCATTACAGCCGCTTCATCATGGACACCCTGCTCAAGCACCCCAGCGTACAGGACTGCAAGACCAGCTTCGTGCTCGACCGCGTCAAGGCCACCACCGCCGTGCCGGTCTGAATGTATACTATCATTAATATAGCTTGTAGCGCTTTTTGGACAAGCGCTACGGCCATATTTGATGCTGGTTGCAAAACCCCGACAAAGTATGCTGCAATGCAGCATGTGCATGCGCGAGAACTAGGGAAAACCCTAGAATTCACAGCATCATGCTTTCTCCCCACCATTGGCTGCGCACAACTCTTCTTGCCGGCCGCCACATGCTGCTGCCCGCCGGGCGGCGTGCTCACCGAGGCTTTGCCATGAACAGCATCGTCCCCATACGCGCCCTGGGCGCACAGCATCGCGAACGCGTCGCCAACCATCTGCTGGCGCTGACCGAGCGCGACCGTTACCTGCGCTTTGGCTACAGCGCCAGCGACGAGCAGGTGCGCCGCTACGCGGAGCTGCTGGACTTCGAGCGCGACGAGGTGTTCGGCATCTTCAACCGCCGCCTGCAGCTCATCGCCATGGCCCATGTGGCCTATGCCCAGTCCGAGGACACGCAAAGCTGCGCCGAGTTTGGCGTCTCGGTGCTGGCCAGCGCGCGCGGGCGCGGCTACGGCGGGCTGCTGTTCGACCGCGCCGTGACCCTGGCGCGCAACCGCGGCGTGAGCATGATGTTCATCCACGCGCTGACCGAGAACACGGCCATGCTGAAGATCGCGCGCAACGCCGGCGCCCGCGTGCACCAGGACGGCTCCGAGTCCCAGGCCTATCTGCAGCTGCCGCCCGCGGGGCTGGACACGCGCATGTCCAAGATCGTGGCCGAGCATTTCGGCGAGGTCGACTATCAGCTCAAGAAGCAGGCGCGCCAGTTCTGGAGCGTGTTGGCCGACATGCAGGAAATCCGCCAGGGCGTGCAGGACGGACGCCACCAGGCGGCCGAGTAGCACCGCGCGGCGGATCGCGGCCGGGGCGATCCGCTATCCTTGGGCCCCTGTCCTACCACTTTGCACGCCCTGCACCCGCCGCCCGTGTCCGACCCCTATCCTGCGCGCCCGCCTGCCAGGCAAGACAAGCGCACGCTGCTGCAGCGCCTCGTCGAGTTCATCAGCCCCGGGCCGGACTCCACCGCCGAGCTCATCGCCACGCTGGCCGATGCCGAGGACAACCAGGTCATCAACACCGATGAGCGCGTGATGCTCGAGCGCGTGCTGCGCATGGCCGAGATGACGGCCGCCGACGTGCTGGTGCCCGCCCCGCGCATGGACATGCTGGACATCGACGCGCCGCTGGATGCGCTGATGTACCAGGTGCTGCGCACGGCGCATTCGCGCTTTCCGGTGTACCAGGGAGAGCGCGAGCACATCATCGGCATCCTGCTGGCCAAGGACCTGCTCAAGCTCTGGCGCTCGCCCGATCTGAATATCCGCACCCTGGTGCGTCCGGCGCTGTTCGTGCCCGAGAGCAAGGGCCTGCAGGCGCTGGAGCGCGAGTTCCGCAGCACGCGCAACCACATGGCCATCGTCATCGACGAGTTCGGCCGCATCGCCGGCCTGGTCACCTTCGAGGATGTGATCGAGCAGATCGTCGGCGAGATCGAGGACGAGTTCGACATCCACGAGGACGAGGGCGACATCTTCGGCCTGCCCGACCACAGCTACCGCGTGAGCGGCGAAACCCCCGTGGAGCGCGTGGCCGAGGCCTTCGAGGTGACGCTGCGCTCCAGCGACCCGGATGAGGTTTTCGACACCATAGGCGGGCTGATCGCGCATGAACTCGGCCGCGTGCCGCGCAAGGGCGAGGTGCTGCTGCTGGGCGGCCTGCGCTTCGTGGTGCTGCACACCAAGGGCGGCCTGGTGCGCTGGTTCAAGGTCACGCCGGCTGCGGCAGACGAGAGCGCGACTAACTCCTGATGACGCGCGCCTTGTTTTTGGAGGCCCCGGCCACAAGCCGCGGGCCGCTGCCCTGGTTGCTGGCGTTGGGCGCCGGCCTCGCGCAGGCCGCGTCGCTGGCCTGGCCTGGGCCGGGTAGCCTGGCCGGGCAGCCGCTGTGGTGGCTGCAGATCCTGTCGCTGGCGCTGCTGGGGCGCGTGCTGCTTGGCGCCGGCTCGGCGCGGCGTGCGGCCCTGCTGGGCTGGCTGTTCGCCACCAGCTGGCTGGTTGGCACCTTCTGGTGGCTGTTCATCTCCATGCACACCTATGGCGGCCTGGCCGCGCCGCTGGCGGCGCTGGCGGTGCTGGCGCTGGCGCTCTTTCTGGCCAGTTACTATGCGGCAGTTTCTGCATTGTTTTGGCGTGTGGCGCCCAACTGTAGAGCGCAGGCAGCTATGGTTTTTGCTGCGTTGTGGCTGCTGGCCGAGCTGGCGCGCGGCCAGTGGTGGACCGGCTTTCCCTGGGGCGCGGGTGGTTACGCCCATGCCGATGGGCCGCTGGCCGTGCTGGCGCGCAGCGTCGGCGTGTACGGCATGGGCTTTGTGGCGGCGGCGCTGGCCATGGGCCTGGCGCGGTGGCGACTGGCGGACCTGCGCCGGTGGCGCTGGTGGGCCGGCCTGGCACTGCTGTTGCTCGCCTGGGCGGGCCTGGCCTGGCAGCGCCATTGCGCCGTCGAGGGCTGCGGCGCGCCGGCAGAGGAGCACAAAAGCCTGTCCGTCACGCTGTTGCAGGGCAATATCCCGCAGGACGAGAAGTTCCAGCCCGGCAGCGGCGTACCCCTGGCCCTGCACTGGTACTACGAGCAGGTGCGCTTTACCGATGCCGCCCTGGTGGTGGCGCCCGAGACGGCGATCCCGCTGCTGCCCCAGCAACTGGTGCCGGGCTACCTGGAGGAGATTGCCGAGCGCTTCTCCAGCGGCCGCCAGGCACTGCTGCTGGGCATACCGCTGGGCAACCTGGAGCAGGGCTACACCAACTCGGTGCTCGGCTTCGCGCCGGGCCAGCAGCCGCCCTACCGCTACGACAAGCACCATCTGGTGCCGTTTGGCGAGTTCATACCGCCGTTCTTCCGCTGGTTCACCGAGATGATGAACATCCCGCTGGGCGACTTCAACCGCGGCGCCGTGGGCCAGCCCTCGCTGCCCTGGGCGGGCGAGCGCATCGCGCCCAACATCTGCTACGAGGATTTGTTTGGCGAGGAGCTGGGCGCGCGCTTTCGCGACCCGGCGAGCGCCCCCACCATCATGGCCAACATGAGCAACATCGGCTGGTTTGGCGACACCGTGGCGATCGACCAGCACCTGGCCATCAGCCGCCTGCGCGCGCTGGAGTTCGAGCGTCCCATGCTGCGCGCCACCAACACCGGCGCCACGGCCGTGATAGACCATCGCGCGCGCGTCACCCACCGCCTGCCGGCCTTCCAGCGCAAGGCGCTCAACGCCCAGGTGCAGGGGCGCGGCGGCGCCGTCACGCCCTATGCCTGGTGGGTGTCGCGCTGGGGACTGGCGCCACTGTGGGCGCTGGGCCTGGGCCTGGCCGCCTGGGCCTGGCTGCGCCGGCGCAGGCATTGACCGCGGCGGGCACAAAGGGCAAGGTATATCTAGCCAGGCTATCGGGACACTGGA
>Ga0116169_1002326_pt1 | contig 14217 bp, 15 predicted proteins | sample AD_UKC130_MetaG_FD_89796 | JGI IMG/M metagenome (GOLD analysis project Ga0116169, IMG submission 89796) | Active sludge microbial communities of municipal wastewater-treating anaerobic digesters from Canada - AD_UKC130_MetaG | ecosystem: Engineered > Bioreactor > Anaerobic > Digestate | place...
AACGGATCGTCAGGTCTTTGGTTTGAAGCATGGTCCTTGTTGGAGCCGAAGGTTTACCCGTTGCCCGCCACGCGGGAGTTCCTGGCGCAGGCATCCCCATGGACGCAGAGGCGTCCTGCATGCATCCTGGTTTCAGCGTGAGGGCAGCTGTCGCGCCCCATCGGGCAGCCAGGCAGCCGGCACCGCCGAACCGGCGATGCACGGCATGGGGCCGCAGGCCGATCTTTGGATCAGCCCGCGAAAAGCTCAACGCTTGTTGTTGATCGGCACGTCCATCTCTTCGGCCTTGATCTCGCGCACCAGCTCGGGCACGCCCCAGGCGAATGCCGGGTCGACCTTGATCTTGAAGTGGTACATGCTCTGCATCGCCTGATGGTCTTCCTTGCGGAAGGTCATCTTGCCCTTGGGCGTGTCGAAGCTCATGCCTTCCATGGTCTTGATCAGCTTGTTGGTGTTGGTGTCACCATTGGTCTTCTTGAGCGCGGTGACCACCGCCATCGCGGCCGAGAAGCCGCCGGCGGTGAAGAAGTCCGGCGGCGACTTGAACTGGCTGTAGTGCTGCGCCACCATGGCGTCATTGACCGGGTTCTTCGGCAGGCCGAAGTAGTAATAGGTTGCGCCTTCCATACCCGGGAACTGCTTGTAGGCGGCCATGGCCGGCAGGATGTTGCCGCCGGTGGCGATCTCGATGCCATATCGTTTGAGATCCAGATCGGCGATCTTGAACGGGTTGCCGCCACCGCCGGCCCAGATGATCCAGATCACCTTGCGACCGGGCTTGTCCTTGAGCGCGTCGATCAGGCGCTGGGCACCGGCGGTGAAGTCGGTGGTCGTGGTCGGCAGATATTCCTCGTGCACGATCTTGGCTTTCTTGATCGCGCTCTTGTACGCCTTGACGCCGTCGCGGCCGAAGGCATAGTCCTGGGCCAGCGTGGCGATGCTGGTACCCGCCTGGTCCTGGGCCACGGCATTGGCGATCGCGTCCTGCGAGCTGTTGCGGCCGGTGCGGAAGATGTACTTGTTCCACTTGTCGCCGGTGATGGAGTCGGCCACGGCCGGCTCGACCAGCAGGATCTTCTTGTATTCCTCGGCCACCGGCAGCATCGCCAGCGCCACGCCGGACGAGGTCGGACCCACGGCGATGTCGGCCTTGTCGTCGGCGTAAGCCGCCGCCAGCAGGCTCTTGCCCAGATCGGGCTTGCCCTGGTCATCCTTCTCGATCACGACCAGCTTCTTGCCGCCGACCATCATGGTGCCGCCAGTCGCGTAGTTCAGGCCCATGTTGAAACCGGTGGTGGTCTGCTTGCCATAGGCCTCCAGCGGACCGGTCAGGCTGTGAATATGGGCAATGCGGATTTCCTTGTCCTGCGCCATGGCGGCAGGCGCGGTCAAGGTGAGAGCGGTGGTGGCGGCCAGTGCGGCCAGGGCCACGAGCGAACGACGGTGCATGAAAGTCTCCTGTTTGTTGTCGGAACGAACCCTGCTGAAAGAGCATGCTTCATGCCATCGCGCAAGTGCTTGATATCAATCGATTTTTGTCAAACGCGGCAAAAAATGTCCAAATTGCGAACAAGCAAGATGTCTACATTTCAGACAAATGGCTGAAAATCAGGCATCCTGCGCAAGACGCTGGTACAAGGTGGCCCGCGAAATGCCGAGCATCCTGGCGGCCGCCAGCTTGTTGCCATGGGTGGCCGTCAGCGCCGCCGCGATCGCATCGTGCTCCAGTTGTGCGACCTGCAAGGCCATGGGTCGCAGCAGCTGCGGTGGAGGCGCCGGCACCGTCGCGGCCGAAGGCGTGCCGGCAGGCGCAGCTGCCATCAGGTCGACGCCCGACTCCGCCAGCACCTTGTGCAGCAACGCCAGCTCGATCTGCGTGGCGTCGCTGCGCATGGCGCACTGCTCCAGCACATTGCGCAACTCGCGAATATTGCCGCGCCACGCCTGTGAACACAGCAGTTCCAGCGCCTCAGCGCTGATCTCCAGCGGCGCCGTACCGCCGCGCAGCGCGATGTCATCGGTCAGCACCTCGACCAGGGCCGGAATGTCGCTGCGTCGCTCGCGCAGCGGCGGCACGCGGATCGGCAGCACGTTGAGCCGGTAATACAGGTCCTCGCGAAACTTTCCGTTGCGCATGCCGGCCGCCAGGTCACGCGAGGTTGCAGCAATGACACGCACGTTGAACGGCACCAGCTGGTTCGACCCCAGGGGCTCGATCTCGCCCTCCTGCAAGGCTCGCAGCAGCTTGGCCTGCAGCGCCAGTGGCATGTCGCCGATCTCATCCAGGAACAGGCTGCCGCCATCGGCCAGCTTGAACTTGCCATCGCGCCCGCGGCGATCGGCGCCGGTGAACGCGCCGGGCGCAACGCCGAAGAACTCGGCCTCCAGCAAGGTGTCGGGAACGGCCGCGATGTTGACACTGACCAGCGGACCTCCGGCACGGCTGGACGCGGCATGGATCGCATGGGCCAGCAATTCCTTGCCGGTTCCGGTCTCGCCCAGGATCAGCACCGGGCTGCTGGATTGCGCGGCGCGGCGCGCCTGGCGTTTCACCTCGACCGCGGTCGCACTGGTGCCGATGAAGCTGGTAAAGGTGTACTTCGATGGCCGGCTGCCCGCGCCCTTGGCCTTGTCAAGGCTTTGGCGCTGGGCCGCCAGTTCACGCCGCGCATCGTCCAGATCGCGCTGCATCAGCGCGAATTTGCTGATCAGCGGTTGCAGCGTGGTCTCGGGATGGTCGAACAGCACGATGCCGATGGCACCGATCACGGCATCCTGCTCGTCGCGCAGGGGAATGCGGCTGACGACGAAGGTTCCGGCCCGGTTCGTCAGCAGGTCGATCAGGTAGGCCTCACCGGTTTCCAGAACCCGGCGCATCTGGGTGTTCGGGATCACGTCCTCGACCATATGGCCCATGAACTGGTCCAGCGAATCGAAACCCAGCGCCGGCAGGAAGCGCTGGTAACCCTCGTTCACCCAGACGATGCGCCCCGTCCGGTCGACCAGAAACATGCCCTGGCTGATGCTGGAAAACAGCTGGAACATCGACCGTGCCGCCAGTTCCAGGATGCCCTGGGCATCCGACGGCAGGCCGTCCGAAGCGCCGGCGGGAAGATCAGCGGGTGCCGGGGATGCTTGCATGGGCGCATGTTAACGCGCACCGTCGCTGCCGATCGGACGCCGGCTGCGGCCCAGCGATGACCCCGTACAAACGAAAGCAGCCGGTCGTGCCGGCTGCTTTGGTGTCCTGCAACAGCGCCTGCGGCCGCCTGCGTCGGCAGCCGCAAACGCGTCCACGACGTTTACTTCGGCATGATGACGCTGTCGATCACATGGATCACGCCGTTGTCGGCCACGATGTCGGTCGCCGTGACCTTGGCCTTGTCGACCATCACGCCCATCGATGTCGACACCGTCAGGTTCGATCCCTGCACGGTCTTGACCGGGCCGGCCTTGACGTCCGCCGCCATGACTTTGCCAGGGACGACATGGTAGGTCAACACAGCCGTCAGCTTGGCCTTGTCCTTGAGCAGCGCATCGAGATCGGCCTTCGGAACCTTGGCGAAGGCGGCATCTGTAGGAGCGAACACCGTGAACGGTCCTGGACCCTTGAGTGTGTCCACCAGTCCCGCGGCCTTGAGCGCCGTGGCCAGCGTCGTGAAATTGCCGGCCGAGACGGCCGTGTCGACGATGTCCTTGGCCTGCGCGGAAAAAGCGACGCCAAGTGCAATGACGGAAGCGATCAGGGTTTTCTTCATGAGGATCTCCAGAGAAAAGACTGCATGTGCAGCAATCGCCAAAAATGTGGCGCAAGGAAAATGTAAACCGTTTGGTATTTCATGTGAACTGTGTGGTCTTTATTTGTCCTGCAAAGACTTTATTGCAGCCTTTTCAGGTCAAACATCCTCGGCAGGCCCACACGCCATGGATGTGCAATGGCGCTTCTTCTTGCACGCAAACTTGCACACCGAAGCACGGTCGCGCTGCGCGCGATGCCCATTGCAGGCCTGGCGCCGCCAGGGCGTTGTCGTTACCATCGAGCTCCATGTGCAGCGCGTCAATCACCATGGCCGCACCGCCAGAGCTGGCACCCTGTGTCAGCAGCCTGTGGTGGTCGGCAAACGCTGGCGGGCCAGCGGATGCCGACGAGCACGTGTTACCGACCGGCCAGATGCACCTCGTGCTGCGGCTGTCCGGCCCCCCGGTGCAGCTGTGGCCAGGCACCGATGGCGCGGCGCCGCAGACACTGCACGGGCCCTTGCTGGGCGGCGCCCGCAGCAGCTACTATCGCAAACGGGCGAGCACGACCGGCACTGCCATGGGCGCATTGCTGGGCCCCGGCGCCGCCATGGCCTTGTTCGGCGTCGATGCCGGCGAGCTGGCGCATGGCCATACGCCGCTTGCAGACCTGTGGGGCCCGGACGCCCAGCGTCTGCAGGAGCAGATCCTTGCGGCCCGCGGTCCTTGCGCCCAGCTGGCGGTGCTCACCGCATTCCTGTCCCGCCGGCTGGCACACACGCGACCGCCGCCAGAACCGGTCCGCCAGGCGTTGGCGATGCTGCGCCAGGGCCAATCCGTCGCGCAGGCCGTGGGCCGCAGCGGTTACAGCCACCGCGCCCTGCTCGCACAGTTTCGCCAGGCGACCGGCCTGACACCCAAGGCCCTGACGCAGGTCTGGCGGATGCAGCACACCCTCGAAGCCCTGCGTTCGGACGCCGCAACAAGCCTGGCGGAGCTGGCCCATGACTGCGGCTTCAGCGACCAGGCCCACCTGACGCGCGCGTTCCACGCGTATGCCGGCGTCACGCCACAGCACTACCGGCGCCTGGCGCCCCGCCATGGCAACCACATCGTGCTCGCAGGTGCAGCCGGTCAAATTTCTTCAATACGCCGCGACACTGCGGCGCTATCGTGCGCACTGCCTGCCACTACCGGAGCTTCCCATGGTTCATGAGCTGTATGCCTATCTGCGCGTCGACGACAGTGCGCGCGCCATCGACTTTTACCGCCAGGCCTTTGGCGCCACCGAGATATTCCGGCTGACCGAGCCCTCGGGCCGTATCGGCCATGCGGAGCTGGACTTCAACGGGACGACGCTCATGATCAGCGACGCATTCCCGGAGTTCGGCATGACGGGGCCGCAGCCTGGCAATGGCTCACCGGTCAGCCTGCACCTGCATGTGGACGATGCCGATCGGCTGGTGCAGCAGGCCCTGGACGCCGGCGCCATGCTGGAAATGGCGCCGCAGGACCAGTTTTACGGCGAGCGCACCGGCGTCGTGATCGACCCGTTCGGCCACCGATGGATGATTGGCCACGAGATCGAGAAACTCACACCGCAGGAAATGCAGCGCCGCTATACCGACATGATGCAATCCAGCTGACACGCGGGCCCATGCGCTCCAGGGCCTGGGCGGGCTTCAAAGCAGGTCAGCGCAGCAGCTGCGCGCCGTGGGCCAGCCAGGTCTCGGCGTCCTGCCCCAAACGCGCCACCAGGGTTGCAGCATCTTCGACGTGCGTAATCAGGTCGACGGCCTCGCCGGCCCAGACCACGGCGGTATCGCAATCCTCGCCAGCCACGGCCTTCAGGTAGGCGGCCTTCTCAGCCGGCAAGGTCTCGCGCAGCGCCGCCTCCTGCCCGTGCCAGCGGCCGGTGAAGCGGTTCTTCAGCGCTCTTCCGGTATACGCCTCGGGCCAGTCGTAGCCCCGCACCACATCGAACACCCGTGTGCGCGTCGTGCCCAGTCCGAGCGAGCCCGTGATCCGCCGTTTGGCCCTGGCGCTACCGAGCGCCTCGTTCGACGCATAGAAACGCGTGCCGATCAGCGCGCCGTGGGCACCCAGCATCAAAGCCGCCGCCAGGCCTCGGCCGTCGGCAATGCCGCCCGCTGCGATCACCGGCGTCGGCGCGACCAGATCGACGACCGCCGGCACCAGCGGCAAGGTGGCGCGCGCGCCACCGTGGCCGCCCGCCTCGGTGCCCTGCGCAACGATCAGGTCGGCGCCGGCTTCCTGCGCCAGGATCGCTCCGTCCATGTCCTGCACCTGACAGATCAGCCGGCAGCCGGCACTGTTGATCAAACGGCCGAACGGGCGCGGATCGCCGAACGACAGCATCACCGCCGAGGGCCCGCTGGCCAGCACCTGCTCCACCGTTGCGGCGGTCACGGCCCAGGTGATCAGGCCCACCCCCCAGGCCTTGCGCGTGCCTTCGCGCACCAGCGCGATCTCCCGCGCCATCCAGTCGGCATCGCCATAGCCGCCGCCGACGAGGCCCAGCCCGCCGGCATTGGACACTGCGGCCGCCAATCGGCCTCCGGAGACGCCACCCATGGGGGCCAGTACAACGGGCACCGACAGGCCAAACATGTCGGTCAAACGGGTTACGATCATTCTTCTGCTCTCTCCAGTACTGCGTTCATTCGGACATCTTGAACCCGATGGGCTGCGATGTCGACCCTGAAGTCGATATCGAAACGCGGGTTCTCCGCCACGCCAGCGCGGACATAGCCGCGCGGATTGCACACCACCCGCGTCTCGCCAATCCGGTAGTCGAAGCTGTCATGCGTATGGCCATGGATCCACAGATCGACCCGGCCGGCGTCCAGCAGATGTTCGGCATCGGACACGAAGCTGGCATTGAGCAAGGCCCCGTCGAAGCGCGGATGGATACTCCTGCGCGAGGGCGCGTGGTGGGTGATGACCACCGTGGGGCCATCGAACGGACGTGCAATGCTGTGTGCCAGCCACGCGGACTCGCGCCGAAAAAGTGCCGCCGCATCGGCCGGACTGAAGACGCGCCCTGCACCAGGGCTGACCCGGATGCGCTGGAAATCGCGCATCGCCTGGCGGGCCTCCCGCATGGCTGCGGCATCCAGTGACGGCGTTCCGAACAGGCGAAAGTCGCTCCACAGCGTGGTACCCAGGAAGCGGACGCCGGCCACGTGCAGTTCGGTCCCGTGCAGGATGTCGACGCAGGTACCGATGCTCAGGCTGCGCAATTCGGCGAGGGTCGTCTGCAGGTCGCTGCCGTAGAACTCGTGGTTGCCGGGCACGTAGAGAACAGGCTTGCCGCGCGCGGCGGCCCATGCGACAGCCTCACGGGGCGATGCGATATCGCCTGCCAGCACCAGCAGGTCGGCATCGTTCAACGGCATATCCAGGGCGGCAAAGCCCAGATGGAGGTCGGACAGGATTTGGATCTTCATGGCGCGTCGACGCCCGATTTATATCACGGGATGATATATTTCGTCCATGCCACCCACACCCCGCCCCATGTTGTCCAAGGGCACCGCCAAGGTCGATTTCGAGGCGCTGGCCGAGTTTCGCTACCAGTTGCGCAAATACCTGCGCTTCAGCGAGCAGGTGACACACCAGCAAGGCGTCACCCCGCTGCAGTACCAGCTGCTGCTGCAGATCAAGGGCTATCCGGGGCGCGCTTGGGCCAGTGTCGCGGAACTGGCCGAACGGCTGCAGGCCCAGCACCATGGCGTGGTTGCACTGGTGTCACGCTGCGAAGCGCTGGGGCTGGTACAGCGCCGGGCCAGCACCACCGACCTGCGCAAGGTCGAGGTGCACCTGACACCACAGGGCGACACGCTCGTCACCCGGCTGGTGCAATTGCACCGGGCCGAGCTGGCCTCCTTGCAGGGCCGATTCACGGTTCCGGACCTCGCGGCCACCGAGGCGGCGCTGCCCGCCACGCGCCGTCCGCGCAGCCGGCGGTCGGCACGCACCGATTGACGGCGTCGCGCTATGCGGCGCGACGCGCGGACATCCAGCGTGCCAGCCGCGGCAGGACCAAGACCGCCAGCACCAGGGCCAGCAGGCCGGCCGACAGCGGGCGCTCGACAAACACCATCCAGTTGCCCTCGCCCATCGACAGCGCGTTGCGCATCTGCGCCTCGGCCAGCGGGCCCAGGATCATGCCGACCACCACCGGTGCGGTGGGGAAGTCGTAGCGCCGCATCACGACGCCGATCAGGCCGATGGCATACAGCAACACCAGGTCGAAGGCGCTCTGGCGCATGCCGTAGACACCGACGGTGGCGAAGATCAGGATGCCGGCGTACAGGTAGGGCTTGGGAATCTTCAGCAGCTTGACCCACAGGCCGACCATCGGCAGGTTCAGGATCAGCAGCATCACGTTGCCGATGTACAGCGAGGCAATCAAGGCCCACACCAGATCGGCCGAACTGGTGAACAGCTGTGGCCCGGGCTGGATGCCGTAGTTCTGGAATGCGCCCAGCAGGATGGCAGCGGTGTTGGACGTGGGGATGCCCAGCGTCAGAAGCGGAATCAGCGTGGCGGTGATGGCCGCGTTGTTGGCGGCCTCGGGGCCAGCGACGCCTTCGATCGCACCACTGGTGCCGAACTCGGACAGGTTCTCGCCCTTGGCCGCTTTCTTCTCGGCCGCATAACTCAGAAACGTCGGTATCTCGCTGCCGCCGGCCGGGATGGTGCCGAACGGAAAGCCGATGGCGGTGCCGCGCAACCAGGCCGGCCAGGAACGGCGCCAGTCCGAGGCGGTCATGTGCACGCGGCTGAGCTTGTTCTGCTGGTCTGGCGGACCGCCTTCGTACAGCACCGCATACAAGGCCTCGGCCACGGCAAACAGACCCACGGCCACCAGCACGATCTCGATGCCATCCAGCAGTTCCGGCACGCCGGCGGTGTACCGCACCTGACCGGAGATCTGGTCCATGCCGATCAGGCCGGCCGCCAGGCCGACAAACAGCGCCACCATGCCGCGCAGCGTGCTGCGACCGAGCACAGCACTGACGGTGGTGAACGCCAGCACCATCAACATGAAATATTCAGGCGGACCGAGCCGGACGGCGAATTCCGCCAGCATGGGCGCGAACATGGTCACCAGCACGGTGGCAATGGTGCCGGCCACGAAGGAGCCTATGGCCGATGTCGCAAGCGCTGCGCCCGCGCGCCCGCTCTTGGCCATCTTGTTGCCTTCCATCGCCGTGATCATGCTGCCGGTCTCTCCCGGCGTGTTCAGCAGGATCGAGGTGGTGGAGCCGCCATACATGGCACCGTAGTAGATGCCGGCAAAGAAGATCATCGACGCCGTCGCCTCGACCCGGGTCGTGATCGGCAGCAGCATCGCCACCGCGACCGCCGGGCCTATGCCTGGCAACACGCCCACGGCGGTACCGATCGCACAACCGACGAAGCACCACACCAGGTTGATCGGCGTCGCCGCGGTCGCAAAACCCAGCCAGAGTTGGTTCCACAAGTCCATGTCTATGTCCGTCTGTCCGGCCGCCCGCGGGGCCTGGATTGCCCCATGGGGCGGGATTGCCGAAAGTTCAGATCCAGCCGGTCGATGTCAGACCCGGCAGATTGATGGCCAGCAGCTTGGTGAACATCCAGAACACCGGTGCCGCGATCGCAAAGCCGATGGCAGCATCGCGCACGGTCTGCGCCAGCCATCCGCGCGTTTGCCTGGGCACACCGCCGTGCTGGTCCGCGCTGCGCAGGCCCCGCACCGCCAGCACGAAACACAGGCTGCAGCTCAGGATGAAGCCGATGGTCGTGATCAGCGCCGCATTGGCCAGCAAGGCGACCGACATCCAGGCAAAGCCCGGCCAGTAGCCATGCTCGGCGCCCGTGGGCTCCTCCATGTTGCGGTAGCCGCCCAGGGTGCGGGCTTCCCACAACACCATGACGCCGCAGACCAGCAGGGCCAGCCCCACCAGCCATGGCAGGAAATTGGGCCCCACCCCCGAATAACCGGAACTGGCAGGCAGATCCCAGGCCCCGATCAGGATGACGGCGGCCAGGGCCAGCACGCCGGCCCCGACCAGGGTCTGGGGTCCGGGGGCGCCACCCTTGCGGATCACAGCATCCCAGCCAGGTGCATGGTGCCGCGCAGGCTGGCGAAGGACTCGTCGACGAAATCGTCGAAGGCCTTGCCGGTCAGCAGTGCAGGCGTCCACTTGTTGGTCTCGAGCGCTTCCTTCCAGGCTTCCGACTTGGTGGCCTTGATGACCATCTCGGTCAGCGCCGCGCGCTGCGCTGCGGTGATGTCGGGCGCGCCATAGACGCCGCGCCAGTTGCCCAGCACCACGTCGTAGCCCAGTTCCCGCATCGTGGGCACGTTGATACCGGGAAGGCGCTGCTCGGACGTCACACCGATGGCGCGCATCTTGCCGGCCTTGATGTACTCGGCAAACTCGCTGTACCCGCTGCCGCCGACCGTGACGTTGTTGCCCAGGATGGCGGCGACCGCCTCACCACCGCCCCGGAAGGCGATGTAGTTGACCTTCTTCGGGTCGACGCCGACCTTGCCGGCCAGCATCGATGCCGAGATGTGCTCGGTGGAGCCCTTGGATCCGCCGCCCCACTTGACGCTGCCCGGATCCTTCTTGAACTGCTCGACCACGTCCTTCATGGTCTTGAGCGGCGACTGTGCGGGCACCACGAACACGTTGTATTCGCTGGTCAGGCGTGCGATCGGCGTGACCTTGTCCAGACCGACGGGCGGCTTGGTGGTGATGATGCCGCCGAGCATGACGGCGCCCATGACCATCAGCGCATTCTCGTCACCCTTGCTGGCGTTGGCAAACTGGGCCAGGCCGATCACGCCGGCGGCACCGCCCTTGTTGTCGTACTGCACCGTGTCGGCGGCCTTGCTATCGATCAGCGCCTTGCCCAGCGCACGGCCGGTGCCGTCCCAGCCGCCGCCCGGGTTGGCGGGAATCATCATCTTCAGATTGGCGCCGGCAAAGGCCGACAGCGGCAGGCTGCCGGCCGCGGCAGCCGCCAACATGGATTTCAGAAAGGTATCGCGACGCATGGCATGTCTCCGGTTGTTGGTGAACCGCTCTATGATGCGCCGGACGCCTGTCATTCGGCTGTCGGATTTCCCTAGGGTAAACACCAAGCACCTTTGCCGCCTCCATGCGCCTGCTCCTGATTGAAGACGATGCCGCACTGCAGACCAGCTTGCAGCGCACGCTGGAGCGCCGCGGCATGCGGGTGCTGCTGTGCAACGACGGACGCCAGGCGCTCGCCGCCTGGCGCCAGCACATGCCCGACCTCGTGCTGCTGGATCTGAGCCTGCCCGGCGTCGATGGTCTCGAGGTCCTGGCGCAGGCACGGCAGAACGGCCTTGCAACGCCGGTGCTGATCCTGACCGCGCGCGGTACGGTCGGCGACCGGGTCATCGGTCTCAACACCGGGGCCGACGACTACCTGGCAAAGCCCTTCGACCTGGACGAACTCGAGGCACGGGTACGTGCGCTGCACCGGCGCAGCGGCGCCGCAGCGGGCGACTCGGTGGCCGATGCGCCGGCCTGCGGACAGCTTCGGCTCGACAGCGCCAGCGGCGCCATTCACCAGGGCTTCAAGGTGCTCGACCTGAGCCCGCGCGAACTGCGCATGTTGCGAACCCTGATGGAGCGGTCCGGACGGGCCGTGTCCAAGGAACAGCTGTTCGAAGTGGTTTTTCCCGGCGAGCCAGACGTGCAGTACGAGGCGATCGAGGTCGTCGCCTACCGGCTGCGCAAGAAGCTGGCAGGCACCGGTACCACGCTGGTCACGCTGCGCGGCCTGGGTTACCTGCTCAAGGCCGATGCCTGATCCGGCGCACACGTGCCGTCGTGTGGCCCGCGCCCTCGCGCGGGCCCACCGTATCTGACATGCGGACGAACCCGACCGCCCTGTCGCTGCGCCGCTACCTGCTGCTGGGCATTCTGCTGCCGACCGGTCTGTTCATGCTGGTCAACACCGTCATCCTTTACCGGCAGGCCCTGACGGCCGTCAACACCGCCTACGACCGCACGCTTCTCGCATCGGCCAAGTCCATCGGCGAGTTGCTCGAGGTCGAGGGCGAAGGCCCGCAGGCGCGCTTTCGGACCAACGTGCCGTACTCCGCACTCGAGGCCTTCGAGGCCGACAACCGCAGCCGCATGGTCTACCGCATCTCCAATACGCAGGGCGAACTGATCGACGGGACAGCCGACCTGCCGCTGTGGCAGGGCCGCCTGCCCGACACCGGGCCGTATGCCGCGCTGGTCGATTTCTATGACGACACGGTGCGCGGCGACGACGTGCGCGTCGCCGTGCTGCTGCAACCCGTCTCCAGCCACCGTGGCCTGGGCGTCGCGACCATACAGGTCGCAGAGACCCTGGAACTGCGCCGTACGCTGGCGCGTCAGATCCTGCTCGACACCTTGCTGCGCCAGAGCCTGCTGGCGGCGGTGATCGCACTCGTGGTGGTACTGGTCGTGCAACGCGCGACACGGCCGGTGCGCGAACTCAGCGCCGGACTGCGCCTGCGCGCCGAGGACGACCTGACGGCCATCGCCGCACCCGGGCTGCCCCGCGAACTGCGGCCGCTGGTGGAGGCGACCAACCAGGTCATGGCGCGCCTGCAGGGTCTGCTGGAGAACCAGAAGCGCTTCGTGCGCGACGCTTCGCACCAGTTGCGCACGCCACTGGCCGTACTCAAGGTCCAGGTCCAGTCGGCGCTGCGCGCTGACGTGCCACCGGCCGAGGCGCTGCAAGAGATCAACAGCACGGTCGACCGGGCCACGGTACTGGCCAACCAGATGCTGGCGCTGGCCAAGGTCGAGCAACTGCGCCAGCAGACCGACACCGAGGTGCTGGACCTCGCACCCATCGTGCGCGCCATCGCACTCGACCTGGCGCCGCTGATGGCGGACCGGAACCTGGACTTCGGCATCGATACGGTTGCGGCACCGGTCCGGGCCCATGAATGGATGTTGCGCGAACTGGTGCGCAACCTGCTGCACAACGCCATCAAGCATGCCCCCGAAGGCAGCGTACTGGCGGTGCGCATGGCGGCCGATCGCCAATTCGTCGCATTGACCGTGTCCGACGAAGGCAGCGGCATCAGCGCAGAACTGCGGTCGCGCCTGTTTCAGCCGTTTTCAGCCGGACACGGCAGCGGTACGGGCCTGGGCCTGATGATCTGCCGCGAGATTGCGCTGGCGCTCGGCGGCCAGATCACGCTCGACAACCGGGTAGCGCATGGCCACACGGAAGGCCTGGATGCCACGGTGCGGCTTCCACTGGCGGATGCGGTTTGAGTCACAATCGACCGCGATGGACAAAGTTCGGATCGACAAATGGTTGTGGGCCGCCCGGTTCTACAAGACACGCAGCCTGGCCAGCGAGGACATCGCCAAAGGGCGGGTGCAGGTCAACGGGGTCGAGGTCAAGCCGGCGCGTGAGGTCCGCAGTGGCGACACCGTTGCGATGCGGCGCGACGCCCTGGTGCGGACCGTCGTGGTGTGCGGCGTCAGCGACAAGCGCGGCCCGGCACCGGTGGCCCAGCTGCTCTACGAAGAAACCGCCGAGAGCGTGCAACTGCGACAGCAGGCAGCTGAACAGCGGCGCATGGGGACCGAGCCCGCGCTGAGCCTGGTCCATGGACGCCCCACCAAGCAGGACCGGCGCAAGCTGGAAGATGCCTGGGGCACGCGCTGGAGCGCGTCCGCCGACCACTGAAGACCCGCCCGCAGGCGCGGCACGGCCCTCACTGCATCAGCATCGGCACGGTGCGCGCAAATCCGTTCTTGTCTTCCTTCTCGTTCTCCTGGGCCGTCATCGCATCGAGCCACGCCTGCCACGCCTGCTCGGTATCCTGCGTCACCACCTCGGGCTGCGGGATCGGTTCACCGAAGACGAAATCCAGCAGCACGTTGGACACTTTTCTTGCTTTTTCGCTCATGATCTCCCTCACATTCATTCGCATGGAGTGAGCCTAATCGACGAATGCACACCGGGCGCAGCGGAACTGTAAAACATGTGTCGGCCCTGGCGCAAAAAGCCGCTCACGGCACCCAATCAGCATCATTTGCGCGACCCCGGATGGCTTGACCGGCATGGCGCAGATCGCGATTTCCACCCCGCAATCCGGCCCGAATGCAAGCGACAAGCCCTCGCCGCGCGTGGAAATTGCGTATTCGGCATGACGGAAACAATTCCTTGCATGGGAGAATCCGCCCTTTGCCCAAAACGGCCACCGCATGGAATTCTTCACCTTCGCCTGGATCAACGATCCGCAGATCTGGTTGTCGCTGCTGACGCTGACAGCACTGGAAATCGTGCTGGGCATCGACAATCTGGTCTTCATTGCGATCCTGACCGGCCGGCTCCCCGAGCACCAGCGCGCGATGGGACGCAAGGTGGGCCTGTCGCTCGCATTGATGACCCGGCTGATGCTGCTGGCCACGT
>Ga0116169_1002329_pt1 | contig 14206 bp, 13 predicted proteins | sample AD_UKC130_MetaG_FD_89796 | JGI IMG/M metagenome (GOLD analysis project Ga0116169, IMG submission 89796) | Active sludge microbial communities of municipal wastewater-treating anaerobic digesters from Canada - AD_UKC130_MetaG | ecosystem: Engineered > Bioreactor > Anaerobic > Digestate | place...
ATGATGTTTTTCCCCCTTCACACAACGACAGGAGACACCGACATGCCATACCGCTTTTCCCCTTCCTCGCGCCGCCGCGTGCTTGCCGCCGCCATCGCCATGGCCGTCGCCAGTGGCGCCGGAGCCGCCGACTTCACGATGCGCATCAGCCACCAGTTTCCGCCGACGCACCATACGGCGCTGAACCTGGAGCAGTTCGCCAAGGAGGTCAAGGAGATGACCAAGGGCCGGGTCGAGGTGCAGAATTTCGGCGCCGCCCAGCTGTTCAAGCCGAACCAGAACCATCCGGCGGTCGCCAGCGGCAAGATCGAAGCTGCGGCCATCCTGAGCTTCCAGTGGGGTGGCACGATCCCCGAGATGAGCGTCACCATCATTCCCTACCTGATGACCTCGGTGGCCAAGCAGAAGGCCTTCATCAAGTCCGATGCGGCCAAGCTGCTGGACGCCAAGATGGCGGCCAAGGGCGTCACCAACATCGCCTGGATGGTCGATACCAATGACGGCATCTTCACCTCCAACGGCAAGGCCTTGACGCAGCCGTCCGATTTCGCCGGCATGAAGATCCGTGGCCTGAACAAGCTGTTCGACGAGGGTCTGGTGGCCATGGGGGCATCGCCGTCGGCGATGCCGGGCTCCGAGGTCTACCAGGCGCTGCAGACCGGCGTCATCGATGCCGGTTTCACCGGCGTCGAGGCGGCCAACAGCCGCAAGTTCTATGAAGTGCAGAAGTTCGGTGTGGCCTCCAACATCATCCTGGCATTCGACAACCTGGTGGTGAACCCGGCCTGGTGGAAGGGCCTGCCGGCCGACGTGCGCGGCGCGATCCAGGCGGCGGCCGACAAGGCCGTGGCGCGTTCGATCCGCAAGTCCGACGGCATTCCGCCGGAAAACATCCAGGTGCTCAACGACAAGGGCATGAAGGCGGTGGCACTGACCAAGGCGCAGGAGAAGGTCATGGCCGATGCGATGCAGCCGGCGGTGAAGAAGGAGTTCCTGCGCGAGACCGCACCCGACGGCGTGAAGCTGCTCGAGGCGCTCGACAAGCTCTGATCGGGGCCTGCCGTCGTGGTCGAGATTCCGCCCGCAGCGCAGCTGCGCGAAGGCCCTGCGCTGCGCGCGCTGGGCCATGTCGTACGTGTTCTGGCCGGGGCCGGCATGGCGGTGGCGGCGGCCAGTCTGCTGCTGTCGCTGTGCCTTATCGGCTGGGCCGTGGTGATGCGCTACGGTTTCAACGCCGCGCCGGTCTGGGTCGACGAGGTGGTCGGCTTCCTGCTGGTGGCCATCGTCATGCTGGCGGCGGCGCGTACGCTGCGCCAGGGTGAGCACATTGGTGTCGACCTGATGGTCGACCGGCTGGCGCCGCCGGCACGCCGCTGGGCCCGGACCTGGGCCGCACTGGCGGTCGGTGCGGTCGCCAGCGTGCTGATCATCAATGGCTGGGAGACCGCCAGTCTGGCACGCATGCTCGGTCTGGTGACCGAGGGCAACCTCGAGTGGCCGACCTGGTTGCTGATGCTGCTGATGCCGGTGGGTGGCGCCTTGCTGCTGCTGGCGGCGATCGAGGTGCTGTGGCGCGCGCTGGCCGGTCTGCCTGCGCCGGGAAACCCGGGACACGGGCAGGCGGACAGGTCATGATCATTGGCTTGCTGTTCTTCGGGCTGCTGTTGCTGCTGTTCACCGGCTTGCCGATCTTTGCCGGTCTGGCCGTCTTTGGCGGCGCATTGCAATACTTCACCCAGGGCGAGCTGGGCTCGGTGACCGAGGTCATCTTCGGCGAGGTCAACCGCTACCTGCTGGTGGCGATTCCGCTGTTCGCGTTCATGGCCCACATCATGATCCGCGGCAAGATCGTCGATGACCTGTATGGCGCCGCCTATACGCTGACACGCCATCTGCCGGGCGGACTGGGCATTGCCACGATCGCCGCCTGCACGATCTTTGCCGCCATCTCCGGCTCCAGCGTCGCGACGGCGCTGACCATCGGCGCGGTCGCAATTCCGCAGATGGTGCGCTTCGGCTACGACGAGAAGGCCGCCTATGGACTGGTCGCCGCCGGCGGCACGCTGGGCATCCTGATTCCGCCTTCGGGTCCCATGGTGCTGTACGGCGTGACCACCGACACCTCGATCGGCGGCCTGTTCATGGCCGGCATCATGCCGGGGCTGCTGATGGCCGGCGTGTTCGTGGCCTGGAACATGGTGCATACCGCCGTGACGCACCGGCACATCGCGCGCGAGCCGCGCGCCACGCTGCGCGAGGCGCTGGGTGCCGTGCGCCGGTCGGCCTGGGCGATCTCGCTGCCGGTGTTCGTGCTCGGCGGCATGTATGCCGGCGTGTTCACCGCCACCGAGGCGGCAGCCGCCGGCGCTTGGCTGGCGATCTTCGTGTCGGTCGTGGTCTACCGGACCGTCGGGCTGCGTGCGATCTGGGCGTCGGCGGTCGAGGCCTGCAGCGTGTCGGCCATGCTGTTCATGATCCTGGCCGGTGCCTCGGTGTTCGGCCATGTGATGACCAAGCTGCGGATTCCGCAGCAGATCGTCGAGGCGGTGATTGCCGCCGACGTCGGCGTGACCGGCTTCCTGATCATCATGATGGCGCTGATCTTCGTGCTGGGCATGTTCCTGGAGTCGATCTCCATCATCCTGATCACCACGCCGGTGATCCTGCCGGCCATGGTTCACCTGGGCATCAACCCGATCTGGTACGGCGTGCTGCTGGTCATCAACCTCGAACTGGCCCAGATCACGCCGCCGGTGGGCATGAACCTGTTCACCATCAAGGCCATCACCGGCTCGCCGCTGGGGCCGATCGTGCGCGGGGCGGCGCCCTATGTGGTGCTGATGGTCATGGTGATGGCCATGGTGATGGTCTGGCCGCAGATTGCCTTGTGGCTGCCCGGGACCATGATGGGCAAATGACGCCGTGATTGGCGCTAAGCTGGTGCCATGGACAAGTTCAAGCAGCTCGAATCCTTCGTGTCGATCGCCACCCGCGGCAGCCTGACCGCTGCCGCGCAGGCCGAGGGTGTGGCGCCAGCCATCATGGGGCGTCGCCTGGATGCGCTGGAGGAGCGACTGGGCGTGAAGCTGCTGCAGCGCACCACGCGGCGCATCACGCTTACGCACGAGGGTAGCGCCTTTCTCGAGGATTGCCAGCGCGTGCTCGCCGACGTGGCCAATGCCGAGGCCAGCGTATCTGCCGGCGGTGTCAAGGCCAGCGGGCATCTGCGCATCACGGCACCGGCCGGTTTCGGCCGCCGCCACGTGGCGCCGCTGGTGCCGCGGTTTCGGTCGCACCATGGCGACGTGACGATCTCGCTCAATCTGAGCGACCGGGTTATCGATATTGGTGCGGAGGGATTCGACTGCGCGGTACGCGTCGGCGATCTGCCGGACTCCTCGCTGGTCAGCGTGCGCCTGGCCGACAACCGGCGCCTGTGTGTGGCCGCGCCACGCTATCTGCAGCAGCACGGCACGCCGGCCCATCCGTCCGAGTTGTCGCGTTTCGATTGCCTGGTGCTGTCCAGCGATGCGTCACAGACCCGGGGCTGGGCATTCCAGGTGCCGGCCGAACCGGGCCGGGGCGGCGCCGGTGGGGCACTGGCGCCGACCGCAGGCACGACCGTGCTGCATGTGCGGCCGGGCGGCCCGCTCGACTGCTCGGACGGGCAGGTCCTGCATGCATGGTGCCTGGCAGGCCTGGGGATCGCCTGGCGCAGCAGCTGGGAGGTCGAGGCCGAGGTGGCGGCCGGCACGCTGGTGCCGGTGCTCGAGCAGTTTGCCGGCCCGCCCAATGGCATCTTTGCGGTGTTTCCACAGCGCAAGCACCTGCCGCTGCGGGTGCGGCTATGGATCGATTTCCTCAAGCACCACTACGCGCAGCCGGGTTTCTGGACCTCCTGAAGCCCGGCTGCAGCCGGCGCCTGGCGGCTCAGGCGGGCTTTTTCTTCAGGCACTCGCTCATGAATGCCTTGCGCTCGTCGCCCTTCTTGTCGCCGGCGTCGGCATTGCAGGTCTTCATCTTGCTTTGCTGCGTCACCGGCTTGGCGCTCAGGCAGGACTTCATGAAAGCCTTGCGCTCGTCGCCTTTCTTGTCGCCGGCTTCGGCGTTGCAGGTCGTCATCTTGTTCTGTTGCGGCGTCTTGGCCTTGTCTTCGGCATGGGCGACACCCAGCGACAGCGACAGACCGATGGCCAGCAGGGAGAGCAGCTTCTTCATGAGGGTTTCCTTGGGTTCAGTGGGGTGTGGCATGCCCGTTGCCGGGCCGCTGTTCAACGCCTGTGAACACGGCCCGGATGACAGCGGTGGCGAAATTTAACCGAAATTGCCGCTTTTGCCGTGACCGGGGTCCGCGCAAATGTAAAGAACCTGCGCTGCGGCGCTTCCCTAGAATCGAGGGCTATGCTCAAGATCAAACAGGAATTGCTGGACGGGTTGGCCGGTGTATTGGCGGACCTGGCGCCCGACCAGCCGGTGCGCGCCGTATTTGAATCCCCCAAGGTGGCTGCCCACGGCGACTTCGCGTCCACGGCGGCCATGCAGCTGGCCAAACCGCTCAAGCGCAACCCGCGCCAGCTGGCCGAACAGCTGCGCGACCAGTTGCTGGAACTGCCGGTCTACCGGCAATGGGTGTCCGACATCGACATCGCCGGCCCCGGCTTCATCAATATCCGTCTCAAGCCGGCTGCCAAGCAGCAGGTGGTGCGCGAGGTGCTGACCGAAGCCCAGGCTTTCGGTGTGCTGCCGCCCAACGGCCAGCGTCTGATGGTGGAGTTCGTGTCGGCCAATCCGACCGGCCCGCTGCATGTCGGCCATGGCCGGCAGGCGGCGCTGGGAGATGCGATCTGCAACCTCGCCGCCACCCAGGGCTGGGATGTCTACCGCGAGTTCTACTACAACGACGCCGGTGTGCAGATTGCCACGCTGGCCAACAGCACGCAATTGCGTGCCCGGGGCTTCAAGCCGGGCGATGCCGAATGGCCCGAAGCCGCCTACAACGGTGACTACATTGCCGATATCGCTGCCGACTTCCTGGCGCGCAAGACGGTGCATGCGGACGACCGCGAGGTCACGGCCAGCGGCGACGTGTCGGACCTCGACGCGATCCGGGAATTCGCCGTCGCCTACCTGCGCCATGAGCAGGACCTGGACCTGCAGGCGTTTGCGGTGCGGTTCGACAACTTCTACCTGGAATCGAGCCTGTACAGCGACGGCAAGGTCGCGCAGACGGTGCAGCGGCTGCAGGATGCCGGCAAGACCTATGAGAAAGACGGCGCCCTGTGGTTGCGGTCGACCGACTACGGCGACGACAAGGACCGGGTGATGCGCAAGGGCGACGGCAGCTACACCTACTTCGTGCCCGACGTGGCCTACCACATCAGCAAGTGGGAGCGCGGCTTCACGCGCGTCGTCAACATCCAGGGCACCGACCACCACGGCACCATCGCACGGGTGCGGGCCGGGTTGCAGGCCGCCGGCGTCGGCATTCCGCCCGGATACCCGGACTACGTGCTGCACACCATGGTGCGGGTCATGCGCGGGGGAGTCGAGGTCAAGATCTCCAAGCGCTCGGGCAGCTATGTCACGCTGCGCGACCTGATCGAGTGGACCAGCAAGGACGCGGTGCGTTTCTTCCTGCTCAGCCGCAAACCCGACACCGAATACGTGTTCGATGTCGATCTGGCGCTGGCGCAGAACAACGACAACCCGGTGTACTACGTCCAGTATGCGCATGCGCGCATCTGCTCGGTGCTGGCCGCCTGGGGCGGTGATGTCGACACATTGGGCGCGGTTGACCTGGGCGCCCTCGAGAGCGACGCGGCGATGGGCCTGATGCTCACGCTGGCGCGCTACCCGGACATGCTGGCCGCGGCAGCGCGCGACTTCGCGCCGCACGACGTGACCTTCTACCTGCGCGAACTGGCCGCGGCCTACCACAGCTACTACGATGCCGAGCGTATCCTGGTCGACGAGGCGCCGGTGCGGCTGGCCCGGCTGGCCCTGGTCGCCGCGACGGCACAGGTGCTGCGCAACGGACTTGCCTTGCTCGGCGTCGATGCGCCGCGCAAGATGTGAACAGGAACAATCGATGCAATCAACAGGCAAGGAAGCGGCATGAAGCAACAACGTGGCGGGACGATATTGGGTCTGATCATCGGGATGGTGATCGGGCTGGGCGTGGCCCTGGCGGTGGCGGTCTATGTCAACAAGGTGCCGGTGCCGTTCCTGAACAAGGGACCGAGCCGCTCGGTGGATCAGGACGCAGCCGAGCAGCGCCGCAACAAGGACTGGGATCCGAACGCACCGCTGTATGGCAAGAACCCGGCCGGTGCGCCGGCCCCTGTGGCGCCGCAGGTTCCGGCCTCGGGCGACACCTCGGGATACAAGGGTGTGCCGCCTGCCGTCGCCGGCATTCCGACGCCGGCGCCGGCAGCCAAGCCTGGCGCAGGTACTCCATCGGCCGATCCGCTGGGCGACCTTGCCCGTGCGCGTTCCGCCGCGCCAGCCGGCGTGGACCCGTTCACGTATTTCGTTCAGGTTGGCGCCTACCGCACGGCCGTGGATGCCGAGAGCCAGCGTGCGCGCCTGTCGCTCGGTGGTGTCGAGGCCCGGGTGTCGGAGCGCGAGCAGTCGGGGCGGACCGTGTACCGTGTGCGCGTCGGACCTTTCGACAAGCGCGAGGATGCCGACCTGACCAAGCAGAAACTCGAAGGCCTTGGCATCGAAGCGGCACTGGTGCGGGTTCAGCGTTGAACTTTTGCGTCGCCATGCCGTCCGACCGCCATGCCTGCAATCTGCCCGCCACCGTATGGCTATGCGGGCTTCCATCGAGAGAGTTCCCATGAAACGTCGTGATTTTTCGGCGGCCGTGCTGGCCACAGCCACCGCCGCATCGGTCCCCTGGTCATCGGCCCAGGCACAGATCCGCAAACCGCAGGCCGGGCGGGAATACCTTCAGCTGGACCAGCGGGTGCCGGTCGTGGCGCCGGCCGGATCGATCGAAGTGGTCGACTTCTTCTGGTACAGCTGCCCGCACTGCAATGCCTTCGAGCCCTCGCTCCAGGCCTGGCAGAAGCGCCTGCCGGCCGATGTCTCGCTGCGCCGCATGCCGGTCGGCTTCCGCGATGAGTTCGTGCCCCAGCAGCGCCTGTTCTTCTCCTTGCAGGCCATGGGACTGATCGACAGGATGCACGCCAAGGTGTTCGCCGCCATCCATGACGAGCATCTGGATCTCACGCGCGGCAAGCCGATTGCCGAGTGGGTGGGCAAGCAAGGGGTCGACAGTGCGAAATTCGCGGCGCTCTATGACTCGGCCGAGGTGGGCGAGAAGGTGCGCCAGGCCACGGCGCTGCAGGACGCCTATCGGGTGGCCGGTGTCCCTGCGCTGGGGGTGGCCGGGCGCTTTTACACCGATGGTGAGATCGCCGGCTCGATGGCGCGCGTGTTGCAGGTGGTCGACTACCTGGTGGCCGACGTCCGCGCTGGCAAATAGGCTGCCGCACCCCGTCGCTGCCCGGCGGGGTGGCTCTCTTTGCTGGCGCGGCCATGGTGGGCCGGAACCCCTGGCAGTCTCGGGGCGATGTTTTCGCCACAGTACTTGCGGTAGCTGCCAACCCCGGGGCTACAATGAAACGGCAGGGTTGACTGCAAGTTTCGTGCCTTTATGAAGTTTTCTTCCATTTCTCACACATTGTTGCTGGTCGCCCTGATGCAGGGAGGCTTGGCCATGGCGGAGCGTGCCGACCGCGAAAAGCCGATGAACATCGAGTCGGACGCACTGCGTTACGACGACGTCAAGCAGGTCAGCGTTTTCACCGGCAAGGTGGTGCTGACCAAGGGCACGATGCTGATCCGCGGCGCGCGTCTGGACGTGAGCCAGGACGCCGAAGGCAACCAGTTCGGTGTCGTCACGGCAGAGCCTGGCAAGCGCGCGTTTTTCCGGCAAAAGCGTGACACACGTGCCGACGGTCCGGACGAATTCATGGAGGGTGAGGCGGAGCTGATCGAGTACGACGGCAAGGCCGACACCGTGAAGTTCTCGCGCCGCGCCATCCTGCGTCGTTACATCGGTGCCACGCTCAATGACGAGATCACCGGCCAGGTGATCGTGTACGACAACACCACAAGCGTGATGACGGTTGACGGCGGGCCCGCGGCGGCGGGCGCCACCGGTGGCAGCGGTCGGGTGCGTGCGGTGCTGACACCGCGCAACGACGATACGCGCAGCGGCACGGCGTCGCCCAAGTCCCCTGCGCCGGCGCCGACGGCGCCTTTGCGCAAGTCGTCGACCCTGGGGGGCGAGAAGAAGTGACGGACGCCGCGACAGGCACCACGGCGAGCCCGCAGGCCGACGTGGCGCAGGAGGCGGGTGCGCCTGTCGCTCAGGTGCGGCTGGAAGCACGGCACCTGCAGAAGTCGTACGGCAGCCGCATGGTCGTCAAGGACATCTCGCTCTCGGTGGGCGAGGGCGAGGTGGTCGGCCTGCTGGGCCCCAATGGCGCCGGCAAGACAACATCGTTCTACATTCTGGTCGGCCTGGTGCGTCCCAGTGCCGGCGAGATCACGATCGACGGCAAGTCGGTGACCCATCTGCCGATCCACCGGCGTGCACGGCTGGGGCTGAGCTACCTGCCGCAGGAAGCCTCGATCTTTCGCAAGCTCAATGTCGAGGACAACGTGCGTGCCGTGCTCGAGCTGCAGATCGACGCGTCGGGCAAGCCCTTGACACCCGAGCTGGTCGAGGAGCGACTGAGTGCGCTGCTGCAGGATCTGCGGGTTGAGCACCTGCGCAGGTCGCCGGCACTGGCCCTGTCGGGTGGCGAGCGGCGCCGGGTCGAGATTGCCCGGGCACTGGCGACCCAGCCGCGCTTCATCCTGCTGGACGAACCGTTCGCCGGCATCGACCCGATCGCCGTGATCGAGATCCAGCGCATTGTCAGCTTCCTGAAGTCGCGCGGCATCGGTGTGCTGATCACCGACCACAACGTGCGCGAAACGCTGGGCATCTGCGACCATGCCTACATCATCAGTGACGGCAGCGTGCTGGCACAGGGAACGCCGGACCAGATCGTCGACAACGCCGATGTGCGCCGGGTTTACCTGGGCGAGCACTTCAGAATGTAGATGAAGCCAGGTCTTTCACTCCGCATTTCGCAGCATCTGGCGCTGACGCCACAGCTGCAGCAGTCGATCCGGCTGTTGCAGCTCTCCACGCTCGAGCTGAGCCAGGAAGTCAACCAGATGCTGGACGACAACCCGTTTCTGGAGTTGTCGGACGAGGTTCCGGCGCGCGAGGAGTTCGGGCTCGACAGCAGCGACACGCCGGTTCCGCAGAGCGAGCGTGAGGCCGAGCTGGCGCCAGCCAGTGCCATCCAGGAATACGTGTCGGTGCCCGATACGCCGTCGAGCGACGACAGCGCCACGCCCTTGTCGGCCGATGACGGCCAGAGCTGGGAAGGCGACGGCTCGCAGGAGATGGCTGCCGACGACGGAGAGTGGGGCGGCGACGCCAAGGCCCACGGCAACAACCTGGGTACCGAAGATGACGTCGATGCGGGGGAACTGGCCCGCACGCAGGAAACCTTGCAGGACCACCTGCATGCGCAGGCGCTGGCGACGCGCCTGAGCGACGCGGACCGTCTCGCGTTGCGCTTCCTGATCGAATCTCTGAACGACGACGGCTATCTGGAAGATCCGCTGGAGGAGCTCGCAGCCGCGCTGTCCCCGGCCGATGATGAGGAGATGGAGCAACTGCAGCACCATTTCCGGGTCGCCCTGAGCACCTTGAAGGGCTTCGATCCGGTGGGTGTGGGAGCCAGCGACCTCGGCGAATGCCTGCGACTGCAACTGCGTGCGATGCAGCGTGCAGGCGGCCATGACGCGGCACACCAGGAGCTGCTGGCCGTTGCCGTGCGAATCTGCTCGCACCCGATGGACCTGCTGGCGCGGCGCGACGTGCGGCGTCTGTCGCAGGTGTGCAGTGCCAGCGATACGTCGATCAAGGAAGCCATTGCGCTGATCGCACGGCTGGAGCCCAAGCCGGGCCGGCGTTTCGTCAACGTCGAGCGCAACATCGTCATCCCCGACGTGCTCGTGGTACAGGTCGGCAAGGGGGCGCAGGTGAAGTTCCGCGCCCAGATCAATCCCCAGGTGATGCCCAAGCTGCGGGTGCACGACATCTATGCCAACGCGCTGCGCCAGCATCGCGGCAACGGCAGCGACGCGTCCAACTACGCAGCGCTGCAGCAGCGGCTGCAGGAGGCGCGCTGGTTCATCAAGAACATCCAGCAGCGGTTCGACACCATCCTGCGCGTGAGCTCGGCCATCGTCGAGCGGCAGAAAAACTTCTTCCTGCACGGCGTGCTGGCGATGCGTCCGTTGGTGCTGCGCGAGATCGCCGACGAGCTGGGGCTGCACGAGTCCACGATCAGCCGGGTGACGACCGCCAAGTACATGGCCACCCCGCTGGGGACCTTCGAGCTCAAGTATTTCTTCGGCTCGTCGCTGGGGACCGAAACCGGTGGCAATGCCTCCAGTACCGCCGTGCGCGCTCTGATCAAGCAGTTCATCGATGCCGAATCGGCCAAGAAGCCGCTGAGCGACAACCAGCTGTCGGAAATGCTGAAGGAGCAGGGCATTACCTGCGCCCGGCGGACCGTCGCCAAATACCGCGAAGGCCTGCGGATCGCACCGGCCAATCTGCGCCGCGCCTTATGAAGCCGCCTGCCCCTGTTTGCGGTGCGCCGTGCGCGGCGGTTTTCGCTTGCACCGGACCGCTGCCCCATTTGACCCCATTGACGATCCTGCGCAACCGGATGACGCCGTGAACCAGCTCCAGCTTTTCCTGCCCTGCGCCGCCGGCGTCGAGGACTACCTCGCTGCGAGGTTGCGCGTATCACGGGACAGCCACTGGCGCAGGTGCAGAAATGGCGTGCTGGCGTGCTGCTGCAGGGCTCCTGGCGCGACGCCATGCTGCTCAATCTGCACAGCCGCCTGGCCCAGCGCGTGCTGGTGCAACTGTTCCAGGCCGACTACCGCAACGAGCAGGACCTGTACCGGGCAGCCAGCGAGGTGGCCTGGGAGATCTGGTTCACGCCCCGCCAGAGCATCAAGGTCGAGGTCACGGCCCAGCACAGCCCGCTCAACAGCCTGAACTTTGCTGCGCTGAAAATCAAGGATGCGGTCTGCGACCGCTTCCGCGCCAAGGCCGGCGGCATCCGGCCGGACGTGAACACCCAGTGGCCGGACGTGCGCATCTATGCCCATCTGACCACGGACACGGTGTCGCTGTATATCGACACCTCGGGCGATGCGCTGTTCAAGCGCGGCTGGCGCGAGGACAAGGGCGAGGCGCCGCTGAAGGAAACGCTGGCCGCTGCCATGCTGGCTGCCAGCGGCTGGATGGATACGCCGGACATGCCGCTGTACGACCCGTGCTGCGGCAGCGGCACCATCGCGATCGAGGCGGCGCAGATCGCCTGCCGCATCGCGCCCGGTTCGCTGCGCCGCTTCGCCTTCGAGAAGATGCTGCCGTTCCAGTCCCATGTCTGGGACACCTTGCTGAACGACGCCCACCGCGCCCAGCGCCTGCCGGCGCCGGGCGAACGCCCGCACGTGTTCGGCAGCGACGTGGCCCACCGCATGGTCGATTTCGCGCAGCGCAATGCACAGCGGGCGGGCGTGGCTGGTGCGGTCGAGTTCCGGGGGGGTGACGCCTTGCAGCGGATGCCGCCCTGCGATCCGCCCGGCGTCATGCTGGTCAATCCACCGTATGGCACGCGGATCGAGACCGCCGGTTTTGCCGGTGCCCGCCATGCGCAGGGCGCGCCGTCAGGGCCTGCGGATGCGCCCGCCGCCGCACCGGCCGGGCGCGAACAGGCGCATACCGACGACGGCGGCGAGTTCTTCGTGCAACTGGCCGCGCACTGGAAAAAGAACTACGCCGGCTGGACCGCCTGGCTTCTGACGCCAGACCTGAAGCTGCCCGGCAAGATGCGCCTCAAGGCGACCCGCCGCGTACCGATGTGGAATGGTCCGATCGAATGCCGGATGTTCCGCTTCGACATGGTTGAAGGCTCGGCACGCTCGCCCAGGGCCGACGAGGGCCGCGGCGGATGACTGGCGCCGCGGCGCCGGCGGCGGGCCGTGCGCTGGTGCTGGACACCAACATCGTTCTCGATCTGCTGGTTTTTCGCGATCCGTCGACGCTGGCGCTGGCCGACGCGCTGTCGCGCGGCGAATGGGTGTGGCATGCGACGCCGGCGATGCGCGAGGAGTTGCACCGGGTGCTGGGCTATCCTGCCTTGCAGAGCTGGATCGCTCGGACGGCCGGCGATGCCGCCCAGGTGATGCAGCAGTTCGACCGGCTGAGCCAGGTGCATCCGGATGTGGCCACGGGCGCGCCGCGTTGCCGCGATCCGGACGACCAGAAGTTCATCGATCTGGCGCTGGCCTTGACGGCCCGGCTGCTGAGCAAGGACCAGGCGGTGCTGCGGCTGCGCCGGGCGCTGGCTGCGCGCGGCGTGCTGGTGGCGACCTGCTTCAGCCCTGCAGCATGAAGCTTTCGGCCCGCGCCAGCGGCCAGGACTGGCGGTAGATCAGCGGCAGACCGCCGAGGTCGGTCTGCAGCAGCGCCCCATCGTGCATCTGCGTCAGCACCGACTGCGCCAGCGAATGCACCTTGCCATTGGAGGAGCGGCGCACGATATGGTGCGCCGTCAGATCGCCGGGATGACTCAGACCGGCAGCCTGTATCAGTTCCTTGAGCGCATGCAGCGTCATCGTGTGGTAGCTGTGAATCCGCTCCGTCTTGTCGCCGACCACCAGCGACTGCTGGCGCAGCGGGTCCTGGGTCGTGACGCCGGTGGGGCAATTGCCGGTGTGGCAGGTCTGGGCCTGCAGGCAGCCCAGCGCGAACATGAAGCCACGTGCACTGTTGCACCAGTCGGCGCCCAGCGCCATCATGCGCGTGATGTCGAAGGCGCTGATGACCTTGCCCGCGCAGCCGATGCGGATGCGCTCGCGCAGTCCGACGCCGCGCAAGGTGTTGTGGACCAGCAGCAGGCCTTCCTGCAGCGGCGATCCGACATGGTTGGTGAATTCGACCGGCGCGGCGCCGGTCCCGCCCTCGGCACCGTCGACGACGATGAAGTCGGGCGTGACGCCGGTGGCCAGCATGGCCTTGACGATGGCGAACCACTCCCAGGGATGGCCGATGCACAGCTTGAAGCCGGTGGGTTTGCCGCCGGAGAGGGTGCGCAGCCGGGTGATGAAGGCCATCAGCTCCAGCGGGGTGCTGAACGCGCTGTGGCTGGACGGCGAAATGCAGTCCACGCCGACCGGGATGCCCCGCGCGTGCGCGATCTCCGGCGTGACCTTGGCGCCCGGCAGTACGCCGCCATGGCCGGGTTTGGCGCCCTGGCTCAGCTTGATCTCGATCATCTTGACCTGCGGGTCGCAGGCGTTCTGCGTGAACTTCTCCGGGCTGAAGCTGCCGTCGTCGTTGCGGCAACCGAAATAGCCCGAACCGATCTCCCAGATCAGGTCGCCGCCATGGCGCCGGTGGTGGACCGAGATCGATCCTTCGCCGGTATCGTGGGCGAACCGCCCCTTGGCCGCACCGGCATTGAGCGCAAGGATCGCATTCGCGCTGAGCGAGCCGAAACTCATGGCCGAGATGTTGAAGATGCTGGCGTTGTAGGGCTGGGTGCACAGGCCCTCATGGCTTTCGCGGGCTGCGATCTGCTCCGGTGTGCCGCCGATCCAGATCCGGAAGTCGTGGGTCTCGATGTGGCTGGGGGCCATGGAATGGTTGATCCATTCATAACCCTCGGCGTGGACGTCGAGCTGGGTGCCGAAGGGACGCTTGTCGGAGTCGCCCTTGGCACGCTGGTAGACCAGCGACCGCTGCGCACGCGAGAAGGGCGAAGCCTCGTTGTCGCCCTCGAGGAAATACTGGCGGATCTCGGGCCGCACGTATTCGAGCATGAAGCGCAGGTGGCCGATGATCGGGTAGTTGCGCAGGATGGAGCGGCGCGACTGCAGCAGGTCGTAGATGCCGATGGCCACCAGGGCCAGCAGCAGCAACAGCGATCCAGCGCCGATACCGAACGCCAGCACGCTGAACAGGCTGGCCAGCAGGCCCAGCACACTCAGGCCGAATACCGTGTACCGGATCGGAAAGAGTTCGTTCAGGCGGTCGAGCATG
>Ga0116169_1002333_pt1 | contig 14180 bp, 10 predicted proteins | sample AD_UKC130_MetaG_FD_89796 | JGI IMG/M metagenome (GOLD analysis project Ga0116169, IMG submission 89796) | Active sludge microbial communities of municipal wastewater-treating anaerobic digesters from Canada - AD_UKC130_MetaG | ecosystem: Engineered > Bioreactor > Anaerobic > Digestate | place...
GGTATAGGTGTATTTGCTATACCGGAAATGGCCAGATTCTATCGTCATGTATTGATTCAAGGCGGTTTCCCTCATCATGGTGCAGTTGCTTTCGGACACTTCGGTAAGGCTCTGTTTGAGGTGTTTAAATATTTGGGTGTAAATTATATTGGATTTAACCAGCCGAAAGGCATGCTGTATAAGACAGAGAATCCCTTTGGTTGATTTTAAGCAACATAAACTTAGTAGCTTTGAAAAAATAGGCTTTGAATAACAATTCTAAACATATTTAGGTATAACAAAAAACTTCCGCTTTTTTTTGCCGGAGCAAAATTAAGGCGGAAGTTTTTCTATGTCTAAAATTTATTATGTTTAAAATTATAAAGTGATTTCTGAAATTTAACTTTTGCTTTTAGTGCATTCATTATACAACTTTCTTATATTCATCACTTTCTTTCATGACTTTGATAAAAATTTTTACGATCTCCGGGTCGAATTGAGTTCCGGAATTTTTTTCGAGTTCCATAAAGGCTTCATCAATGGTCATACTCGCACTGTAAGGCCGCTCCGACAGCATTGCGTCAAAGGAGTCGGCTACACATAGAATTCTTGCGCCTAAGCTTATGGATTCACCTGCAAGGCGGTGGGGATATCCAAAACCGTCATATCTTTCGTGATGATGTAAAACGTAATCAATAAGCTGGTTCATGCTGAGCGGTTCAAGAATATTTGCACTGTAAACCGGATGCTGCCTTATAATGTCAAGTTCTGAATCGTTTAGCTTTCCTGTTTTACTTAAGATAAGTTTCGGTACTTCAACTTTTCCGATATCATGAAGCAATCCTGCATATTGAAGCATACTAATATCTTTTATGCTCAAATTGAGAGCTTTACCGATCATGACCGAATAATGGGCAACCCGTTCGCAATGACCTCTGGTATATTCGTCCTTGGCCGATATAGTGCTTAGCAAAGCTTTAAATACGCCGATCATATGCTGATGGTCTGAGCTTATGTGTTTTTTTAGTTTTTCCAGAACATCTTGATAAAAATGAATTTTATCTTTACCAAGATTTTTCGAGTGATAAAGGGCCATATCGGCTTGGTTAATGAGATCGTCTTTGGTAGCAGCCAATTCAGGATATACCGAAAGGCCCATGGACAGGGTTATATTGCTGAAAGAATGATTTTTAAAATAATTACATTTATTCTTTTCAAATAGATTGCGCATTTTGTGAGCTATTTGGCTTGCAGATTGCAAATTGAAACCTGGGAGAATAACCGCAAATTCGTCACCGCCATACCTGCAAACGAAATTGTTGCTTCCGGCAGCCTCTTTTAGTATTGAAGCTGTTCCCTTCAATATGCAATCACCGTAATCATGGCCGTTTACATCATTGCACATCTTAAAATTATCTATGTCTATCATTACTAAAGCAACAGGCCTGTTATCCGTTTTGGACTTTTCGATTTCTTTGTCTAAGATTTCATTAAAAAACCTATGGTTGTAAGCACCTGTAAGGTCATCGGTTACAGAAAGCAGTTCCAGCTTACATTTCTGTTCGTGTAATTTTTGTTTTTGGATTTCCTGAAAATTTGCAAATATTGAAACTGTTATTGTGCAGACAACAGTGAGCATTTTAGATGTTAATCCTGCAAATATGCTGAACATGGGGGATATTGTATATGCAAATATCAGAAAGGATATTTCAATAAAATTAATAAATAATCCGATGGATAGAGCAAAAAAAACGAAAACGGTAGGCAAGATAAATTGCAACAAATATATGAAATTGCCCCACTATCTGTTTAAAGCTTTCGCTTTGGGTTGGGCGCATAATCAATAAGGATATTGAAATATATAAAATCTCGAAAAATAAAAACTCAAAAACATTTAATGGATTTTTAAAATATGTTTTCCTTATAGATTTAAGTTTATTTTTTAAAGATGTAAAAAGTCCATTTTTCACATTCATTGTCTTTTTCTCCTAGCAGTTAATATTTTTTGTCAAAAACTTGGTAAACAAAAGTGTATGTTTTTATTCACCTATTTATAAAAAAGATATTCTATATTATAGCATAGTTTTTAAATTTACCCAATATTTTGTAAAATAATGTTTGATAAAATCTTTAATATTAATCTATATTTTATAATAACAAATGCCAATGATTTTAATTGTCCTTTCTGTGATTTGATGAATTGACATGCCTGTGACGAGATTGGCAGCAAGCTTTCTGGTACACAAACTCCTTGAATTGAATATCTATAAAATAAGCATCAAGTCAAGGAGATGATGGTATTGAAAAGGTTTGTTCTTCCTGAAAACTTCTTAATGGGGACTGCAACTGCCAGTGTACAGATTGAAGGCGGAGATAAAAACAATACTTGGTATAAATGGTGCGAAGAAGGGCGTATCAAAGACGGATCACATTGTATTACTGCATGTGATCACTGGAATAGGGTTGAAGAGGATACGGAGCTTTTGAAAGAATTGAATGTAAATACTCACAGAATGAGTCTTGAATGGAGCAGAATTGAACCGAAACCTGGAGTGTTCTCCAATGAAGCTATTGAACATTACAGATACGAGATTGAGTTGCTTATAAAAAACGGGATAGTTCCATTTGTTACCCTCCATCATTTTTCAGAACCCCTTTGGTTTGATGAGTTGGGAGGATGGACAAAAGAAGAAAATTCCAGGTATTTTTTAGAATATACACAATATGTTGTTGAAAAGCTTGGAGACCTTGTAAGCGATTGGGTAACTTTCAATGAGCCCAATGTCTATACAAAATTCGGATATATTTTTGGACTTTGGCCTCCCGGAAAAAGAAGCCTTATAAGAAGCTTTAAGGTATACACAGAGCTGATTAATACGCATATAAAAGCCTATGAAATTATTCACAGGGTCAGAAATTCAATGGGGTTCAAGGGTAAAACCAAAGTCGGGTTTGCCATGCACATACGCGTTTTTTGCGGTATTTCTGCTACCGGGAAAATGATAGCCAAATTGGTGGACTACTTATTCCATGAACTGTATTTGGAAGGAATGGTAAGAGGAAGGTTTAAATTTCCGTTATCAAAAAAAGGTTATAAGTGTCGAAAGGGTACTTATGTAGATTTTATAGGGATAAACTATTATACAAGAAATATAGTTGAGTTTGAACTTAATCCGTCTAATCTTTTTCATAATTTAAGATGCGATAACAGACTGGAAAAAAATGATCTTGGTTGGGACATATACCCTGAAGGTATATATATGGTATGCAAAAAGTATTATGAACGATATAAACTGCCAATATATATAACCGAAAATGGAATAAGCGACAAAAACGATACAAAACGCCCCGGTTTTATTGCCGATCACTTGGCATATGTGGCAAAGGCGATAGCTGAAGGAATTGATATTCAAAGATATTATCATTGGACACTTATGGATAATTTTGAATGGCTGGAGGGAGAAAGTGCATATTTTGGTCTATATCACTGTAATTTCAAAGACCAGAAAAGAACGATACGGCCTTCCGGCAAACTCTACAGCTTGATTTGCAAAGAAAAAAACTGACAGAGGAAATGTTACAACAAGTTTTGGAAATAAATTAGAAAGTTTTGTATTGACCAGCAGAAAGATTGGGTATATAATTAATAAAAACATATGAATATATGTTCATATGTATACTTTAAAGTTTAAGGAGAATGGCAATGAATAATAAAGATGCATACAATTGCAATTGTAACATAATTCACCAGGATATTGTAGATAGTGTAAGAGCCAATATGCCTGCAGAGGAAAATCTTTATGATGTTGCCGAGCTATTTAAGGTGTTTGGAGATACTACAAGAATAAAAATAATTTGTGCTTTATTTGAATCTGAAATGTGTGTATGCGATATAGCAAACCTCTTAAATATGACACAGTCTGCTATTTCGCATCAGCTTAGGGTATTAAAGCAGGCGAGGCTTGTAAAATACAGGAGGGAGGGTAAAATTGTATATTACTCATTAGATGATGAGCATATAAGGCATATATTTAATCAGGCTTTAGCCCATATAAATGAATGAGAATTTTGAAGATATTGGAATTGAAGAAGGGGTTACTATGGAAAATGCTAAAGAATTGATATTAGAAGGACTTGACTGTGCAAATTGCGCATCAAAAATTGAACAGGAAGTTAAAAAAATAAAAGGCGTTAAGAACGCTTCGGTGGATTTTGTTTCAAGCAAGCTGAACATTGAAGCTGAGAATAAAGATGTTTTAGCTGATATAACAATTGCTGTTACAAAAATTGTTAAGAATATTGAAGTTGATATAAAGGTTGTTGAACCGGAGAATAAAAGTGATAATATAAATGTTTTTGACGAGCTTTTTAACAAAAAGACATTGGCAAGATTCGGTTCCGGAATAGCTTTGTTTGTAATTCCGCTGATTTTTGAACTGCCGCATTGGATTGAACTTTTGATGTTTGTTGCCAGTTACTTGATTTTTGGAGTGGATGTAATTTATAAGGCATATAAAAATCTTCTTGGGAAACATTTCTTTGACGAAAACTTTTTAATGAGTATTGCAACCTTTGGAGCTTTTGCCATTGGTGAATATGCTGAAGGGGTTGCGGTAATGCTGTTTTATCAGGTGGGAGAAATATTCCGGGATATGGCTGTAAATCACTCCAGAAATTCAATCAAGGCTTTGTTTGATTTACGGCCGGATTATGCCAACTTAGAAGTTAATGGAGAGATAAAAAAGGTTTCTCCTGAAGAAGTTAAAGTTGGTGATTATATCATTGTTAAACCCGGGGAGAAAGTGCCTTTGGATGGCAGAGTTGTGGAAGGAAGATCGGTTATTGATGCTTCAGCCTTAACTGGTGAATCCCTTCCTGTTGAAGTTGAACCGGGAGACGAAGTTTTGTCGGGAGTTGTGAATAAAATAGGACTTATAACCGTTGAGGTAACAAAGGAGTTTCAACAGTCTACGGTTTCAAGAATTCTGGATTTGGTACAGAACGCCGGCAGCAAAAAGGCTGCTACTGAAAACTTTATCACCAAATTTGCCAGGTACTATACGCCGATAGTTGTTTTAATTGCTTTATTGTTGGCATTTATTCCTCCGATAATTACAAGGGGAACTGGCATTGCACAGTGGATCAACCGGGCTCTGGTGTCTTTGGTAGTGTCTTGTCCTTGTGCTTTGGTAATATCCATACCTTTAGGATTCTTCGGAGGAATTGGAGGCGCATCAAAAAAGGGGATATTGGTTAAGGGCGGCAACTATTTAGAAGCACTGAACAGTATTGATACTGTTGTATTTGACAAAACCGGTACCTTAACCAAAGGGGTATTTAGCGTCAATGAAATAATAGCTTTTGATGGTTTTTCGAAGGATGAGATCCTGGAAATAGCTTCCTATGCAGAGAATTTTTCCAATCATCCTATTGCGGCAACCATTTTAAACGAGTATAAAGGTAAAATTGATAAAAGCTCGATTAAGGATCATATTGAAATACCCGGCTATGGCATAAAGGTAATTGCAGAAGGTAAAGAAATACTTGTCGGAAATTCAAAGCTGTTGAAAAGAGAGAACATTAAGGTGCCGGAGGCAGATGAGATAGGAACTATAGTATATGTGGCTTTAGACGGTAAGTGTGTCGGATATATTGTGATATCGGATCAGTTGAAAGATGACTCGGCTGACACTATAAAAGAACTAAAGAAAATGGGAGTAAGAAGAACCATCATGCTGACAGGGGACAATAGTGCTACAGGTTCAAAGATAGCAAGGGAATTGGGTTTGGATGCGGTATATTCTGAACTTCTTCCCGATCAGAAAGTGGAGAGATTTGAAGAACTGTATGAAAACAAGTTGACCAAGGGTAATATTATATATGTGGGAGACGGAATAAATGACGCACCGGTAATTGCAAGAGCAGATGTGGGAATTGCAATGGGTGCGTTAGGATCGGATGCGGCAATAGAGGCAGCAGATATTGTATTGCTGACTGATGAGCCTTCAAAGCTTATAAACGCAATTAAGATTGCAAGGCGTACCCGTTCAATAGTATGGCAAAATATTGTTTTTGCCTTGTCGGTTAAAGTTTTGGTGCTGGCTCTGGGTGTTTTTGGAATTGCAAACATGTGGGAAGCTGTATTTGCTGATGTGGGAGTAGCACTTTTAGCAGTACTTAATTCAACCCGTGCCATGAATGAAGGAAAAGTTGCTGAAGAGCAAAAATCATAAAATCTGAATCATTTTACCCATTGGGTTATTTCAAAAAAAGCCCGAACATTTTGGCCTAAAACCGAATATTTTGTTTAATAATTCTTGAGAAAGAAGATACTTCCGCTTTCTGCTATATAGGATTTTAGCGGAAGTTTTTTTATCATGATTAAGCAGATATTGAAATTTGTGCATGTATCAAAAAAGCTTTTTTAAATAAAAATATTATTGAGCAAAATAAATGCACTGAGGAGGAAAAAAGCTATGCATGTAACTAAAATGGATCATCCCAACGAGGGTGTAAAATGTGAGGTAAATACTTGCTATTACTATATGAAAGGCGACTATTGCTCTGCAAGCAAAATTGAAGTTCAGCATAAAAACGCCCTTACATCAGAGGATACAGACTGTGCAACTTTTAAGCCTCAGGCTTAAGTGTTTTGGGGATATTTGCCGGTAGAGGGATTCCTTTACCGGTTGTTTATTTTTATGAAGTCTGCAAATATTTAATAAAAGCTCTGTTTAAGTTATAATAAGTATGCAGTCACTTAAGTCATTTCAAAATTCTTAAATGGTCAGTTGCGAAGATTACCTTAAAATATTGTTAGAAGGCTGGATACTTATGAATACGGAGAAAAAAGAGATAAAAGTATCTGTACGCAATCTGGTGGAGTTCCTTTTGCGTGCAGGTGATATCGACAGCAGCTTTTTTAGAATTAATAGAGCTGTTGAGGGAACCAGAATCCACAAAAAGATTCAGAAAGCGCAGAAGGAATGTTATAGGCCGGAAGTTCCTTTGAAATACAGTATTGATTACCGGGAGTTTGTATTGACTGTTGAAGGCCGTGCCGATGGAATTATTGAAGACAGTGACGGTGTTACAATTGACGAGATAAAAAGCACAATGTCTCCCCTTGAGATAATAGATGAAAACTATAATGAGATGCATTGGGCACAGGCAAAGTGTTATGCCTATATTTACGCTGTGCAAAATAATATTGAAAAGGTTAATATAAGGCTTACTTATTGCCATTTGGATACTGAAGAAATCAAATATTTGAATAAAAGTTTCAGTGTTGAACAGCTAAAGGACTTTTTTGACCAACTGGCTCAAAATTATTATAGCTGGGCCAAGCTTGAATATGATTGGCAGTTGGAAAGGGATGAGTCCATACGGAAATTGACATTTCCTTTTGACATGTATAGAAAAGGTCAGAGAGAACTTGCTGTTGCCGTTTATAAGACCATTACTTCAGGCAAAAATATATTTGTACAGGCACCAACAGGCATAGGAAAGACCATTTCGACACTTTTCCCTTCGATAAAAGCAATGGGCGAAGGCAATACCTCAAAGATATTCTATCTTACTGCAAAGACTATTACCAGAAGTGTGGCCGAGGAAGCTTTTTTAATAATGAGGAAAAAGGGACTTAAGTTTAGGGCAATTACCCTTACAGCAAAGGAAAAAATCTGTATCAAGGAAAAGTCCAGTTGCAATCCTGCCGACTGTGAAGTGGCAAAGGGGCACTTTGACAGAATTAACAGTGCCATTATGGATATATTGGCTCATGAAGAGGAATTAAAAAGAGAAACCATTGAAAAATATGCTGCTAAACATAAAGTTTGTCCTTTTGAATTTTCTTTGGATCTGACCCTTTGGGCTGATGCAGTTATTTGTGACTATAACTACGTATTTGATCCGAGAGTGTATCTTAAAAGGTTTTTTACCGATAAAGGGGATTATATTTTTTTAATTGATGAGGCACACAATTTGGTGGACAGGGCAAGGGAAATGTATTCGGCAGAAATTTATAAAAAGCCTGTGCTTAAGATGAAAAAGGAAATGAAGGAAATTGCGCCTAAAATATCAAAAGCACTTAACAGGATAAATACTTTTATGCTCAATAAAAAGAAGCTATGCAATGAAAAAGGTTTTTATGTGAGCAAAGAAGGCGATAAAGAGATTTACTCCATTTTGAGAAAGTTTGTAAGTGAGTGTGAGGCGTATTTTGCAAAAAATGAGAATATAAAGGCAGGAGACGAACTGCTGGAGCTATATTTTAATGCACTGGCATTCATAAGGATTTGTGAACTCTATGATGAGAGATATGTTACTTATGTTGAGATACAGGAAAACGATGTAAAACTTAAACTGTTTTGTCTTGATCCTTCTTACCTTTTGCATGAAGCTTTAAAAAAAGGAAAGAGCGGCGTGTTTTTTTCCGCAACCCTTATTCCTCTGGAATATTACAGGGGGATTTTGGGAGGAAGCGCAGAGGACTATATAATGAGCATAGAATCTCCTTTTAACCTTGAAAACAGAAAGCTTTTGGTGGCCGATTATATCTCTACAAGGTATGCAAACAGGGAAAGGAGCTATAAAGCTATAGTTGAGTCTATATGGAATTTAATAAAGTGTAAATGCGGAAATTACATGGTGTTTTTCCCGTCTTATCAGTATATGAATACAGTGTATGAGTTGTTTGGCAGTGAACATCCCGATATAAAGGTGCATGTTCAAGCGGCTTCCATGACAGAGGAAGAACGGGAAGGTTTTCTCGCCCTTTTTGTTCCCCAGCCGGATGTTACCACAATCGGTTTTTGCGTCATGGGGGGAATCTTTTCCGAAGGTATAGATTTAAAAAACGACCGTTTGATAGGAACGGTCATCGTGGGAGTCGGGTTACCGCAGGTCTGTCTGGAAAGGGATATTATAAGAGAGTATTTTAATGATAGAAACAATGCAGGATTTGAATATGCTTATATGTTTCCCGGGATGAACAAGGTTATGCAGGCGGCAGGCAGGGTTATAAGGTCTGAGACCGACAGGGGAATTATTTTGCTTATCGATGAGAGGTTTACCAGCAGGAATTACCTAAAGCTGTTTCCAAGGGAGTGGTTTCCCTATACGAGAGTAATAAAAGCCGATGATATAACTAAGTTTGCCAATGAATTTTGGAACAAAGGGGATACTTGAAAACTAAGAACTGTCTCATATGTTGCTCTTTTGCCTGCTTCTGTTCAATATCGATTTATGGTATACTTAAATTGTAATATTAATTAAAAAATATCTATATTTAAATTTAAGAGGTTATTGTTATGAAAAGAAATATTGGAAAAGCGTTTCTTTCACTATTGATTATTTCAGCAATTGCCTTAGAGGTTTTAATGTTCCTGCAATTTAGCACTGTAAAAGGTCAAATCGCAAAGCAATCCATTGTATATTTTCCCAATTGGGCAGTATATTTGGACAGCCATAACTATTTCGCTGTCGGTGATATTCCCTGGGATAAAGTAACCATTGTAAACCACGCATTTTTTAAGATAAACGACAAATATGAGATAGAAACAACGGATAGATATGCAGACTTTGAAAAGAGTTTCCCCCATTCCTCCGGTTCACTTAAAGGCCATTTTGGTGAATATAAGTATTATAAATCTTTGTATCCTAATGTAAAGCTTGTTGTATCCATAGGAGGATGGACAGAAAGCGGTAAATTTCATGAGATGGCTATGACTACTTCCGGTAGGGCAGCTTTTATCAACAGCATAATAAGTTTTCTAAAGACGTACACTTTTTTTGACGGAGTGGATATTGACTGGGAATATCCCGGTGTTACAAGGGACGGTTGCCCGGGTGGACCGGAAGATAGGCAAAACTTTACAAATCTTTTGAAAGAAATTCGCCAAGCTTACATAGACAACAATATGCCTGATAAATTGCTTACAATAGCGGTATCTCCAAGCAAGTATACAACATCTCATACTGATCCGAACAATTATGCACAGTATGTTGATTTTATCAATGTTATGACCTATGATATGCATGGGGAATGGGATAGTATAACAAATCACCATTCACCTATATATGCAAAGGACGACTATTCCGTTGACGGTGCTTTTAAACTTTATACAGAAACCTATGGTGTTCCGGCAAATAAAATTGTCATCGGTACGCCGTTTTATTCCAGAGGTTGGAGTAATGTGATTGCCTCTGAAAAACACGGTCTGGGAGTAAGCGGTTTGGGCTATCTTCAGGGGACACTGGGGTCAAACGGGCAGAACGCATATTTTAGAATGAAAGAGCTTGAAGCTATGACCGATGTATATGTTAAGTATTGGGATGACTATGCCAGGGTACCTTGGTTATATAGCGCAGCATTGCATGAAATGTATACTTATGAGGATGAAAGATCATTAGCTGAACGCTGCGATTATGTTATTGATAACAATGGCGGGGGAATAATGGTTTGGACTGTCGCCTTTGACGATAAAGACAAAGGTTTCCCGCTTATGAGCATAATAGCCGATAAATTGGGTATTGGCGGCGATTCTGTTCAAACACCTACAGCAACAATTATGCCTGCCGGTACGCCTACACCGGCTAGTACGATATTGAAAGGCGATATAAACGGGGATGGAGAAATAAATTCCATTGATTTTGCCTATTTAAAAAAATATCTTCTGGGAATGAATGTTCCCTTTACAAATATTTTGGAAACTGCCGACCTCAATAATGACAATTCTGTAGATTCCATTGACTATGCGCTGTTAAAATGCCTTATCCTCGGTATAAAATAATATCTTTGCGTTTTTTGAGAGATGCTTTAGTAATAAATTGAAATCAGGGAAAAGATAAAAAGACCTTTACACTTGCTTGAACTTGTGTATAGGTCTTTTTTGCTATAATAAAATTTATATTTTTTAAAATTATGTGGAAATAGCATTTCTAAAAGAGGAAACGTCGGTAATGGGGTCATGGCATGTATAGTTTTCACAAATATAAGCTGTTGTCTTTCCTTCAACGCTCCTGTAGTTTTCAATAAAAGGCGCAATGTCTTTCAATTCGGACTGAGCATCGGAATAGAACATGGATAATGTAAAGGGTCGGAATTCTTCACGGATTATATTTATCATGCTGTCGGATTCAAGTTTGTCATTCCCCACAATAACTACTTCCTTTGATTTGGATTTTGCAAACAAAAGGGCTGTAAGGAAAAAGCTATGTCCCATTGCAAAGTTTTCAATATTTCTGCTAAAGGTTTTAAACTGTATATAAGCCTTATCTTCCAAATCAGAGCGGCCTGTAAGCCGGGCAAGCCTTAAAAAATTCAATGTACTGACTGAGTTTCCGGAAGGAATCGCACCGTCGTAAGTCTCTTTTGGCCGTGTTATCAGTTGTTCACTGTCACTGCCATAGTAAAAAAGGCCACCGTTGTTTTCATCCCAAAAGTACTTGATAAGGTCGTCATTAAGCTTTAAGGACTGTTTTAAATATACCGGCTTGTAAGTTGTTTCATAAAGCTCAATCAGTCCCCAAATAAAAAAGGCATAATCGTCAACATAGCCGGGAAAAGCCGATTCACCATCCCTATATCGGGCAAGAAGCCTTCTGTTATTAGAAACAAGCTTTGACGAAATAAATTTCGCTGCTCTTTCTGCTGCTGTAATGTATTTTTCTTTTCCCAAAACTCTTCCGCCTATTGCTAAAGCAGCAATCATAAGACCGTTCCATGAGGTAAGAATTTTGTCATCCTTGTGGGGGTGCACTCTTTTTTCTCTATACTCGAAAAGTTTTTTCCTGCATTCCTCTATAAAAGGTCTCTCTTCATCAGGGATATTTCCCTTAATTAAGTTCGGAATGTTGAATCCTTCAAAATTTCCATGGGGAGTAATATCATAGTATTTACAGTACTTTTCACCGTGTTGCTCACCTAAAACTTTTTTTACTTCATCCATGGACCATACATAGAATTTTCCTTCCATGCCTTCAGAATCAGCATCTTCAGCCGAATAAAATCCGCCTTCGGGAGAAGTCATATCTCTTAAGACATAGGTGAAAATTTCTTCGGCAATGTCGGCATAATCTCTTTTTTTCGTTGCTTGATAAGCTTCCAGGTATGCAATGGATAAAAGGGCGTTATCGTAAAGCATTTTTTCAAAATGGGGCACCAACCATTTTCTGTCTGTGGAATAACGGCTGAATCCAAAGCCTATATGATCGTAAATTCCGCCTTTGTGCATACATGCAAGGGTTTTTTCCACCATAGTCAGAGCATATTCCTCTTTAGTGTTGTACCAATATCTGAGGAGAAAAAACAGGTTGTGGGGAGTGGGAAATTTAGGGGCACTTCCAAAGCCGCCAAAGATGTTGTCAAAAGCAAATTTTAGTTCAGAATAGGCTTTATCCAATATATCTTCCGTTAATTCCCCTTCGTGGTCTTGCTCTAAAAGTTCATTATGTTCATTTATTGCATTGATTATATATTCGCTTTCTTTTAACAGGGCTTCACGATCCGTTGTCCATGCATTATGGACACTTTCTAAGATGGACATCAATCCGCTCATTCCCATTCTGTCGTTTTTGGGAAAGTAAGTGCCGGCAAAAAACGGTTTTTTGTCTGGGGTCATAAAAATGGTTAATGGCCAGCCCCCATGTCCGGTGAGTGCCTGACATACATTCATGTATATGTGGTCTATATCCGGACGTTCTTCCCTGTCAACTTTGATGGATATAAAGTATTTATTGAGGATTTCTGCCACTTCATAGTCCTCAAAGGATTCCCTCTCCATAACATGGCACCAATGGCAAGTGGAATAGCCTATGGAGAGAAAAATTGGCTTGTCCTCCGATTTTGCTTTTTCAAAGGCTTCATTGCTCCAGGGAAACCAGTTTACAGGATTATAGGCATGTTGGAGAAGGTAAGGGGATTTTTCATGGATTAGTCTATTGGCTTGTTTATTAGTTGACATGTGGGCATCACCTTCCTTTCATAATTTATAGTTTGTTGGCTTTTTATAGTAAAGTATTATTTTTATTTACCACCAAACTATTATTTGAAAGAAAGTAATTATATATTCAATTTGAAAATTTGCAAAACATTAATTATTCTTCAATTTTTAATAACTCATTCATTACCTTTGTTACTTTGGCATATCCAATTATCTTGTTGCCTTCCTGAATATTGATAACCTTTCCTTCCCACAAACAATGAGGATATGCTTCAGGCGTTATAAAAGTTATAGTACCAGTAACAGTTTCCCCAGGAAAACTCATCTTTGCTAAAATAATTGTGTGTGCCTGTAGACAGATAATCATCCTTTATTAAAAGAGCAGGTCTGTAGCAAGAAGTGCATGGTCTGCTTCTACTGCCAACTTTTGTTTTTAGAAAGGATATGACTGCTTCAATATCTGGTGTTCTCGTTGTTTCACTTGCCTTAAAATCAATTTGCTATTTTAATTGCTTATATAAACTTTCCAGTTGCTTTGTATCACTTGTTTCCCATCCATTCTTTAACATAGACTCTAATGTTATTTTTGAAGCTTCAACAACTGATGATTTTAAGCTACTGATAGAGCAGTAAGATGTGAACTGTAATGCTTCTCTGTGAATGAACTCCAATTCCATAATATCTTTATCAACTTTTTTCCCTTTTATAAGAAATGGACCATCCATAAATAGAAACTTTTGAGATATACCGACTTTTCCCTGAATGATCAGTAAAAGTGATTTTATCCACCAAGTTAATATTACAACAGGAAAGTCACTCCAGCCTTCTTCCGGAAAGAACCTATCATCTATTTTGAAATATATTTCTCCAGTTATTGATTTATATTTACTCATGTGAAAACTATCCTTGTTTATTTCAATACTGATTTTACAGTTCATTTATTCTCTCACCTCAAAGATGACATTTGTTTTTGCTTTTGATAAAAAGCTTCAATTCTAATTTATACCTGAATAAACTTGACTTAAGGAAGAACACACAAAAATATACCGAAAAAATGAATTTCAGTTTTGACATTATTGATGGTGCATTTAATTTCCCTTGCCTGTGTCTAAAGTATTTTACTATCCTATATTCTACATCATCATCTCTTAGAATTCAATGAATGTACTTATAAATTAAAAGGTCAAAAGTCCATCTGTGGTCAGAGAGGAGGCAATCATCACATAATAGCTTACCATCAACTGTAGCACCATTGCA
>Ga0116169_1002337_pt1 | contig 14150 bp, 12 predicted proteins | sample AD_UKC130_MetaG_FD_89796 | JGI IMG/M metagenome (GOLD analysis project Ga0116169, IMG submission 89796) | Active sludge microbial communities of municipal wastewater-treating anaerobic digesters from Canada - AD_UKC130_MetaG | ecosystem: Engineered > Bioreactor > Anaerobic > Digestate | place...
AACCAGCCCTCCAGGTTTTCATAAAGGGAGACGGACCAGACTCCCCGCTCCCCTTTGCTCATGGGCCGTTTGATCCCCCTGCCCCCTGACCCTGTTTTGTAGAGGATGAGCTCCAGCCGCTCCGCGGTGGGCGCCCACACCTTAAAGGTGGTCTGGGCTTCGCCCAGGGTTACCCCCAGATCAGAGCCGCTGTAGTGGAAAGCATCGGCGAACTCTGCGCTGTCAAAGGCCCTGCCCAAGGAAACGGGGAGCTCGCCGTGGGTGGCGTGGCGCACAGCATAGCGTTTGGTGAGGTCCAAAGGCTGTAAGGTCTGGAGGATAAAGGCTTTGGGGCTGCCCTGGGTGTAGACCGACTCCACTTGGGCTAAAGGCACTTCGACTGTCCCTTGATACAGCCTAAAGCCCCAGTTTGGTTCTGGGCAGTAGACGGGGAGATAGCACTCCACCCTGATGGTTGAGGTGTCTTCCAGGGCCGCCAAAAGGAGCCTGGGCGTGCGGTCCACATCCTGCTGGCGATAGTAAAGGCGGGGATCATCCTGCATCAGCCACACTTCCAAACGCCCCTGCCGGGAGGTGCGGTACAGGGGAATGAAGCGGTCTTTTCCCCCATCCTTGGCGGCCCAGGCCCGGCCGGGCAGGCTCTTGCGCACGATAAACCCCAGCTCCCCCCCGTCGCTCTGCTCGGGGAGCACGATCCTTGCAGTCACTCCATACTCGTCCCGCTCGGTGAACTCCACCTGCCGCCCCGGCCCCTCCCCCGTCCAAACCCACAGGTTCCAACCTCCGTAGCTGCCATCGTGGCGGTAGTAGTGGATGAGCACTTCCAGCTCGGCAAAGACCCTGATCCTGGCCCTAAGGTGGGGGGGCGGCGCCAGGTAAACGTTGGGATCGCCGGCCACCAGCCACACTTCCGCGGTATCGCCCACGAAATCTTCGATGTAGCGGTCGTGGGCGATGTCCTTTTCCCAGGACTGGCCCCGGATGAGAAAGCCGATGCGCCTGTGCTCCCTGCCCACCTGGCACACGGCAAACCGACCGAAGTGGTCCTGACCGGTAAAGGGCACGCTCTGCCCGCCGCACCCTTCCGGCCAAACCCACACACTCCAGGGTTCATAATTGCCGTCGTCCCGGTGGTAGTGGATGATCACTTTGCGCATGACCAAGCTCCTCCCAGCACAGCTTCTTCCTGCTAGTTTGTCCCCTTTCCGGCTTTGTGTTGCAGGGAGCCCCAACTTCTGCCCCCGCGTGGTATAATAACCTCAGCATCTGGGAAGGAATGGTTGCATGCACCAGTTGAACTTAATGGCCACCTCCACCTTCGGCTTGGAAGCCGTGGTGGCAGAGGAGCTGCACAAGCTCGGTTATACAGAAACCAAGGTGGAAAACGGGAAGGTGGAGTTCCCCGGCGATGAACTGGCCATCTGCCGGACCAATCTCTGGCTGCGCACCGCGGCCAGGGTGAAGATCAAGGTAGGCGAGTTTCGGGCCGCCACCTTCGAGGAGCTCTTTGAGCAGACTAAGGCCCTGCCCTGGGCCGATTTCCTGCCCAAAAACGCCCAGTTCCCCGTGGAAGGGCGCTCCGTGAAGTCTACCCTGTACAGCGTTCCCGACTGTCAGGCCATTGTGAAAAAGGCAGTGGTGGAAAGCCTGAAGCAGAAATACCGGTTGGAGTGGTTCCCGGAAGATGGACCCCTGATGAAAATTGAAGTGGCCCTCCTCAAGGATGTGGCCACGTTGAGCTTAGATACCAGCGGCACCGCCCTGCACCAGCGGGGCTACCGGGAGCTGGCTGGAGAGGCACCTCTCCAGGAAACTCTAGCTGCCGCCCTGGTGCTGCTGGCCCGCTGGCATCCCGATACTCCCTTCCTCGATCCCTTCTGCGGCTCCGGGACCATTCCCATTGAAGCCGCACTTTGGGGACACAACATTGCTCCGGGGCTGAACCGCTCCTTTGCCGCGGAAAACTGGCCCTGGATCCCAAGCAGGCTCTGGCGCAGGGTACGGGAAGAAGCCCGGGATGCGATCCGTCCTGAACCGCCCGTTTACCTGCTGGGCACCGATATTGATGACCGGGCCCTGAAAATTGCCCGCCGCAATGCGGAACTTGCGGGTGTGTCCGCCTCCATCCATTTCCAGAGGTTGGATGTGAGGGCAGTGGGCACCAGCAAACAGTACGGGAAGCTGATTACCAATCCCCCCTACGGGGAACGCTTGGGTGAAGATAAAGAAGTGCGGGCCCTCTACAAGGAGCTAGCCCGCTTAAGAAAAGAGCTGGATACCTGGTCTTTTTACATCCTCACCGCCTATCCCCACTTGGAAAAGCTGTTCGGTTCCAGGGCCACCAAGCGCCGCAAACTGTATAACGGTGGGATTGAATGCCAGTACTACCAGTACTACGGCCCACGGCCCCCCAAAAAGCAGAGTTAAAGAGTTAAGGCCGCCCCTGGGGGAGCGGCCTTGCTGCTGCCCTTCGCTTCCTAGACCAAGATGAAGTAGAGGATGCTGATCACAATAATCCCCACTATACCGCACACCAAAGAAGCTAGGGTCTGGAGGCGGTAGGCCTGGCCCACCTCCATATCGGAGAACTGGGCCACAACCCAGAAATAGCTGTCATTGGCGTGGGAGACGGTCATGGAACCGGCGCCAATGGCCAGCACCGTGAAGGTGGGTCCCAGCCCCGCAGCCAGCCCCAAAGCCTCCAGCAGAGGTGCGATGATCCCCGCCGTGGTGATGATGGCCACGGTGGAGGAACCCTGGGCAGTCTTCAGGGCGGCCGAGAGCAGAAAGGGCACTAAGATGCCGAACTGCAGCCCGCTTAAGGAGCTGGAGAGATAGCCGGCAATGGGCGTATCCCGGATCACCTGGCCCAAAGCTCCGCCGGCTCCTGTGATCAAGATGATGCTGCCGGCACTGGCCAGGCCTACCCCCACCCAATCGCCCAGCACTTCCTTGGTAATCTTGGGCACCGTCAGGAAAGCCAGGAACACCCCAATGAGCAGGGCGATATTGGGATTGCCGATAAAGCCCAAAAGCACCTGCAGGGCGCCTGTGCCCAGGGGCCTGGTGGGGTAATCCGCGAAGGATTTCAGGGCGATGAGCACCACCGGCACCACAATAGGCGCAAAGGACTTCAGCACGGAAGGATAGTGTTTAGGTTCCCCCTGCTTCTTTGGCCCATCCTCAGCCTGGGGTGCGGGATCGATGTGGATCTGGGAACCGTAGCGCTTGGCGAACCAGTACCCAGCCAAGATGGTGGGTATGGACACGATCAAACCCCAGAGGATGACCGAGCCCAGATCGGCTCCGATGGTGCCGGCCCCGGCAATAGGCCCCGGTGTTGGCGGCACAAAAACGTGGGTGGAATACAAGCCCATGCTCAAGGCGATGGCAAAAACGGCCAGGGACTGCTTGCTGCGGGCCGCCAGGGTGCGGTTCAGGGGCGAGAGGATCACAAACCCCGAGTCACAGAACACGGGCACCGAAACCACACCGCCTGTGAAAGCCATAGCCAGGGCGGAGCGTTCCTCGCCCACCAGCCTTAATATGGAGTTGGCCATGACCATGGCCGCGCCGCTTTTTTCCATGATAAACCCGATGATGGTGCCCGCGGCAATGACGATACCGATGCTGGAGAGGGTGCTGCCAAAGCCTCCGGTCATGGAGCTGATCACCTGCTGCGGGGGCAGTCCAGCAATTAACCCCACACCCAAGGAGGCCAAGAGCAGAACGAGAAAGGGATGCAGCCTGACCCTCGCGGTCATGTACACAATAAAGGCGATGGCCGCTAAGAGCAGAATGAGCAAACCCGGTCCTTGCATAAGATCACTCCCTGTTTTGGATGCTGAACAGACGGATCACTTCAGCCACTTGGTTTTCCAGAAGCTCCGCCGCTTCGGCCATGGCTTCCTGGAGGCTCATGGGCCGGTTGAGGATGGAAAAGTAGGCACCGACCCCCTCCCTGTGCAGAACTTCCGCGCTGGGCAGCACGGTGCCGGCAATCACCACCACAGGCACCCCCAAAGCCCTACTGCGGCGGGCCACGCCCAGGGGCACCTTCCCGTAAGCCGACTGGGCGTCGAACTTGCCTTCTCCCGTGAGCACCAAGCTTGCCCCCCTGGCTTTGGTTTCAAAGTCTAAGGCGGTGAGCACCAGCTCAATGCCTGACACTAACCTGCCCCCCAGCAGGGCCATGAGGCCCGCCCCTAAACCTCCAGCCGCGCCTGCTCCCGGAATCTTACCCACATTCTTCCCCACATCGCGCTGTAAAATGAGGTCATACCTTTCCAGGGCCCGATCCAAAAGCTCCACCATCTCCGGTGTCGCCCCCTTTTGGGGCCCATACACGTGGGCTGCGCCCTGGGGCCCCGTGAGGGGATTGGTCACATCGCAGGCCACCTCGATGGTCACCTCGGCAAGGCGGGGATCGAGGCGGCTCAAATCGATGGAGGCCAGGCGCGCCAACTCCCCACCGCCCGAACCCAGAAGCTCCCCTTCTTCATCGAAAAAGCGCACGCCCAGGGCCTGGGCCATACCCATGCCCCCATCATTGGTGGCACTCCCGCCAATGCCGATAATGAGGTGGGTGCAGCCCAGATCGAGCGCTTTGGCGATGAGCTCGCCGGTGCCAAAGGTGGTGGTCACCAGGGGATTGCGCTTTTCTTCCGGCACCAAAACCAAGCCCGAGGCCTGGGCCATCTCAATTACCGCGGTCTTACCCCCACCCATAAGGCCCAGCTGAGCCCGGACCGGTGTGCCTAGGGGCCCAGTTACTTCATTTTCCAAAAGCTCGCCCCCGCTTCCCGCCACCAGCGCTTCCACCAGCCCTTCGCCCCCATCGGAAAGGGGCAGAGGAATCACCTCCGCTTCGGGCAACACTCGCCTCACTCCTCTGGCCATGGCCTCAGCCGCTTCCGTGGAGCTGAGGCTGCCCTTAAAGGAGTCGGGGGCTACCACAATTTTCACCCTGCGGTCCACTTAACACTCCCCCCAGCCGCCTTTTGAATAAAGCGGTCCATGCGTTCCAGGGCCTGCTTGATGCTGTCCAGGGAATAGGCGTAGGACACCCGCACAAAACCTTCACCCGAATCGCCAAAGGCGGAACCGGGCACCACCGCCACCCGCTCGGCCTCCAAGAGGGCCGTGCAAAACTCCTCGGAACTCAGGCCCAAATCGGAGATCCTGGGGAAACAGTAAAAGGCACCCCTAGGTTCAAAGCAGGACAGCCCCATGGCCCTAAACCCCTGCACAATGAACTGCCTGCGCTGATCATACTCCCGGCGCATCTTTTCCACATCCGCCCATCCGTTTTCTAAAGCCTCAATGGCCGCCCACTGGGCCGTGGTGGGGGCACTCATAATTCCGTATTGATGAATCTTCTTCATGGCGGCGATGAGCTCCCTGGGGCCGCAGGCGTAGCCCAGGCGCCAGCCGGTCATGGAAAAGGCCTTGGAAAAGCCGCTCACCAGTACGGTGCGCTCGTACATCCCCGGCAGGGAAGCGATGGAGGTATGCTCTACCCCGTACACCAGCTCCGCGTACACCTCATCGGAGATCACCACCAGGCGGTGCTCCCGCAGAAGCCCGGCAATGGCCGCCAAATCTTCCTTTTCCATCACCGCCCCGGTGGGATTATTGGGATAACAAAACACAATTGCCTTGGTACGCTCACTGATGAGGGGCCTAATGGCCTCCGCGGTGAGGCGGAAGTCATCCCTTTCATAGGTGGGCACCGGCACCGGCACACCGCCGGCCATAATGGTTAAGGGAGCGTAGGATACGAAGGTTGGTTCAGGGACGAGCACTTCATCACCGGGATCCACCACCGCACGCAGGGCCAGATCCACCGCCTCGCTGCCGCCCACGGTGACCAGCACCTGATCCTGGGGATCATACTCCAGGGTAAAGCGGTGCTCCAGGTAGCTGCTGATCGCCCGGCGCAGCTCCATCAGGCCTGAGTTGGCGGTATAGCGGGTACCCTTTTCGGTGATGGAGCGGATCCCCGCGGTGCGAATGGGTTCGGGGGTGGGGAAATCCGGCTCGCCCACGCCCAGGGAAATGACATCCTCCATGGTCGCCGCAATATCGAAAAACTTGCGGATGCCCGAGGGCTTGATTGCCTGCACCCGTTTGGATAACATTTCCTTAACCAACGTAACCACTTCCCTTCTTTCTGTTAATATTATGCGTATTCTGCGGCGAAATTATAAATCCTACTGCCCGGGAAGATTTGCGTCTATTGACGCAATTATCGGACTATTGAACCTTTACCCTCCCCACGCCTTGGGAAAAAGCCCAGGCAGTCTGGGCTTAAGGGGAAGTGGTGGTGCTAGCTGAGGGCCGGGCCTTACCCTGCCACACCAGGTAGATACCCACTAGAGTGACCAGGCTGCCGAAGGCTTCCAAGGGCGAAGGCACTTCCTTGAGGACAAACACCGCCAGGATGCTGGCGCCCAGTGGTTCACCTAGGATGGTAACGGAAACCATGGTCGCGGGCAGGTACTTCAGCGCCCAGTTCAGACTATTATGCCCCAGCACCGTGGGAATTAAGGCCAAAGCGGCAAACATAACCCAGGTCAAAGGGGGAAAACCCTTGAAGGGCAGGCCCCGCAGCAGGGAAAAGAGGGCCAAACAGGCCGCGGCACTGCCGTAGACCAAAAGGGAATAGAGGGCCAGGGGCAGTTCCCGGCGCAGCCTGCGCCCGAGGAGGAAATAGCAGGCCATGGCCCAAGCCCCTGCCACCGCCAGCACATTGCCGTAGAGCCTAGACTCTCCCCCCGCCCCTTGGGTAAAGGTGACCAGCAGGCTGCCGCCTAAGGCCACCGCCAAGCCGAGCCACATGCGGGGCGTGGGCTTTTCCTCCAAAAAGAGCACAGAAAGCAAAAACACCCACAAAGGCTGGGTGGTCACCAGTACCACGGAACTGGCCACACTGGTATGCTCCAGGGAGGTCATCCAGAGGGCAAAGTGCAAAGCCAGCATCAAGCCTGCCCCCAAGGCCAGTTTGAGCTGGCTTCCCGTAAGCTTTCCCGTCCGTTCCCTAAGGGCCAGGGGCAGAAAACACAGGGCCGCAAAGAACATGCGGTAAAAGGCAGTGACCGGGGCAGGTGCCTCCGCTAGGCGGATGAGCACGGCAGAAGTGGAAATGGCGGCCACGCCGCCTGCCAAGACAAGTGTGATCAGCTTTTCTTTGGCCATGGATACTCTCCTTTACTCCAGCCGCTCCAACAAAAGCAGGCGGAAACCGATCTGCAGCATCTCTTCCACGCTCAAGATCTGCCCCTCCCGGGCCCGCTGCCTGAGCTGCAGGGCAATGGCCAGCTGGCCCGCCTGCTGCGCGTACTCCACCCGGTTCATGGGCACCGCCACGCCCAGGATGCGGGAAAACACCGCAGCCGCGGCTTCATGCCCCACCGCAGAAACCCAGCCGTAGAGGCGCACCAAGCTCCGGGCCCGTTCCACATCCAGCTCACTCACCCGGTAGAGCCCGGTGCTGGTGCACACCGGGCCGTTGAGCAGAACCACCGGCAGCGATTCTGCGCCCAGGGCTGCGCAGTGCAGCCCATCCGTCGTACCTTCCAGCCTGGCCATGTTCTGTTCATCTCCCTCTGTCCCGGGGGCTGCGGCCATCCTCTAGATACTGGCGCAGGAGGGCCGCCACCGTCTCCAGGGCCACCTGGTTGTGGCCCCCTTCCGGCACGATCAGGTCCGCGTACTTCTTAGAAGGTTCCACAAACGCTTCGTGCATGGGCTTTACCGTGGACAAATACTGGGCGTGCACCGACTCTAGGCTCCGCCCCCGCTCCTGCACATCCCGAACCAAACGGCGCAGCACCCGCACATCCGCATCCGTATCCACAAACACCTTAAGATCAAAAAGCCTGCGCAGCTCGGGGTTGACCAGCACCATAATTCCTTCCACAATTACAATGCGGCGGGGCTGGACCAAAATGGTGCGCTCGGTGCGGGCGTAGATCTCAAAATCGTACACCGGCACCTCAATGGCCTGGCCCCGCTTGAGCATCTCCAGGTGGGCAATGAGCAGCTCATCTTCAAAGGCATCGGGGTGATCGTAGTTGATCTTCAAACGCTCTGCGAAGGGCAGATCGGTATTAGCCACATAATACGAGTCCTGGGAAATGATTACGCACTCTTCACCCATGGCCGCCTGGAGAGCCTGGGCGAAGGTGGTCTTGCCCGAGCCGGTCCCCCCGGCTATCCCCACGATAATCACGGTTATCACCTATACTTTCCTCAAAGTCACCTTTACTCCATTAAAAAGTCCGCGGCGCGCAGCGCCTCCTTGATGCCTTCCATAACCTTGGGGTTTGGAGCTTCAATGGTGTGCAGATGATACCCCCCCGTAAGCACCAACAGCGGCTCGCCCTGCAGCTCTTCCATCTTGTCCATAAAGCGCTGCACATCGCCTCTGGTGCTCAGCTGGAGGTTGGCCGTAAGCTCGCCGTACAAAGGATGCTCCACGGACACATCCACAACCGTCCCCCCCGCATCCACAATCAAGTTGAGCTCCTGCGCGAGGGCCTCCCTTTCCGGCCCGTGGCGCACCGCCAGGCGGCTGCGCACTCCGGCGGCGGAAGGCTTAGGCAGAAGATAGCCCTGGGGCGTGGCGATTATCTCCGCGCCTTGGGCCCTCAGCACCGCCACATCCCCCACGATCACCTGCCTCGTTACCCCGAACAGGCTGCTTAAGGCCGAACCTGTAACGGGGCCATCTGTTTCTGAAAGGAGGGCCAAAATTCGGGCCCGGCGCTCTTCCTGCCTCATCTTAACTCCCCCATCCCCTGCTTGCCAAAACCATCGCCATGGTATACTATACAGGTGTATATACACCTGTAAAGAAGGCGAGGTACCCCTGATGCGCCTCAGCGTAAAAGAACTGCTCTACGGTGCGCTCCTTACAGCACTGGCCCTGCTCATCCCCCTAGCCTTTCAGGGTTGGCTGCAGGTGGTGATTCCACCCTTTTCCGCTACCCTAGCCAGCCACCTGCCCTCCATGCTGGCCATGACCATCAGCCCCTGGACCGCCGCCCTGGTTGGGTTCGGCTCCAGCCTGGGCTTTCTCCTCACCCTAGGGCCCGTGGTGGCCCTGCGGGCTGCTGTGCACGTGCTCTTTGGCGTCGCGGGGGCTTGGGTTTACCGCAGGGATCAGCGGCTCTGGAAGGCGCTCCTTGTGGCTTGGCCCATCCATGTCCTCGGAGAAACCCTGGTAGTGCTGCCCTTCGGGTTTACCTTCCGCCAGGCCTTGATCGTCATCGGGCTGGGCACCGCTCTGCACCACCTCGCGGATGGGGCCATTACCGCGGCGGTATTCCACTCCTTAACTAAGGCCGGCGTCAGTCTAGCCTTGGCTGGCAAAGGCCCGGTGAACCATCTGTAAAAGATCAATAATCTCCAGATTCTGCGGGCAAGCCGCCTCACAGCTGCCGCAGGCAATGCACTGGCTGGCGTCCTTGCTGTTTTTGGCCAGGTTCTGGTACTGCTTCCCCTCGGACTGCCAGGTGTTGTACATGTGGGCCTCATTGTACATCCTGAAGATCCTGGGGATTTCCACCCCTTGGGGGCAGGGCAGGCAGTAGCGGCAGTCCGTACACAAGACCTTAATCCGCTGGGTGTAGATCTCCCTGGCCTGGGCAATAATGCCCAGTTCTTTTTTGCTTAAGGAGTGGGGCTGTGCTTCTGCGAGCACCCGGATGTTCTCTTCCACGTCGCTCATTTTACTCATCCCGCTGAGGATCACCGACACTTCAGGATGATCCGCCACCCAGCGCAGGGCCCACTCCGCGGGAGTGCGCTGGATGGGAGCGCTCTGGAACAGCTGCTCCACTTCCGGAGGTAGGTTCTTGACCAAGCGCCCGCCGCGCAGGGGCTCCATGATCACCACGCCCAGCCCCTTGCTCGCCGCATACTTCAACCCCGCCAAGCCAGCCTGATGGCATTCATCCATGTAGTTGAACTGGATCTGGCAGAAATCCCAGGGATAAGCATCGATAATCTCCCGGAAGACCTGCAGGTCATCGTGGAAGGAAAAGCCCACATAGCCAATGCGCCCTTCCAGCTGCATCTGCTCCAAAAACTCCAAGGCTTCATGTTCCAGAGCCTGCTGCCAGGAGCTGTGGTTTAGGGCATGGAGCAGGTAAAAATCAACGCGCTCCACCCCCAGCCGCTCCAGCTGCTCGTTAAAGAGCCGGGGGCAGTCCCCGGGCTCTTTGACCAACCACACGGGGAGTTTAGTGGCAATCTTCACCTTCTCCCGATAGCCGTCTCTTACCGCCTTGCCCACCAGCACTTCACTCTGCCCGTTGTGATAGCCGTAGGCCGTATCCAGGTAGTTGACGCCATGATCGATGGCGTAGCGGATCAGGGCAATAGCTTCAGCCTCATCGATTTCCCCATCTTCCCGCGTCGGCAGGCGCATACAGCCAAACCCCAGCAAGCTCACTTCTTCCTTGGTGTTGCCCATCAATCTCCTCTGCACACGATCACCCCTCGGGTACTAATTCGCAGTCTGGCTCCGTTTCCCTGCCGCAGGGCGCAAACAGGAAAAGCCAACCCGGCCTCGAACTTAAGTTCTAGAAAGGAAGCGATGGCCATGACCACTTACCTACTAACTGCAGCAGGAGGACTGATCTTCGGGTTCTTTTTAGCCTACGTGTTCCTGGTGCGCCGCCAGGCTGCCCTCCAGGCTGAACTGGAGTTGAGCAGAAAGCAGAGGGTGCAGGAACAGGCGTACCTGAAAACTTTAGAGCAGGAATTTAGGGATGCCTTCAGCAACTTGGCCCAGGAGATCCTGGAAGCCAAAGCCTCGGCCCTGTCCGCCCAGACCAACCAGCAGCTGCACAGCCTCCTAGAGCCCCTGCGCGAGCGCCTGGTGGAGTTTCAAGCCAAGGTGGAAGCCACCCACCGGGAAAGCATGATCAAAATCGGTACCCTGGAACAGGTGGGCCTGGCCATGTCCGCGGAAGCCCAGCGCCTGGCCAAGGCCCTTAAGGGGGAGGTCAAAACCCAAGGGGATTGGGGCGAGATGATTCTAAGCCGCATTCTGGAGGCCTCGGGCCTGAGGGAAGGGCGGGAGTACGTGCTCCAGGGCGAGGGCTTGGATCTGCGCAGTGAAAAGGGCACGAGAATCCGCCCCGATGTGGTGGTCATCCTCCCAGAGAACCGCCACCTGATCATCGACTCTAAAGTATCCCTGGTCGCCTATGAGCGCCATGCCGCCAGCGACGATCCCCAAGCGCAGGAAGCTTTGGAGAAGGATCTGGTGCGCTCTGTGAAAAACCATATCGATTCCCTGGCCCAGCGCCACTATCAGCAAAAAAGCGGGGTCAACTCCCCCGACTTTGTGCTGCTGTTTATGCCCCTGGAGCCGGCTTACGCCCTGGCCCTGAAGGCAGAACCTGAGCTTTTCCAGTACGCCTGGGAGCGGAAGGTGGTGCTCACCACCCCCACCACCCTCATGGCCACCCTCTGGATCATTGCCAACATCTGGCAGCAAGCCCAGCAGGCCGCCAACGCCCTGGAAATCGCCAAACAGGGCGGCGCCCTCTATGACAAGTTTGTGGGGTTTGTGGGCACCCTCGAAGAGCTGGGCCGCAACCTGGAGCGCTGCCAGAGTACCTACCAGCAGGCCTTCAACCAGCTGAAAACAGGCCGGGGCAACCTAATCGCCCGCGCGGAGAACCTGCGGGCTTTAGGCGCCGCGGCAAGCAAAAGCCTGGACCGCGCCCTTGTGGACCAGGCTCTGGAAAGCGATCATACTGCCTAAGCGATGCGCCAGTCGATGGGCTGCTGCCCTGTACTGGCCAAAAACTGATTGGCCTTGGAGAAGTGCCCACAGCCGAAAAAGCCCCGGCTGGCAGATAAGGGGCTGGGATGGGGTGCGGCCAAAACCAGGTGCCGGGGATTGGTAATTAAGCGCTGTTTGCTCTGGGCTGGCCTACCCCAGAGCAGAAACACCACCGGGGTTTCCTTTTGGTTGAGCAGTTCCAGCACCCGATCGGTGAACTTCTCCCAGCCCCGGCCCTGGTGGGACCCGGCTTGGCCCCGGCGCACAGTCAGGGTGGTGTTCAAAAGCAGTACCCCCTGATCGGCCCAGGCTTCTAGGCAGCCGTGGGGCGGTGCGGGAACGCCCAGATCCCGCACCAGCTCCTTGAAGATGTTCTGCAGCGACGGGGGCGGGCTTACCCCCTTGGGCACGGAAAAGGCCAGCCCATGGGCCTGCCCTGGGCCGTGATAGGGATCCTGGCCCAGGAGCACCACCTTGGTTTGGGCGTAGGAGGTGCGCTTGAGGGCCTCAAAAATCTTGTACATATCTGGATAGATGGTGCGCTGGCGGTATTCTTGAATCAAAAACTCTCGCAGCGCGAGGTAGTATTCCTTAGTGAATTCTTCTGCTAAAAGCTGATCCCAATCGTTACCGAGCACTACTGCCACTGCCTAAACCCACCTTTCCAAGTGCTGCCAGCTGCCCAAAGGCATGCTCCCCTCCCCCTTCTCCGTTGCTGAGCACAACCAGGGACAGGGGCTCCTCCAAAGTACCCCCAAAGAAGACCTGAACGCCCGGGGCTTTTCCCGGGATTTTGTAGACCCCCAGTTTGTCGTCCCAGTAAGGGGCCAAAAGCTCCCTGACCACCTCCAGGGGCAGAAACTCCCCTCCGCTCAGCTGCTGCCAGAAGCGGGTCAGATCGGGAGCCCCGGAAAAGAGCTGGGGCTTGCTGCCCCCTAAGGCGAAGATGTTTTCCACCAGCCGCCCGTCCTGCCCGGTGGTGTAGCCCGAGGCTGCCCAGGCGGGGAGCTGATGGAGGAAAAAGTAACCGCTGCGGTTCATGTGCAGGGGCTGGAAGACTTCCCGCTCCACCACCTGCCAGGGCTCTTCCCCGGTCAGTTGGGCCAGTTCCCCTTCCCAGTCTGCCTGCGGAGGCAGGTGGCTCAAGGCGGCCCAGTCCACTGCCCCCTTGTGAGCTAGGCGGGCCAGGGCAGCCTTGGCGAAGAACTGCCTGGCATCGCCCAGGTTGAAGGCGGTATAGATGGTGTTGCGCACCTTAAAGCGCCTGCTGGCCAGGCCAAAGGCGCCCCTAAACTTGATCTCCGCCTGCCTGACCACCTGGCACACCCCGGAAAAGTCCTCGGCGATGGCAAACTCCCGGTAGTGGGTATCCCAGGTGCTCACCGCCTGGGCTCCCTTGAGTTCAAAGCTTTCATCCAGCCGGGGAACGACCACGGGCACATTCAGTTCCCGCTCCAGCAGCTCCGCGAAGCCCTGGGCGCTCTCCGCCTCTCCGTGGGTAACAAACACATGGCCCAGATGGCGGAAGCGCCTCAGCCACTTTAAAAGTCCGGCCTGATCCGCGTGCGCGGAAAAGCCGCTGATGGTCTCAATTTCCGCTCGCACCTTCACCGGTTCCCCGTGGATGCGCACCTCTTCCGCGCCGTCCTGCAAGCGGCGGCCTAAGGTGCCCTGGGCCTGGTAGCCCACGAGCAGCACCGCGGCTTCCCTCCGCCAGAGGTTGTGCTTGAGGTGGTGCTTGATCCGCCCCGCATCGGCCATGCCGCTGGCGGAGATGATCACCGCTCCGCCTGTAATCTCATTGAGCTTTTTGGATTCCTCCACCGACTCGGTAAAATGGATACCTGGGCCGGTAAAGGGGGAGCGCTGCTCCCGGATCATGGTGCGGGTTTCGTAATCAAACACCTGGGCATGCCGGCTGAACACCTCGGTGGCCTTGGAAGCAAGGGGGCTGTCGATGTAGATGGTGAGGGGCGGAATCAGCCCCCGATCCTGCAGCACCCGCAGGCTGTGCAAAATGTCCTGGGTGCGCCCTAGGGCAAAGGCGGGGATGAGCAGATTGCCGCCCCGCTCCATGGTGCGGTTCACCACCTCCGCGAGGCGCTCGAGGCGCTGCTCCCGGTCTTCGTGCAGCCTGGTGCCGTAGGTGGATTCCACCACCAAGATGTCCGCTTCCGTGATAAAGGTGGGGTCCTGCACGATGGGCTGCCCCATGTTCCCCAGATCCCCGGAGAAGACGAGCTTAGTGGTCTCCCCCTCTTCGGTAATCCAAAGCTCCACAATGGCCGCCCCTAAAATGTGCCCCGCATCCCGGAAGCGCACCCGCAGAAAAGGCAAAACCTCAACT